>ERZ1739169.161-NODE-161-length-17952-cov-15.811589_pt1 | contig 17952 bp, 14 predicted proteins | sample MGYA00581756_ERZ1739169 | MGnify/ENA primary metagenome ERZ1739169 (study PRJEB40789, sample SAMEA7425667) | Salamandra salamandra | biome: salamander skin | place: Germany | collected 2020-03 | study: cvxcv | reverse complement strand
CCTCGGCCGGCAATGCGGTCGATCCCGGCGAGGCCGGCGAACCGGTGGCGCAACTGGCGCCGCCCGCCGTGCCGCACACCGAGCCACCCTGGTACGTGCAATGCATCCTGGCGCTCAGCGCCTGGCTGTCGACGCTGCTGCTGCTGGCGTTCGTGGCCTTCTCCGGCATGATCAATTCAGAGGAAGGCGCGCTGGTGGCCGGCCTGGTGCTGTGCGCCGCCGGCGTGGCCGTGCTGCGCAGCGACACCGGCCCGTTCTGGCGCCAGTGCGGCACCGCCATGGCGTTTGCCGGCCAGATCCTCATCATCTACGGCATGTCCGAGTCGACCTCGTTCGCCAGCGCCTGCCTGTTCGTGTTGCTGATGGCCACGGCGGTCTACGCGCTGGGGCCCGACGTGATCCTGCGCTTCCTGAGCGGGGGGCTGATCGCGATGGCCGGCGCCGGCCTGATCTGGCGCGTCCTGGCGCCCGAGCTGCTGCGCGACGACATACTCGACGCTCTGCTGTACTTCGATATGGCCCGCGCCGCCTTCGTCTGGCTGCCGATCGCGGTGACCGGCGCCTGGGCCACGGCGGTGATCCTGACCCTGGGCCAGCGCCTGGGCGGCAAGCGCGGCCACGCGCTGCAGCCGCTGGCCTGGGCCTTCCTGCTGTCGGTGCAGGGCATGGTCTGGCTGGCCAGCGGCCTGTCGATCATGCAGGTGCCGGCCATGTGGCAGCTGAACCCGCAGACCGCGCTGCTGGTGGGCGCGGGGGCGGTGCTGCCGGCCGCCTCGGCGCTGGCGGTGCTGTGGCCGCGGCGCCGCGTGCTGACCGCCGGCGTGCTGTGGGGCGTGCCCATCGCCCTGCTGCTGCTGGCGCTGTTCTGGCTGCCCAGCCCCGGTGTCGGCTTCGCGCTGGCCTGGCTGCTGCTGGGCTTCGGCCTGAACCAGCCGCGGGTGGCGCTGTTCGGCGTCTTCAGCCTGCTGATCTACCTGGGCGTCTATTACTACCAGCTGGACGTGCCATTGCTGGAAAAGGCCCTGTGGCTGGGCGGCGGCGCCGTGCTGCTGTTCGTGCTGCGGGGGCTGGTGTGGCTGGTGCCGCGCCTGATGCGCACCCAGGCGCCGGCGCGCCGCGCGCCCCTGCCGCCGATCTCGCCGGCCCTGCGCTGGCGCACCCTGGCGATCCTGGGGGGCCTGGTGCTGGTCCTGGGCGTGGCCAACGGCGGCATCTGGCAGCGCGAGAAGCTGCTGGCCAACGGCAAGGTGGTGATCCTGGAGCTGGCGCCGGTCGACCCGCGCTCGCTGATGCAGGGCGATTACATGGCGCTCAACTTCGCCGCCGGGCGCGAGGTCACCCGCATGCGGCTGGGCGGCGAGCGCCAGGGCGCCGACGACTCGATCATGGGCTACGAGCCCGACGGCTACGTGCTGCTGACGGCCGACGCGCGCGGCGTGTCGCAGCCGGTGCGCATCCAGTCCGATGCCCGTCCGCACGCCGACAACGAGGTGCCGCTGCGCTACCGCGTCCGCGACAACGGTGTGCGCATCGTCACCAACGCCTATTTCTTCCCCGAAGGCCAGGCCAGCCGCTATGAAGTCGCCAAGTTTGGCGAGTTGCGCGTGGCCGAGAACGGCGAGGCCCTGCTGGTGCGGATGCTGGGCGAGGATCTGCAGCCGCTGTGATGGCGCGGGCGGGCCGCCGGCGGCGGCCGTCCCGACAAGCTCGGATCGGGACGGGCGGCGCCGCGTGATCGCGCCAGCCTTGGGGCCGCTTCAGGCCAGCGGAAAGCGCGCCGCCCAGCGCGCCGTCGCCTCGCGCAGGAATGCGCCGGGGTCGGCGGCGGGCAGCGGCGCGAAGCCCAGGGCGCGCCAGGCGCCCTGCAGCGACGCCAGGGGCGCCGCCGTGTCGATGGCCGGGGCGCCGTTCTGCTTGGACAGTTTCAGGCCGTTGGCGGGGTCCAGGATCAGCGGCACGTGCAGGTAGCGCACCGGCGGCAGGTCCAGCAGCCGGCCCAGTACGCGCTGGCGCGCGGTCGAGCTGAGCAGGTCGGCGCCGCGCACCACGTCGGTCACGCCCTGCGCGCCATCGTCCACCACCACCGCCAATTGATAGGCCCACAGGCCGTCGGCGCGCTTGACCGCGATGTCGCCCACTGCCTGCGCCACGTCCTGTTCCTGCGGTCCCAGCCAGCGGTCCTCGAAGCGTTCCACGCCTGCCGGCATGATCACGCGCCAGGCGCGCGCCTCGCGGCCGGGCGGCAGGCCGTGGCGGCAGGTGCCGGGGTACGGGCGTTCGCCGTCGGCGCCCGGCGCCGTCTGGCCGCGCAGCGCCGAGTCGGCGATCTCGCGGCGGGTGCAGCCGCAGCCATAGACCAGGCCGCGCGCGGCCAGGGCGTCGAAGGCCGCCTGGTAGACGTCGCCGCGGCGCGATTGCCACAGGATCTCGCCGTCCCAGTGCAGGCCCAGCGATTCGAGCTGGCCCATGATGTGTTCGGCCGCGCCGGGCACGGTGCGCGGCGTGTCCACGTCCTCGATGCGCAGCAGCCAGCGGCCGTCGTTGGCGCGCGCATCCAGCCAGCTGGCCAGCGCGGCCACGAGCGAACCCGCGTGCAGCGGGCCGCTGGGGCTGGGGGCGAAGCGGCCGGTGTAGGTCACGGGATGGCGCGGCAAAACAATGGGGTTACGGCGAAGCGGCGCCGCGCGCCTGACGCGCGCGGGTCGTGGGGAAACAGACGTCGGCCGGAGCCGGCGCCGTCAGTGCAGCAAGCGCACGCCGTCTTCGTCCAGCAGCTCTTCCAGGACCAGATTGTCGATCTCGGCTTCCTGGCTCCAGAGAACCATGAGGGCGATGATCTTGATCTTGGAGAGCGGCACGGGCGATTCCGGCGAAGCCAGGCCCCGGTCGATGACGATCTCGCGCAAGGGCGCGGGCAGCACGCCGGCCGATTCCAGGAAGGCGATGAAGCCGATGGATTCGGAACCCAGTTGCTGGTATTCGTTATCGGTGTAGATCCGGGTGCCGCTGGTGGGCGCCTGGGCGAGGTCGACACAGCGTTCGGTGGTTTCAGCCAGCCCGTAGAGCCAGCCTAACGCATCGTCGATGTCTTCGTGCTCGAACCCGGCGGCGGCCAGCCGTTTCGCCAGGACATCGGCGGCGGGACAGGCTTGCGGCGTGTAGTAATTCTCGTACAGGTAAACCAGGATATCGAACATATGGCGCAGTCTTGTGCCTGTTTGCACAGTCGGCCCGCATATCGGCAGACCAGCAAACATGAATTTTACTTTACGCTGATTTATTTGCCCGGGCAACCGCCGAAAAGGCCGAGGGCGGCGGGGCGTAGTGGCCTTGCGACAGTCATGAAAACCGCGCGGAAAGGCTGACAGAATAAGGGGTTGCGCGATCCGCCAGGGGCGGACTTCCAGGGTCCGCCCCTCTTTAATACCCCTACGGTTCAGACGGTTTTCGGCGCCGTTTCCAGCTTCAGCTGCGCCAGCTGGCGGATGAACACCGGGATGCAGATGGCCAGCCCGATCAGCCCGCTGGCCAGGCCCGGCAGGATGGTCAGCAGCGCGCCCAGCGTGCACAGCCAGCGTTCCCAGCTCTTCATCCCCACCAGCATGTAGCGCGAGAACGCCGCCGACAGCAGCACCAGCCCCACCATGCAGCCGAACAAGGTCACGAAGAAGTCGTACCAGGTGAAGCCCTGCACCGAGATCAGCAGCGACGGCGAGAACACGAACACGAACGGCACGATCAGCTTGGTGATGCCCAGCCGGAACGCGGTGTTGCCGGTCTTGAACGGATCGCTGCCCGCCATGCCCGCCGCCGCGTAGGCCGCCAGCGCCACCGGCGGCGTGATGTCGGCCAGGATGCCGAAATAGAACACGAAGAAGTGCGCCGCGATCGGCTGCACCCCCAGCTGCACCAGCGTCGGCGCGGCCACCGCCACCATGATCAGGTAGTTGGCGGTGGTCGGCACGCCGCAGCCCATCAGGATGCACACGATGCCCGTCATGATGAGCGCGGCCACCAGCGTCAGCGACTGCATGTTGGCGATGCTGTCCGGAATCACCGTGGCCGCGCCGGCGGCCAGCGCCTGCGAGGCCGCGATCACGATGTACGAGATCTTGAAGCCCACGCCCGTCAGCGTCACCACGCCGATCACGATGCCCACCGTACCCGCCGCCGCGCCCACCGCCAGCGCGTACTTGGCGCCGGTCTCGAAGGCCTCGTACAGATCGCGCCAGCGCAGCCGCTGGAACGGATTGAGCAGGCCGACGATGATGCAGCCGGTGATGCCGGCGAACGCCGCCAGGTACGGGGTGCGGCCGCTGGCCAGCACGCCGATCAGCAGGAACAGCGGGATCAGCGTCGGCCAGCGCATCTTGAACGACTGCTTCAGCTTCGGCATCTCGGCCTCGGTCAGCCCGCGCAGGCCCTCGCGCTTGGCCTCGAAGTGCACCTGCATGAACATGCCGAAGAAATACAGGAAGGCCGGGAAGATGCCGGCGATCGCGATCTGCTGGTACGGAATGCCCAGGAACTCGATCATCAGGAACGCCGCCGCGCCCATGATCGGCGGCGTGATCTGGCCGCCGGTGCTGCTGGCCGCCTCCACCCCCGCCGCGAAATGGCGCGGATAGCCGATGCGGATCATCGCCGGAATGGTCAGCGAGCCGACCGTGACGGCGTTGGCCACCGACGACCCCGACAGCATGCCGAACATGGCCGAGCCGAACACCGACACCTTGGCCGGCCCGCCGGCGTAGCGCCCGGCGACCGTCGAGGCCACGTCCAGGAACAGCTGGCCCAGGCCGATGCGCGTGGCCAGCACGCCGAACAGCACGAAGTGGAACACGTAGGTCGCCACCACCCCCACCGCCACGCCGTAGACACCCTGGCTGGTCAGGTACATGTGGTTGACGATCTGCGGCCAGGTGTTGCCCGCGTGCTTGAGCAGCCCGGGGAAATACGGCCCGAACATCGCATAGGCCATGAACACCAGCGCGATGATGGGCAGCGGCCAGCCCATGGCGCGGCGCGTCGCCTCCAGCAGCCCGATCAGCAGGATCGAGCCCATGAAGACGTCCATCGGCATCGGATTGCCGACGCGGAACGCCAGGTCCTCGAAGATGTAGGGGATGTACAGCACCGACAGCGCCAGCGCGATGGCGATGATCCAGTCGTACAGCGGCACGCCGCCCGGCGCATACCAGGTGGACTTCGGCTCGCGCTGATAGTGCGACTTGGAAAAGCCGAACACCAGGAAGATCAGGCTCAGCACGAACGCCAGGTGCACGCCGCGATGCGTGGCCTCGCGCAACAGGCCGAAGCCGGCGGTGTAGTAGTGGAACAGCGACAGCGCGACGAGCAGGCCGGACACGAGCCACGTGGCGGTCTTGTGCAGCGGGCGGAAGCGGATTTCGGAATCGTACTTTTCCGCCAGCTGCTGGGTCTTCTGGTGGTCAATTTCCATGGCCAGGAATCTCGGCAAGAACACGGCGGGCAGGGCCGGACGGCCCTGCCCCTGCCACGCGACGGCGCGCGCGGATGCGTGCGGACCGACGCCGGCGCGGCCTGCCGCGGCAGGCCGACGTCAACGGGTCCGCGGCGGCGGGCCTACTTCAGCAGGCCGACTTCCTTGTAGAACTTCTCGGCGCCCGGATGGAACGGAATGCCCGCGCCCTTGACCGCGTTTTCCTTGGTGATGAGCTTGCCCTTGGCATGGCCCGCGTCCAGCGTCTTGCGGGTGGCGTCGCTGTACAGCGCCTTGGTCACCTCATACACCGTCTGCTCGGGGATCTTGGCCGACGTCACCATCTGCGCGTTGACCGAGATGGTCTTGACCTCGGGCAGGTTCTGGTAGGTGTTGGCGGCGATCACGTCGGGCGTGAAGAACTCCTGCTTGGCGCGCAGCGCGTCGATCTCCGGGCCGACCAGCGGCACCAGCTCGATATTGCCGGTGGAGGCCAGTTCGGCGATGGCGCCGGCGGGGGCGCCGCCGACGAAGAAGAACGCGTCCAGCCCGCCGTCCTTGAGCTTGTCGCCGGCCTGGTTGGGCTTGAGGTATTCGGCCTTGATGTCCTTGTCGGTCATGCCGTAGGCGCCCAGGATCAGGCGCACGTCGACCAGCGTGCCCGAGCCCGGCTCGTCCATCGACACGCGCTTGCCCTTCAGGTCGGCCACGCCCTTGATGCCGGCGCCCTTGCGCGTCACCAGGTGGATGCTTTCCGGATACAGCGTGGAAATCAGCCGCAGGTCCTGCGCCTTGGGCTTGCCTTCGAACGTGCCGGTGCCGCTGTAGGCCCAGAACGCCACGTCCGATTGCGTGAAACCGGCCTCGAACGAACCGCCCATGATGCCGTTGATGTTGGCGACCGAGCCATTGGAGGCGACCGCGGTGGCGATCAGCTTGCCGGGCTGCGACACGGCGTTGCCGATGATGCCGCCGACGGGGTAGTAGGTGCCGGCGGTGCCGCCGGTGCCGATGCGGAAGAACTGCTGCGCCTGCGCCGTACCGGCCGCGGCCGCCAGGGACAACGCCATTGCCAGGGTGGTGATCCAGCTTCTCGTTTTCATGCGGGCTTCTCCAGGGAATAGATAAGGGGCATGCTTTGACGCTGCTGGGCCGTTTCGCGGCCTCGGCTCCCGCTCGGTATCGGATCGGCCCGTTGTGCGGGCGCATGGCGCGGGGCTTTATTTGTGGTGAAATTCTGGCATGGCCGCACCCCCGCGCCAATGCTTGCAGGGCTATGGTTTACCAGGGGGTCGCCGCTTTCCTCGCAGTGCAGACAACGGAGTCTCCAGATGTCCCAGGAAGTCATACGCGGCATTGCGCTGCCCCCGCCCGCGCAGGCCGGCGATCCCCTGGCCAGCGTCGACACGCCCAGCCTGGTGCTGGACCTGGCCGCGTTCGAGGCCAACCTGCGCACCATGCAGGCCTGGGCCGACCGCCACGAGGTCGCGCTGCGGCCCCACGCCAAGGCCCACAAATGTCCCGAGATCGCTCGCCGCCAGCTGGCGCTGGGCGCGCGCGGCATCTGTTGCCAGAAGGTCAGCGAGGCCGTGCCCTTCGTGGCCGCCGGCATCACCGACATCCACATCAGCAACGAAGTGGTCGGCCCGGCCAAGCTGCGCCTCTTGGGCCAGCTGGCGCGCGCCGCCAAGCTCAGCGTCTGCGTCGACAACGCCGCCAACCTGGTGCAGATCTCGCAGGCCATGGCCGCGGCCGGCGCCGAGATCGACGTGCTGGTGGAAGTGGACGTGGGCCAGGGCCGCTGCGGCGTGTCCGACGACGCCACCGTGCTGGCGCTGGCGCAGCAGGCGCGCGCGCTGCCGGGCGTGAACTTCGTCGGCCTGCAGGCCTATCACGGCTCGGTGCAGCATTTCCGCACCCGCGAGGAACGCGCCGCCGTCTGCCGCCAGGCCGCGCGCATCGCCGCGTCGTATCAATTGCTGCTGCGTGAAAGCGGCATCGCCTGCGACATCATCACCGGCGGCGGCACCGGCAGCGTCGAGTTCGATGCCGCCAGCGGCGTCTACACCGAACTGCAGGCCGGTTCCTACGCCTTCATGGACGGCGACTACGGCGCCAACGAATGGGACGGCCCGCTGGCGTTCCAGAACAGCCTGTTCGTGCTGTCCACCGTGATGAGCACGCCGGCGCCCGATCGCGTCATCCTCGACGCCGGCCTGAAGTCCACCACCGCTGAATGCGGCCCGCCCGCGATCCACGGCGCCCAGGGCCTGCAATACGCCGCCATCAACGACGAGCACGGCGTGGTGCGCGTGGCGGCTGGCGCGCCGGTGCCCGCGCTGGGCGACACGCTACTGCTGGTGCCCTCGCACGTCGACCCGACCTTCAACCTGCATGACGGGCTGGTGGTCTACCGCGACGGCATCGTGCGGGACATCTGGGAGATCTCGGCGCGCGGCTTCTCGCGCTGAAACCGGTCATGCCGAGCGCGATGGAACCGTTGTCCTTCGACTGGAAGACGCCGCTGCCGGAACTGCTGGACGGGTTGCGGCAGGCGTATGCGGCGCGCTACCCGGTCCTGGCCTCCGCTCGGTTGGATGCGCTGCGCGCCGCGTTGCGCGATGACCGCGCCGACGACTTCCTGCCGCCGTTGGGCCAGGAACTGGAGGCGCTGGGACTGGCGCTGATCGGGCAGGACGAAGACGACGACGCCATCCACCTGCTGATCGTGCCGCGGGCCGATGCCGGCGACGCGCTGGTGCGGCTGGCCGCGCAAGGCAGGCAGGTTGTGCGGCATCGGCAGGATGGCGCGGCGCAGGATGCCCCGGCCACGCTGCCCCGCCCCGCTTCCGGTCCGCTGGCCCAACCCGGCGACTACCTGGACATGGCGCAGTGCGTGCCGCTGGCGCCGGGCTGGGCCGGCGTGGCCAACCGCGACACGGCGGCGCCGGAACTGGTGGACCTGCATGATTGGCCGGCCTTGCGCGAGGTCGGCGGCAAGTTCCGGCCGCATCGCGGCCTGCTGGCGTCGGCCGTCGCCGCCAACGGCGTCCATGCCTGGATTGAACAGGGCCCCGACGGCATCGCCAGCACGCCCTATGCACACCTGCTGCGCGCGCCCCGGGTCGAGGCCGCGCCGCTCGACCGCCCCGGCCTCGCGCTGCCACCGCGCGCGGCGCAGGCGCAGCGCCGCACGCCCGAATTCAGCCTGGGCTTCGCGGGCGATGATCTGCTGCTGGTGGATCGCGGCATGGTGTTCGGCTACCGGGGCTTTGCCACGCAGGACGAAGCGGCCGCCATCGAGCCGGCGCTGCTGTACACCGCGCCGCCGCAACGCCGCCCCGTCAGCGACCGCTCAGCGGTGATCCAGACGCCCGATGGCCGCGCCTGCGTGCTGTGCCGTGGCCAGCTGTTGCGGTGGCGCGATGGCCAGTTGCATCCCCTGGCATTGGGCCCTGCCGACGCGGCGTCGGGGGATCTCTCGCATCCCGTCGCCTGCGGCAACGGCGCCATCGCCTGGCTCGAAGACGATGCGCTTTGCCACGCGGACCTGGACGCCCTTGCCGTCAGCCGCCATGCGCCCCAACAGATGCCCGCCGGCGGCATGATCCTGCAGTCCCTGCTGCAAGGCTGGCTGCTGCTGGGCCACTGGCACGCGCCGCATCGCAGCCTGGACCTGGGCCAGCTGTGGCATCCCGATTCCGGCCAGGTCCTGCGCATCCGCCACGGCGCGCTCGACCTGGACAGCGGCATCCAGCGCGCCTGGATTTTGCCGGATGGCGAGGTGGTGGTGGGCGGACAGCTGCGTCATGTGCGGCTGGGCCGTTTCGACGCATTGTTGGGCCGGCTGTCAGCCGCTTGACCCTCGGCGGCCGGGCCATGGCCGCCGCCAGGCGCCGCGCGCGCTATCCGGCCAGATCCGTCATCCCCAGGAACTGCCGCAGCTCCGGCGTAGCCGGCGCCGTGAACAGTTCCTCGGGCGGCCCGATCTCGTGCACGCGGCCCTGGTGCATGAAGACCACGCGGTCGCACACCTCGCGCGCAAAGCGCATCTCGTGCGTCACCATCAGCAACGTCATGCCGTCGGCGGCCAGCTCGCGCACCACCGCCAGCACCTCGTTGACCAGCTCCGGGTCCAGCGCCGACGTGATCTCGTCGCACAACAGCGCCAGCGGCTGCATCGCCAACGCGCGCGCGATCGCCACGCGCTGCTGCTGCCCGCCCGACAATTCCTCGGGCCAGGCGTCGAACTTGTGGTCCAGCCCCACCCGCGTCAGCATCGCCCGCGCCAGGTCGGCGGCCTGGTCCTGCGGCATGCGCTTGGCCACCATCGGCGACAGCATCACGTTGCGCCCCACCGTCAGGTGCGGGAACAGGTTGAACTGCTGGAAGATCATGCCCACCTTCAGCCGCAGCGCGCGCAGCCGCAGCTCGTCGTCGCCCAGCTGCGCGTCCGCCACCATGATGGCGCCGCTGTCGATCTGCTCCAGCCCGTTCACGCAGCGCAGCAGCGTGCTCTTGCCGGAACCGCTTTTGCCGATGATGGCGATCACCTCGCCGGGCTCGACGCGCAACGTCACCCCTTTCAGGACTTCGTTGTCGCCGAACTTCTTGCGGACGTCTTCAAGGGCGATGAGGGGCATGCAACTTCCTTTCCAGCCGGAGGCTGAGGCGCGACAGGGGCCAGCACAGCGCGAAATAGATCAGCGCGGCGCAGGCATAGACGGTGAAGGGGCTGAAGGTGGCGTTGGTGATCACCGTGCTGGCCTTGGACAGCTCGGTAAAGCCGATGATGGAGGTCAGCGCCGTGCTCTTGACGATCTGCACCGCGAAGCCGACGGTCGGCGCCACCGCGATGCGCAGCGCCTGCGGCAGCACCACGTAGCGCATCTGCTGCACATAGCCCAGCGCCAGGCTGGCCGAGGCTTCCCACTGGCCCTTCGGAATCGCTTCCACGCAGCCGCGCCAGATCTCGGCCAGGAACGCGCCCGACCACAGCGTCAGCGCCGCGCCCGCGGCCAGCCACGGCGGCACCTCCACGCCGATCAGCGACAGCCCGAAGAACGCCAGGAACAGCTGCATCAGCAGCGGCGTGCCCTGGAACAGTTCGATATACGCCCAGCTGACCCGCCGCATCAGCGCCACGCGCGAGGTCCGCATCATCAGCGCCAGCATGCCCATCAGCGCGCCGCCGGCAAACGCCACCAGCGACAGCACCACGGTCCAGCGCGCCGCCAGCAGCAGGTTGCGGACAATGTCCCAGGTTGTGAACTCGATCATCGCGCCGCCTTGCGGAACAACCGCCTGCCCGTCATGCGCAGCAACTGGCGCAACCCCACCGCCAGCACCAGATAGATGCCGGTGGTCACGAAATACACCTCGAACGCGCGGAAATTGCGCGACTGGATGAAGTTGGCCGCGAACGTCAGGTCCTCGGCCGCGATCTGCGAGCACACCGCCGACCCCAGCATCACGATCACGATCTGCGACGACAGGGCCGGCCAGATGCGCGCCAGCGCGGGTTTCAGCACGACATGGCGGAACACCTGCCAGCGCGTCATCGCCAGGCTGGCGCCGGCCTCGTACTGGCCCTTGGGCGTGGCGTCGATGCCGGCGCGGATGATCTCGGCGCTGTAGGCGCCCAGGTTCAGCGCCATCGCCAGGCAGGCCGCCTGCATCTCGCTGAACTGCACGCCCAGCGACGGCAGCCCGAAGAACACGAAGAACAACTGGATCAGGAACGGCGTATTGCGCACCGCCTCCACATAGGCGGTGACCGGCGCGCGCAGCCAGCGCGGGCCCTGCGTGCGCGCCCAGGCGCAGCCGATGCCCAGCGCCACGCCCGCCACCGCGCCAAACGCGATCAGCTCGACCGTCACGCCGATGCCCTTGATGAGCACCGGCGTGTAATCGAACACGGAAGCGAAGTCGAATTGATAAGCCATGAAAAGCGCTCCGGCGCGTGCGCGCCCGCCCTACAGGTCCTTGGGCAGGCCGGCGCCCAGCCACTTCTGCGAGATCGCCGCCAGCGAGCCGTCGCGCTTGGCGTTGACCAGGATCTCGTTGACCTTGGCGCGCAGCTTCGGCTCGTCCTTGTTCAGGCCGATGTAGCAGGGCGAATCCTTGATCAGGAACTTGGTCTCCGGCTTCTTCGGCGGGTTGCGCGCCAGGATCGCCGCGGCCACCACGTTGCCGGTGGCGATCAGCGGCACCTGGCCCGACAGGAAGGCGGTGATGGTGCCGTTGTTGTCCTCATAGCGCTTGAGCGTGGCCGTGGGCGGAGCGATCTTGCTCAGTTCGATGTCCTCGACCGCGCCGCGCGTCACGCCGATGGTCTTGCCCGCCAGGTCGGCGGCCGACGCCACCTTCAGGTCGGCCGGGCCGAACACGCCGTTGAAGAACGGCGCATACGCGTCGGAGAAATCGATCGCCTTCTCGCGCTCCGGATTCTTGCCCAGGCTGGAGATCACCAGATCCACCTTGCGGGTCTGCAGGTACGGCACGCGGTTGGCGCTGGTCACCGGCACCAGCTCCAGCTTCACGCCCAGCTGCTTGGCGATCAGCGCGGCGGTGTCGATGTCGTAGCCCAGCGGCTTCATGTCGGCGCCGACCGAGCCGAACGGCGGGAAGTCCTGCGGCACCGCGACCTTGAGGGTGCCGCGCTTGACGATGTCGTCCAGGGTGTCGGCATGCGTGAGCGGCGCGGCCAGCAGGGCGGCGGCGGTGCAGAGGGACAGCAACAGGGTTCTACGGTTCATGAGGAACTCTCCAGGGCGCGCCGCCCCGGGAGCGGGGTCGAGCGTTGCACACCAATTCGGTATACAAAACTGGAAAAGCAAGTTCTGTGCCATTCGGCCGTCCCTTGGACGGATGCCGCCAGGGCGGCGCCGAATGCACCGGCATGGTGCGGCATGCGCCGCTACGGCGCACGCGTGGCACTGGAATGGGAGTGGCGGACGGCGCCCGAAGCGGATTCAATAAACCAACCATAATGGTTGGAAAAATACCGAATTGGTTTAATATGGCCGCATCCATCACCCGGACGGCCCTGCCCGCCGCCCGGACTTCCAGGAACCCGTGTTGCCCCGCTTCCGCCCGACATCGTCCCGGCCGCACCGTCCCTTCTCGGACCGTCGCCTCGGAACCCTGAGAATGGCCGCCGCCCTCGCCCTGCTCGCCGGCATCGCCGCCTGGCTGTGCCTGACCGAGCCGCCGCCGCGCATCGTGCCCTTCGTCGGCATCATGTCGGCCCTGCCGCGCGCGGCGCTCTGAAGCGGCATCAGGCAAAATGCGCCGAACCGGAAGAATCCACCATGCCCAAACCCACCAAATCCGAAATAGACGCCGAGATCCTCGACCGCGCCGCGGCCCTGTTCGCCAAGCACGGTTTTGCGCACACCTCGTTGCAGCAGATCGCCGACGCCGTCAATTACTCGAAGGCGGGCTTGCTGCACCACTATCCCAGCAAGCAGGCGATCTACGAGGCTGCCCTCAAGACCGGCTCCGACCACATGCAGTCCCTGCTGGAGAGCGTCGCCGACATCCCCGTCGGCATCGAGCGCGATCGCGCCGTGGTCGAAGCCTCCGTCGACTTCACCTACGACTGGCCCGGCCTGTCCGCGCTGGCCAACCGCCTGGCGGACCAGGGCGCCGACGTCGACCCGGAACTGATCAAGACCGGCCTCACTCTGTACGCCGCCCTCGGCATCGACATGGCTGACCTGGAACTGGAGCGCGTGGTGCGCGTCACCACCGCCTTCTGCGGCCTCGGCATCGCGGCGCTGACCGCCGCGCGCATGGACATGAAGCGCGAATGGCGCGGCCACATCGTCGCGTCCGCCATGGGCGCGCTGGGCCATGCAAGCAAAAGCGCCCGCAAGGGGCGCTGAAAGAAGCGCGGCGGGCCTCTCGCCCGCCGCCTTGCCGTCTACTTCCTTATAGAGGGCTCAGTCCACCTGCGCGCCGGACTGCTTGACCGCCTTGCCCCACTTCTCCACCTCGCCGGCGATGAACGTGCCGGTGGCCTCGGGCGTCAGTGGCATCGGCTCCGCGCCGCGGTCGCGGAAGAACTTCTGCATCTCCGGCGTGCCCAGCACGTGGGCGATCTGCTGGCTCAGATAATTGGTGACAGCCGGCGGCGTATCACGCGGCGCCAGCACCGAGGCCCAGCCGATCGCCTCGAAACCCGGATAGCCGCTCTCGGCCACCGTCGGCACGTCCGGCAGTTGCGGCAGGCGCTTGGCCGTCGTCACCGCCAGCGCCACCGCCTTCTTGCTCTGCACGTGCGGCAGACCCGCCGTCACCGAATCCACCATCAGCGGCACCTGGTGCCCCAGGAAATCCGCCTGCGCCGGGCCGCTGCCCTTGTACGGAATATGGCGGATGTCGATATTGGCCGCCGCCTTGAACATCTCGGCCGACAGATGCTGCGTGCCGCCGATGCCGGCGCTGGCATACGCCAGCTCGCCCGGATTGGCGCGCGCCTGCTTGACCAGCTGCTGCAGCGACGTAATGCCCGAAGCCGGCGTCGCCAGGAACATCAGCGGCACCGAGAACACCCCCGACACCGGCGCGAAATCCTTGGTCAGGCTGTAGTTGATGGTCTTGTACAGCGTCTGGTTCACCGCCGCGGCCGAGCCCGCGATCACCAGCGTGTAACCGTCCGGCGTCGCGCGCGCGGCCTGCTCCATGCCGATATTGCTGCCGGCGCCGGCGCGGTTCTCCACCACGATCGGTTGTTTGACGGCGGTGCCCAGCTTCTCGGCCAGCGCGCGGGCGAAGATATCGGTGGCCTGCCCCGGCGGGAACGGCACGATCAGGCGGATGGGACGGTCGGGATACTCGGCATGCGCGGCCGTCGCGGCCGCCGCCAGCACCAGGCCGGCGGCAAGACTGGAAAGAATTCGTGTCATGATCGGTCAGTAAAAAGCGACAAAGAGCGGCGTCCGGCGCCGGCCCTGTTGCATAAAATAGAGAGCCCCGCGCAAGCGGCCCTTTTGGGGCGGCCGTGGGGCGGATCGGCTGGGGGTGCGTCACGATAGCATTCCCCCGCCGGTGCTAAATTCGGCATTTAGCGTTTCCCCTTCTTTTTCAACCCCTGTTCTCTCCTTTCAGCAGGAACCGCCATGGAATTCAGCCAGTACAACGTCAACGCCCTCATGGAGATCACCTCCCGTCCGGACCTCGTGTTCGTGCGCGGCCAGGGGTCCTGGCTGGAGGATCACGCGGGCAAGCGATACCTGGACTTCGTCCAGGGCTGGGCCGTCAACACCCTGGGCCACAGCGCCCCGGAAATGCAGAAAGCCCTGCTGGACCAGTCCAAGCTGCTGATGAACCCGTCGCCGGCGTTCTACAACCTGCCCTCCATCGAACTGGCCACCCGCCTGACCGGCGCCTCGGTCTTCGACCGCGTCTTCTTCGCCAACAGCGGCGGCGAAGCCAACGAAGGCGCCATCAAGCTGGCGCGCAAATGGGGCCAGGTCAACAAGAAAGGCGCCTACAAGATCATCACCATGAACCACGGCTTCCACGGCCGCACCCTGGCCACGATGTCGGCGTCCGGCAAGCCGGGCTGGGACAAGATGTTCGCGCCGCAGGTGGAAGGTTTCCCGAAGGCCGAGATCAATGATCTGGAATCGGTGCGCAAGCTGATCGACGACCAGACCGTGGCGATCATGCTCGAACCCGTCCAGGGCGAAGCTGGCGTCATCCCGGCGACGAAGGAATTCATGCAGGGCCTGCGCAAGCTGGCGGATGAGCACAAGCTGCTGTTCATTGTTGATGAAGTGCAGACGGGGATGGGGCGTACCGGCACTCTGTTCGCTTACCAACAATCCGACGTGGTGCCGGACATCATGACGCTGGCGAAGGGGATTGGTGGTGGGGTGCCGTTGGCTGCTTTGCTGGCCCGTCAGGAAGTTTGCGTGTTCTCGCATGGGGACCAGGGTGGTACGTATAACGGGAATCCGTTGATGGCGGCTGTGGGGGTGGCGGTGTTTGATGCGCTGGCTGCGCCTGGCTTCATGGAAGCGGTGAATGCGCGTGCCAAGCAACTGTCCGAAGGGTTGTTGGCTCTGTCGGCCAAGTACGGCATGAAGGGTGAGCGTGGGATGGGTCTGCTGCGTGCGCTGATCATGGATCGGGATGATGGCCCCGCCATCGTCGAAGCCGCGCGCAACCTGGCGCCCAATGGGCTGCTGCTGAATGCGCCGCGGGGGAATTTGCTGCGGTTTATGCCAGCGTTGAATGTGACGGCTGAAGAAATCGATACGATGCTTACGCAGTTGGATGGGTTGATTGGGCAGGTGCGTAAGGCTTGAGCATCGTTTTATCGTAGGTGAAACAAGGGCTGCTTCTGCGGCCCTTGTTTTTTCATATGAATATCATATTTATTTGGGCTCGAAATCGAATTACGGCCGCCTTCGGCCAGGAGCTGTCGGCCAGCATCAAATTTTTGTCGTCCGGTAAGTAGCCGCTCGTCAACACGAGCGTTCTGGGATATATGAGTTAAGCTTCTGTACCATTTGGCGGGGCGGCCGTCCTAGCAACCGGTCACCCGGGAGTATGCTGACGTGGCACCGACCATATCCCCGCTGGCAGCGTTACCTTCATCCGTGCATTAGGCGATAGAAAACCTACGAACGGCACTGCGCTTAACCTCGAGCCGCTTTCAACGTGCGACTTGGTGGTAAGGCCAAAAGCCCGTTAATTAAGACAAAGTGCGTTGGAACAACCGTTGAGCGGCTGCGTTTTCGACCGCGACTTTGAATAGTAGTAAGAGAGACTCGACCTGAGTAACTATTTCGGAGGCAAGCGTCTCCGGAACCTCTTCACGTTCACCGTGAGCAATTGCGTTTCGCGTCTTCAGCAAATTCCGATCGATAAACTGCTTCTTTATGATAAACGCATCATCGAGCGGTATTCCAACCGCGAACAATAGTTTTTGCAGTACTTCGCTAGATAGATTTGATTCCGTATCGATCACATCTTTAAACGGTACCCTACTTGTCTCCGTGCCATTAAGTCGAAGAAAATCGATTAGCTGAACGTAAGGAAGAAGCGACTTAGACTGCCCCGACTCTTTGAGCGCGCGCATACAAGTAAGCGCCACGAAGTTTGTTGAAAGCTGGTGGAAAGGCAGTCGTTTGCGGGAAACATACTCCACATAGGCAAGACATACGCTTTTCACAAAGCCTTCCCAGTGAGAATAAGCCAGCAACACACTGGCCCGACAGAAATGCGGAAGCAGCGAAGACCGGCCGTTACTCAGCGCACCCTTGAAATTATGCAATTCGCGACGTCGCCAAGCCAGTTCGGAATCGATATTCGCGACCAAGTCGTCTAAAGTCCTAATTTTCATTATTACACAGCTAGATGCTCTCGACCGAGCGCGACGGTCTCCGCCAACCGAGATGAAGCTCTCCTTCCCGTGCTGGAGATGCGGTCTCCGTATGCGGCCCAAATATGTTCATAACGCTCGGTGAGAGCCTCTACTGTCGAAGGAGCGCGACCGATTTCCAAATTATGGGCATATCCCAATGCGAAAATCTCGAACGCTGCCAACAAAAAAGGCCCAATGTTCCGATTTCTCGCAGCATCAAACCGCCGAAATACGTCCTCGCCTTTGAGTGCAGAAAGAGCGGCGAACGTTTCAAAAAAAATTTCGCGTTCATGCGCCCAGTCAAAGGAATTCGACTTAGCCCCCGCCAGCATGCCCTCTGTCAAAACGGAATGCAAATCGTCCATTTTTGCCAGTGCGGAGACATCCATATTGCGCAAGACGATAAACCGAGCAATAAGCTCAAGGTCATATTGCTCAGACAACTGTTTTTCGGTCAGTGGCATGCAATTCTTAAATTCTTGTATCGCATCCAGTTGTTGGAACTGGTCGAAAAAATCGCGATTTGCCATAAGCAGCATGCAGTTTCTTACTTCCTGCTCCGTAGCCACAGAACCGCCCGTGTTCAACCGATCAAACAGTTCGAACTTACTATCCGGATCGCTTTTCGATAATACAATCTTGATGTCGAGCCGGGCACGACGGATGCGTAATTTGACCTCGCTTGGCAATTCCGTTTCCGGTGCATCTGCAGGCGCATTCCACACTTTTCCCTGCAATTGCGGTATGTATCGAGTCGCCAGCAAAGTGAGCGGCGCCTCAATCGTTCCATCTCTTTTCTGAAGTTCCCCGACTAGCTGGAGGATCGTTGAAACTCGCTGGAGACCGTCCACCAAATCCCATTTAGACCCCTCGTTTTGTGCAACAAATAGAGGCGGCACAGGAAGCCCAAGCAGCAGCGACTCAATGAAACGAGACTTTTGAAAGTCGGTCCACCGAAAGAAGCGTTGGAAATCTGGATGAATATCGACTTCACCGTCTTTATACAGGGATATAAATTCACCAACGGACATCGAATAGCTGTCAGTAGATATCTGTTTACTTGCGTCTAAAATCTGTTGTTCCAAAGACATGATTTCCCGCCATAAGATAG
>ERZ1739169.160-NODE-160-length-17992-cov-16.385683_pt1 | contig 17992 bp, 15 predicted proteins | sample MGYA00581756_ERZ1739169 | MGnify/ENA primary metagenome ERZ1739169 (study PRJEB40789, sample SAMEA7425667) | Salamandra salamandra | biome: salamander skin | place: Germany | collected 2020-03 | study: cvxcv | reverse complement strand
CGCGGAAAACCCCAAAAAGAAACCCCCGTGCGGCTGACGCCGCACGGGGGTTTTTGCTTGTTGGGCTGACCATCTATTGGTGTATTTGCAGCCGTCTGCAAGGCGGCCCGCTAACCAAAACACATGACAGCCCCAATGTGGATGCATTGCGAGGCCGGCTTCAGCTCAGCGATGCCGTCCCGGTGTAGTCCTGGCGGTCAATGCCGTGGCGCTGCAACTTGTCGTAGAAGGTCTTGCGTGGGATGCCCAGCGCTTCCAGTGTCGCGCGGACGTCGCCCTGGTGGGCGGCGAGCGCTTCGCGAATGAGCTGGGCCTCGAAACGCTCCATCTTTTCCGGCAGCGTACCCGGTGTGGATTCCTGCTCCGGCAAGGCCGCGGCGGGCGTGTTGAGCACGCCCAGGACGAAGCGTTCGGCGAAGTGTGCGAGTTCCCGCACATTGCCCGGCCAGTCGTGCGTCAGCAGGTGGCGTTTGATGTCGGCGGGCATGTCGGGAATGTCACGCTGGAAGCGACGAGAGGCGTGTCCCAGGTAGTGGGCCAGCAGCAGCGGGATGTCTTCGCGACGTTCGCGCAGCGGCGGAATGCGGATGGTGACCACATTCAGGCGGTAGAACAGGTCTTCGCGGAATTTGGCGCGGATGGCCGGGCTGCCCAGGTCTTCCTTGGTGGCGGCGACGACGCGCAGGTCCAGACTGCGGACTTCGTTGCTGCCCAGGGGGGTAATCTGGCGCGATTCGAGCACGCGCAGCAGCTTGACCTGTACCGCCAGCGGCATGCTTTCGATTTCGTCCAGGAACAGGGTGCCGCCGCTGGCGTGCTCGATGCGGCCGATGCGCCGCTTCTGCGCGCCGGTGAAGGCGCCGGCCTCGTGGCCGAACAGCTCGCTTTCGATCACGCTTTCCGGCAGCGCGCCGCAATTGATCGCGACCAGTGCGTGATGGCGCCGGCGGCTCAGGCGATGCAGGGCGGTGGCGACCACTTCCTTGCCGGTGCCTGTTTCGCCTTCCACCAGCACGTCGACGTCGGCATCGGCGATGTGGCGCAGCGTCTGCTTGATGCGCTGCATCGCCGGCGCGGTGCCGATGAAGGGCACTTCGTCGGCTTCGACCGCGAACGCGGCTTCGCGCAGGCGGCGGTTCTCCAGCACCAGGTGACGTTTCTCGGCGGCGTGGGTGATCGCGGTGACCAGGCGATCGGGCGGATAGGGCTTGGCCAGGAAATCATAGGCGCCATCGCGCATGCATTGCACCGCCATGGCGATGTCGCCGTGGCCGGTGATGAGGATGACGGGAATTTCCGGGTCGATGGCCCGCAGGCGCTGGAACAGCTGCAGCCCGTCGATGTCGGGCATGCGGATATCGGTGACCACCACGCCGTCGAAATCACGATTGATCGTGGCCAGCGCGCCGCGCGCGCTGGCATGGGCGTCGACCGCGATGCCGTGCAGCTTGAGCGTCTGCACGTTGGCGCGGCGCAGTTCCTCGTCGTCGTCGATGAAGGCGACGCGGGGCACGGCCGGCTTGGCGCGGGGATCTTCCAGCAGGGAGGTCCCGGGCATGGCGCCTGGCGGCGCCGGTTGGGAATGGTCGGTGTCAGGGACGCGGGTCATGGATCGAAGGCGGCGACTTGCGCAGCGTCAGGGTGAACATTGCGCCGCGGCCGGGGCCGTGGGGCGCGGGAAAGATGGCGTCGCCGGGATGGGCGGCGCGCAGGTCGCCGCCGAATTCGGCGACGATGTCGCGTGAGATCACCAGGCCCAACCCCAGGCCTTCGGCCTTGGTGGTGTGGAATGGCGTGAAGAGGCGGGCGCTGGCTTCGGGCGACAGGCCCGGGCCGTTATCGTTGACGAACAATTGCACCGAGGCGCCCATGTCCTGCAGCGCGATGATGATGCGGCCGTCGGCCTGGCCCTCGAGCGCATCCATGCCGTTCTGCAGCAGGTTCACCAGTACCTGTTCGAGGCGTATGCGGTTGGCCTGCACCAGGTAGTCCTGTTCCACCGGCGGGCGTTGCAGCACCACGCGCTGGCGCCTGGCGCGCGGGCCGACCAGCAGCAGCGCGCCGTCCAACGCTTCCTTCAGGCTGGTGGGGCCGACCGAGGCGCCAGCCTTGCGCGAGAAGGCCCGCAACTCGCCAGTGATATGGCCGATGCGGTCGGTGAGCGAGGCAATGGTGCCCAGGTTTTCCTCGGCGGAGGCCGGGTCCTGGCGGCGCAGGAATTCGGCGGCGTTGTCGGCATAGGCGCGGATCGCGGCCACCGGCTGGTTGATCTCGTGCGCGACGCCGGCGGCGACCTGGCCCAGCAGCGCGAGCTTGCTGGCTTGCACCAGCTCGTCCTGCATGGTGTGCAGGCGCGCCTCGGTGCGCTGGCGTTCATCCATCTGCGCCAGCAGTTGCTGGTTGACCTCGCGCAGTTGCGCGGTGCGTTCTTCGACCTGGGCGGCCAGCTGCTGTCGCACGGCCATCTGCTGGGCGGCGCCTTCACGGCTGCGATGGCGGCGGTAAAGCAGGATGCCGATGATGGCGGACAGCACGCCCTGGGCCAGCAGGGCGCCCAATTGCGCATTGGCGGTGGCGCGGTTCAGCGCGGATTGCACCGGCGACAGCAGGTGCAGCGTCCAGCCTGGCGATTCCACGATGGGCAGGGTGGTGTGCAGCAGCGGCGCGCCCGCAGGGATCTGCGGCAGGGCTTCGTCGGATCGCAACAGCTGGCCGCCGCTGACGGTTCTCGGGGTGGGCTGCAAGGGCAGCGGCTGGAACATGGCGTCGCCGAACTGCAGGCTGGTGCGCAGGGTCTGGGCCAGGTCGGGCGCCAGCGGCTTCAGCACGCGGAAACGCCAGTCGGGCACGCTGCCCAGCAGCACCACGCCATGTTCGTCGGTGACGAAGATGGGCGCGTTGGACTGGCGCCAGTCGGCTTCCAGGTCGCGGAAGTCGACCTTCAGCACCACGACGCCGAGCATCACGCCGTTGGTGTCATCGACCCGCCGCGACAGGTACAGGCCGGCTTCGTGGCTGATGGTGCCGAGCGCGAAATGCTCGGCCGAGCCATGCGCCACGGCGCCGCGGAAGTACGGCCGGAACTGGTAGTCGACGCCGACGAAGGTGGCGGGTTCGCGCCAGTTGCTGGCGGCGATGGCATAGCCGGTCTGGTCCAGTACGTAGATGGCCGAGGCGCCCACGCCGCGGCTCAGGGTGTCGAGTTTTTCGTCGAGCGATTCGATCTGCGCCGCCGTGGGATTCTGCAGCGTGGCGCGCAGATCGACATCGCGGGTCAGGACGAAGGGCAGCGCGCGGAATTTATCCAGGTTGTTGCGCAGCAGGGCGGCGTTGATCTGGCCCGCGCTGCGGGCCTGCAGATAGGCTTCCTTGAGGGCGCCGTCGCGCGCCCATTCGCTGGCGGCATGCAGGATGCCGAATACCACGGCCACGGCCGCCAGAATCAGCAGGGCCCAGGGCCACGCCGGACGGCGCCGGGGCGCGGCGCCATCCGCTTGGGCAGGCGCCGCCGCGGGCGCGGCCTGGGGGGAAGGGCGAGTGGACATGACGTTGTGCGGTTTTTCGCACATTCTAGCTGAGTTCTGTGTGATATTTCGCCATTCTTTTCTTCACCATCCTGGGCACGTCTGAAAAATCGTAGCTGAATCAAGGGCTTGAATTCAGGGGACGATCTGTCCCGGGTTGGCACGGCATTTGCATATAGCTGGGCAAGCCCGGCGATATTGCTCATCGGGTGAAATCGGCCTGCGGAGATACGCACGGCTTTAAAAGAGATAACGCCCCGATACCCGCTGCGCATCGTCGCATGGAGCATGGGGCCCCTGGTGGGGACAAATCCCGATGATCGAAGTAGATCAAAGCGCGCCCGCGCGCAAGCTCAAGTTCTATCAAATCCTGTACGTGCAGGTGCTTTTCGCGATTGTGATCGGCATTCTGCTGGGCTATTTCAAGCCCGACCTCGGCCAGGCCATGCAACCCCTGGGTGATGGCTTCATCAAGCTGGTGAAGATGATCATCGCCCCGGTGATCTTCCTGACGGTGGCGACCGGTATCGCGGCCATGAGCGACCTGAAGAAGGTCGGGCGCGTGGCGGGCAAGGCCATGCTGTACTTCCTGGTGTTCTCGACCCTGGCCCTGATCGTGGGCATGGTGGTGAGCCACATCGTGCAGCCGGGCGCCGGCATGCACATCAATCCGGCCACGCTGGACCAGAAGGCGGTGTCGGGCTATGTCGCCAAGGCACATGACTCGACCATCACCGGCTTCCTGCTGAACGTCATCCCCACCACGATCTTCAGTCCGTTCGTCGGCGGCGATATCCTGCAGGTGCTGTTCGTGGCCGTGCTGTTCGGCATCGCGCTGGCCCAGGTCGGCGAGCGCGGCAAGCCGGTGCTGGACTTCCTGACGGCGTTGGCCCAGCCCATCTTCAAGCTGGTTGCGATCCTGATGAAGGCCGCGCCCATCGGCGCCTTCGGCGCCATGGCGTTCACCATCGGCAAGTACGGCATCAAGTCGATCATCAACCTGGCGATGCTGGTGGGCACGTTCTACGCCACCTCGGTGCTGTTCGTGGTGGTCGTGCTGGGCCTGGTGGCGCGCTACAACGGCTTCTCGATCCTGAAGCTGGTGCGCTACATCCGCGAAGAACTGCTGCTGGTGCTGGGCACGAGCTCGTCGGAAGCCGCGCTGCCGACGTTGATGCAGAAGATGGAACGCGCCGGCTGCTCGAAGTCGGTGGTCGGCCTGGTGGTGCCCACCGGTTATTCGTTCAACCTGGATGGCACCAACATCTACATGACGATGGCGGCGCTGTTCATTGCCCAGGCCTGCGACATTCCGCTGTCGCTGGGCGACCAGATCCTGCTGCTGCTGGTGGCGATGCTAAGCTCCAAGGGCGCCGCGGGCGTGACGGGCGCCGGCTTCATCACGCTGGCCGCGACGCTGTCGGTGGTGCCGACGGTGCCGGTGGCCGGCATGGCGCTGATCCTGGGCGTGGACCGCTTCATGTCCGAATGCCGTGCGCTGACCAACCTGGTCGGCAACGCCACCGCCGCCGTCGTGGTGGCGCGTTGGGAAGGCGAACTGGACAAGGACCAGCTGCATGCCGCGCTGGAAGGCGAGGCGCCGGCCGCGCAGCCGCAGGCGATGGCGCGAGTGTCGACGTCGCAGAGCTGATCGCCACGGCTTGATCATGGCAAAAAGCCCCCGGACCTTGCGGCCCGGGGGCTTTTTTCATGGGGTCGCGCGCAATCAGGGAATCGCGATGCCGGCGGCCCGCAACAGGTTGGCGGTTTCGAACAGCGGCAGGCCCATGACGCCGGTGTAGCTGCCGTCGATGTTCGCGACGAAGGCGCCGGCCAGGCCCTGGATGCCGTAGGCGCCGGCCTTGCCGAACGGTTCGCCGCTGTCGCAATAGCGCGCGATTTCGTCGAGTTCGAGCGGACGCATCCGCACATGGGTGATCGAGACCGCTTCCAGCAGGCGGTCGCCCGTCCACAGGGCGACAGCGGTATGCACCTGGTGCGTCTGGCCCGACAGCGCCCGCAGGATGCGGATGGCGTCGTCGCGGTCGGCGGGCTTGCCCAGCACCTGGCCGTCGAGGATGACGGTGGTGTCGGCGGCCAGCAGCGGCAGGACGGGCAGGGCTTGCGCGCGCAGCCAGTCGCGGCCGCGCTCGGCCTTGTCGCGCGCGGTGCGCTGGACATAGTCGGCGGCGCTTTCGCCGGGGTGCTGCGGTTCGTCTTCGCCGGGCGGCGCGGGGACGCGCAGCACCTCGTGCGCCAGGCCGATCTGCGTCAGCAGTTCGCGCCGGCGGGGGCTGGCGGAGGCGAGATAGAGGCGTGCGGGAGTGTTGGCGTCAGTCATGGGAGGCGGCGCGCGGCGGACGCGCCAGGCTGGCGCCAGGCGTCATGCCTCAGGCGCGGTGATAGGGATGGTTGGTCATGATGGCCCAGGCGCGATAGAGCTGTTCGGCCAGCACCACGCGCACCATGGGGTGCGGCAGCGTCAGCGACGACAACCGCAATTGGCCGCTGCACGAGGCCTTGAGGTCGGCATCCAGCCCGTCCGGGCCGCCGACCAGGAAGGCGACGTCCTGGCCGCCCGCGCGCCATTGCTCGAGCTTTTGCGACAGCGCCATGGTGGTGAGGTCGCGGCCGCGTTCGTCCAGCGCCAGGCGCAGCGCGCCGGCCGGCAGGGCGGCCTCGATGCGCTTGGCCTCGGCGTCCATCATCTGGGCCGGGGTCTTGCCGGTGGTGCGGGGCTCGGGCTTGATCTCGCGAAGTTCGAGCGCGCAGTCGGGGGGCAGGCGCTTGGCGTAGTCGTCCCAGGCGGTCTGCACCCAGTCCGGCATGCGCGTGCCCACGGCGGCGACGATCAGCTTCACGACGCGCCTTAGTCGTCGGTGCTGTCGTAGGCGCTGTCGCTGGCGATCGGCGCGACCCGGGTGGATTCCGGCAGCAGCTTGACCCGCACCGGCTTGCCGCCCCAGATCTCTTCCAGGTTGTAGTACTGGCGGATGGCGGGTTGCATGATGTGGACCACGACGTCGCCCAGGTCGACGACGACCCATTCACCGGTGTCCTCGCCTTCGATGGTGATGCCGGAGAGGTCGAGCGCGCGCCCGCGGTCGGCCACGCTGGAGGCCAGCGCCCGCGTCTGGCGGTTGGAGGTGGCGCTTGCAATCACGACGCGATCGAACAGGCTGGTCAGATGCGTGGTGTTGAAGACCTTGATGTCTTGCGCCTTGACGTCTTCGAGGGCGTCGATGACGGCGCGTTGGAGTTTCTGAATATCCATAGCTGCAAATATAACCCGCTCACGGACGGCGGGTGCCGGTTCCGTGGCGCTGCGCGCCCGGGCGGGATGGGTTTATCGGTAAAGATGGTGCGCCGCAATATAGGCGGCGACGGAAGGGGCCAGCAGGCCGTCGGTGGATTCACCCCGGGCCAGGCGCTCGCGGATCTGCGAGGCCGACACCGGCATCGGGGCAAACGGCAATTCTTCCAGCTGGCGCCCCTGCTCGCGCAGGCAGTCGGCCAATTCGGCCGGCGGCGCCAGCGGCGTGCCGGGCCGCGTCGCGACGGCCAGGTCGACCAGGCCGACGATGTCGCGCCAGGACTGCCAGGTGCAGAAATTGGCCAGCTGGTCGGCGCCCAGCAGCCAGACGTAGCGGGCATCCGCGGGCAGGGCGCGCAGGGTGTCGATGGTGTAGGTGGCGCCGCCGCGCTCGAGTTCGATCGGGTTGACGACCAGGCCGTCGTGGCCGGCGATGGCCAGTTCCAGCATGGCGCGGCGCTGGTCTTCGGTGGCGTTCAGGGCCGCGCGCTGCCACGGGTTGGCCGCCGGGATCAACTGCACCTGGGCCAGGCCGAGCGCGCGCAGGGCGTTGTCGGCGAGCGCGACATGCGCGACGTGGACGGGGTCGAAGCTGCCGCCCAGGAGCCCGATACGCGTCACACCCAGTCCCGCGGCGTCAGGTAGGCGGCCAGCCCGGCTTCGGGCGTGCCGGCTTCCGGCTGCCAGTCGTAGCGCCATTGCGCCAGCGGCGGCATGGACAGCAGGATCGACTCGGTGCGGCCGCCGGATTGCAGGCCGAACAGCGTGCCGCGGTCGAACACCAGGTTGAATTCGACGTAGCGGCCGCGGCGATAGGCCTGGAAATCGCGCTCGCGCTCGCCGTAGGGCGTGCCGCGGCGGCGTTCGACGATCGGCAGGTAGCTGTCGAGGAAGGCGTCGCCGACCGAGCGCGTCAGGGCGAACGAGGCGTCGAAACCCGGGGCGTTCAGGTCGTCGAAGAAGATGCCGCCGATGCCGCGGGTTTCGTTGCGGTGCTTGAGGAAGAAGTATTCGTCGCACCAGCGCTTGTAGCGCGGGTAGTAGTCGGCGCCATGGCCGGCCAGCGCGTCGCGGCACACCGCGTGGAAGTGGCGCGCGTCTTCCTCGAAGGGGTAGTAGGGCGTGAGGTCGATGCCGCCGCCGAACCAGAACACGTCGGCTTCGTCATGGCCGGGGCGGGCCGCGGCGACGAACATGCGCACGTTCATGTGCGTGGTGGGCACGTACGGATTGCGCGGATGCAGCACCATCGACACGCCCATGGCTTCCCAGGAGCGGCCGGCCAGTTCGGGCCGGTGCGCGCTGGCCGACGGCGGCAGCTTCGAGCCGCGGACGTGGCTGAACAGCACGCCGGCGCGCTCGAACAGCTGGCCGCCCTCGAGCAGGCGCGAGACGCCGCCGCCGCCCTCGGGCCGGACCCATTCGTCGTTGCGGAAGGGGCCGCCCTCGGCGGCCTCCAGCGCGGCGACGATGCGGGACTGCAGGCCGGTGAGGTAGCCGCGGACGTCGGCGACGGGCAAGGCGTTCATCGGCGCTTCCGGTTACGCGTTGGACTTGGGCTTCTGCTGCGACGGCTTGAGCGCGCGCCAGCCGATATCGCTGCGGTACTGGCGGCCGTCGAAGTGGATGCCGTCGATCGCTTCGTACACGCGGTCGCGCGCCATCTTGACCGAGTCGCCCAGCGCCGTGACGCACAGCACGCGGCCGCCGGTGGTCTGGGTTTCCTCGCCTTCCAGGCGGGTGGCCGCGTGGAACACCATGCAGTCGTCGGCATCGGCCGGCAGGCCGCGGATGACGTCGCCGGTGCGCGGGGTGTTGGGGTAGTTGTGCGAAGCCAGCACCACGCCCAGGGCGGTGCGGCGGTCCCAGGTGATGTCGGCCTGGTCCAGCGTGCCTTCGACGGCGTGCTCGAGCGCGTCCAGCAGGTCGCTCTTGACGCGCATCATGATCGGCTGGGTTTCGGGGTCGCCCATGCGGCAGTTGAATTCCAGCGTCTTGATGTCGCGGTCGGGGTCGTCGCCGGGGGCGATCATCAGGCCGGCGTACAGAAAGCCGGTGTAGGGGATGCCGTCGCGCGTCATGCCCTGCACGGTCGGCAGGATGATTTCGCGCATGATGCGGTGGTGCAGCTCGGGCGTGACGATGGGGGCGGGCGAGTAGGCGCCCATGCCGCCCGTGTTCGGGCCCTGGTCGCCGTCCTGCAGGCGCTTGTGGTCCTGGCTGGTGGCCAGGGCCAGCACGTTGCGGCCGTCGCACATGACGATGAAGCTGGCTTCCTCGCCCACCAGGCATTCCTCGATGACGACGCGCGCGCCGGCTTCGCCCATGGAGCCGTCGCCCAGCATGGCGTCGACGGCGGCGTGGGCCTCTTCGAGCGTGGCGGCGACCACCACGCCCTTGCCCGCGGCCAGGCCGTCGGCCTTGATCACGATGGGGGCGCCTTCCTGGTCGATGTAGGCGTGGGCCTGGACCGGGTCGGTGAAGGTGGCGTAGCGCGCGGTCGGGATGTTGTGCCGGACCATGAAGGCCTTGGCGTAGTCCTTGGAGCTTTCCAGCTGCGCGGCGGCCTTGGTCGGCCCGAAGATCTTCAGGCCGCGGGCGCGGAAGACATCGACCACGCCGGCGGCCAGCGGCGCCTCGGGGCCGACGACCGTCAGGGCGATGCCTTCGCGCTGGACGAAGTCAGCCAGTTCCTCGGCATTGGTGAGCGGGATGTTTTCCATCTGCTCGGCCCGTTGCGTGCCGCCGTTGCCCGGCGCCACGTACACCTTATGTACGCGCGGGGAGCGGGCCAGTCGCCAGGCGAGGGCATGTTCGCGGCCGCCCGAGCCAATTACCAGGAGTTTCATTGTTGCGTGATTCTTAAGGTTGCCAGTCGAGTGTCGCGAGACAACTTACTGCGCTTCGTCGAAAATGACGGTGGTATAGACTTCCTGCACGTCGTCCAGGCCTTCCAGGGCGTCGAGCAGTTTCTGCATCTTGATGGCGTCTTCGCCGGCCAGTTCGGTTTCGTTCAGGGCCTTCATGACGATGCCGTCGACTTCGGCCTTCAGGCCGGCGTCGTCGAACGCCTTGCGCACGGCGGCGTAGTCGGTCGGGGCGCAGATGACTTCGATCACGCCTTCCTCGTCGGTGGCGATGTCTTCGGCGCCAGCCTCGAGGGCGGCTTCCATGACCTTGTCTTCCGGCGTGCCGGGAGCGAACACGAATTGGCCGCAGTGCTTGAACATGAAGGCGACCGAGCCTTCCTGGCCCAGGTTGCCGCCGTTCTTGGCGAAGGCGTGGCGCACTTCGGCCACGGTGCGGGTGCGGTTGTCGGTCATGCAGTCGACGATGACCGCCGCGCCGCCGATGCCGTAGCCCTCGTAGCGCACTTCCTCGTACGCTTCGCCGTCCGCGCCGCCCGCGCCGCGCTGGATGGCGCGCTGGATGTTGTCCTTGGGCATGTTGGCGTCGGTGGCCTTGTCCCAGGCCATGCGCAAGCGCGGGTTGCTGTCCGGGTCGGGGCCGCCGGCGCGCGCCGCCACGGTGATTTCACGAATGATCTTGGTCCAGAGCTTTCCGCGTTTGGCGTCTTGGCGGCCTTTGCGGTGCTGAATATTGGCCCATTTGCTGTGTCCGGCCATGGCTTCCCAGGATAAATTGTCTGCAAAAACGGCATTTTACCGTGCCGGCGGCCTGCGCGCCCGGGAGTCGCCCGCCTGTGTCCATATTGCCACGCGCACAAGCGCCACCACAGGCTCTACACTTGGGCATCTGAGTCATCCGGTCCGGAGAGTTGCCCATGCCCAACCCCATCGTCATCGCCAAGAATGCGCAGACCGAGTTGGCCCTGCTGCCAGCCCTGGCCAACCGCCACGGCTGCATCACCGGCGCCACCGGCACCGGCAAGACCGTCACCCTGCAGGTCCTGGCCGAATCCTTCTCGCGCCTGGGCACGCCGGTCTTCATGGCCGACGTCAAGGGCGACCTGACCGGCATTTCGCAGGCCGGGGTGGCCAGCCCCAAGCTGCAGGAGCGGCTCAAGAACCTCGGCCTGGACGAACCGGCCTGGGGCGCCAGCCCGGTGGCCCTGTGGGACGTGTTCGGCGAGCAGGGCACGCCGGTGCGCGCCACCATTACCGACATGGGCCCGCTGCTGCTGGCGCGCATCCTCGAACTCAACGACACCCAGGAAGGCGTGCTGACGCTGGTGTTCAAGGTGGCGGACGACGAGGGCCAGCTGCTGCTGGACCTGAAAGACCTGCGCGCCATGCTGCAGAACGTCGCCGACCGCGCCGCCGAGCTCAAGACGCGCTACGGCAATGTGTCCGCCGCCAGCGTCGGCGCGATCCAGCGCGGCCTGCTGGCGCTGGAGTCGCAGGGCGCGGAGAAATTCTTCGGCGAGCCGATGCTGGACGTGGCCGACCTGATGCGCACCGACGCCCAGGGCCGCGGCATCGTCAATGTGCTGGCCGCCGACAAGCTGATGCAGGCGCCGCGGCTGTATGCGATCTTCCTGCTCTGGCTGCTGGCCGACCTGTACGAGAAGCTGCCCGAAGTGGGCGACGTCGACCAGCCCAAGCTGGTGTTCTTCTTCGACGAGGCGCACCTGCTGTTCAACGACGCGCCGCCGGCCTTGCTGACCAAGATCGAACAGGTGGTGCGGCTGGTGCGTTCCAAGGGCGTGGGCGTGTATTTCGTGACGCAGAATCCGCTGGACATTCCCGACACCGTGCTGGGCCAGCTGGGCAACCGGGTGCAGCACGCGTTGCGCGCCTTCACACCGCGCGACCAGAAGGCCGTCAAGACCGCGGCCCAGACCATGCGGCCCAATCCGGGGCTGGATATCGAGGCGGCCATCACCGAGCTGGGCGTGGGCGAGGCGCTGGTGTCGCTGCTGGACGCCAAGGGCCGGCCGATGCCGACCGAGCGCGCCTGGATCGTGCCGCCCGGCAGCCGCATCGGCCCGGCCACCGACGCCGAGCGCCAGGCCTTGCGCCAGGGCAGCCCGATGTCGGCCAAATATGACAAGGCCATCGACCGCGAGTCCGCCTACGAGGTGCTGGCTGGACGCGCGGCGGCGCCGGCCGATCAGGCGCCTGGCAAGGCCGCGCCGACGCCGACCGCGGGCGGCGCGCCCGCCGAGGCACAGGGCGGCGGCCTGATGGACAGCCTGAACGATGTGCTGTTCGGCTCCACCGGCCCGCGCGGCGGCAAGCGCGACGGCGTGGTGCAGACCTTCGCCAAGAGCACGGCGCGTTCGATCGCGACGCAACTGGCGCGCGGCATCCTGGGATCGCTGCTGGGGTCCAAGACGCGCCGTTGAATTCTGTATTCCATCTTCGGAACAAACCGAATCCGGCGCTGTAACGTCGGGTAGTACGTTGTTTGTAACTTGGGGTATTGCGTTACCGCCATTTATGCCTATGATTCTGGGCGATGTATTCCCGGAAGACAAAGGAAAAGTGGTGGCAAAAAAACACAAGATTGCGGTGATCCCTGGGGACGGAATCGGCAAGGAAGTCGTTCCGGAAGGCCTGAAAGTGCTCGACGCCGTGGCGTCACGCTTCGGCATTGATTTCCAGTGGGATCACTTCGACTGGAGCTGCGATTATTACGCCAAGCACGGCAAAATGATGCCGGATGATTGGCAGCAGCAGATCGGTCAGCATGAGGCGATTTTCTTCGGCGCCATCGGCTGGCCGGCCACGGTGCCCGACCACGAGGCGTTGTGGGGCTCGCTGTTCAAGTTCCGCCGCGAATTCGACCAGTACATCAATCTGCGCCCGGTGCGCCTGATGCCCGGCGTGCCGTCGCCGCTGGCCGGCCGCCAGCCTGGCGAGATCGATTTCTTCATCGTGCGCGAAAACACCGAGGGTGAATATTCCAACAGCGGCGGCGTGCTGTTCGGCGGCACCCAGCGCGAAGTGGTCATCCAGGAAAGCGTATTTACCCGCATCGGCGCCGAGCGCGTGCTGAAATTCGCTTTCGAGCTGGCCCGCAAGCGCGGCAAGCACCTGACGGCGGCGACCAAGTCCAACGGCATTTCGATTTCGATGCCCTGGTGGGACCAGCGCGTGGCGGAAATGGCCGGGAACTATCCGGATGTCCGCTGGGACAAATATCACATCGATATTCTGTGCGCGCACTTCGTGCAGCATCCTGATTGGTTCGACGTGGTCGTGGCTTCCAACCTTTTCGGCGATATTCTTTCCGATCTCGGCCCCGCCTGCACGGGGACGATCGGTATCGCGCCGTCGGCCAACCTGAACCCCGAACGCAAATTCCCGTCTCTGTTCGAACCCGTGCATGGTTCCGCACCCGATATTTATGGCAAAGGCATCGCCAACCCGATCGGCCAGATCTGGAGCGGCGCGCTGATGCTGGATTTCCTGGGGTATGACGACGCCTCGGCGGCCGTGGTTCGCGCTATCGAGACGGTGCTGGCCGACGGTCCGCGCACGCGCGACATGAAGGGCACCGCGTCCACCGCCGAAGTAGGCGACGCCATTGCGTCGCTGATCGCGGCGGTCTAGCGCGATGCGTTGCCCGGGGGCCCAGACCATGGTCGATTCCATCGCCTCCCCCTCCGCCCCCGTGGGCGGCAGTCGTGCCGACCGCTTCGCCCGCAAGCTGTTCCGGATGCTGCGGTCGCGCACGCAACGCCACAATCAGCACCTGTGGCCGTTCGTGCGCATCTGGCGCAATCCGGCCGGGGTGATCTGTGGCTTCCGCGCGTTTGGACGGTCTGTACCCATCACGCCGTTGGAGCAGGGGTACGACCCCGACGACGACGAGATGCACCTGATCCTGAGCGGGCCGTCGATCGCCGAGATTCCCTATGACCGCCTGGACATCCGGGTGGCCATGGGGGTGAACGGCTCCATCGCGCTGGCGCGCAAGTTCAATCTGCAGTTCAAGTACTACTGCATCATCGACCAGAATTTCGTGCGGGACCGCATTGATCTGGTGCGCGAGATCGTCGCTTGCGACCTGACGTTGTACGTGCTGCCCGACGTGCTGCGCTACATCATGCAGGGGATTCCGCAGGAAGAGATCCGCTGCCGCATCTGCATCATCGAGTTCATTTCCGAGCGGGCCTACCAGCGCAGCGCCGCGCCCGCGGTGCTCAAGCGCATGGTGGCCGCGTCGCCCGACCTGCGGCTGCTGGACGCCAAGCAGGGCCTGGGCTACAGCTTCGACGCGTCGCTCGGCGTGTTCGACGCGGACACGGTGGCCTACGTGGCGCTGCAGGTGATGATCTCGGGCGGCGCGCGCAAGGTCTACCTGCACGGCCTGGACCTGACGCTGCAGCACGGCATGCGCTTCTACGACGAAGGCGAGACGCCGCAGACCAGCCGGCTGGCGCGCAACTTCGCCCGTCTCATCGAGCCGTCGTTCCGCTTCGCCGCGCAGCAGTGGCGCGGACGTGGCGTGTCGGTGATCAACCTGTCACCGGTGAGCGCGCTGCCGCCGGAAGTGATCGAAAGGCAGGACTGGCACACGCTGTTGAAACATTGAAAAAAGGCCCGGCATCCGCCGGGCCTTTTTTTGTGCGCGCCTTGCCAGAGACAAGGCGGGGCTGCTCTCAGTGGGCGCCGGCCGCGGCTTCCGCCGCGCCGCCCGCCTTGGTCGAGCGTGGCCGGGCGAACCAGACCAGGCCTGTGAGCAACAGGAAGATCACCGCCGAGGCGTAGAAGACATCCACCGCGGACATCGTGAACGCCTGCGCGTTGATCAGCCGGTCGACCGTGCTCAAGGCCTGTTGGTGCGACATGCCGACCGTATTCTGCAGGACGTCGAGCGTCTGATCGAACGCCTGCTGGCCGGGCCGCGCGGATTCGGTCAATTGCACATGGTGCAACGTGGCGCGGTTTTCCCACAGCGTGGTCGCGATCGAGGTGCCGAAGGCGCCCGCGGTCAGGCGCAGGAAGTTCGACAGGCCCGAGGCGGCCGGGATGCGCCAGGGCTCGATGCTCGACAGTGTGATCGAAGTCAGCGGCACGAAGAACGCCGCCATGGCCGCGCCCTGGATGATGGTCGGGATCATCAGCGTGCGCACGTCGGTCTGGGTGTTGAAACCCGAACGCATGAAGCACACCAGCGCGAAGATCAGGAACGCCACGGTCACGATCTGGCGCGGGTCGCGGGTGGCCAGCATCTTGCCCACCATCGGCGTGAGCAGGATGGCCAGCAGGCCCACCGGCGCCGTCACCAGGCCGGCGTAGGTGGCGGTGAAGCCCATGTAGCTCTGCAGCCAGAGCGGCAGCAGCACCACGTTGCCGAAGAACACGCCGTAGGCCACCGCCAGCGTCAGCGCGCCGACCGTGAAGTTGCGGATCTTGAACAGGCGCAAGTCGACCACCGGATGCGCGTCGGTCAGTTCCCAGATCAGGAAGAAGACGAAGGCAACGAAGGCAATGGCGGCCAGGGCGATGATGGTGGGGCTGGCGAACCAGTCCAGTTCCTTGCCCTTGTCGAGCATGATCTGCAGCGCGCCGACCCACACCACCAGCAGCACCAGGCCGAGCTTGTCGATCGGCAGCTTGCGCGTCAGCGATTCGCGGTTGCCGTAGATGCGCCAGCTGATCCACGCCGCCAGCAGGCCCACCGGCACGTTGATGTAGAAGATCCAGGGCCAGGTGTAGTTGTCGGAGATCCAGCCGCCGAGCAGCGGCCCGGCCACCGGCGCCACCAGTGTCGTCATCGACCAGACCGCCAGCGCCATGCCCGCCTTGGACTTGGGGAAGCTGGCCAGCATCAGGGTCTGCGACAGCGGGATCATCGGCCCGGCCACGGCGCCCTGCAGCACGCGGAACGCGATCAGGGCCTCGAGCGAGGGCGAGAAGCCGCACAGCCACGAGGCCAGCACGAACAGCAGGGTGGAGATCAGGAACAGCCGCACCTGGCCGAAGCGCTGCGTCAGCCAGCCGGTCAGCGGCACGGTGATGGCGTTGGCCACCGCGAACGAGGTGATGACCCAGGTGCCCTGGCTGGAGCTGACGCCCAGGTCGCCGGAGATGGTCGGGATGGACACGTTCGCGATCGAGGTGTCCAGCACGTTCATGAACACCGCCGTGGACAGCGCGATCGACCCGATGATGCGGGTGGCGCCTTCCAGCGGCGGGTAGGTCCCTGGCGGGAGTACGGTCGGCTCGGCGGGGGCGCCGCCGGCCGCGGGCTGAGCGGTCGTGCTCATGGGAAGGCCCCCTTACTTGGCGCCGCGCGCCAAGCCCTCTTTGGCCACGGGCGACTGCGCCGCCTGCGGGGTGAATTCGTCGGAGGCGAGGTTGGCCTGGATGATCTTGCCGATCAGGGCGTCGACCTCGTCATGGGCCGGTTCGAAGGCGCGCGTCGACCAAGCCGGTTCCTTGCGGGTGGTGGCGGTCAGCGCTTCGCCGTCCTGCTTGCCGACGTCGACCTCCACGTCCATCGACAGGCCCACGCGCAGCGGATGGGTCTTCAGGTCCGCGGGGTCGAGCGCGATGCGCACGGGCACGCGCTGCACCACCTTGATCCAGTTGCCGGTGGCGTTCTGGGCCGGCAGCAGGGCGAAGGCGCTGCCGGTGCCGGCGTCCAACCCGGCGACGGTGCCGTGGTAGGTGATCGAGCTGCCATACAGGTCGGCGGTCATCTTGACCGGCTGGCCGATGCGCATCTTGCGCAGCTGGCCTTCCTTGAAGTTGGCTTCGACCCAGACCTGGTCCAGCGGCACCACCGTCATGAGCGCGGCGCCGGGGGCCACGCGCTGGCCGACCTGGACGGTGCGGCGGGCGATGACGCCGCCCACGGGGGCGGGCAGCACCGTGCGCGACTGGGCCAGCCAGGCATTGCGCAGGCCGGCGACGGCCTGGCGCACGTCAGGGTGGTCGGCCACGGTGGTGCCTTGGGTCAGCGCCTGGTTGGTCGCCAGCTTGGCGCGCGAGGCGGCCAGCGCGGCGCGGGCCTGCGCCAGGCCGGATTGCGCGGTCTTCAGCGCGGCCTCGGCGTGCAGGATTTCCTCGCCGCTGACGCCGCCCGACTTGGCCAGCTGCTGGCGGCGGGTGACGTCGCTCTGGGCGCGGGTCAGTTCGGCCTGGGCGCGCTGGATGTCGGCCTGGCGCAGGTCGACGTCAGCGGCCAGCGCGTCGTTCTGGACGTAGTAGGTGCGGACCTGGCGCACGGTCTGCGCCAGCTTGGCCTCGGCCTGCTGCAGGGCGACCTGCGTGTCGGCCGGGTCGATGCGCACCAGCGGCTGGCCGGCGGCGACGGTCTCGGTGTCGTCGGCCTCGATGGCCACCACGGTGCCGGGCACCTGCGGCGTGATCTGCACCAGGTTGCCGTGCACGTAGGCGTCGTCGGTGCTTTCGAAGTGGGCGCCGAACAGGGCCCACCAGATGCCGTAGGCGATCGCGATGAGGATGAAAACACCGGTCGCGGTCAGCAGCAGGCGTTTGCGGGCGGGGTTGGTCGTGGGAGTGGCTGCGTTCATGACGTCTGAATCCGGAGCGTTCAATGAGTGGAGTTCGTGGCGGGCGCGGGCTGCTGCGCCGGGGCGGGGACGTAGCCGCCGCCCAGCGCGTTGGCCAGGTTGGCGTCGAGCTGGTAGGCGCGAATGCGCAGGTCGGTGTCGAGCCGCGCCTGGGTCAGCACGCCGGTCTGCGCGATCAGCACGGTCAGGTAGTTGCCCATGCCAGCCTTGTAGCGGTTGACGGCCAGTTCATAGGCCGCCTCGATGGCTTCGCGCGCCTGGCGTTGCTGGGCCCGTTCCTGTTCCAGCAGGCGCAGGCCGTCGAGCGCGTCGGCGACCTGGTGCACGGCGTCGAGCACGGTCTGGTTGTAGTCGGACACGGCCAGGTCGGCGTCGGCGCGGCGGCCGGCCAGGTTGGCGTTCAACTCGCCGCCATGGAAGATCGGCAGGGTGATGGCCGGACCGAAACCGGCGGTGCGGGCGGCGGTGCCGAGCAGGTTGCCGGTGCCGATCGCCTGGAAGCCGGCAAAGGCCACGAGGTTGACGTTGGGGTAGAACTCGGCGCGGGCGCTGTCGATCTGGTGCCGGGCGGCCTCGGCGCGCCAGCGCGCGGCGACCACGTCGGGACGGTGGCCCAGCAGGTCCAGCGGCACGCTGGCGGGCACGCCGCCGGCGGGCGCGGTCAGGGAGGCTTCGACGAGCGACTGGCCGCGCTGCGGGCCG
>ERZ1739169.159-NODE-159-length-18008-cov-14.856013_pt1 | contig 18008 bp, 19 predicted proteins | sample MGYA00581756_ERZ1739169 | MGnify/ENA primary metagenome ERZ1739169 (study PRJEB40789, sample SAMEA7425667) | Salamandra salamandra | biome: salamander skin | place: Germany | collected 2020-03 | study: cvxcv | reverse complement strand
CGACCTCAAGGTGCGCCTGCTGGCCGGCGGGCGGCCCCTGCCGACGCCGCCCGCTCTGCCGGCCGGCCTGCCCTCGGACGTGGTGCGCAACCGCCCCGACATCCGCGCGGCCGAACGCCGGGTGGCGGCGGCCACGGCCGGCGTCGGCGTGGCCACGGCGGCGCAATTTCCGACCTTCGTGATTCCCCTGGGCGTGGGCAGCGCCGCCAGCCTGGTGCACGACCTGTTCCGCGACGCCAGCGCCGTCTGGTCATTGGGCGCGGGCGCGCGCCACGCCGTCTATGACGGCGGGCGCGCCTCGGCCGGCGTGCGCGCCGCCGCGGCCGAAGCCCAGGCCAGCCAGCTGGCCTGGGCCCGCAGCGTGCGGCGCGCGTTCCAGGATGTCGAGGACGCGCTGGCCGGCCTGAACGCCGAACAGGCGCGCCAGCAGTCGCTGGCCGCCGCCGTCCACGACAGCCAGGACGCGCTCGACCGCGCCACGCGGCTGTACCGCAACGGCCTGAGCGGCTATCTCGGCGTCCTGACCGCCCAGCGCGCCACCTACCAGGCGCGCGACGCCCTGGCGCTGAGCCAGCTGGCGCGGGTGCGCCACGCCATCGGCCTGTACAAGGCGCTCGGCGCCGGCTGGCAGCCGCCCTCCACCACCGCGCAACCCGCCACGCAGCCGCTCGCAAGCCCCCTCGTTTCCCCCTCCCCGCTTACCCGGAGCCCTTCATGAGCATCCACCCAGACGCCTTCCGCATCCACGACGTACGCCGCTATCCGCTCTGCCTGTTCGACCCGGCCCAGGTCCACCCCGGCTACGCCGCCCAATGGCAGACCGAAATGGAAGCCCTGCTGGCGGCCGGCCAGCCCTTCACCGTGGCCTACGTCGAACTGGACCCCGTCGAACCGCACGCAGACCGCAAGCAGCGCGGGCTCTGGCTCAAACACAACAAGGCGCGTCTGGGGCGGCTCTGCAAGGCCCAGATCAGCGTCGAGCCCGACGCCGGCCGCCGCGCCGAGGCCGAGCGGCAGGGGCAACTGGCGGCGCGCGCCTTCGGCATCCCGCACGAGGCCGTGGCCACCCTGGAGGAAGCCGTGGCGCTGACGCGTCACCTGACCCGGCCGCAGCCCGCCCGCCCCGCCGACGCCTACGACATGCGCGGCTGGGAGAACATCAGTTGAATCCGCCCGGCGCCCCCGCCGGCCCCGGCCGGCGGCACAGATATGTATTTTTATGAAGCCGCGCCTGCCGAATTTTCACATTCCTTAAATGTATCGAAGAAGGTTTGGCCGCCCGCTCCTTTAGATTGCGTAGCCATCACACATGGCTACCGAGGAGAGGCAAAGCGTGTCGGACATCGTCGTCTACGTCAGAAGCCAGCCCCAGCTGGGCGACCAGATCGTCGCCTTCGCGACGCTCTACCAGCTCAAGGCCTGGTGGCCCGCGCGGCAGGTCAAGGTCGTCGCGCGCGACGACGTCGGCCACATCTACCGCGGCCTGCCGTGGGTCGATGAATTCGTGCGCGCCCGCAGCCTGCTGGATTACGCCCGCAGCCTGACCGCGAGGACCCAGGTGTCGGTCAGCCTGCACCACAGCAGCGAACGCTTCGGCCTCATCAACCTGCTGCGGCTGCCCGCCATCCGGCTGGGCTTTCGCAATGCCCGCTTCAGCGACCTGGTGTGGACCCATTGCCATCGCAAGGACGAGGCCGAGTACATCGGCCTGGCCAACCTGCGCCTGCTGGCGTCGTACCGTCCGCTGAACGCCGAGGAGGCGGCGCGCCGCTGCTTCACCGAACTGGCCCGCGCGCACCGACACACCACGCTCGGCGCGGACGTGGTGTTCATTCCCGGCGGCGGATCGGGTCCCTTCAAGCGCTGGAGCCTGGCGCACTACCTGCGGCTGGCCGACCGGCTCAAGCCGCTGCTGGGCGCCGACACCCGCTACACCTTCGTGCTGGGCCAGCAGGAAGCGCGCGAGCGCGCCGAGCTGGACGCCCTGCGGCGCGCCGACATCGAAGTGGCCTACTGTCGGCCGCTGTCCGAACTGAGCGCGATCATGCTGCGCGCGCGCCTGGTGGTGGCCAACGACTGCGGCCCGTCGCACGTGGCGCAGGCTGCCGGCGTGCCCTACGTCGGCATCTTCAACAGCGCCAATCCGGAATGGTTCTGGCGCCGTCGCAACGCCACCGACGTCGTGCCGCGGCATCCGCGCGACGGCATCAACTCGATCACCCCGGACCAGGTCGCGCACGCCTGTGCACGCGTGCTGTCGCACGCGCCCGCGGCCCGCGCCTGACACGCGGCCGTCCTTACCCATCAGGTCACACCATGCGGATCCTGCATACTCTCGGCGAAAAAAGCCTGGGCGGACTCGAGTTCCGCACGCTCGACCAGGCCTGCTGGCTGGCGCGCCACGGCCATGACGCGGCCATCGCCGCCCCCGCCGGCAGCGCCATCAACCTGGCGGCGCGCCAGCGCGGCATCGCCACCGTCGACATCAACTTCGACGCGCCCTATTCGCCGGTCACCGTGCTGCGGCTGCGGCGCGCCGTGCGGCGCCTGCACATCGACGTCATCGACAGCCATAGCCGCGCCGACGGCAAGACCGGCGCGCTGTGCCGCGACCTGTGCGCCGTGGTGCGCACTCGCCATTTCGCCAAGCCCATGCCGACCAGCGCGCGCCGCCGCCTGGAATGGAAGCTGGGCTGCGACCACGTGATCGCCACCAGCGCCGCCGGCCGCGACGCGCTGCTGGACGCGCGGCTGGCGCCGGCCGACCGCATCAGCGTGGTGGGCGAGTGGGCCGGCGACGAGTTCTTCCGCGCCGCCGACAAGCCGGGCGTGCGCCGCCAGGTGCGGCGCGAGCTGGCGCTGGGCCCGCACGACTACGTGATCTCGACCATCGGCATGCTGCGCCCCGAGAAACGCCAGGCCGACCTGCTGCGCGTGGTGCTGCGGCTGCGCCGCCACGCGGTGCCGGCCACCGCGCTGGTGGTGGGCATGGCCACCGCCGCCACCCAGGCGTACGCGAACGAGCTGCGCATCCTGGCCGCGCAGCTCGGCATTGCCGAGCACGTGGTGTTCGCCGGCCACCGCGCCGACGTGGCCGATCTCATCCATGCCTCCGACGTGGTGCTGGTGCCGTCCGCCACCGAAGCCTGGTCGCGGGTGGTGCCGGAGTCGTTCGCCGTGCGCTGCCCCGTGGTGGCCAGCAATGTCGGCGGCCTGCCCGAGATCGTCCGGCCCGGCGACACCGGCTGGCTGGCCGAGCCCGGCGACATCGCCGGCTTCGCCGACCGCATCATGCAGATCCGCGCCGACCCCGCCGCCACCGCCGCCGCCGTGGCCCATGCGCGCGGCTACGCCGAATCGCACTTCCGCCTGGCCGGCCAGATGCACCGCACGCTGGATGCTTACGCGCACGCGATGGCGCGGACATAGGCGCCGCCGCGAGCGGCATCCCGGACGAGCCCGTGACGCGTTCGAGCCCGTCCTCGAGCCGCGCCGCATATACCTGGTTACGTCTTTTACGCTGACGATTTCCTGTCTGGGCCGACCTGGAAATAGAATTCGCGCTTTCGGACTTCACGAGAAGCGCCTCATGATCCGCCGCACCCTGTCCATCGGTTCCGCCGCCCTGGGTTTCGCCCTGGTGAGCGGTTGCGTCTACCACCCGCCCGCCAACCAGCTGAACCGCTACGCCAACAGCATGATCGGCCAGAACCTCGACGCGGTCACCGCGCAGTTCGGCCCCGAGGATGCCCAGGGCGGCTCGGCCGCCTATCCCAACATCGGCACCCCGCAGAACCCGCGCTACGTGCACACCTGGAGCCGCTACGGCTCGACCCAGCACCGGAACTTCGTCCAGACCGGCACGGCGTCGACGGGCAGCACGCTGGTCACGGTGCTGCCGGCCGGCGGCGGCCAGGGCGCCATCCCGATCTACCAGCAGAACACGGCGCCGACGGGCTACTACACCCAGGAAGGCGAATCCTGCTACATGTCGTTCACCACCGACGCCAACAAGACCATCGTGTCGTACGACCTCTTGGGCGGCTACTGCGACAAGCTGTTCCTGAGCGGAGGCTGATCCCGGCGGCCGCCGCCGGGCGCGGCCGCGCAGGCGCCCGGCGCATTGACTCCCGGCGCACCGGCGCCCGACGCATCGGCGCCCGGCGCATCGGCGCCCGACGCATCGTCAGCGCGCCGTCATTCGGATCCGCAAGCGAACGCTAGAGAAAGCCGGCCGCCCGGAACATCCGTTCGTAGATCTCGCGGATCACCGCCTGCTTGCGCAGGTTGTAGTCGGCCACCTGGTCCACCCCTTGCGCGGCGGCATGCTTGGCCGCCGCGTAGCGATCGCGGTCATCGTCATGCGCGCGCAGCCAGTCGCGGAACATGCGGTGGCGGATGTTCTCGGGGCAATCCGGGCCGAACACATGCAGGTTGACGCGCGGCGCCGCCAATTGCAGGCAGCGATGCTGGTGCCACGACGGCTCGCGGATCGTCAGCACATAGCCCAGCGCTTCCAGCGCGGGCACGTAAGCGGCCTCGTCGGCCGGGTCGGCCACCGCCACGTCGATGTCCACCACCGGCTTGGCCGGCAGCCCCGGCACCGCCGTCGACCCCACGTGGTCGATGCGCAGCGCCGCCGGCCCCAGCGCCGCCGCGATGTCGGCGGCCAGGCGCGCATAGCGCGCGGGCCAGTCCGGGTCGTACGGCGCCACCGCCACCGCTTCCGGCGCCGGCTTGCCGCGCACCCACGGATCCTCGTCGGGATCCGAGTCGTAGTGCCGCATGATGTCTTCGGGCGTGGGCATGGCGTGTCCTTGGGCAACGAACCGCTATTGTAGAAAGCCCGCGTCAGGGCGCCGGCAGATCGCGCAGCCACGCGGCCATGTCGTCGGCCACCTCGCCCATGCGGCTGACGCCGTCCGCGTCGCGCAGGCCATGGTCCAGCCGCGGATAGGCGCGATAGGCGACATTGCGCTGCCCCGCGCGCCGCAGATCCTCGACCATGCGTTCGACCGCCTCCGGCGACACCGAGGCGTCGCGCCCGCCCTGCACGATCAGCAACGGCGTGCGCACGCGCGCGAGCACCGCCTGTTGATCCAGCGCCAACGCCTGCCGCCACCATGCGTGGCCGTGACTGCTGGCCACCAGATCCGACGACGGCGTCTCGCGCAGGAACGCGGCGAACTCCCGGAACCCCGCCGCCGAGGCCGCCTTGGCCTCGTCCGGCGTGTCGCCGGCCTCGATGGTGTGCAGCACATCGTCGAGAAACCAGCGCCCGCCGCCATTGAAGGCGATACTGGCGTCGACCGACCCGCCGCGCGCGGCCAGCAGGTTGGCCACCACCGCGCCTTCGCTGCCGCCCAACGCCACCACGCGCCGGTACGCGCCATGACGGCGCAGCAAAGCGATCACGGCCTCGTAGTCGCGCACGCGCTGGTCGAAGTCGTCATGCAGCAGGTACGCCCGCGGACAATCGGCGCGGTTCTCGCCGTCGTCCTGCTGATAGGGCAAGGCCGCGTCGATGCCGTACTTGTCGACCGTCAACACATCGGCCGCCGGCAGCGCCCGCCACAGCTGCTCGCGGATCGCGCGGTTGTGCGCGACGCTGTTGCAGTCGGATCCCTGCGCCACCACCAGCAGGCTGTCGGCGGCCCGCGCCGGATCGCGCTGCTGCAGGTAATAGGCGATCGACGAGCCGTCGGGGCGCGGCAAGCGGCCCTGCTCGATCAGTTGGGCGTGGACGGGCAGGCAGGCAGCCAGGATGGCGGCCGATAGCAGCAGGCGAACCCAACGCTGCCGCAATCGCAGACAAACCCGCGGCGTCTCTTTGATTTTTGTACCCAGCGTCATGCTGCGAAGGATACGCCATGTCCAGGCGTCCGAGTTTTCGCCCACGGCCGCCGCGTCAAGGCTGCTGGCGTCATAGACTGCCTCGTTGCAAGCATGAGTTGCCGTGCGCGCGCCATCACACCGGAAATCTCATTGCGACAGCGGCAAAACGCCCGATGCCTGGCGGGCATTCATGCCTCATGCGCGCGCAAGCGCACATTCTCCAGTGGGACCCACCCGGCAGCCCCATCGGACAATCTCGTCGCCCACACCCACCCGTTTTGTTGACGCCCGCCATGCAGGATCTCGCCCGGAACCACATCCAATTCCTTGTTGGTGAAGTCCTCCCGCAACGAAGCGGTGCCGTCCCCGTGCCGCGCCAGGATCTGCCCCGGCACGAAACCCGCCTCCTGCCCGGGCGCCGAGCACAGGTACCAGTCGGGCCAACCTTCCGGCCCGTCATAGACCTCTCCGACCGACACGCGATCGCCCGATTTCAAGACCAGGGGCTCGGGGAATTCGCTGACATGCGGCGCGATGACGATATAGGCGTGTTCGATAGTCATGGAAAAACCTCAAGTGGGATGCGCATGCTCTCGCGGGCAAGGCAAAGCGGGCAGGGTTGTGTATATTTGTGTATTGTAGGCAGGCATGCAGCATGAACAGCGCGGACCTCATCAAGCAATTGAAGGCCGACGGCTGGCATCTGGTGCACACCGTGGGATCGCATCATCAATTCAAGCATCCGATCAAACCCGGCAAGGTCACGGTGCCACACCCCAAGAAAGACCTGCCGATGCGGACCCTGCGCAGCATCCTCAAGCAAGCCGGCCTGCGTTAGCCGCCCCTTTGGAGATCCGAATGCTCTACCCGGTCCACGTACACAAGGATGAAGGCAGCGCCTACGGGGCCTCCTTCCCGGATTTTCCCGGCTGTTTCGCGGCCGCGGACGATCTGCAGGATCTGCCGCGCGCGGCCCAGGAAGCCGTGGAAGCACATTTCCACGGCGACACCGCGGGCATTCCCGCACCCTCAACGCCCGAAGCGTGGATGGGCCACGAAGACTTCCAGGGCGGCTACTGGATGATGGTGGATATCGATCTGTCCAAGGTCAACACCAAAGCCGTCAGGCTGAACATCAGCCTGCCCGAGAACCTGGTGCATCGCATCGACCAGGCCGCCGAGGCCCGCCGCATGTCGCGTTCCGCGTTCCTGGCCATGGCCGCCGAACACGAAATGTCCGCGTCCGCGGCCTGAGGCCAGTCCTTCGCGTCGTCGGCAACTTTCCAACGCTGGCTTGATTGTTCTAGTAATTGCCAGGTCGGCAACCCACGAAACCGCACAAACGGTTGACTCCATGGGTGATCCTGGCGCGGCAGGAGGGGCTCGAACCCCCGACCCCGGGCTTAGAAGGCCCGTGCTCTATCCAGCTGAGCTACTGCCGCGCGGTGTGTGACTGTCCGGAACCAGTCCGGGCGGCGCATTTTACCCTGTTGCGGACGGCCCGTGGCGCCGCCGGGCCGCACCGCCCGGTTTATCAGTCGCTGGAACGGTTCACTCCTCGCCCAGGTCGGCGTGGGTGGACACCCACAGCACCAGCGCGTCCTGTTTGCTCAGGCTGATCACCCGGTGGCCCATGCGGCTGTCGATATAGAAGCTCTCGCCCGCCTTCAGCCGTGCCGGCTCGTAGAACTCGGTGTACAGCTCGACCTCGCCTTCCAGCACGTAGACGAATTCCTCCCCGCCATGGCGGCTCCAGTCCTGGAATTCGTCGAACGAGCGCGCCTTGACGCGGGTGTGGAACGGCATCATGCGCTTGTGCGACAGCGCGGTACAGAGCAGGCGGTGGTCGTAATACGGGGTTTCGTACTGGCGGCCTTCGCCCTGGCGGCTGAGGCTGCGGCGGCCGGTGCCCATGTGGGCGTCCGAGGCGGTGAACAACTCGGCCACGTCCAGGTCCAGGCCCGCGGCGATCTTGATCAGGTTGTCATAGGTGGGCGAGAGCAGGCCGTTCTCGATTTTCGAGAGCGTGGACGCGGATACGCCGGTGGCCTGCGCCGCCTGCTTGAGCGTCCAATCGCGCGCCTGGCGCAGGGCTCGCAGCCGTTGTGCCAACACGCTCTGTTTGTTGCCTTGCATCTGTACACCCTGTCATGCCCGCGACTGCCGCTCCCGCCACCAATCGCGCGCCTGGTAAGACCAATATGTGAGTTGAACCGCCGCCGTGCCCAGCACCCCGCCGTTCCAGGCCAGCCCGAACGGCTCGAACAGCCGGTAACGCTGGCTGTCGCCGGAAATCCCTTCGGCCACGACGCGGCCGCCGATGGCGGTGGTGTTCATGCCGTGCCCGCCAAAGGCCGTGCAGTACCAGACGTCGGGCGCCAGCTTGCCGATCTGCGGCATCAGATGCCGCGCGTAGGCCATGCGCCCGGACCACGCGGTCTCGACGCGCAGCCCCTGCAATTGGGGGTAGACGCTGAGCAGTTCGCGGCGCAGGGACTCGGCCAGATCGGGCGGATCATCGACACGGGTGGTGATTCTACTGCCCCAGCCGATGCGGCCGCCATCGAGCACCCGGTAGTAGTTGCCGGCGCGGCGGTCGTCGCCGATGGCGGCCTGGGTGCGGATGGCCTCGCGCACCCGCTCGCCCAGCGGCTCGGTCAGCATGATGTAGGTGGCGATCGGCAGCATCGCCCGACGCAGCGCCGGCACCACGTCGCCGGTATAGCCGCCGGTGGCCAGCACCACGGTGCGCGCATCGACCTGGCCGGCGGCGGTCCGCAGCTGGCGCGACGGCCCCTCGAAACGCGCCTGGGTGACGGGCGAATCCTCGTGGATGCGCACGCCCAGCCGCGCGCACTCGCGCGCCAGGGCGCGGGCGTAGTTCAGCGGATGGAAGTGGAACGACGACAGGTCCTCGATGCCCTGGAAGTAGGCGTCCGACAGCAGCCGCTCGCGCACCTCGGCGCGGCCCAGCAGGCGCACGTCGCGGCCGAAATCGCGCCACTGGTCCTCGCAATAGCGCCGCAGCGCGTCGCTGGCCTCGTAGCGCACCACCCGCAGGCGGCCGTCGACCTTGTGGGCGTCGGCGATGCGCAGGTCGCGGATGTTGTCGCGGATGATGTCGACGCCCTCCATCGACAGCCGGTACAGCTGGCGGTAGTGGTCTTCGTCGACGTGCTTGCGGATGGCGTCGGCGCCGGCCGAGAACGCGGGCGACACCGAGCCGCCGTTGCGGCCCGAGGCGCCCCAGGCGATGCGGCGCCCTTCCAGCAGCGTCACGGCGCGGCCGCGGCGGGCCAGTTCCAGCGCCGTGGTCAGGCCGGCCAGCCCGCCGCCCACGACGCAGACGTCGGTCTCGGCCGCGCCCGCCAGCGGCGGGTAGTAGGTCTGCGCATCGCCCAGCGTGCGCTTGTAATAGGTGTCGATGTACTCGGTAGCCATGGTCGTGGGTCAGGGCCCGTGCGGGACTCTCGTCGATGTGGGCGGGCCTAGTTCAGCCCGGCGCCCTGCAGCCCGCCGGTCAGGCGCTTCTCCAGCCAGGTGGCCAGGCGCAGCAGCGGATAGCAGTACAGGAAGTAGATGGCGGCGATCATGCTGTAGATGAACAGCGATTTCGCCGGGAAGGTGATGATGAAGACCTCGCCCTGCCGCGTCAGCTCGGTGATGCCGACCACCGACAGGATGGCGGTGCTCTTGATCAGCATGACGTAGACGCCGCTCATGGGCTGCACGATCAGGCGCATGGCCTGCGGCAGGATCACCAGCCGCAGGATCTGCAACGGCCGCAGGCCCAGCGTCATGGCGCCCTCGGTCTGGCCGCGCGGCACGGCGCGGATGGCGCCGCTGACGATCTCGGCCACGTAGCACGAGGTGTAGACCGACAGCGACACGAACGCGGCCGTGCCCGACTCCCAGTGCAGCAGCTCGATGCCGGTGCTGGGCAGCACGAAGTAGAAGATGTAGAGCTGCACCAGGAACGGCGTGCCGCGCAGCACGTGGATGTACAGCCCCAGCAACTGGTGCAGGCCGCGGATGCGGTAGCTGCGGATGACGCCGATCACGAAGCCCAGCAGCGAGCCCGCGATGATCGCCATGAACGAGATCTTCAGCGTCTCCCAGAAGCCCTTGAGCAGGAACGGCAGCACGACGCCGGCGGTGGACAGGTAGGAATCCAGCATGCTTACCTCGCGTTCCAGGCGGGACCGGCCAGCCACAGGCTCACGCCGCGCGACAGCATCAGCATCACGGCATAGATCAGCAGATAGCCGGCGGCGATGGTCAGGAAGCTCTCGGTGGGCACGATGCGGTCGCTGTTCATCTGCACGCCCGCGGCCACCAGTTCGAAGACGGTAATCAGCGACAGCAGCGAGGTGTCCTTGATGAGGACCGCGGTCTGCCCCAGCAGCGGCGGCAGCGTGTTGGCGAAGGCCTGCGGCAGCACCACGTAGCGCAGGCGCTGGTGGTAGTTCATGCCGCAGGCCTTGGCGCCTTCGATCTGGCCGCGCGGCACCGACTCGATGCCGACGCGGATGATCTCGCTCATGTAGGCGGCGTGGTGCAGCGTCATGGCCAGGATGCCCAGCAGCATCTCGCTCCAGCCCTTGGCGCCGGGCACCAGCATCGGCACCGCGTAATACACCAGGTAGATCTGCACCAGCAGCGGGGTCGAGCGGATGAACTGCACGTAGCCCGCCACCGGCCGCCAGACCGCGGCGCGCGGCGACATGCGCGCCAGCGCCAGCGGAATGCCGGCCAGCACCGACAGCACCAGGCTGACGCCGGCCGCGATCAGGGTGTTGGCCAGCCCGGTGGCGAACTGGCCCGTGTACTGGCTGACGATGCGCCAGTTGTAGTAGTCGATCAGCCAGTCCATTCAGGTCCTGTCGGTCAGTGGTGGGAAGCGCGCGCGATCAGTGGTCTTTCTTCCAGTCGGTCGAATACCAGTACTTGACCTGTTCCGGCAGCGTGTTGTCGGCGGTCTTGAGCGTCTGCCAGTTGTCGAGCCAGAACTTCAGGCGGAAGGCGTTGGGGCCGACGGCGAAGGCCAGCGGCTCGCGCACCATGATGCCGTCCAGCACCCGCAGGTTGCCGAAGTCGACCAGGAACTGGTTGGCGGTGGACAGGGACATGATGCCGGCGTCCAGGCGGCCGGTGGACAGCGCCTGGCCGACCGGCGCGCTGCCGCCGGAGAATTCCTTGAGCGTGGCCTTGGGCAGCATCTTCTTGCCGACCTCGGCATAGGTGCTGGCGCCCAGCGCGCCGACGGTCACGCCGTCCTTGTCCAGTTCCGCGTACGACTTGTACGGCGAATCCTTGGGCACCACGGCGACGGTGTCGGCGTAGAACATCGGCGCCGAGAACAGCACCTGGGCGGCGCGCGCCGGGGTCGGCGTCATGTCGGCGGCCACCATGTCGGCCTTGCCCGACAGCAGCGCCGGGATCAGGCCCTTCCATTCGTAGTCCTGCAGCACCAGCTTGACGCCCAGGTCGTCGGCCATGCGCTTGGCCACCTCGACCGCCAGGCCGGTGCGCTTGCCGCTCTTGTCCATGAAGCTCATCAGCGGGCCGGAGGTCTGCACCGCCACCCGCAGTTCGCCGCGCTTGATGATGTCCGACAGCTCGTCGGCGCGGGCCGGCTGCGCGATCGCCGCCACGGCCAGCGCGACGCCGGCGGCGCCCAGCCATTGTTTGATTTTCAGCATTTGCTTCCCCTTCTGGATGAATGACGTGTGTCGTTCCGGGCGTACACCTGATGCCGGCGGCGCCCGGTCAGGCCGGGCCGGCCCTGCTTGCTGCGGTTGCTGCGTGATGCGGTGTGATGCTTGATGCTTGATGCCTGTCACGTGATGCGTGTTGCGTGATGCGTGAAGCGAAGACTGCGTGATGCGCAAATACGAACGGCCATGCGGGCTGGCGCCAACGGCGCTGCCCGCTACAGGATCTTTTCCAGGAAAGCGCGGGTGCGCGCCTCTTTCGGCTGGCCGAAGACCTCGGCCGGGGTGCCGGACTCGACGATGCGGCCGGCGTCCATGAACAGGGCGCGGTCGCCCACGTCGCGGGCGAAGCCCATCTCGTGCGTCACCACCGCCATGGTCATGCCGTCGCGCGCCAGGGCGTGCATCAGCTCCAGGATGCCGCAGACGGTCTCCGGATCGAGCGCCGAGGTGGCTTCGTCGAACAGCATCAGCTTGGGATCCATCGCCAGGGCGCGGGCGATCGCCACGCGCTGCTGCTGGCCGCCGGACAACTGGCTGGGATAGCGCGCGCCGAAGTCGGCCATGCCGACCCGGTCCAGCAATTCGAGCGCGTAACGCTCGGCCTGGGCCCGGTCGCGGCCGCGCACCACGCGCTGCGGCAGGGCCACGTTGTCGAGCGCGGTGCGATGCTGGAACAAATTGAAGTGCTGGAACACCATGCCGACGTCGGTGCGCCAGCGGTTGACGTCGGTGGCCGGGTCGGTCAGCGACACGCCGTCGACCCGGATGGTGCCGCTGTCGATGCGCTCCAGGCCATTGAGGGTGCGCAGGAAGGTGCTCTTGCCCGAGCCCGACGGCCCCACCACCACCAGCACCTCGCCACGGTCCAGACGGCAGTCGATGCCCGCCAGCGCCAGATGATCGGGCTGGCCTTCGCGCTGGTAGGTCTTGGTGACCGACTCGACTAGCAGCAGGGGTTCTGACACGCGCATCGCCTTCAAAAAAAGGTTTCGCATTTCACGCTGGAGTTTCGTATAGTAAATTTATTTCCAGAATCGCCACTTAGGCATAACCCTTAAGCGAAGGCTCGCCCCTTCGCCGGCATCTCCAAGGAACCGGTATGGACACGCCCCAAGACATCCTGCGCGCACTCGGCCTCACCCCCGCGACCCTGACCGGCGGCACGCTCGTCGCCCGCAGCCCGATCGACGGCGCCGAGCTGGCCCAGGTCCACGAGCACACGGTGGCGCAGGCCCATGCGGCCATCACCCGCGCCCGCCAGGCCAGCCTGGCCTGGCGCGACGTGCCGGCGCCGCGCCGCGGCGAACTGCTGCGCCTGTTCGGCGAGACGCTGCGCCAGCACAAGCGCGAGCTGGGCCGCCTGGTCAGCCTGGAAGCCGGCAAGATCGTGGCCGAGGGCGAAGGCGAGGTTCAGGAAATGATCGACATCTGCGACTTCGCCGTGGGCCTGTCGCGCCAGCTGTACGGCCTGACCATCGCCTCCGAGCGCCCCGGCCACCGCATGATGGAAACCTGGCATCCGCTGGGCGTGGTGGGCGTCATCAGCGCCTTCAACTTCCCGGTGGCGGTGTGGTCGTGGAATGCCGCGCTGGCGCTGGTGTGCGGCAACGCCGTGGTCTGGAAGCCGTCGGAAAAGACGCCGCTGACCGCCCTGGCCTGCCAGGCGCTGTTCGCGCAGGCGGTACAGCGCTTCGGCGACGCGCCGGCCGGCCTGTCGGAAGTGCTGATCGGCGGCCGCGACATCGGCGAGGCGCTGGTGGATTCGCACGCCGTGGCGCTGGTGTCGGCCACCGGCTCGACCCGCATGGGCCGCCAGGTCGGCCCGCGCGTGGCGCAGCGCTTCGGCCGCGTGCTGCTGGAACTGGGCGGCAACAACGCCATCATCGTCGGCCCCACCGCCGACCTCGACATGGCCGCGCGCGGCATCGTCTTCGGCGCCATCGGCACCGCCGGCCAGCGCTGCACCACCACGCGCCGCCTGATCGTGCACGAAAGCGTGGCCAACGACCTGCTGCAACGCCTGCACAAGGCCTATGCCAGCGCGCCCATCGGCAACCCGCTGGACGGCAAGAACCTGGTCGGCCCGCTGATCGACCGCGCCTCGTTCGACGCCATGCAGGCCGCGCTCAAGGCCGCCGGCGAACAGGGCGGCAAGGTCACCGGCGGCGAACGCGTGCTGGCCGACCAGTACCCGGACGCCTGGTACGTGCGCCCCGCCATCGCCGAGATGCCCGGCCAGACCGACGTGGTCTGCCACGAGACCTTCGCGCCGATCCTGTACGTGATGCGCTACAGCGACTTCAACCAGGCGCTGGCGCTGCAGAACGGCGTGCCGCAAGGCCTGTCGTCGGCCATCTTCACCAACGACCTGCGCGAGGCCGAGACCTTCCTGTCGGCCTCGGGTTCGGACTGCGGCATCGCCAACGTCAACATCGGCACCTCGGGCGCCGAGATCGGCGGCGCCTTCGGCGGTGAAAAGGAAACCGGCGGCGGCCGCGAGTCGGGTTCGGATGCCTGGCGCAACTACATGCGCCGCGCCACCAACACCATCAACTACTCGCGCAACCTGCCGCTGGCGCAGGGCATCAAGTTCGGCGAATAAGCCGCGCGCCCCGTGGCCCCATGACCCGCACAGGCAATGCCGTGCGGGCATCATGGGGCCACCGGCGTCAATCGCCGAACGCGAAGGGCATCCTGGCGTGATGCTCGATGTCCTCGGCCACCTGCATGCACAGGTCCGCGCGGAAGTCGGCGGCGAACAGTTGCACGCCCTGGGGCACATGGCCATCACGCAGTCCCGTCGGCACGCTCATGGAGGGATAGTTCAAGGCCACCAGCGACAGCAGGGGAATCTGCGCCGGGAGCAGCACATTGCGGAAGTGGTCGGCGCCTTTCAAGTCATCCCCCCACCGGAACGGCTCCTGCCCCGAGATCGGCAGCATGATCACGGGATACACCGCCAGGATCTCGTTGTAGCGCCGCCTCAGTTCATCGCGCTTGGCAATGGCGAGGATGTATTCGCGCAGGTCCTTGGCGCCCCCATACACGTCGCACATATCCCGCCATGCCCGCTGGATGTCGCGGGAACCCAATTCGGCAACGACCTCGCCCATCATGGTGGTTTTATCGGCGACCACGATCTTGCTCCAGACTTCCGTCGCCAGCAGGAAATCCGGCAGCGTTATCTCTTCGACCACATAGCCATCCTGCTCCAGCCAGGCCGCGGTCTTGCGCAGATTGTCCTTGATGACGGGTTCGATCCGCATGCCCTCTATTTCCGTCACCAGCGCGATGCGCTTGATCCTGTGTTCGTCATAGGTCAGCGGCGCGGGCACCCAGGCCTGATCCCGGATACTTTTGCGTGACAGCACCTCCAGCCCCAGGCGGATGTCGTTGACGCAACGCGCCAGGGGGCCTTCGACCGAAAAGAACGCACTGGCAAACGCCCGGCCGCCGGGACTGCCGGGATCGAATTGCGGCACCGTGCCCCAGGTCGGGCGCAACCCGTACACCCCGCAGGCATACGCCGGATAACGAATCGAGCCGCCGATATCGTTGCCATGCCCGATGAAACCCATGCCCGAGGCCACGGCGCTTGCCGCGCCGCCGCTGCTGCCGCCGGGCGTCAATGCCTCGTCCCAGGGATTCAGCGTGCGTCCGAACAGCGGATTCTCGGAGAAAAAACGCAGCGCGAATTCCGGCAGATTGGTCATGCCGAGCGTGACGCAGCCCGCGGCGTTGAAGTTTTCCGCGATCGTGCTGTCGTGCTGGCTGACACGATTCCTGAAGACGCCGCCGTTGGTGTTTCTCTCGCCCTTCACATCGACGTTGTCCTTGATCGTGACGGGAACGCCATGCAGGGGCGACAACAGCGTTCCGCGCGCCAACAGCTCGTCGGCCTGCCTGGCCTGAAGCAGCGCCTTGTCCGTCATCAGGTTGATGATGGCATTCAGCCGCGGATTGACCTGCTCGATGCGATCGAGCACGCTTTGGGTCGCCTCGACCGAACTGACCGCCTTGTGGCGAATGGCCCGCGCGATTTCGGTGGCCGTCCACTGCCAGAGCGGCGTGGCGGGCAGGCTTTTCCTGACTGCCGTGGTGTCGTTGAAATGCATGACGGACTCTCCTTGTCCTGACGATCGATCTTCTCAGTCCCAGCATTCCGCGTTTTCAATGCCAAGTTTCCTGGCGCTGAAGGTCGGATTGATGCCCTGTCTCTTTTGGTTCAGAAAGTCATCCACGCTGACCTTCACCACCTTGAACAACAGAAACACGGCGACGATATTGATGGTGGCGCACAGGCCCATCACCACATTGGCCGTGTTCCATGCCAGGTCCAGCGAGGCCTGCGCGCCGATGAACAGGACCCCTATCGTGACGATCCGGTATGCGTTCACCGTCAGGCGCTTATCCGAGATGTACTTGAGGTTCATCTGGCCGATGTAATACGAACCCACCAGCACCGTGGCGGTCAGCACCACGATCAGGAAGGTCATGTAGTAGTTGCCGAACACGCCCAACGACTCGCGCATGGCGGATTGCACCAATGGCAGGGCCGTCAGCCTCTGCCCGTCCGCATCGGTCAGCGCATTGCCGTAACTGTCGCTGAACAGCACGAAAAGCACGCTCAGCGAGGCAATCAGCGTATCGACGAACACGCAGAATGCCTGGACGATCCCCTGCTTGACCGGATGGCTGGTATGCGCGGCCGCGGCCGCCCCCGGCACGGAGCCCAGCCCGGCCTCGTTGGCGAACATCGCCCGCTTGATGCCGATGACGAGCACGCTGCCGGCAAAGCCGCCCAGGATGCTGCCGACGTCAAAGGCGCTGTCGAGTATCTGTCCGAGTATCCGTCCGGCCTTGTCCCAGTGGATGGCGATGCTGTACAGGGCGATCAGGATGAAACCCACGGACATGAACGGCGTGACATAGCTGGTGAATCTCGCGATGTACCTGCCGCCGCCAAAGAACATGATCGACGCGAACACGACGATGCCGGCGCCCACGTACAGGCTCAGATGGCTCGCGCCGGCGGCCGCCGCCGGCACCCAGGGTTCGAAGGAGGTGTAGATGGTGTAGCTGAACAGCACGGAAAACGACCAGCCTGTCAGGATCATCAGCGCGCTGCTGACAATGGCGAGCTTCCTGGCGCCCAGTCCTTTCGCCAGGTAGTACGGCGCCCCGCCCTTGAAGCCGTCGCCATCGCGGCTCTTGTAGACCTGCCCCAGGGTGTTTTCCGCCACGGAAATGGCACCGTTCAGGAAGGCCGCCAGCCACATCCAGACGATCACGCCCGGGCCTCCCTGCACCACGGCGACCGCCATGCCGACGATCGTGCCGATGCCGACGCGCGTCCCCATGGAGATCATCAAGGCCTCATAGGGCGAAATATGGCTCTTGTTCCCTTTTGCGCCGTGGTCTTTTTCGGTAATCACGGAGAGCGCGTATTTCGCCATCACGACCTGGGGAAACTTCAACCGGATGCTGTAATAGATGCCGACAGCCAGCAGGATCACGATGAAATAGCGGCCCCAGATGATGTCGTCGAGCCAGTTGATGTATGCCTCCAGATGGAGCATGCAGCCATGGCAGACGGAGGATTCCATGTTCAGCGCCCGTTTTTCTGGTGATTTTCTTGATGGCCACTCGGTGCGCGTGGCCAATCGTTGGGGACCGAGGAACCTGGCGACGACGCGACGGAATGCGAAGACACGCTTGAATCCGGCGATCCCGGACATTCATGCGTTGAAGTCTATCTTCAGAGTATTGGGCTGCTAACCGGCATAGGTCTTATATGCGGGCGGCGCCTGCGGCATGCCGCGGGCGCTCAGGGATGGTCCCCGCGCATGTTGCAAGTCCTACATTCGATAAGCCCGACTTACAAAATGTAGGCCGGGGCGATGCTACATTGCTTCGTCACAATTCAAACGGCCTTCCATGACCATGTCCCGACGCATCGCCCTTCCCTTGCGCACCCTCACCGCCGCCCTGGCCCTGGGCCTGGGCGGCACCGCGGCCGCCGGCGTGTCGTACCGGCTGGACCGGCCGTCCGCCGCCCCCGGCGATACCGTCACCATCGAGGCCGTGTATTTCAACGAAGGCAATGCCCGCGCCACCTGGGAAGCGCCGCCCGAGCTGGTGCTGCAGTGGCGCGGCCAGGATGGCCAGATCGTGCGCAGCCTGGCCAAGCTGCAGGGCGGCAAGGCCAATTACAGCGTGCCGGTCAACAATTTCGCGCGGATGGCCTGGAGCGCGGAAGTGCCCGCCAGCGCGCGCGGCCTGCAGGCGGTGTCGATCGAGGGCCAGCCGGCCATGATGGCGCTGGACGCCACCGGCCGCGACAGCGGCACGCTGGCCAGCACGCATCGGAAGGGAGTCGAGTAGGGAAAGAGGGCAGGATCTAGCGGAAAATAAGGTGTGAGCCGTGTCATCAAGAAAAAACACGAACGGCAGATA
>ERZ1739169.158-NODE-158-length-18080-cov-15.059417_pt1 | contig 18080 bp, 14 predicted proteins | sample MGYA00581756_ERZ1739169 | MGnify/ENA primary metagenome ERZ1739169 (study PRJEB40789, sample SAMEA7425667) | Salamandra salamandra | biome: salamander skin | place: Germany | collected 2020-03 | study: cvxcv | reverse complement strand
CGCATCGTGGCCGACGCCGAGGTCGGCGAGCAGGCGCGGCGCAGCGCCGAGCGCATCAGCCAGGGCGCGCCGCTGGCCGCGCGCATCAACAAGCGCCTGTCCGCCCGCCTGGCGCAGGGCGGGGCCTTGACCGAGGCCGAATACCAGGATTATTTCTCCTACGCCGACAGCCGCGACCACAAGGAGGGCGTGCGTGCCTTCCTGGCCGGCGTAGACCCCCACTTTTCCGGAGACTGAAGACGGTGAGCAACGCCAATCTATATGCTGTGCTGGAGGGCGGATTCCCCGCCGATCGCAAACGGGTCGCGCTCGAAACCCCGGAGCTGGCCTACACCTGGGACGACATCGACCGCGCCACGGCCTGCCTGGCCAACCTGCTGACCTCGCTCAAGCTGCCCGAGGGCGCGCGGGTCGCGGTGCAGGTCGAGAAATCGCCTGAAGCCCTGCTGCTGTACCTGGCCACGCTGCGCGCCGGCCTGGTGTACCTGCCGCTGAACACCGCCTACCGCGAAGCCGAGATCGAGTACTTCCTGGGCAACGCCGAACCGGCCGTGGTGGTCTGCGCCGGCAAGAACCGCGACTGGGTCCAGCGCGCCGCCGACAAGGCCGGCTGCGCCCATGTCTACACGCTCGACGAAGACCGCACCGGCACCTTGCTGGACGCCGCCGGCGGCCTGTCGCAGACCTTCAAGACCGTCAAGCGCAAGCCGGACGACCTGGCCGCGATCCTCTACACGTCCGGCACCACCGGCCGCAGCAAGGGCGCGATGCTGTCGCACGGCAACCTGGCGTCGAACGCGCAGGTGCTGCACCAGTACTGGGGCTGGCGTTCGGACGACGTGCTGCTGCACATGCTGCCGATCTTCCACGTGCACGGCCTGTTCGTGGCCTCGCACGGCGCGCTGCTGGCGGGTGCGAAGATGATCTGGCTGCCCAAGCTGGACGCCGACCAGGCGCTGCGCTACCTGCCGCAAAGCACGGTGATGATGGGCGTGCCGACCTATTACGTGCGGCTGCTGGCCGACAAGCGCTTCAACCGCGACGTGTGCGCCAACATGCGCCTGTTCATCTCGGGCTCGGCGCCGCTGCTGTCCGAGACCTTCAACGATTTCCGCGAGCGCAGCGGCCACGCCATCCTGGAACGCTACGGCATGAGCGAGACCGTCATGCTGACCTCCAATCCGTATGACGCGGCCGATGGCGAGCGCCTGGCCGGCACGGTGGGCCGGGCCTTGCCGGGCGTGCAGGTGCGGGTGGTGGACGACGCCGGCATCGCGCTGGCGCCGGGCGAGATCGGCAACGTGCAGGTGCGCGGGCCCAACGTGTTCTCGGGCTACTGGCGCATGCCGGAAAAGACCCGCGAGGAATTCACCCAGGACGGCTGGTTCAAGACCGGCGACGTGGGCCGCTGGGGCGGCGAATCCGCCGGCCGCGACGTGCTCGCCGACTATTTGTCGATCGTCGGCCGCAGCAAGGACCTGATCATCTCCGGCGGCTTCAACGTCTATCCGAAGGAGATCGAGACGCTCATCGACGACATGCCGGGCGTGGCCGAATCGGCCGTCATCGGCGTGCCGCACGCCGACTTCGGCGAGGCCGTGGTGGCGGTGGTGGTGCCCAAGGACGGCGTGTCGCTGGACGCCGCCGCCATGCAGGCCGAACTGAAGGCGCGCATCGCCAACTTCAAGGTGCCCAAGCGCGTGCACATCGTCGACCAGCTGCCGCGCAACACCATGGGCAAGGTGCAGAAGAACGTGCTGCGCGAAACCTATCAGGCGCTGTAGCGTCGCCATGCCAGGCCGGTCCATCGGGGCCGGCCATTTTTTTCAAGGAGCCCGATCCCTTCCAGAACGATTCCCGAACCAGGCAGCATCCCAACCCAAGAACACAAGAGACGAGACGCGGGAAACGCGCCGTCCCCACGCTGCAGCAAGAGGAGACAATATGAAATACCGCACACTCGCCGCGGCCCTGCTGGCCACGCTGGCCGCGGGCTTTGCCGGCAGCGCCGGCGCCGCGTCCTGGCCGGAACGGCCCATCACGCTCATCGTGCCCTTTCCCGCCGGGGGCGGCACCGATACCTTCGCCCGGCCCCTGGCCCAGCAGTTGACGATGCAAATGGGCCAGTCGGTCGTGATCGACAACAAGGGCGGCGCGGGCGGCACCGTCGGCGCCGGCGTGGCCGCCAAGGCCCGGCCCGATGGTTACACCTTCTTCATGGGCGGCGCGCACCACGCGCTGGCGCCGTCGCTGTACAAGAGCCTGAACTACAACATCCAGAAGGACTTCGTGCCGGTGGCGCTGGTGGCGCAGCCGCCGCAGGTGGTGGTCATCAACGCCAGCAAGCTGCCGGTCAAGACGGTGCAGGAATTCATCGCCTACGCCAAGAAGCATCCCGGCGAGATCAACTTCGGCACCGCCGGCAAGGGCAGCACCCATCACCTGGCCGGGGAGCTGTTCGCCATGCAGACCGGCATCAAGCTGGTCGATGTGCCGTACCAGGGCGCGGGGCCGATGCTGACCGCGCTGATCGGCGGGCAGGTGGACCTGGCCTTCGATGGCCTGGGGTCGTCGTCGGGTCACATCCGTTCGGGCGCCATCAAGCCGCTGGCGGTGGCCGCCGACCAGCGCTCGCCGTCGCTGCCGGAGGTGCCGACCGCGGCCGAGGCCGGCGTGCCGAACTACGTGGTGTCGACCTGGTATGCGATCTGGGCGCCCGCCGGCACGCCGCAGGAGGCGGTGGACCGCATGACCGCCGAGATCACCAAGGCCCTGAACACGCCCAAGATCAAGGAGACCTGGGAGAGCAACGGCACGGCGGTGCCGACGCTGACCGGTCCGGCCTTCGGCAAGTTCGTCGACAGTGAAGTGGCGCGCTGGGCCAAGGTGGTGTCGGACTCGGGGGTGAAGCTGGATTGATGCGAGGTCGGGCCGGAGTGGATTACAATTGATAACCATTATCATTATTCCATCCACCTTCCGGTCCGTCGCATGGCCATCAATCACAGCGGCGCTCACGCGCCTGTCGAAGGGCTTTACCAGCAACACCAGTCCTGGCTGCGCGATTGGTTGCGGCGCAAGACCGGCTGCCCATTCGACGCGGCCGACCTGACGCAGGACACCTTCCTCAAGGTGCTGCTGCGCGCCGGAGAGGCGCGCAGCTACCGCGAGCCGCGCGCCTACCTGGTGACCATCGCCCACGGCCTGATGGTCAACCTGTTCCGGCGGCGCGACATCGAGCGCGCCTATCTCGACACGCTGGCGGCCCACGAAGATGGGCTGGCCCCGTCGCCGGAACGCCGCGCGTTGGCGCTGGAGGCGCTGATCGAGATCGACCGGCTGCTCGACGGCCTGCCGCCCAAGGTGCGCAAGGCGTTCCTGTTGTCGCAACTGGAAGGGTTGCGCCACGGCGAGATCGCTGAATGCCTGCAGGTCTCCGTCAGTTCCGTGCGCCAGTATCTGGCGCGCGCCATGCAGCATTGCCTGTCGGCATGGTGAATGTCCGGGCTGACAAGTTGCCCGAGGCCGTGATCCGCGAAGCCAGTCTGTGGTTCGTGCGGCTCGGGGCGGAAGAGGCGGGCGCCGCCGATACCGCGGCGTGGCGCCATTGGCTGCAGGCCAGTCCGGCGCACCAGGCCGCCTGGGATCGGGTGGAATGCCTGGGCCGCCAGTTCGGCCAGGTCGACCCGCAGGCCGGGATAGCCGCGCTTGACCAGCCTCGCTCGCGGGGCCGGCGTCAGGCCTTGAAGGCGCTGTCGCTGGTATTGGGCGCCGGCGGCTTGACGGCCGCGGGCCTGCAATGGCAGACCTGGACGGCGGCGCTGAGCACGCGTGTCGGTGAGCGCCGCAGCGTCACGCTGGACGATGGCAGCATCCTTACCTTGAATACCGACAGCGCCGCTGACGTGCGCTTCGATGCCGGCCAGCGCCTGGTCATCCTGCGGCGCGGTGAATTGCACGTGGCGTCTCATCCCGACGCGCGTCAGCCGCCGCGGCCGCTGCGGGTGGTCACACCCATGGGCCAGGTCACGGCGCTGGGCACGCGCTACACGGTGCGGCTGCTGGACGGGCAGGCCTGGACCGCCGTGAGCCAAGGCGCGGTACGGATCGAGCCCGCGAATGGCGCCGCCGACGCGGCGCGCACCATCGAGGCCGGCTTCTCGGCGTACTTCGACCGCGTGCTGGTGCAGCCGGCGCGGCCGGCGCCGCATGCCGCCGCCTGGGTCCAAGGCGCGCTCTATGCCGACAACATGCGGCTGGACGACTTCATTGCCGAGCTGGGGCGGCACCGGTCCGGTCGCATCGCCTGCGATCCCTCTGTGGCCGCGTTGCGCATTTCCGGTTCTTACCCGCTGGGCGACAGCGACCGCATCCTGGCCGCGGTCGAGCGCGCCCTGCCGGTGCGGGTCGAGCGCTACACGCGCTATTGGGTGACGCTGCGGGCCAGGCCTTGAGCCGCTTGCGGCGGGCCGCGCGCCAGCCGTCCAAAAAAAAACCAGGCAGGGCCTGTCACTTTCGTGGTCTCGATTGGCATACGGGTGTAGCCCCGACTTTCATTGCCTGGAAACCCACGATATGTCTCTGCCTTTTTCTCCTACCCACCCTGACGCGCCGGCCAGCCTGCGCATGAAGGCGTTCGCTGCGCTGGTGCTGGCCGCCATGGCAGGCGCCGCCTTGGCGCCGCAGCCGGTGCGCGCGCAGGCCGCGCCGGCGGCCACCGCCGACCGCGGTGTCAATGTGCCGGCCGGTCCGCTGGGCGCGGCATTGGCGGGGTTTGCGCAACAGAAACAGGTGCTGCTGTCGTTCGACCCGGCCTTGACGGAGGGCATGCAGAGCCATGGCCTGCAAGGCGATTACAGCGCGGAGCAAGGCTTTGCCGCGTTGCTCGCGGGCACTTCGCTCGAGGTTTTGCGCCGCGGTGACGGCGACTATCTGTTGCAGCGGACCGGCCAGACCACCCAGCTGGCGCCGGTGCTGGTGCTGGGGGCTGGCGCCACCACGGAAGGCTCCGGTCTCTACACCGCCGACTGGATGCGTTCGGCCAACGGACTGGTGCTGTCGCAGCGCGAAACGCCGCAGTCCACCAGCGTGCTGACCCGCCAGCAGCTGGACGATCGCTCCATCAGCAGCGTGCGCGACGTGATGGAAAACGCCACCGGCATGAATGTGCAGCAGGCCGAATCGGAACGCCTGAGCTACTACTCGCGCGGCTTCTCGCTGGACACCTTCCAGTTCGACGGCGTGGTCAAACCCTTGAACAGCCTGTACCAGTTCGGCGACGGCAATCTCGATCCGGTGATCTACGACCACGTCGAGATCATTCGCGGCGCGACCGGGCTGATGAGCGGCACCGGCAATCCGGGCGGCTCGGTCAATTTCATCCGCAAACGACCGACGCGGGATTTCCAGGGCAGCGTGAAGGCGGCCGCCGGCACCGAGGATACCTATCGCGGCGAGATCGATCTGTCGACGCCGTTCAACGCGTCGGGTTCGGTGCGCGGCCGGCTGGTCGGCGCCAAGGAGCGCCGTGGCGACACCATGGACCTGTATAAGAAGAAGCGCGACGTGCTGTATGGCATTATCGAGGCCGACGTGGCCGAGGCCACCACCGTCAGCGTCGGCGGATCGGTGCAGCGCACCCGGCCCAGCGGCATTAGCTGGGGCGGCCTGCCGGCGCTGGATGCCAACGGCAAGCCGATAGACTGGCCCAAGGGCCAGGCCATGGGCGCCAAGTGGTCGCGTTGGGATACCGACTCGCACGAGTATTTCGCCCAGGTCGAGCACGGTTTCGCCAACGGCTGGAACGCGCGCCTGTCATACACGCGGCTGGAGAACACCTTCAACGCGCCGCTGCTGTTCACCTCCGACGTGCCGCTGACCATCGACGGCTTTTCCGAACCGCCGCTGCTGCGCAAGTTCAAGGGCGGCAGCGACCAGGATGTGTACGGCGGATCGCTCGACGGCGGCTTCGATGCCTTCGGCCGGCGTCACCAGTTCAACCTCGGTTTCTCGCATTCGGTCATCAAGGCCTGGAACCAGAGTTGGGACACCAGTGACCAGGCGGGCTATCCGATCCCGGACATCAGGCACTGGACGGGCGACTGGCCCACGCCCAATTGGGACATCCTGTCGCTGTCGCAAACTCACCGCGACAAACAGACCGGCATCTACGGCACGCTGCGCCTGGGGCTGACCGACAGCCTGCACCTGCTCACCGGCGCGCGCTGGACGCGCTGGCAGTCCTCCGAGACCAGCGGCGGCATCGCGGGCTATTCGCACACCTATTCGGAAGTCACGCCCTACGTGGGAATGACCTACGACCTGGACGACACCTATACCGCCTACGCCAGCTATACCAACATCTTCCAGCCGCAGATGGTGAAGACGCGGGACTGGAGCATGGCGGGCCCGGCCTACGGCCACAACTACGAGGCGGGTCTGAAGGCCTCGTACCTGGATGGGCGCCTGAACGCTTCGGTGGCGGTGTTCCAGACCGACCAGAAGGACGTCGCCGAGTATGGCGGTTACGACTACGCGCACGACGACGGCTGGTACTACATCCTGGACGGCACCCGCACGCGCGGCTTCGAGGTCGAATTGGCGGGCGAGGTGACGCCGGGCTGGAACGTGTTCCTGGGATACACCTATCGCCAGTCCAAGGACAACAATGGCAAGAAGGTGCTGACCACGCAACCGGAGCAATTGCTCAAGCTGAGCACGGCTTATCGCCTGCCCGGCGCCCTGAACAAGCTGACCGTGGGCGGCGGCGTGCGCTGGCAGAGCCAGACCAGCGCGCAGACCTATTACGGCCTGCAGTCCGGCGCGATCGTGCAGAAGCCCTACGCGTTGTTCGACCTGATGGCGCAGTACAACTTCAGCGACAAGACCCAGCTGCAACTCAATGTGCGCAACCTGGCCGACAAGAAGTACTACCGCTCGATGGGCTTTTACAACTCGGTCTTCTATGGCGAAGGCCGCAGCGCGCTGGTCACGCTGACCCAGCGCTTCTAGGGCCTTCGCCGCGGCTGCCCGGCCCCTTCAGCGCCAGTCGCTGGCCAGGCTGAGTCTGGCCAGCTGATCGCGCGTCAGCGTCAGGCTGGCGGCCTTGACCAGTTCGTCCAGCTGCGCCAGCGAGGTGGCGCTGACGATCGGCGAGGTGATGCCCGGCTGGGCGATCTGCCAGGCCAGCGCGGCCTGCGCGGGCGTACAGTTGGCATCCTCGGCGACTTCATCCAGTGCCTTCAGGATGCGGTAGCCGCGATCGTTCAGGTAGGTGTCGACGATCTTCTTGCCGCGCGCGCTCTTGCCGACGTCGGCCGGGCTGCGGTATTTGCCGCTGAGAAAGCCGCTGGCCAGCGCGTAGTAGTTGATGGTGCCCAGGTCCTGCGCCTTGACCAGCGCCTGCAGGTGCCCCTCGAACGGCTCGCGGCTGTACAGGTTGTATTCCGGCTGGATGCTCTCGTAGCGCGGCAGGTTGTGCCGTTCGCTGGCGATCAGCGCCTCGGACAGGCGCACCGCGGTGTAGTTGGAGGCGCCGATGGCGCGCACCTTGCCGGCCTCGATCAGCTTGGCGTACTCGCCCAGCGTGTCGGTCAGCGGGGTGTCGGGGTCGTCCTTGTGCGACTGGTACAGGTCGACGTGGTCGGTCTGCAGCCGCGCCAGCGAGGCGTCCAGCGAGCGCCGGATGTAGGCCGGCGCCAGGCCCTTGGCGTCCGGGCCCATTTCCATGCCGACCTTGGTGGCGATGAGCACCTGGTCGCGCTTGCCCGAGCGCTTGAGCCACTTGCCGATCAGGGCTTCGGATTCGCCGCCCTGGTTGCCGGGCACCCAGCGGGAGTAGACGTCGGCCGTGTCGATGAAGTTCAGGCCGGCATCGACCAGCGCGTCCAGCAGCGAGAACGTGCCGGCTTCGTCGACGGTCCAGCCGAAGACGTTGCCGCCGAAGGTGAGGGGAGGGATCTGCAGGCCGGAACGGCCCAATGCGCGTTTGATCATGATATGGCCCTTTGGATGTCGCGGATGTCGTGTCGCGCGGGCGCGGCGCTTTTAGTATATTGGCGCCGCGCGCCCCGGCATGGGGCAGGCGTGCCGCGCATGCACCATTTCAGGGATTCCCCCCAAGTGAATTTGTGTTGCGACACGTTAGACTATACGGCTTTACGGCTGTCCGGACCGCGGGGAAGCCCGCGGAACAGCCGTAATAATGAACAAATACCAAGGGTTCAAGGAGCTTACCTATGCTGATCGGAAAAAAACATTTTCTGACGGTTGGCGCGATGGCGCTGGCGATGGCGATCGCCGCGCCGGTGGCGGCGCAGCAGAAGTCGGTGGCGATCACCGCCATCGTCGAGCATCCGGCGCTGGACGCCGTGCGTGACGGGGTGCAGGACGCCCTCAAGCAAGCCGGCTACGAGCCGGGCAAGAACCTGAAGTGGCAATACCAGAGCGCGCAGGGCAACACCGGCACCGCCGCCCAGATCGCGCGCAAGTTCGTCGGCGACAAGCCCGACGCCATCGTCGCCATCGCCACCCCGTCGGCCCAGGCCGTCGTGGCCGCCACCAAGGACGTGCCGGTGGTGTATTCCGCCGTGACCGACCCGGTCGCCGCCCAGCTGGTGCCCAGCATGGATGCCTCCGGCACCAACGTCACCGGCGTGTCGGACCTGCTGGCGCTGGACAAGCAGGTCGAGCTGATCAAGAAGATCGTGCCCAACGCCAAGCGCGTCGGCATCGTCTACAACCCGGGCGAGGCCAACTCGGTCGTGGTGGTCAAGAAGCTGCAGGAAATCCTGCCCAAGTCGGGCATGAGCCTGGTCGAAGCCGCCGCCCCGCGTTCGGTCGACGTGGCGTCCGCCGCCCGCAGCCTGATCGGCAAGGTCGACGTCATCTACACCAACACCGACAACAACGTGGTCTCGGCCTACGAGTCGCTGGTGAAGGTCGGCAACGACGCCAAGATCCCGCTGATCGCCTCGGACACCGACAGCGTCAAGCGCGGCGGCATCGCCGCCCTGGGCATCAACTACCGTGACCTGGGCGTGCAGACCGGCAAGGTCGTGGTGCGCATCCTCAAGGGCGAGAAGCCCGGCGCGATCCCGTCCGAAACCATCTCCAAGCTGGAGCTCTACGTGAACCCGGGCGCCGCCGCCAAGCAAGGCGTGACGCTGTCCGACGCGATCATCAAGTCGGCCGCGGTGGTGGTAAAGTAAAGCGCAAGTCGTTCGGCCCCGCCCGTGCCCACCCGGCATGGCGGGGTTTTGTTTTATCTTGTTTTCTTGTGTTTGCCCCGTGCCGGTACGCGGGGTCCACAGGGCGGCAGCATTCACAAGATGCGCGCGGCCCGGCGCGATGGCGTTGGCCTTGAACGGCAGGTTGGTCACGGACCGCATGCCGCGTTTTGCTCCCCGGAGCGCCCCTCAAGCAGCCCGCTTGCGGCCCTGGCCGCCAAGCCCGGCAACGCCTTGGCAGGAATCGAGAGAAAATCGCACGGCAGGAAACGTTTATTGCGAAAGCTCGGGTAAAACTGACCCCGAAACGCAAGAATTCGGACGTTCCTAATCTCTAATATGCTCGTTCCCTACCTGATTGGATTTGACCCATGTCATTGTTCTCGTTGTTAGGCGCACTGGAGATCGGCCTGATCTTCAGCCTGGTGGCCTTGGGCGTATATATCTCCTTTCGCCTGCTGCGCTTTCCGGACCTGACCGTTGACGGCAGTTTCCCGCTGGGCGGCGCCGTCTGTGCCACGCTGATCGCCTCGGGCACCGACCCGTTCGTGGCCACCATCGCCGCCACCTTCGCCGGCGCCGCCGCGGGCCTGGTCACCGGCTGGCTCAACGTCAAGCTCAAGATCATGGATCTGCTGGCCAGCATCCTGATGATGATCGCGCTGTATTCCGTGAACCTGCGCATCATGGGCAAGCCCAACGTGCCGCTGATCACCGAACCCACCGTGTTCACCATCCTGCAGCCGGGCTGGCTGTCGGACTACGTGGCGCGGCCGCTGATCCTGGTGGTCATCGTGATCCTGGCCAAGCTGGCGCTGGACTGGTTCTTCGCCACCCAGACCGGCCTGGCGGTGCGCGCCACCGGCTCGAACGGCCGCATGGCCCGCGCGCAGGGCGTCAACACCGGCCGCATGATCCTGGGCGGCATGGCGCTGTCGAACGCGCTGGTCGCGATGGCCGGCGCGCTGTTCGCGCAGACCCAGGGCGGTTCCGACATCTCCATGGGCATCGGCACCATCGTCATCGGCCTGGCCGCGGTGATCGTCGGCGAAAGCATCCTGCCGTCGCGCAAGCTGGTGCTGGCCACGCTGGCCGTCATCATCGGCGCCATCGTCTACCGCTTTTTCATCGCGCTGGCGCTGAACAGCGATTTCATCGGCCTGAAGGCGCAGGACCTGAACCTCGTCACCGCGGTGCTGGTCACGGTCGCCCTGGTCATTCCCATGCTCAAGCGCCGGCTGTTCGGCAAGAAGGGGCGCTGATATGTTGTCCGCAAAAGACCTCAAGATCACTTTCAACGCCGGCACGCCGATCGAAACGCGCGCGCTGCGCGGGTTGTCGCTGGACATTCCCTCGGGCCAGTTCGTCACCGTCATCGGTTCCAACGGCGCCGGCAAGTCGACCTTCCTGAACGCCGTCTCGGGCGACCTGCCGGTCGATTCGGGCCGCATCGAGATCGACGGCGCCGATGTCACGCGCCAGCCGGTGTGGGGCCGCGCCTCGCGCGTGGCGCGCGTGTTCCAGGATCCGATGGCCGGCACCTGCGAAGACCTGACCATCGAAGAGAACATGGCGCTGGCGCAGTTGCGCGGCGCGCGCCGCGGCTATGGCCGCGCAGTCAAGGCCTCGATGAAGGAAGGTTTCCGCGAACGCCTGGCCACGCTGGGCCTGGGCCTGGAAAACCGCCTGACCGACCGCATCGGCCTGCTCTCGGGCGGCCAGCGCCAGGCCGTGAGCCTGCTGATGGCGGCGCTGCAGCCGTCGCGCATCCTGCTGCTGGACGAGCACACCGCCGCGCTCGACCCGCGCACCGCCGACTTCGTGCTGCAGCTGACGGCGCGCATCGTGGCCGAAAGCAAGCTGACCACCATGATGGTCACGCACAGCATGCGCCAGGCGCTGGACGTGGGCGACCGCACCGTGATGCTGCACCAGGGCCAGGTGGTGCTGGACGTGTCGGGCGACGAACGCCGCGGCATGGACGTGCCGGACCTGCTGGCCATGTTCGAGCGCGTGCGCGGCGAAAAGCTGTCGGACGACGCCTTGCTGCTGGGCTGACCGGATGATCCGGCCGCCACGGGCGGCTGGCGCAAGACCCGGCGCGGATCCCCTGGATCGCGCCGGGTTTTTTCATGGCGGCGCGTGGCGCGGTCAGGCCGCCCGCGCGCGCCAGGCGCGCAGCAGCAGCGTCTCGATGTCGTGCACCGGCAGGCCGGTGGCGCGCGCCACGGCCTCGCGATACGGCGGCATGTTGGTGCATTCGAGCACGATGTCGGTCAGGTCCGGGGCGCGCCGCGCCAGCCGTTCGGCGGCCTCGACCACGTCGCGCTCGACCCGCGCCAGATCCATGTCCGGCGCGTTCTCCAGGATGCGCGCCTGCATCTCGCAACCGGGCGCCAGTCCTTCGACCACGGCGTTGGCGGGCACGCCGGCCGCATCCAGCAAGGCGCGGTCGAGCGAGGCGGCGTCGAAGGTGACGATGCCCACCCGCGCCAGGCCGCGGCATTGCAGCAGGCTGGACGACACCACCGGCACCGGCACGGCGGCCTGCAGGGCGTCCTGGTAGCGCGCCAGGAACCCGCAACTGGTGGAGATCAGCGCGGCGCCGTCGCGCGCCAGACCCACCGCGGCATCGATGAACGGTTGCAGGAAGGCCGGGTCGGCCTCCTGCACGATCTTGCGCGGCGAGGCGCCCGGCACCGTGACGAAGCGCGCCGGGATGCCGGCGCGGGCGTAGGTCTCGGGGTTGCCGACGTCGCCGGGCGGGCGCGGGAAGCGCGTGTCCAGCATCAGCAGGCCGAGAAAGGCGGCGGGGGCCGTGGGCGCGGCCGGGACGGTTGCATCGTTCGTGGCCACGCAAGGCTCCTGTGAATGTCGATACGCCCTAGATGAACCGTTCCGGACGGAATGCGCCATGGCGGCTGGCCGCGCCGCCGTCGGTCATCAATTCACCTAGTATCTGCGCGGTTCCTGGCGCCGTGCTGAAACCGATGTGCTGGTGGCCCAGCGCCAGCCACAGGCCCGGATGGCGCGGCGCCTGGCCGATCATCGGGCGGCTGTCCGGCAGCGTCGGGCGCCGGCCCAGCCAGGCCTGCGGGTCCAGCCGCTCGCCCAGGCCGATCGCCTCGCGCGCCCGCGCCTCGGCCAGGTCCAGCTGCGCGGGGCGGGCGGGCGCGTCGCAGTCGTCCAGCTCGACGCCGGTGGTCAGCCGCAGGCCGCGCGCCATGGGCGACAGCACGTAGCCGCCGCCAGTGTCGTAGATGGGACGGCCCAGCGCCGGGCCGTCGGCGGCGCCGTAATGCATGTGATAACCGCGCTCGAACGCCAGCGGCAGGTCGATGCCGGTGGTCTTGAGCAGGGCCTTGGACCACGGACCCAGCGCCACCACCAGGTCGGGCGCGGCCAGCGTTTGCGTGCCGGCGTCGCCCTGCACGATCCAGCCGCGCCCGCCGTCGCGGCGGATGGCGGCGGCCCGCAGCGTGCGGAAGGCGCCGCCCGAGCGCTGGAACAGGTCGGCGTAGGCCGCGGTCACGGCGCCGGGATCGTCCACCGAATACGAGCCCTGGATCCACAGCGCGCGCGGGAAGATCGGCGCCAGGGCGGGTTCCAGCCGCGCCAGGTCGGCGGCATCCAGCGCCTGGGTCGGCACCTGGTGGCGGGCGTAGGCCTCGCGCGCCAGGGCGCCGCCCTGCCACGCCTGTTCGCTGCGGAACAGGAAGATCCAGCCGCTGTCGCGCAGGCGCCGGCGCGCGGCGGCCGCGTCCAGCAGGCGCAGGTGTTCGGCGGCGGAGCGGCGGATCAGGCCGTCGAGCGCCGCCGTGGTCTCGCGGAACACCGATGGCCGGGCGCGCGCCAGGAAGCCCGCCGCCCAGCCCAGGTTGCGGGCCAGGTACGCGGCGCGGTAGCGGAATTGGACGGTGTCATTGCGCAGCAGCCGGGGCAGCTGGCGCCACAGGCCGGGATGGTTGAAGGGCATGAGGGAGCTGCGGGCCAGGACGCCGGCATTGCCGGATGAGGTTTCCTGGCCGGGATCCTGGCGGTCGACCAGGGTGACGTCCATGCCGCGCCGCTGCAGTTCCAGCGCGCAGCAGACGCCGACGATGCCGGCGCCGAGCACTATGACTTGCTTTCCCATCGTCGCTGTCGCTGCTTGAGTCGGTACGGAATCAAGGGGGGGTAAGCGGCCGATTGTAGGGCAGCGGGCAGGCGCCAGCGAGAGCGGGCAATCCATGATTGCGGCACCGCGCCGGGCGGCCGCCAGGCGGGTGTGCCGTCGCCGGTCAGGCCGGCGGCCGCTGCCCCAGGATGCGGCCGGCCGCCACCACGCCCCACCATGCGGCCTCTTCGAACACCGAGTAGCCGGACAGGTCGGCATGGGCGAACAGCACCGGTCCGTCGACTTCGCGCAACGCCGCCAGGCCGGCGTTCGACAGGTAGCCGCAATAGGGCGAGGCCATGGCATGGCCGCGCACCGTGATCTCCAGCTGGCGGGCGCGGCGCCAGAACTCGTCGCCATAGGCGGCGACCAGGTCGGCGGCGGCCTCGTCGCGCAGCGCCTCGGGGCGGGCGTCGGCCAGCCATTGGCGCGCGGCCTGCGGCGTCTGGCTGCTGAGCGCGTGGTAGGCGGTGAACACCGTGCGCGGCGAGCGCGCCACGCGCAGCAGCTGGTGGGTCGAGACCACGTAGCCCAGGGCCTGGCCCTGGTAGACCACGTTGTCCCACGACAGCGGCTCGCCCGGCGCCTCGCGCGGATAGCCATCCATGACGAAGTTCGACACCAGCCACGGCGCGTGCGGCGAGGCGTGCGTGGCCGGATCGTAGCCGTAGGCGCGGATGTCCGGCAGGATGCGCTGCGCCACGAACAAGGGCATGGCGCAGACCGCGCGTTGCGCCTCCAGTGTGTAGACGCTGGCGGCCGCGCCCGGGGCGAGGCAATCGATGCGCGGGCCGGCGGCGCTTTCGCGCAGCCGCGCGGCGATGCCGGGCAGCAGCCAGCCGCCGTGGCCCAGGCGCGTGCTGATGGCGTCGCGCAAGCGCTGCGCCAGCGGCGCCAGGCCGCCCGGCCAGGTCAGCACCGCGCCTTCGTTGGCGTTGGCGGCATGGCCGTCGCGGCTGGCGAAGTAGTGCAGGCCGGCCCAGGCCGAGACCCGGTCGTACGGTGCGCCGTAGTCGTCGCGGCAGCAGTAGTTCAGGTACCAGTGCAGCGCGGGCGAGGTGTAGCCCTCGCGCTCCAGCCATTGCTTGAAGGTCAGCGCGTCCAGCGCGCGCCAGGCCGGGTCGCGCGAGGACAGCGCGATCGGGATGCAGAAGACCTTGCGGCCGTCGTTGCCGGTCGCGCCGTGCAGCCGGTCGACCAGCGCCAGGAACTGGCGATGCTGTTCGATATCGGCCTCGGGCAGCCCGTGCATCGGCAAGAGGCCGTCTTCCCAGCGGCCGTCGCGCAGCAGGCGTTCCTGCGGCGAGTGCGCCAGGAGGGCTTCGTCGTAATAGGGCCGCTCGCCGAAGGCGTCGCGTTCGGCGATGCCGAAGTCGCCCAGCATCTCGCGCACATGGGTGGACTGCATCGACGGCAGCGGCAGGTAGTGCGCGCCGAGCGGATAGTCCAGGCCGTCGCGCGCGCCGGCGGCGGCGTTGCCGCCGTACTCGGGGCCCTGGACCACGACGAAATCGGTAAAGCCCTCGCGCGCCAGTTTCCAGGCGCACGACAGCCCGGCCACGCCGGACCCCAGGATCGCCACCTGGCAGCGGCGGCTGCTCGAGGACGGCGGCAAGGCCGCGCCGTCGCGCAGCGCGTGGCCGGCCTGCATGCCGGGATAGCGCACCTCCGGCGTGGTCTCGATCACGCGCGAACGGTAGTAGCCCGCCGTGCCCGCGACGGCGGCGGTGGCCGCGCCCAGCAGGAAGGTGCGGCGGCGCATCAGCGGATGACCCTGCGCCAGTCCTCGTCGAAGTAGCGCACGAGCGACTGTTCGTTCAGGCGGTTCGGCGGCATGGCCAGCGCCGGCATGTCGGCGGGAAAGTGGAACAGCTCGCGTAGCGTGGCCGGGTCGAGGTAGCGGGTGGGCACGGTGACGGCATCCGGCGGCGTGTAGTCGCGGCGCTTGCCGGCCAGGATGAAGCCCCAGTCGCCGAACGAGGGCACGTAGGCGTGGTACGGCCAGGTGTTCAGGCCGGCTTCCTTGAGCGTGGCGTCCACGCTCCAGAACGAGCGCGGCGCGAAGTAGGGCGAGGTCGACTGGATCACCATGTAGCCGTTCTCGGCCAGGTGCCGCGCCATCAGGTGGTAGACCGGCACCGAGTACAGCCGGCCCAGGCCGAAGTTGGACGGATCCGGAAAGTCGACCACGATGAAGTCGTAGACCTCGGCGTGGCTTTCGAGCCAGCGCCCGGCGTCGTCGTTGATGACGGTGACGCGCGGATCGGTCAGCGAGCCCTGGTTCAGTTTCGTCAGCGGTTCGGAGCGCGAGAACAGGCCGGTCATGGCCGGATCCAGGTCGACCAGCGTGACGTGCTCGACCTGCTTGTACTTGAGGATCTCGCGCACCGCCAGGCCGTCGCCGCCGCCCAGCACCAATACGTTGCGGGCCCACGGCAGGGCCTGCAGGCCCGGGATCACCAGCGACTCGTGATAGCGGTGTTCGTCGCGCGACGAGAATTGCAGGTTGCCGTTGATGTACAGCCGCAGGTCGTCATGCCAGCGCGTCACGATCAGGCGCTGGTAGGGCGTGGTCTCGGCGTGCACCACGTCGTCGCCGTACAGGCCTTTCTCGGCCCAGGCCGTCATCTGGCCGGAAAACAGGAAGCCCAGCGCCAGCAGGCCCAGCACCACGCCGCCGCGCACGGCCCGTTCCGCCGGCCGCCGGATCTCGTGGCGGAACAGCCAGGTGGTCCACAGCGCCACGCTGGCGTTGAGCATGCCGAACAGGAAGCCGGTGCGCAGCAGGCCCAGCTTGGGCGCCAGCAGCAGCGGAAAGATCAGCGACACGGCCAGCGCGCCGAGGTAATCGAAGGTCAGCACGCGGCTGACGATCTCGCGGAACTCGGCCTTGCGCTGGTTGAACACCCGCATCACCAGCGGGATCTCCATGCCCACCATCAATCCGATGATGAATACGCCGACATACAGCGCCGCGCGGAAGGGCGCCGACAGCCAGGCGAAAACCAGGAACAGGACGGCGGCGGAAACCCCGCCCAATAATGCGACGGCCAGCTCGACATCGATGAACCGATTCAAAACGTCGTCGTCTTTTACATATTTTGACAACCACGATCCGATGCCCATCGCGAACAGATAGCAGCCGATGACGGACGAGAACTGGAGAATGGAATCGCCCAGCAGATAGCTGGCGAGCGCGCTGCTGATGAGCTCATAGCCCAGGCCGCAGGACGCGACGATCAATACCGACAGGATGAGGACGCGGTCGCGCATGGGGGTTCCGACGCTGAAAATGCGTTCGCAGTATATCGAAAGCGCCGTATATACTGCGCGCAATTAGGGGCCTGAAGGGGGCGAATATGGGAGAAGCAATGCATCCGGCCGTGACCTATCTGATCTACATCGTCTCGGCGTTGGTGATGCTGGGCATTTTCACCGCGGTCTACACCACGGTGACGCGCTACAAGGAATTCGAGCTGATCCGCCAGGGCAATATCGCCGCGGTGCTGTCGTACGGCGGCGCGCTGGTGGGCTTTTCCTTCACCCTCTGCTCCAGCATCGCCATCCATGCCAGCTTCGTCATGTTCCTGGTCTGGGGCGTGGCCGCCATGGTGGTGCAACTGGTGGTCTATGCCGTGGTGGCGCGCGCCATCCGCGGCCTGAACGAAGCCATCGAGGAAAACAACATCGCCATGGGCGGCCTGATCGGATCGATCTCGCTGGCCGCCGGCGTGGTCAACGCCGCCTGCCTCACCTGAGCCGACGGGCGCGTTGATTCGTATCTGACACAGGAGAACTAGCCATGAGTCTCGGTTCATTTATCCGCAAGCAGTTTATCGACATCCTGCAATGGAACGAGGACGGCGACGGCGTGCTGGCCTGGCGTCATCCGATGCAGGATTTCGAAATCCAGTACGGCGCCAGCCTGACCGTGCGCGAGTCGCAGATGGCGGTGTTCGTCAACGAAGGCAAGGTGGCCGACGTGTTCGGCCCCGGCATGTACAAGCTGACCACCCAGACCCTGCCGGTGCTGACGTACCTGAAGAACTGGGACAAGCTGTTCGAATCGCCCTTCAAGTCGGACGTGATCTTCTTCAGCACCCGCCTGCAGCTGGGCCGGCGCTGGGGCACGGCCCAGCCGGTGACGCTGCGCGACAGCGAATTCGGCATGGTGCGGCTGCGCGCCTTCGGCGTGTATTCGTACCAGATCACCGATCCGGCCAAGTTCTACCGCGAGATCAGCGGCACGCGCGACGTCTACACCGTCGACGACCTGGAAGCGCAGCTGCGCAACATGGTGGTCGCGGCCATGACCACCGCGCTCGGCGGCTCAAAGGTGCCGTTCCTGGACATCGCCGGCAACCAGGGTCTGATGTCGCAGAGCATCGGCGAGCAGCTCGGCCCGGTGTTCGACCGCTATGGCGTCAAGCTCGACAACTTCACGGTCGAGAACGTGTCGCTGCCGGAAGAACTGCAGAAGGCGCTGGACACGCGGATCTCGATGGGCATGGCCGGCGACCTGGGCAAGTTCACCCAGTACCAGACCGCCACCTCGATCCCGCTGGCGGCGCAGAACGAGGGCGGCATCGCCGGCATCGGCGCGGGCCTGGCGGCCGGCGCGGCGCTGGGCCAGACCATGGCGGCCGGACTGGGCGTGGCCCCGGGGCAACCGGCGGCGGGCGCCGCGGCCGCGGGCG
>ERZ1739169.157-NODE-157-length-18088-cov-15.132313_pt1 | contig 18088 bp, 14 predicted proteins | sample MGYA00581756_ERZ1739169 | MGnify/ENA primary metagenome ERZ1739169 (study PRJEB40789, sample SAMEA7425667) | Salamandra salamandra | biome: salamander skin | place: Germany | collected 2020-03 | study: cvxcv | reverse complement strand
CATGGCGGCTGCCGCGGCGGCGGCGGCCGTGCGCTGCGCGCGCGACGGCTTGTTGGGCTTGCCGTTCTTGCCGGCCGCGCCCTTCTTGGACGAACTCTGCTGGGCGACGGCCTGCTTGCCGCCCTTGGGCGTTGCGTTCTTGCCGGCGGCCTGCTTGGGCGCGCCCTTGGGCGGGGCCTTGGCGGCGGCCGACTTCGGCGCGGCTTGCTTGCCAGATGCGGCCTTGGGGGCGGTTTTACCCGCGGCTTGCTTGGGGGTGGAGGCCTTGCCGGCGCCCGCTTTGGCGGGGGCGGGGGCCTTTTTGGCTTGTTGCGCCTTGCAAGCCGCCGACTTGGCGTTGGTCTTGCAAGGATCGGTATTTTTCGCGGCGAGCGCGGCTGAGGGCAGGAGCGCGCACATCGCCAGCGCCGCCGGCGCTATCGCGTTCGCAATTGCACGTTTCCAGGTAAATGCCATGGTTTGAGCAGGCTTGTCAGTCTGTGAAGAATTATTTCCCCGGCCGGGCTTGCTGCGGTTCGGGAAAAGTCCAGATGAATTAGGGGCTTACGCGTCGAATTTAAACAGTAATTTCAAGTCGCGCGCAAGGCGATTCGCTATCATCGCCGAAAAAAATATCAGGGACGTATTGACGGGTAGCTTATTCGTCGCCCGCGGCGTCCCGAGACGCTACCGGCGCGCGGCGCGTGAGCGTAGCCCGGATTAACCCTCATCCGGCTGAATACACGGGACTTTCGTGGGAAGCGACCTGCGGAACCGAGGTCGGGAGCGTGGCCTCGCCGGGTGGAATCGAACCACCAATTGACCCTTAGGAGGGGCCGGTTATATCCATTTAACTACGGCGAGATGGGCGGGATGGCTTCGCGCCGGAATCGCGGCGGGCCCGTGGGGAGCCTAGTGCCTTGATATTCCAGGGAAAGACCAGGGGCGCAAGTGTAACACCATTGGATAGTCGCCGAAAATTAGTGGATTTAATCAACTATATGCCCTATATTTCCTGGCATGGCCAGGTCGCCGCGCGCGGCCCGGCCCCATACCTAGAACATCCAGGAGCAGGCATGACCCCGACTTTTCACACGATCCTGCTGGACGTGCAGGACCGTGTCGCCACGGTGACGCTGAACCGGCCCGACAGCCGCAACGCGCTCAATTCCCTCATGTGCGCCGAGTTGGTGCAGGCCATGCAGCATCTGGCGGAGCGGCCGGACGCGCACGTGGTGCTGATCGCCGCGGCGGGCGCGGCGTTCTGCGCCGGCGCCGACCTGAAGGAACGCAAGACCATGTCGAACGCCGAAATGACGGCGCGCCGGGTGCAGGGCTTTGCCGCCTACGCCGCCATCGAGCGCATGCCGCAGCCGGTGATCGCGGTGGTGCAGGGCGCGGCGTTCGGCTCCGGCTGCGAGATCGCCGCGGCCTGCGACTTCGTGCTGGCCTCGTCCGAGGCGACGTTCTGCTATCCCGAAGTGGGTTGGGGCACCGTCGGCGCCACGCAGCGGCTGCCGCGCGTGGCCGGCGCGCGCAAGGCCAAGGAACTGCTGTTCACCGGCCGCCGCTTCGACGCGGCCGAGGCGCGCGAGATCGGCCTGGTCAACCAGGTGTACGCGCCCGAGGCGCTGGCGGCCGAGGCCGCGCAGATGGCCGCGGCCATCGCGCGCGCCGCGCCGCTGACCGTCAGGCTGACCAAGCGCAGTATCGACCAGGGTTTGGCGACGACGCGCGAAGGCGCGATGGCGATCGAGCTGCTGGCGATCGAGGAAAACCTGCGCGGCACCGACTGGAAGCAGGCCATCGCCGGCTTCGGCGCGGCGGGAGACAAGGCATGATCGACCCCACGACCCTGTCGCGGGCGCTGGCGCGCCAGGTGGCCGAACGTGGCGCCGCCGAAGCGTTCGTCGCGCCGGGCGAGCGCCACACCTGGGCCGCGCTGCAGGACGGCGCGCGGCGCATCGCCCGCGGCCTGCATGCGGCCGGCGTGCGCCGCGGCGACCATGTTGGCGTGCTGCTGGGCAACGGCGGCACCTGGGTGCAGGTGTTTTACGCCTGCGCGCTGCTCGGCGCCGTGACGGTGCCGGTCAACACGCGCTTCAAGACCGATGAACTGGCGTTCTGCCTGAAGCAGGCCGACGTCAAAGTGCTGTTGACCGCGGATACCTTCCTGGGCATCGATTTTCTCGATCTGCTGACGCAGGTGGAGCCGGCGCTGGATCAGGCGTTGCCGGGCGCGGCGCTGCCGCTGCTGCGGCAGGTGGTGGTGCTGGGCGAGCGCTGCCCGCGCGGCGCGCGCGCCTGGGCGGACTTCCTGCGGGCCGGCGAGGCCGTCGACGATGCGGCGCTGCAGGCCCGCATGGATGCGGTGATTCCGGACGACGTGCTGTTGATCCAGTACACCTCGGGCACCACCTCGTTTCCCAAGGGCGTGATGCTGACGCACGCCAACATGCTGACCAATGCGTGGGCCGCGGCGCAGCGCATTGGCGTGCGGCCCGACGATCGCTACTTCAGCATCCGGCCGTATTTCCACGTGGCCGGCACCACGTTGTCGATCCTGGTGAGCCTGATGAGCGGCTGCTGCCTGCTGACGCTGCCGAAGTTCGACGTGGCCGATGCCTTGCGCATGCTCGATGAGGAGCGCTGCACGCTGACGTCGGGCAACGACACCATCTTCCTCATGCTGATGGGGCATCCGGATTTCGACCGCGCGCGCATCCATTTGCGCGGCGGCTGGGCGGCGGCCGGCCCGCAGGTGATGCAGAAGATCCGCGACGTGATGGGCGTGCCGGGCATCTGCAACGCCTACGGCCAGTCCGAGGCCTCGCCCAACATCACGCTGTCGGCGCACGATGATCCCTTTGAACTGCGCGCCATGGGCTGGGCGCTGCCGCATCCCGGCATGCAGGTGCGGGTGGTGGATCCAGGCACGGGCGAGCCGTTGCCGGCCGGCATGCAGGGCGAGATCCAGGCGCGCGGCTGGAGCGTGATGAAGGGCTACTACAACATGCCCGAGGCCACCGCCCGCGCGCTGGGCGCCGATGGCTGGCTCAGCACCGGCGACCTCGGCGAGATGGACGCGGAAGGCCGGCTGCGGATGGTGGGCCGTCTCAAGGACATGTTCCGCGTGGGCGGCGAGAACGTCGCGCCGGCGGAAGTCGAAGAGACCCTGCACGGCCACCCCGCCGTGCGCATGGCGCAGGTGGTGGGCGTGCCCGATGCGCGCCTGGGCGAAGTGCCGGCGGCCTTCGTGCTGCTCAAGGACGGGCAGGACTGCACGCCCGAGGAACTGACGGCCTGGTGCAAGGCGCGCTGCGCCAACTTCAAGGTGCCGCGCTATGTCGAGATCGTCGACAGCTTCGAGCACATCGGCATGACGGGCAGTTCCAAGGTGCAGAAGAACAAGCTGCGCGCCCACGCGCTGGCGCTGTTCGGACTGGAGCAACAGGCATGAGCGCGCGCGACGTGGTGCTGTGCGAATGCTTCGCGCGCGATGGCCTGCAGCATGAGCCCGATTTCATCGATACCGCGGTCAAGGCCGGCCTGATCGACAGTTTTGCCGCATTGGGCTTCGAGCGGGTCGAGGCGACCTCGTACTCCAATCCCAAGGTGGTGCCGCAGTTCGCCGACGCCAGCGCCTTGCTGGCCGCGCTGCCGCGCCGCGCGGGCGTCTGGTACAAGGCCACCTGCGCCAATGCGCGCGCGGTGGAGCGGGCGCTGGCGGACCTGGACGCCGGCATCGGCGCCAACGAGATCAGCCTGCTGGTCTCGGCCAGCGAGTCGCATTCGACGCGCAACCTGAAGCGCGAACGCGCCGCCCAGTGGGACAACATCGCCGAGATGGCGCGGCTGGCGGATGGCCGTTTCCGCCTGATCGGCACGATCTCGGTGGCTTTCGGTTGCCCGTTCGAGGGCGCGGTCGACGCGGATTCGGTCATGGCCGACGTGCGGCGTTTCGCGGCGCTGGGCGTGGGCATCGTGACGCTGGGCGACACCACCGGCATGGCCACGCCGGCGTCGGTGCGCGACCTGTACGGCCGCATGGCGCGCGAGGTGCCCGAAGTGACGCCGGTGGCGCATTTCCACGACACGCGCGGCACCGGCCTGGTGAATTACGTGGCGGCGCTGGAGGCGGGCGTCACGCATTTCGACTGCGCCTTCGGCGGCGTCGGCGGCCATCCGGCCAAGGTGCGCTACGGCGGCGGCCATACCGGCAACGTGGCGACGGAAGACCTGGTCAACCTGTTCGAGTCGATGGGCGTGCGCACCGGCCTGGACCTGGCGGCGATGGACGCGGTGTCGCGGCGCTGCGAGGCGGTGCTGGGGCGCGCGCTGCACAGCCGCGTGGCGCAAAGCGGCCTGAACCCGCTGCTCGGCGTCGCGCGGGAGGCGGCCGCATGATGACCGCCCGCCGCGTTTGTATATCATGCGGGCAGCGGCGCGCGACCCGCGCGCGCGCCGATTTTCCCCGCATCTGAAGAGTCCCTCATGGCCACCCGAACCGCATCCAAGTCCGCCGCCTCCGCGCGTCCCGAACCCCGGGCGTTGAAGGAGCTGTTCTCGTACCGCCTGAACCGGCTGGCCTACGTGTCCAGCCGCATCGCCGCCGGCCTGAACGAAAGCCGCTACGGCGTCGGGCCGCGCGAATGGCGCATCATCGCGCTGCTGGGCGCGGCGCCGGACATGTCGTTGAACGCGGTGGCGCGCGAGGCCAACATCGACAAGAGCCAGGCCAGCCGCACCGTGTCGGAACTGATCGAGCGCGGCCTGATCCAGCGCAACGCCGACAGCCAGGACGGCCGCGGCGTCAGCCTGGACCTGACGCGCACCGGCCGCGCCCTGTACGACGAGATCTTCCCGGCCGCGGTCGAGCGCAACGAAGACATGCTGTCGGTGCTGTCGGACGCCGAGCGCGAGGCCATGGAACGCATGCTGGACAAGCTGACGGCGCACGCGCTGGAGATGCTGAATGAATGCAAGGCGGAGGTGCCGGCGCGTCGCGGCCGCGGCGTGCAGCCGCGCTGAACGCGCGGGGCGCGCCCGCGCTTTTTTTTACCCTTATTGTTGATTTAATCAATCACTTTGATTGTCGCCATTGGAAGAGGATATCCGTGATGTCGGAACTGATCATTGAAGACCTGGGCGCGGTGCGGCTGCTGCGCCTGAACCGTCCGGAAAAGCACAACGCGCTGAACACCGCGTTGACCACGGCGCTGCTGGACGCGCTGCGCCAGGCCGATCGCGACGACGCGGTGCGCGCGGTGGTGCTGACGGGCAATGGCAAGTCGTTCTGCGCGGGCGCCGACACCGGCGAGTTCTCGGCCCTGACGCCGGAACAGCCGGACGCGGTGTTGCGCCGCGCCGACCTGACGACCGACCTGCACCTGGTGTTCTCGCGCATGGTCAAGCCGGTGATCGGCGCGGTCCATGGCAATGCGCTCGGCGGCGGCGCCGGCCTGGCGCTGGCCTGCGACCTGACGGTGATGGCCGAGGACGTGCGCTTCGGCTATCCGGAACTGCGCCACGGCATCGTGGCCGCGGTGGTCATGGCCAACCTGGTGCGCCAGGTCGGCCGCAAGCATGCCTTCGAGCTGGTGGCGATGGCTGAACCGATCGATGGCGCGCGCGCGTTGCAGCTGGGCATCGCCAATCGCGTCGCGCCCGCCGCGCAGGTGCTGGACCAGGCGCTGGCAATGGCGCAGCGCCTGGCCGGCTGGGAGCCGGCCGCGATGGGGCTGACCAAGCGCGCCTTCCACCGCGCGGCCGACCTCGGGCTGGGCGAGGCGCTGGGCGTGGGCCGCGACGCCAACGTCATCATGCGCGGCTTTCGCCAGGGAGCGGCGCGATGAGACCGCTTGAAGGCGTCACCATCCTGGACCTGTCGCGCGTGCTGGCGTGCCCGTTCGCCTCGATGATCCTGGCCGAGCTGGGCGCCGAGGTCATCAAGGTCGAGCAGCCCGGCGGCGGCGACGAGACGCGCGGCTTCGAACCCAAGGTGCAAGGCGAGGGCGGCACCGAGTCGGCCTACTACCTGGCCTTCAACCGCAGCAAGCAGTCGGTCACGGTGAACTTCCGCCATCCCGAGGGGCAGGCGCTGATCCGGCGATTGGCGCAGACCTGCGACGTGGTGGTCGAGAACTTCCCGGTCGGCACGCTCGCCAAGTATGGCCTGGACCGCGACCACATCGCGCCGGACAACCCCGGCCTGATCTATTTCTCGTGCACCGGGTTCGGCATGACCGGGCCGTACGCGCCGCGCAAGGGCTATGACACCGTGTTCCAGGCCATGGGCGGGATCATGAGCCTGACCGGCGAGCGGGGCGGCGGTCCGGTCAAGCCGGGCCTGCCGGTGAGCGACCTGACCTCGGGCCTGTGGGCCGCCATCGGCATCCTGTCGGCGCTGGTGGGACGGGTGCGCTCGGGGCAGGGCTGCCATATCGACTTCTCCATGCTGGACGGCCAGGTGGGCCTGCTGTCGCTGGCGGCGGCGCGCTATTTCGCGCTGGGCGAAGTGCCGCCGCGGCTGGGCACGGAACATCCCGGCCGGGTGCCCTCCGCCGCGTTCGAGTGCGGCGACGGCCGCTGGGTGCAGATCACGGGCAGCGACCAGCACTGGAAGCCGCTGTGCGAGGCGCTCGAACTGCCGCAATGGGCCGACGATCCGGAGCTGGCGCGCAACGCCGTGCGCGTGGCGCGCCGCGACGAAGTCATGGCCGGACTGTCGGCGGCCGCCGCGCGGCTGACGCGCGACGAACTGTGCCGCCGCTGCGATGCGCGCGGCGTGCCGGCCGGCCCGATCCTGGATGTCGAGGAGATCCTGCACAACGAGCACGTGCTGGCGCGCGGCATGGTGGCCAGCTACGAGCATCCGTCCATCGGCCGCTTCGGCGCGGTGCCGGTGCCGTTCAAGTTCGACGGTTTCGACGATCCGCGCCTGGAGCGCCCGCCGTTGCTGGGCGAGCACACCGACAGCGTGCTGGCCGGCCGGCTGGGCCTGTCGCCGGCGCAGATCGAGGCTTTACGCGGGCAGGGCGCGATCTAGCCGCCAGGGCGCGACGCCCCGCGGCCATCCCTCGCACAACATCACACACATAAAACACAATATCCCAGGAGACAAACCATGAAGATTCTGAAGCGCCTGCTGTGCGGCGCGGCGGTGGCGGGCGCGCTGTGCGCGTCGGCCGTCGCCGCCGATCCCTATCCCTCGCAGCCGATCACGCTGGTCAACCCGTATGCGGCCGGCGGGCCGGCCGACGTGCTGGGCCGGGCCCTGGCGCGCGAGCTGGAAAAGCAGCTGGGCAAGACCATCATCGTCGAGAACAAGGCCGGCGGCGGCGCGGCCATCGGCGCCAACTTTGTGGCGCGCGCCAAGCCGGACGGCTACACGCTGCTGCTCGGCACGTCGGCCGCCCACGTGGTGACGCCGCTGATGCAGCAGACGCCGTACGACGGCATCAAGGACTTCGCCTTCGTCTCGATCGTCGCCAACCAGCCCAACATGCTGGTGGTGCGGCCCACGCTCAAGGCCGACAGCGTCGAGCAGTTGATCGCCATGGCGCGCAAGGAGCCGGGCCGCATCAACTATGCCTCGGCCGGGCCCGGCAGCTCGCCGCACCTGGGCGCCGAACTGTTCCGCGAACGCGCCGGGGTGGACATCGTCCACATCCCCTACAGCGGCGCGGCGCCCGCCATCAACGACCTGGTGGGCGGGCAGGTGGACATGGCGGTGCTGAACCTGGCCGCCAGCCTGCAGTTCATCCGCAGCGGCCGGCTCAAGGCGCTGGCCTACGCCAACGACCATCGTTCGCCCTTGCTGCCCGACGTGCCGACGCTGGCCGAATCCGGCGTGAAGGGCGCGGAGTCCGCCTCCTGGTACAGCCTGGCCGCGCCCAAGGGCACGCCGCCGGAGATCCTGCAGCGCCTGAACGACGCGGTGGCCAAGGTCAACGCCAATCCGGAATACAGCAAGCTGATGCAGGCGCAGGGCGTGGACCTGTGGAACATGACGCCCCAGGAAGCCACGGCCTTCGTGGAGAAGGACCAGACCGCCATGCGCAAGCTGGTGCAGGCGGCGGGGCTGATGAAGAAATAGGACTATTCCGGCGGCCGGAGTGACGGTTTGCCGCCCTGGTTGCATCCTGGTGAGCGGGACAATTGCCCGGTGGCTTCGGCTGCCGGGATTGTTTTGCCAATTTTAATGTAGTAACGTTACTACGTTATTTACAAGGATCAAGGGATGCGCCATGTCCATCACCACACTGTCCAGCCGGGAACTCAATCAGGACGTGACCCGGGCCAAGAAGGCGGCCCTGCTCGGCCCGGTGTTCATCACGGACCGCGGCAAGCCAACCCATGTCCTGCTGGGCATCGAAGAGTACTGGCGCCTGGTCGGCCAAAAACGAAGTCTCGTCAGCGCGCTGTCGATGCCGGGCCTTGCCGGGATCGATCTCGATGCCCCCCGTTCGCGCGAGCTGCCCCGCCCCGCGGACGTCGAATGATGTTCCTGCTGGATACCAACGTGCTGTCCGAGTTGCGCAAGGCGGGCGACGGCAAGGCGGACGTGAACGTGGTCGCCTGGTTCTCCAACGAGGACGCGGTGAATTTCTACGTCTCGGCGATCACGCTCATGGAGATCGAGATCGGCATCCTGCGCATGGAGCGGCGGGATGCCGGGCAAGGCAGCCGCCTGCGCGCCTGGATGCGCGATCGCGTCCTGCCGGAATTCTCCGACCGGACCTTGCCGCTCGATACGGCGGTGTCATTGCGCTGCGCCAGATTGCATGTGCCGGACCTGCGGCCCGAGCGGGACGCCTTCATTGCCGCGACTGCGCTGGTGCACGGGATGACGCTCGTGACGCGAAACGTGTCTGATTTTTCCGGTTGCGGCGTCAACCTTGTGAATCCCTGGCTCACCCCACCATCAGCGCCGCGCGCCTGAGCGCGTCGCGCGTTTCCGCCACCAGTTGCTCGACCACCGCGCCGGCCGGTTGCAGGCTGTCGATCAATCCCGCGCTCTGGCCGGCCTCGACCTTGCCGCCCTGCACGTCGCCGTCGAAGGCGGCCTGCTTCAGGGAACTGCCGGAGAACATCGTTTCCAGCGTGGCCTCGTCGCCGCCGCGTTCGGCCGCGAGGTAGTCGCGGGCAAATGCGTTGCGCAGCATGCGCACGGGCGAACGGCCGCGGCCCACCAGCGTGGTGTCGGCGACGCCGGCCGCCAGCACCGCATCCTTGTAGGCATCGCACACGCCGGCCTCGGGCGTCAGCAGGAAGCGGGTGCCCAGTTGCGCGCCCGCCGCGCCCAGGCACAGCGCGGCGGCGATGCCGGCGCCGTCGGCGATGCCGCCGGCCGCCACCACTGGCACCGACACGCGCCGCACCACTGAACGCAGCAGGACCTGCAGGCCGATTTCATCGGGGCCGGGATGGCCGCCGGCTTCCAGGCCGACGGCGATCACCGCGTCCACCCCCGCCGCTTCGGCCTTGGCGGCGTGTTCGGGGCTGGCAATCACCTGCAACCATTTGACGCCGGCCTCGCGCGCGCGGCCGATGTGCTTCTGCGGTCCGCCCTGCGACGCGATGATGACCGGCACGCCTTCGGCCAGGGCGATATCCATGTGCTCCTGCGCGCGTTTGTTGTACAGCGGGATGTTGACGGCGTAGGGCGCGTCGGTGCCGGCGCGCACCTCGCGGATGGCGGCCAGCAGCGCCTCGGGGTACATCGGGCCGGCCGCGATCACGCCGAGCCCGCCGGCGCGCGACACCGCCAGCGCCAGCGCCGCGTTCGACGAGGCCCAGCTCATGCCGCCCTGGATGATCGGGTAGCGGGTGCCCAGCAAGCGGGTCAGCGGGGTTTGCAGAGTCATGGCGAATCAGAATGGGGAAAAGCCCATTCTGGAATATATGGTTGATAAAATCAACTATATTCTGAGCGGCGGCCCGGCGGCCCGGCGGCCCGGCGAACGCATCGCGCACGCCATGCGCGATGCGCCGACGCGGGTATTCCCGATTGCGCCAGGTTATTTGTTTATGATGTGCGCGTCTGGCCCAAGGCCCGGCCGTCCCGAGGAGGGGGCGTCTTTCTCCATCAATAAGAAAAATCATGTCGAGCACTACCTCGAGCACTACCGATACGCTTTCCGTGCGCACCATCGTCCTGGGTACCCTGGTGGTGCTGCTGGCCATGGGCGTGCGCGCCACCTTCGGCCTGTTCATGCAGCCGATGGGCCTGGCCCATGGCTGGAGCCGCGAAGTGTTTTCCATGGCCTTCGCGCTGCAGAACCTGGTCTGGGGCGTGGCCTGCATCTTCATGGGCATCCTGGCCGACCGTTATGGCTCCGGCCGCACTATCGCGCTGGGCGCGGTGCTGTACATGCTGGGCATGATCGGCACCCGCTTCGCCACCGACGAAACCACGCTCTACCTGAGCGCCGGCCTGCTGGTCGGCCTGGGCCAGGCCGGCACCACGTTTCCGGTGATCCTGCCGGTGGTGGCGCGCGCCGTGCCGCCGGCCTACCGCAGCACGGCCATGGGCATCGCCAGCGCCGGCGGCTCGCTTGGCCAGTTCGCGGTGGTGCCGACCGGGCAGGCGCTGATCACCGGCCTGGACTGGCCGGGCGCGTTGTGGGTGCTGTCACTGTTCGTCGCTTGCGCGGCGCCGCTGGCCTATTTCCTGCGCGGCCGTCCGCAGGCCCATGGCGGGCCGCAGCAGTCGCTGGCGGCGGCGGTGCGGCAGGCGGTGCGGCATCCGTCGTTCCATTTCCTGTTCTGGAGCTATTTCGTCTGCGGCTTCCACACGGCCTTCATCACGCTGCACCTGCCGGCCTATGTCACCGACGGCGGCCTGACGCCGGGGCAGGGCGCCACCGCGATCGCGCTGATCGGGCTGTTCAACGTGCTGGGCTCGTTCTACGCCGGCAAGCTCGGCGGCCAGTACAGCAAGAAGCGCCTGCTCGCGGTGGTCTACGGCATGCGCGCCTTCGGCATCCTGCTGCTGCTGTGGCTGCCGCTGTCGCCGTGGGTGCTGTATGCGTTCGCCGCCTGGATGGGCTTGTTCTGGCTGGGCACGGTGCCGCTGACGCAGGGGCTGATCGGCCAGATCTATGGCCTGCGTTATGCCGCGACCCTGTCCGGCATCGTTTTCCTGGGCCACCAGGTCGGCAGTTTCATCGGCGTGTGGCTGGGCGGTTATGCCTATGCCAAGACCGGCAACTACGACCTGGTCTGGTGGCTGGGCGTGGCGCTGGCGGTGGCCGCCGCGCTGCTGTGCCTGCCGGTGCGCGAGCAGCCGCTGGCGCAGCCGGCGACCGCGTGAGGCGAACCGCCATGACCGACACGCCTGCCGTCGCTTCCGCCCGCCGCCATCGCGGCTGGCGCCTGGCGGGCTGGGCGGCGTTGGCGCTGGTGTTGGGCCTGGCCTTCTGGGGCTACACCCAGCCCGACATGCAGATCCATTGGGAAAACCTGGCGTCGCTGTGCGGTTTCTAGCCACGCGGGCGGGGCGGGGGCGCGGTATCCTACGGCGGTAATCGTTTCCACACCGCGTTTCCGTATCGCGTTTTGACGCCGCCCATGCAGGACGACCCGCTTTCCTACCCCGACCTGAGCCTGTCCGCCATCGGCGACATGCCTGCCGCCGACATGCTGGTGCTGACGGTCAACAACCGCCTGTCGCGCCGGCTCACGCTCGAGCTGGCCGGGCTGCTGCGCCAGGAGCGCCAGGTCAGCGAACTGCCGCGCATCCTGCCGTTGTCCGCCTGGCTGGCCGAATCCGCCAATGAACTGGCGTTCGAGACCGATGACGACGTGCCGGCCTACCGGCTCGACGGCTTCGCCACCCAGCTGGTCTGGACCGAGGCCATCCGCGCCGAAGAGGCCGAGCGTGTGCTGCTGGACGCGAGCCAGGCCGCGCGCCTGTCGATGGACGCGGACCAGCTCATGGACGAGTGGGCGCTGCGCGTGCCGTCCGGCGCCGACACCGACGAGTACCGCGGTTTCGCGCGCTGGCGCGAACGCTATCGCCAGGTTCTGGCCGCCATCGACGCCGAGGACGCCAACCAGGGCTATGCCCGCGTGCTGCGGGCGCTCGAGGATGGCCGGCTGGCCGTGCCCGGCCATCTGGTGCTGGCCGGCTTCACCGATATGTCGCCGCGCTTCCAGCGGCTGCTGCGGGCGTTCGAGGAACAGGGCTGCCTGATCGCGCAATGGCGCGACACGCAGCGCGCGCCCGCCGAGCCGCGCCGCTACGAGGCGCCGGAGCAGGGCGCCGAGTGGCGCGCGGCGGCCGAGTGGGCCGCCAGTCAGCTGAAGCGTCATCCCGCCGGCCGCTACGCCATCGTCTCGCCCCAGCTCGAAGCCGAATCGCCGTTCGCGCGGCGCATCCTCAGCCAGGCGCTGGCGGGCCACGACGGCGCGCCGGCGTTCGCCTTCAACGTGGCGGTTGGCCGTCCGCTGGATGAATGGCCGATGGCGCGCGCCGCGCTGGCGTGGCTGCGCGCGCTGGCCGAATGCGCGGCGGGCAAGGGCTGTGGCGTCGAGGTGCTGGGCGCCGCGCTGCTGGCGGGCCACTGCGCGGGCGATGTCAGCGAACGCGCCCGCCTGGCCGCCCTGGACGCGCGCTGGCGCCGTCGCGGCCAGATCCACCTGTCCGCGATGGAATGGCGCAAGCAGCTGTCGCAGTTGCCGCCGCTGGCGCAGGCCTGGGACCAGGCCATGGAGATCTGGACGAAGGGGGGCGCGCGCGCCACCAGCGATGTCTGGATGCTGCGCATGAAAGCGGCGCTGACGGCGCTCGGCTTTCCCGGCGAGGGCGTGCTGGACAGCGTCGGCTACCAGGTGCTGGGCGCGTTCGGCGAGGCGCTGGGCGGCTTCTCGGCGCTGGCGCCGGCCGCCGGCAAGCTGGGCGGCGTGGCGGCGGTCAACCTGCTCCAGAGCGTGGCGCGCTCGGCCGCGTTCCAGCCGCAGCGCGACCCGTTGGCGCGGCTCGACGTGCTGGGCCTGCTGGAAGCCGAGGGCGGTTTCTGGGATGGCGTCTGGATGCTGGGGCTGACCGACGATGTGCTGCCGGCCTCGCCCAAGCCGAACCCGCTGCTGCCGCTGGCGGTGCTGCGCCAGGCCAAGGCGCCGCGCGCCACGCCCGAGCGCGAACGCGAGTGGGCCGAGGGCATCTACGCGGCGCTGTGCCGCTGCGCGCCGGAGGTCATCGTCAGCCACGCGCACATGGACGGCGAGCGCGAGCTGCGGCCGTCGCCATTGATTGCCGCCGCTGCCCTGACCGATTGGCGGCCGGCGCTGGCGCCGTCCGTGGCCGCCTTGCCGCAGGAAACGCTGGACGACGCGCAGGGCCCGCCGCTGGCGCCGGACGACCGGGGCGGCGGCGGGTTGGATGTATTGGACACGCAGGCGCGCAATCCCCTGTGGGCGTTCGTGCGCCACCGACTCGGCGGGCGCGAACTCGCGGCCTATGCCGACGCGGCCACGGTGAACGTGCGCGGCCAGTTCCTGCACAAGGCGCTGGAACTGGTGTGGGGCATGCTGCCCGACCAGGAGGCCTTGCACGACACGCTGGCCGGCGGCCGCTTGCCGGCCTTGCTGGAGCAGGCGGTGGCGCAGGCCGCCGAGGAAGAACTGCAGCAGTACGCGCCGGCGCTGAAAGCGCTGGAATGCGCCCGCGCGCTGACGGTGCTGGCGTCGTGGCTCGACATGGAAGCCCAGCGGCTGCCGTTCGCGGTGGCGCAGGTCGAGAAGAACCACGAATGGCGCCATGGCGCGCTGCACCTGAAGCTGCGGCTGGACCGCATCGACACGCTGACCGACGGCCGCAACGTCATCGTCGACTACAAGACCGGCGTGGCCGCGGCCAAGCCCGAGCCCGACTGGTCGCGCAGCCGTCCGGTGAACGTGCAGCTGCCGTTCTACGCCTCGGTGCTGGCCGATGCCGCCGGCGGCGAAGTGGCCGGCCTGGTGCTGGCCCAGATCCATGCGCGCCAGGTGGCGGCGCAGGGCCTGGCCGACGAGGACCTGGGCATGGCGGGCGTGACGCTGGCCGCCGAAAGCAAGTACTTCGACGGCCTGTCCTGGCCCGAGATCCGCCAGCGCTGGCGCGCCGCGATCGAGTCGCTGGCCGATGAATACGTGGCAGGCCATGCCGCCAATGTCGCCTACCGCCGCGACGACCTGAAATACTGCGACGCGCTGCCCTTCCTGCGCTTGCACCTGGATGACGAGGACGCCTGAGCCATGGCCGATGTAGAACGCCAGCCCCAGGACCATGCCGCGCGCGCGGCGGCGCTGGATCCCGCGCGCTCTTTTCTGGTGCAGGCGCCCGCCGGCTCCGGCAAGACGGAACTGCTGACCGACCGCATCCTGGCGCTGCTGGCCACCGTCAACCGCCCCGAGGAAATCGTCGCCATCACCTTCACGCGCAAGGCTGCCTCGGAGATGCATGCGCGCGTGCTGAGCAAGCTGCGCCGTGGCCTGGACGCGCCGCCCGAGGCCGCGCACGAACGCCGCAGCTGGGAACTGGCGCGCGCCGCGCTGGCGCGCAACGCCGAACAGGAATGGCACCTGCTGGAGCATCCGGCGCGGCTGGCGATCCGCACCATCGACTCGTTCTGCGCCGGCCTGGTCCGCAGCATGCCGTGGCTGTCCGAACTGGGCGGCATGCCCGAGATCACCGACGACGCCCGCGCCCATTACGAAGCGGCGGCGCGCGCCACGCTCGATCTGGCGGATGACTACGACGCGGTCCGCATCCTGCTGCAGCACATGGACGTGGACGTGCAGGCGGCCAAGGACGCCATCGCCGACATGCTCGGCCAGCGCGATCAATGGCTGCCGCTGCTGCGCCATGGTTCCGACCGCGAGGCGCTGGAGGAAACCCTGGCCGCGGCTATCGGCGACGACCTGGACGCGCTGTGCGAGGCCATGCCCTATGGCTGGGCCGAGGCGCTGTCCGGCCCGGCGCGGCTGGCCGCGGCGCAATTGCAGGACGGCGGCGAGGACGACCGGCTGGCCGCCTTGCTCGACTGGACCGAGGAGCTGCCGGCCGATGCCGAGGTGCTGGACCAGTGGCGCGCCGTCGCGCACCTGCTGCTGACCGGCACCGGTTCGCTGCGCAAGACCGTCACCAAGACCCTGGGTTTTCCGGCCAAGTGCGCGCACAAGGAACCGTTCGTCGCCTGGCTCGAAAGCGCCGACGCCGATGCCCCCTGGGTGCGGCGCCTGGCGGCGGTGCGCGACATTCCGGCGCCGCGCTTGAGCGACGCGCAATGGGAAGTGCTGGGCGCGCAGCTGATGACGCTGGCGCTGGCGGTGGCGCAGTTGCGGCTGCGCTTCGCCGACACCGGCGAGGTCGACTTCATCGAGATCTCGCAGCGCGCCGCCTCGGCGCTGGGCAGCGCCGACGATCCGGGCGAGCTGCTGCTCAAGCTCGACGCGTCCATCCGCCACCTGCTGATCGACGAGTTCCAGGACACCAGCCAGACGCAGCTGGACCTGTTGCGCACGCTGACCTCCGGCTGGCAGGAGGGCGACGGCCGCAGCCTGTTCCTGGTGGGCGATCCGATGCAGTCGATCTACCGTTTCCGCAAGGCGGAAGTGGGGCTGTTCCTCGAAGTCGCGGAAACGGGCGTGGGCGAACTGCAACCGGGTTTCCTCAACCTGACCGACAATTTCCGCTCGCAGGCCGGCATCGTCGACTGGGTCAACCAGTCGTTCGCGCAATTGCTGCCCAAGCGCAGCGACGCGGCCGCGGGCGCCATCAAGTACAGCCCGTCCACCGCCTTTCACGGCGCCTTGCCGGACCCGGCCGTGCGCTTCCATCCCGCCTGGTCGCGCGCCGGCGCCGCGCCGGCCGAGGAACAGGCCGAGGACATTGCCGTCGGCCTGGTGCGGCAGGCGCTGACCGAACACGCGGGTAGCAAGCACCCGGTCGCCATCCTGGTGCGGGCCCGCAGCCACCTGGGTAACCTGACGCGCCGGCTGGCGCAGGAAGGCATCCGCTGCCGCGCGGTGGACCTGGTGCCGCTGGCGCTGCGGCCGGTGGTGGCGGACCTGGTGCAGTTGGTGCGGGCGCTGTCGCATCCGGGCGACCGGCTGGCGTGGCTGTCGGTGCTGCGCGCGCCGTTCTGCGGCCTGACGCTGGAGTCGTTGCAGCGCCTGTTCGGCGCCGACCATGTGACGCCGGTGCCGGTGCTGCTGGAGCGCCTGTTGCGCCCGGCGCCGGTGAAGGCCGTGGCGGCGCCCTTGGCCACCGCGCCGGCGGCGCGCCAGGGATCCTTGTTCGACGACACCGAGAATCCGGCGCAAGGGGCCTTGTTCGACGACGCGGCGTCTGAAGCATCGCGCGTTGATCCGGTCTTGACGCCAGTCGCGGCGGGCGAGGGCGGACCCTCGTTCGGCGGCGCGGACGCCCCGCGTTCGGCCGAGGCCCTGCTGCGTCCCGATGAATACGCGCGCCTGCGGCAGGTGGCCGCGATATTGCTGGATACGCGCAACGCCTCGGGCGCCATGCCGTTCGCGGCCTGGGTCGAGACGCTGTGGCGCCGCCTGGGCGGGCCCGCGCTCTACAGCGGCCCGTCGGTCGCCAACGACGCCGAAAGCCTGTTCCAGCTGGTCGAGCGCCTGGCGCCGCATGGCGCCATCGACGCGGCCGCGCTGGACACCGGCATCGCCCGCCTGTTCGCCGCGCCCGACGCCGCCGACGAAGAAGCCGCGGTCGAGATCATGACCATGCACAAGTCCAAGGGCCTGCAGTTCGAGACCGTGATCCTGTATGGCCTGCATCGCGCGCCGCGCGGCGACCAGCCGCCACTGGTGCGCTTCGAGCAAAGCGGCGGCCGCGTGCTGTTCGGCCCGGTCAAGCCGCGCGCCGAAACCGAGGCCGACCCCGTGTCGCGCTATCTGGGCGCGCGCGAGGCCCGCCGCGCCTCCTACGAGATCGACCGCCTGCTGTACGTCGCCGCCACCCGCGCCCGCAAGCGTCTGCACCTGGTCGGCCACGTCAACGTCGACGAGGCCAGCGGTCAGCCCAAGACGCCATCCTCCGCCAGCCTGCTGGGCCGCCTCTGGCCCTGCCTGGCCACGCCCACGCCGCCGGCCGCCGACGGCGACACGGCTGAGCCCGTGGCCGACGCGCCCGAATGGCAGGGCGAACCGCTGCGCCGGCTGCACCGCGACGGCCTGGCGCAACTGGCGCGGCAGGCCGACGTCGCCATCAGCCCCGGCTTCGCCGCCGCCGCGCGCGGCGCCTGGGGCGACAGCGCGGAGCATCCCGCCTGGCAACTCGAATCCGGCTACGACGCCGCCATCGGCACCCTGGCCCACGCCTGGCTGGCCCGCATCGGCCAGGACGGCGTCGCCGCCTGGTCGGCCGAAGCGTTGTCCCAGCGCCTGCCCGCCATGCGCCGCCAACTGACCCGCGCCGGCATCCCCGCCAGCCAGGCCGACGCCGCCGCCGAAGCCGTCCTGGACACGCTCCAGTCCACCCTCGCCGACGACCGCGGCCTCTGGCTCCTCTCCCAATCCGGCGCCCGCCGCGAATGGCCCCTCATCGACGCCGCCGGCAAAGTCTCCGTCATCGACCTAGCCCTCAGCACCGAAGACGGCTGGCTGATCGTCGACTACAAAACCGGCCGCCCCCAACCCAACGAATCCCCCGCCGCCTTCGCCCAACGCATGCGCCAACGCCACGGCGACCAACTCCTGCGCTACTGCGCCCAGGTAACCGCCCTGGACGGCCGCAAAGCCCGCGCCGCCCTATATTTCCCCCGAGCCCAAGCCTGGATAGACCTATAAAAAAAGAGGCAAGGCAAAAAAGACAAAGCAAGAAAAAAGGCAAAGCAAGGCAAAGCGAAGCGAGCCAACAAGACAAGCGAAGCAACGTCTTCTCCCCCTCCCCCTAGGGGGGAGGGCCGGGGAGGGGGCCCACATACAGCCCCCCGGGGCCCGCCAAGCAAGAGGCTAGCCGAGCGAGCAACGCGAAGCTCTGCTAGAATCTTGCTTGGCGGGCCCCTTCGCATGGTTCGACGGTGAACCTGGTCAGGTCGGGAACGAAGAGATCGGAAGAGCGTCGGTAGGGAAAGAGTGTAGGCTATAGTGTAGATCT
>ERZ1739169.156-NODE-156-length-18283-cov-26.057768_pt1 | contig 18283 bp, 16 predicted proteins | sample MGYA00581756_ERZ1739169 | MGnify/ENA primary metagenome ERZ1739169 (study PRJEB40789, sample SAMEA7425667) | Salamandra salamandra | biome: salamander skin | place: Germany | collected 2020-03 | study: cvxcv | reverse complement strand
CGGATGCAGAGTATATCTGGACTTTAAAAGAGATAAACAGCGTTAAGGCAAATATTCATTTCATTTTTTTTCATGTATAATGTGTCTTAAGTACAGATATGATAAAGTACACATCATTGTAGAATAGTCTCATCAAAGGAGGGTAAGGGGAAAGTAATAGTACTCAAGGGTGCATTAAAGGAGCAAAAGTGAGAAAAAAAATGACACACAGAGCCAATGGCTTTCATCTTGTAGCTGTAACAAGTATTTGAAGTAACATGTATATATACAAACTGGAAGAGCTCTTACAGTTTTGGAACATTTGCTGTCTGTCTAAGATGCTGTTGGATAAATATCATTAATTAACAATGATCATTTTTTAAATTTTAGCTTGATGTACAAAACCATTTGGTGGACTCAAACCCTGAAATTTGCAAATTTACAGGGTTAGCGCTGCAAAATGTTCTTTTTTAAATATACAAAGATCGTTTTTCCAATTTGGAAAATGATTCACAATGACATTTATCAATCGCATATGACCGCAACTGCGGTCGCAAAGCATTGACCAGCTACTGACACCTTAAAAGAGGTGATATCTGATTCGCAAATGTGATGCTGAACCTGCTGGACAGCTTCCCATTTGGAAATTGTCCCGGGCAGCTGCAGTGGCAGTGGGCAGTAGAGCAGGGGGACATTGCATACTCCCCCTTTGTCTTCCCAAATGCAAAACCTTTTTTTAAAGCAGTACTGATTCCTTTAAGGAACACGAGTGCTTTAAAAAAAATGTTTCCCATTTGGGAATGCGAAGGCATGCATGGTGATCTGCTGTTCTTTTCAGGCCACCTTTTCTTTGTTGCTAGCCAATCACAGGGGGTTGCAAATAGCCTCCTGTTCTGCAACGCCCCGTGACTGGATATTTTGTAATGTGACTTATTAGAACATAGTTCGCATCACAAATTGAAAGGCAGGCCACAAAAACTTGATCTACAAGTTGCCTTCGCTATTTACGATCTGCCTTTTTTGTACCTCAGACCCTTCTGTCTATAACAAAAACATGTGACTAATACAAAATAACATTTGCCACATGAAAAAAAACATTATGTAAAAACATCAACACATTATAGCTAAACACAATAAAATCTCAATTATCATAAAACATTTACAGTGGATTGAGAATTTTCAATATTTTACGCTTTGCATAATATTTGCATTAATCTGCATTGCACGCATACACATATATTGAGATTGATTTCCACCGTTAAGTTAGCCATGGATGATCTAGGCCTCAAATATAAATGATTCATGTGAAATGAAATGTCATCCATTGCTGTGTATTTCTTTCTTTCTCTCTCTTAAGGAGCCAAGCTGCAATTGTGATTAAAATTTATTTTTCTTGTTTAAAGTTCCATGTGAAATGTTATCTTTCTGTGTTCTCTGGAAAGTGGAATAATGAACACCTGCACTTGCAAGAAGAACGCGCTGGCTGGACTGTATCACCCTGTTATCAATATCTAACTGAAGGTCGTGCAGTAAAGGAACCGCTGTGTCCCAGTATAGAAAAACCTGTTATAACATGCTCAAGTCTGATTTGATGTCCTGGGAAACGTAGGGAGTGTTGATTTCTCGAAATGGGTGTATTTTAGTTGTGCACTGTTGAGTTAGTCAGAGTAGATGCCTTTCTCACTCTGCTTAGAGCAGATGCCCGTTTCCACTCTGCTTAGATGAGACATTTCCTTTTGTTCATGTCCAAAGAATTAGACTCCTGGGCAAATCCATTCCCACCTACCTGATTGAATCTTTATTTGATTCTGCATTTAAGGCTTTATTTGTTGACGCCTTTTTCCTCATTTCTTTCAAATTCACTGGACTTCTTAATTTAGCATATTAGGAGTTACCTTTGTGTGCTCAATTTGTTTTATGACTGAGTTAAGCAGCAGTATTTGTATCTGCTGATCTGCATTAATTTGAATTATATTGATTGAAATATTCATGTATTGACTATTGATTTCTGTCAAAATTGATTGATTTGAGTTGTACATTTAATAAATTGCTAATAAACCTTTATCGTTTGCAAATCTAATCTTCTCTGCCATCATTGTGGGGCCTAATGTGATTCACTATAGTTAGTTGTTATTGATTTGTTGTGTCACACCTCAGTCCAGGAACAAACGGTCCATCCATTAATGGCAGCTTGTAATTGAGTTTGTATCAACAATCTGAGCGCTGCAAATCGCGCTCCATCACAGTACTGAAATATTCCATGTAAAACAATTATCCCCAATGAATAGACCTAACGTGATGGTTAAATTCACTCTTCTAAAAAAAAATTCCAAACATTCATTCCTCTGAACCATGAAGACCCCTATCTCAAGCGCCCAAATATCTACTGACGAGAATTGTACAGACCTCATGAGAGACACCTTATACATTTATACTGCTTCCCGAACACTGAGAATCTGGTAGGACTGTAAAAGAATTATCAACCTTTGCATCATAAGGTCAGCAAATTTGGGGCAGAGAAGAGAAAATGAAATTATTTTTCCATTGTAGAATCATGACAGTTGCACAGAGTTCACCATCCTAAATCCTAGAGTTGGATCTGTGCAACTAAATTTACAACAACTCAATTTTGCTCTAGACCACCCTATTGTCTTCTAAATAACATTCTCTGCCACTTAAGATTTTGTATTGGAAATAGGTAACCACCGCTGAACTCTTTGACTCCCGTAAAAGGGTTTTGTGTCTACACCCATTCCAAGAAGGAAGTATCAATCTTGTATACCAATTTCTTATGTAAATCAGTAGTTGTCCTCCTCAGGTCAGAGAATTCAAGTTTGGGCATAATATCTTTCAAGTGGCAAAGACATGATAGGTACTCTAGATTTGCCATAGATATTACCTGTTCCTGAATAACACAATAATCCTGTCTAAGTTTTCAAGAGCATACCGGATCCTAACGATGAACTCGTTTAAAAGTTACCCAGTTATGTGTGCCTCTAAATACAAATTATGCTTCCAATGTTATGCTTGGAGTTGCCTGAAGAAGGCTTAGAAGCATTCTGAAAAGGCAATGTGCAATCACTGCAAGAACAGCGGCATCCCACTGCCCTCAAGCTCAGCATCATAGAGTGCAGCTGAAATCAAATTTGCTCTGTGTGCCTGAAGTGTGCAGTCCTAAGTGTTCTATTGAAACATACTGGTTCTCAAGTATTATTAATCTATACTCTGTACTCTGCTCTTCAGCTGATTTATGAAAACAAGTACCCATATCACTGTAATTGGAAAACTGTTCCAGGTTAATACGAGTTATCTCATGTTTCTTTGCAAATGTTAGCCACTTAGATTTGACTCCATTAATCAAAAGTCCTTCTTAGGTGTGGTTGGACATTGCAGCTACCTGCTTGACCTGTTGTTACCAATTCTTTAAAATATAGATAGAGTGGGCTTTGGCTCTGCCCAGAGGAGTATTTCTCTCTCACCTCATACTATTGGCTGTTTGATGTATTATTCCACCCCCTGTGTACTTCTTATATTGCAATGCACGAGGGCCTATTTTACATCCTAAAAGTACACTGAATCTTGACACATTAAACTTGCATAGATGCATTGTATGAGAAAAGCATTTGTTTTTGGTTTTGTTTTTCACTGCAACTGTTGTTTCAGTAAGATTTTAGTCAGAACTCAGAATGCAAACCATACCTATTGGTTTTGCAAATGCTTGCTTGTGTCTGTGGTTTTCAGCGGATAGTAAAAGTTAATATAGTCTAGTATCCGTGCTGGCCATAATGACTACATCATCCACTAAAAATAGAACTGGAAATTAATTTCGACCCAGTGTGGGTACATTGGCTGTAATATCATTAAGTGTTTTGTACTTATCATTATTAAATATATTAATGGAGTGGGGGGGCAATACCAGCCTTGGTGATCCCTCTTAGTTGTGTAATTTGGTTCAGTGAGATTCTCCCATCACCCCTCCCCCCCCCACATCGAAGCACACCTGAGAATTAGCATCTCACTGATGGAGTCATATTGGATCCATTTGTTCAGCAAGTAGGGGAATATTAAGGCCTTCTCTGTGAGGTACAGCTTGAGACCTGTCCACTTCCCGGCCATCGTTTTTCTCTCAGCGGGCCATTTCGGACAGAGACCAGCCATATGCAAATCAGCCTTGATCCTGCTCCAGTAGGTTCCTCTGTCTGGCAATCACTGACCCTCACATTTCAGTCCATCGTTTTTCACCTGCTATACTACTCCAGACATAGACTAGCTAAATGAAAATCAGTCTTGGCGCTGCTCCAATAAGAACAATCTAACCTGTACTGATAGCATCCCATCTAGCTGTGAATACAAGCAATCCCAGATTGGTTTCAGCCTAGTTAGGGCTCATCAGTGAAGTATAGCTTGAGTCCTCTGACACAGCGTGCAAGGGAACCACATCTAGGCACAACTTTTGCACTTATGGTGTCACAGTGAGGAAGACATAAAAGTGATAGGTGGAATGCTTGCAATAATCTCAGCCATCAGCAATTGCTCAGTGCTGCATTCCAGTCCATTGTTTTTTGGCCAGTATGCCATTTCAGATAGAAACCAACAATAAGCAAGTCAGTCTTGGTCCTTCCTGTTCCAATTAGATGCAGCCTCCATTCCAGTGAAATACTTCAGATGAGGCTTTGCTGATGAGGTGCACCAGTAATACAACCGCCTTTTGTCTGATGATCATAAATCCCACTTTTATCCTCAACCTTGCTTTTGTTCCCATCATTAGGTATAGCATTGTTTATCTAGTTGCAAAATTAAGGGTCAGCAAAATGGTGGAGGGTCATAGGGTCATCCTTTCAGAGGTTAAACTGGCTAATCACTACCAGAAGAGCAGGCAGGGAAGTTGGCAGACTTCACCTATTTCCCATTGAAGAAATTAGGTACTTACCTGTAACTCCAGTTCTCCAACATTGATATCTTTTAGATATTCAAATGCTTGAATCATTCCCTGTCGTCAGGCTGGGAATCCCCAGTATAATTCAACAGCAGTAAACATCAACAAACAAGGCCATAAGCCCACAATAACATTGTATGTTTAGTAACAGATTCACCTCATTCAATAGAATCTTAAAATTGACCCATGAGGTGGAATCTTCAGCAGTCCCTAAGTCCCCTGATGACACCACAGCTTAGATTTGAAAGCACAAGAGTGCAGAAGAGTCTCAAAATACAGAGCCTGTGACAGGGGAGGAGGGAGGGTCGCATGTGAATATATAATAGATATCAATGTTGGAGATCTGGAGATACAAGTAAGTAACTAATTTCTTCTCCAACATTGTATCTTATATATATTCACATGCTTGAATCAGAATAGCAAGCAGTAAATATTCCAAATAAACATCACAATACTTTTAAAAAGTGGGGAACAGGCTTACCTCTCAATGAACAGATTCCTGAGGACTGCCTGCCCCACAGATGCATCAGCATCAGCTTCCATATCAATGCATTAGTGCTTCGTGAACGTGTGACAGGTCGCAGAACGGCAGATTTCTCTCAAGGGCACCCCACCATAGAGTGCTGCAGTCAATGCCATGCTCCTGGTTGAATACGCCCTCACTGTACCCTGAAGAGGACGATTGGCTTTAGAATGACAAAAGGCTATGCAGGCTGAAATGCATCTCGCTATCCCTTGCTTTGACAAGGGATGCCCTCTTCTTGGTTGACCAAAAAGTCACAAACAGCTGATCTGATGTACCTATTTCCTTATTTCTGTCCATGTAAAACCTAATGCATCTACGCACATCCAAGGAATGCAACGATCTTTCAGCCGCTGTAGATGGATTTGGAAAAAAAGAATGAAGGACTACAGGTTCATTTAAATGAAAATCCATTGGAACCTTGGGAATAAACTTTGGACTGGCCCTTAAGAATACCTCGTTCTTAGTGAAACCAAGAAAAGCTGTTTTAGTGGTGAGTGCCTGAATTTCTCCTATTCTACTTGCTGATGATAATGCGAGGAGAAGAGCTGTCTTCCAAGACAAAAAATGTGAACAGGCTCACAAGGATGCAACATTAACTGTCCAAGAACTGAATTAAGCTCCCAGGGCACATGAAGATGACGGACAGGTGGACAAAGCCTGAACAATCCTCTCATAAAATGCTTCACTATCCTCTGTGAATAAAGTGAAGATGATGATTGAGCAGTCTTTCTGAAACGTGATATAGCAGCTAAATGAACCCTGATAGATGTATATTTAAGGCCACTGTTGGCCAGCTGCAGAAAATAGTAAAGTATCTGATGAAGCTCTATTTTTAGAGGATGCAAACCTGCATCTGAACACCAGGCACAAAAACGCTTCCATTTTGCATTATAAGTCTTTGTTGTTGCCGGAGCTCTTGCTTGCTCCAAAACATCTCTACATGCCTGTGGAATATACAAATGACCAAACTCTAAGTAGTCAGGAACCAAGCCGTGAGATTCAACGTCTTGGGATCATGGTGCAAGACCTGCCTTTGGCATCTGGACAGAATTTTCGGGTGACACTTGAGCCTAATTGCTGGTCGAACTGACAGATGCAACAGCTTGCTGTACCAATACTGGTGTCGCCACGCCGGTGCAATGAGAATCAAGGAACAATGATCTATCTTCACTTTCTTCATAACCTTTGATATGAGGGGAAACGGTGGAAAAGCGTAGGCAAATATTTTGGACCAGCTGATCAAAAGGGCATTGCCTTTTGTCCCTGGATGCCAAAATATGCTTGCGAAGAATTGGCATTTCTTGTTGGACAGTGTCGCAAACAGATCAATCTTAGGCCGACTCCAAAGACCGAAGTTGAGATCCACTTGACTCCGTTAAAGCTCCCATTCGTAACAGTCCGACAGTTGACGACTGAGATCATCTGCCTGATCGTTCTGACAACCTGGCAGATGCTCCACAGCTATGTCTATCTCGTGACAAATGGCCCAATTCCATAGCCTTTGTGCACAGACAGAGGTAGGGATCTTGTTCCTCCTTGCTTTGTTATGTAATACATAGACGTTGTGTCGTCTGTTCTCACGAGGACCACCCAACTCGACAATCTGGGCAGAAAGGCCTGCAGTCCTAGACGAATGGCATGGAGCTCTAAAACATTGATGTGTAGAAGTCTTTCCTCTTCTGACCTCTGGTCAAGAGATGTTGCAAGTGAGCTCCCCATCCTTCCATGGATGCATCTGTTGTGAGAACCAACCTGTCTGTCACAAGTAGGAATGAAAGACCTGAACTTAAATTTGACGGCATTCCCCACCATATCAAAGCTTGTTTTGAGTCTTCTTGTCATAACAACTATGTCTTCCCATGATCCTTCCTTTTTCTTCCATGCAGGTCCAACTCTTGCTGGATCGGCCTCATGCGTAGTTTTCAAAACGGTATTAGACCTATGCACGACGCCATAAGCCCTATTAGAGACTTGTAAAGTCTCACAGGAACCGTCTTCTTCGCCATGAAACTCCTTGTCAAAGTGTTCAACTTGTTTATATGCTCCACTGTTGGAAAAACTTTTTTTAGACGAGCATCGATCAACGCACCTAGGTATAGCATTCTGTTCTGAGGCTGAAGACATGATTTCTCCTAGTTTATTGTCAAACCCAGTTTTTGAAAAAGACTGATACAAGCTTCTGTTGAAAATATCGTCTTGGCCCTTGACGATGCTTTGATGAGCCAATTGTCTATGTATGGGAATACTTGATGGCCTTCTCGCCTGAGGTGGACTGCTATTGATTCCATACATTTTGTAAAAATCCGAGGCGCCAACCTGAGGCCAAATGGAAGTGCCTTGAACTGGTAGTGTTGACCTGCTACCAGGAATCTTAAGTATTTCCTGTGCTTCCGATGAAGTGGAATATGGAAGTAAGCGTCCTGAAGATCCAAGGAGGTCATGTACTCTCCTTCCTGCATCATCCGGAGGACTTCCTGAAGCGTGATCATACAAAAAGATTGCTTCGTCAGAAACTTGTTCAGGTTCCTGAGATCCAAAATGGGTCTCCATTTCCCATTTGTCTTTAGAACTAGAAAGAACCTTGAATAAAACCCCAGATTTCTTTGACATTTCGGGACAATCTCTACGGCACCCTTCTAAAAAAGGTGCAGAATTTCCTCTTGAAACTCTTTTAAATGCAGATGATGTTCTTTCCTGGGAGGACAAGTCGGCGTTCTTTGAACGAACTCTAATGTATGACCTGTCCGCACAATCTGTCTCACCCACTTGTCCATTGTTATAGACTCCCAAGCCGGAAGAAAAAAGGAAATTATGCCTCCTAACTTTTGAGGGTTCGATGGTACTATCTTTGAGCCATGCTCTTTTCTGGTTATCATTTGCCCAGGACTGATTGGATCCTCTCTTTATATTTGTTGCCTTTGCGTAGTCTTGTCTTTATCCACGACCATATGAATATCCTTGCTCATATCCAGACTTTTAATATGGTCGTCCCTGACCTCCATACTGGTTAAAACCTCCTCTGTAATTTTGTGACCTTTTTGAGCCACGAAAAGTATAAGCACCATACCTCCTGTACTGCAACAAACCAAGAGTTTTAACTGTATCAGTGTCAGTCTTCAGACCCTGCAGCGCTTCATCGACATGCTTCCCAGATAGGCTCCTACCATCAAAAGGCATATCCAACACCACAGATTGAATCTCTTGTCTAAAAGTGGTAGACTTCAGCCATCTTTGTCTTCTCAAAACAGCTCCCCTTGTAAGCTGTCTGAAGCCTGTATTTGATGTATCCATAGGCACATCTATAATGAAGGACGATGTCAGCTCTCTTTCTTTAAGTATCGCACTCGCCATTCCCTTCTTACTCTCTGGTATGAGCTCCAACAATGCACTATGTAATTCCACATTTGGCGATCATATCTACCCAATATCGCCAGCGCATTTGCCGTCTTTATCGTTGTTGCTGCCAATGTAGATATTCTGCGACCCAAATTATCCAATCTCTTACCATCCCTCTCCGGAGGTACAGAAGATGACAAATTTGGCCCTTTAAACCTTCTTTGTTCCACTGAAGAAATTGCAGAATCCGGCTTAACATGTTCCAAGAGGAAAGCCGGAGCAGACTCTGGCGCTTTATACTTCTTCTCCAAACGAGGAATAGCAGCGGGTACTGAAGCTGGATTACTCATCAACATTTGGCCTTCTGACCACAGATAATCTAAAATAGGAACTGTCTTTACTGACTAGCTTGGTTGCTCCTTAAAATCAAACAAGAAACATTATAGATTAGATGATGACATCGGCAAGGTAAATTTCTTGGCCACTCTTTCAAATAACAAATGAAAACGAGAAATGTCATCAGTAGATTCCTGCTGAGAAGATGTTACCTTTTCTAAATTAACAGATTCCTGATTATATCCATCCTGTATATCATCATCATCCTGTGGAATTTCACCTTCCTCTTCTTCCAGATCTGAAAACACAGAATCACTTGATCCCTCATCCATATATTCTGGACGAGGTGGAACCAAAGGCCTAATCGAATGCTGAGGAGAAATAGCATTTGGAGGCGAATAAGGAACAGAAACCTGGCTTCCCTGATTAACATTTACCACAGGCTGTGACTGCGGGATAAGTCTTTGGAATGTATCCATCATCTTTTACAAGGAATTAAGAAAAGAAACTGGAATCTGCATCACTTCTGGCTGAACAAATTGTTTACATGGCTCATCACATTGAGAAACGCAAGGATTCCCTTCTTGCTGATAAACCCGCTCCAAATTGGAATCATCTTCCATATTTCCCTGAGGAATATACTTCACATTCAACTGTGTGGGACTATCTGCAGTCTGAGATTCATAATCATTGACATCATCTTCAGACTGGAAGATATTCTCAGGAAGCGAAGAAAACATCCTTATAGGTGAATACATTGGAGCAGTGCAAGCCATCTTAGAAGTTGAGGGAATTGCATGGTGGCCCTTTTTTAAATCCCACTCATTAAACTCCTTCATTAACAGAGTCATTGTAGAAACCTCAGCTGATGTGTTCAATGATGATTGCACCGTCGATGGGGCCATAGACGAGATCACCCTTAACGGGCCGTTGACGAGACCACCGATGACGAGACCACCGATGATGAGAACACCATCGACAGGGTCGTCAATGGGCTCACCGTCAACAAGGTCGTCGACGAGTTCGCCATCGATGGAGTCGTCAAAGAGTTCACCGTCGACCAGGTCATCAACGAGATCACCGTCGACGGAGCCGTCGACGAAATCCTCGTCGATGGAACCAATGCCAAAAGGGACTTCAATGGCATAACTGCAGCAGGCAATGGTCTCACTGACGCCCGACTTTCCACCAAACCAATGTCCTTGCTCATGGACTTCTTTTTAATAATATGAGGAGCTTTGCCTTTGGCTGCCTTATTTTAGAGATCATCAGCACTCTTTGAAGCCTTTGCTGGGGAAGCATTAAGGGCTGACCCAAACATGTCAACATCAGGAAACTGAATATGTTTCCACTTTTGCTCCTTCTATGCGAAAGTGTCCGGGGGAGCACTTTTCACTGAATCATCCCCTGAAGAGGGGGTATCCCCCTTAGGAGGGGGAAAATGCTCCTTGCGTATAACATATAGCGCTAACCCCCTCTCTTATCTTTTAAGGTTTTTCCGAAGAAACTTTTACAAAATTTTCAATTTTCTGCCTTATATCTAGGAATAGGCAATAAATACACTGAGAATGAGGATCATCCGCATATATCTTCTTTTTTCCACATGAAGAGCAGGGTTTGAATAAAGAGCTCCTTACACCTTCAGACATAATGTCAGTTGGTAACAGTTGGCTGTTCTAGATAGTAGGTCATCCTAGCCCAGACAAAATATATAATATACCTTAAAACAACTCACAATCCTAGTAGCTGAAGAAAGGGCTGGTTCAAATTTAAATTGTCAAAATCCAATTAAGCTAAAGATTAGAGCAGAGCTCTAGCTGGGGATTCGAGGTGAGGTAGAAATGTGAGCTGCGATCTCATCAGGGAACTGAGGGACTGCTGGAGATTCCACCTCATGGGTCAATCTTAAGAGTCTATTGAATGAAGTGGATCTGTTACTAAACCTACAATGTTATTGTGGGCCTGTGGCCATGTTTGTTGATGTTTACTGCTGTTGAATTATACCGGGGATTCCCAGCCTGATGACGGGGAATGATTCAAGCATGTGAATATATAAAAGATGCAATGTTGGAGAATAATAAGCTTCTATCATGTCAAAGGGTGGTAACATGTAAATTATTGAACTTTTTTCCTCACAAGTGTAATTGTGCACAAAGTGGCGGGCAGACGGCGAAAACAAGCAGACTAACAGTTTGTTGTAAAAGGGCTGTTAGGCTTAGTTCATGTGATGTAAATGTAGGATATTTGTTGCTGAACTTGCGGGACAAACAGGATCAAAACATTGGAAAGTAGGTTAGACACTTACCCCTGTTGCTTAATATATCTCCCAACTGAAAAAGAAGACAATTCAGCGTTAGTTTCAGAATCAGATCTTCTTTGTTGCGATACTTTGTGTTGGTGTGGCACGATTGTTGTGCTTTTGCTGCCCCAAGTTTGCTGCATGATTTCTTGTTTGATAGAGTTAGGAGGAAACTGAAATAATTTTTGCCACAACCCACACAACACTTTTTGGAAGCACACTTATAAATTTACTAGAAAAGAAACCGAACTTAGGCTTCAGACAAGGAATCACCAACATTACTCAGTGGAGACCTTCTGCAGAAAATGCAAATGTAGGGTGACAACAAAAGAACATCTGATGAATAAAAATTGATGTTTCCCAGTGACAATATGCATATGTATGATATTTTTAAAGATTTAGTCACATCCTTGGATAGAAAAACACCAGTAGAGCTTTGCTGTGTGTGAATTTCACTTTATAGTGGACGTTTTCCCCTTTTATACATAACATTTCGAGGCATATGGTCGATACCTCTCAATCAATTTGCAAAAAGCGTTTGCAAAATGCGCACTGACTTTTTGTGAATCGATTAAGATTTTGCAAACCGACCTATGTACTAATAGGTCAGTGACCAAAATAAGGAATAGTAGTGAGTAGCAGACCACCCTGCCTAATTAATATTCTTTAGGAAGGTCACAATAAGTGACTTACTACAATTAGTACAATCACAGTGATGGTGGCCTGCAATTGTTAGCAGACTACCATCCCTGTGATTGTGCTGTTCAAAAAGATCAAACTTTTTTCAAAGCTCCCCGATTTCCGGGGCTGCTATAACATAAAGGGTTCTTTTTTTTAAAGTTTCAGTTAGAGTTGGCAGTAATCCCCAGAACCACTGCCTTCTCCCCCCGAAACGTGTACTCCAATTCGCAGAGGGGAAAGGATCCAAAGGGCCTGATTTATTTCCTGGCGGGTGGCCCATCCTCCGCCAGGTCGACGGAGTAAATTACTCTGTTAACTAGGAGGAGGTCCAGTAAGGCAAATTTATAAATGACCACCAAGCCGGTGGTCATTTCGAAAGCATTGGCAGGAACCACCATCACAGCGGCTCTTGTCAATGCATTTTTCACTTTGCTGCATGGCTCATTTAAGCAGGAAGGAGCCATGCGGCAAAGTGAAAGCTTTTTTCTTTTCAAAAAGAAAATCCAGAGAAAGAGAATGCTCCCCTCGCCATAAGAGTTATCTCCCATTTCGAGGGGAGCATTAAAATGTTTTCACTGCTCGGAACCGCCAGGATTTACAGGCAGTGAAAACTGACCTCTAATTCCGATTTAGCGGTCTGCCTCCAACAGCCTTTACTCCATCGGACCGTCAGAGGGGTTTGACAGCGGCGGAGATGTAGTAGTCTCCGCCATCGTCAAACCTATGATCAGTCCACATATAAATCGAGAGGGTGGGCCACTATGTTTGCAGGGAGAGAACTCTGTTGCGACGGAGTTCCCTCTCTGCCAACTTATAAATTGGCCCCTAAGTTAGCCCAATGGTAAAAACTTATCATATCCTCCCTCACTGGACTAATTATATTTTACAAGACAAAACTGAGCATTTCTGGGGCACCACCAGCAACGGGTTGAGATGAAGGGAGTGGGGTTGCCGCAACAAGCATCCAAGAACATGGAAACGTGTTGCGCTGCCTATGGTATTAAACAATCTTGACCCCCCCGCCCTTCCCCTCAAGCCATAAGCGTGCAGGGAAAGGTGGTGCTCCAAGAAGCTTGTTTATTCTGGATAAACTCAAGACCTGAGGAAGCTTTAACTGTCATGGTGTCTTCAGTCGTCTGCATGTCTACTGTATGCACAGTGAAAATAGAAGGAATGAGGTAAGGACTCGCCTTTGCTCTTATGTCCATCTTCTCTGCATTCCACTTGCTGAACTGCAGCATAACAAAAGTAAGAACAAAACTGCATTAAAGTGAGTCAAACTTGGTTAGGTTCGCTTGACGCATGTGCGCACACACAGATGCACTCACACACAGGTATGCATACACATATGCATGCACATATATGAACATACAACAGTCCTATACTACCCATCGACCTCAAGATGAACAGTGGCCGCCCCAATTTCTGAAATAACACTGCTAAGGTTCAGACCCATCTAGGCCATGCCGTTAACCTTGCCCTTTCTCTTCTAGACCAGCCCTCACGCCATCAACCCCTCTTGCAGAGCATTATTCATTGCAACACGCCTCTCTGGGGAAGTCAAACTCCAACTGAGGACTCGATTTTAGGAGTCCGCAAACCAACTCAAACATGCGAATTGTTCTCTAAGAGCCTAGAAGATTAAGTATGCTTATGTGTTCCCTCACCATGAAAATATCCTCGAACATATTCAGGAAAAGTTCATGCTGTTTAATTTAGAAAGAACCATTACAATCTTTCTGAAACCCCATAAACTGTGTTTAATATAACAGCTACTACAGGTGTAAAATATAGAACCCAGTGAATGAAATGTTTCATATTCACATTTTTAATTCATGTCCTGGTCACCAACAAGAGGTGCTGGCCTACAAGTAGTTTATGTATGGCTTGAACTTTCAAACAAACTAAGCCACAGCAAGCCAGATCATATGGGGTCAAGGTCTAACCATATTTCTTATCATTGCTAAGCTTATTTTTTATCAACGTGTTTCTTGCCCTTTTAACAAACCTTAACATGTGGTAAGTGTTGTAGTGCTCTTATACCCCTATTCCCTATTCAGTTAAGGTATGTTAGGGTAACATTCTTGGACCTTTCCCCACAGTAAAAACTCCAGAATATTAATCAGAGAATGTTCATAGACTGCTATTACACATTAGCAAAGAATACTGAGGTATACGAAGTCCATTTAGGAAAAAATTCCCCACACTTTGTCACACCTCCATTATCTAACTTTTAGGCACTAGGGTAGAGCGCGTGGGCCTTACTCCTCTCCATACAATGCACACATAGAGATCATCAGCACAGTGTCCACAGCCCCTCCATCCAGCAGACGTTAGAAGCATAGAACAGAGCACCATCGTGTTTTTGGTGATCTGTTTCCTACAACACAGATAGATTTCCCTCGCACAGTCCACCATTCTTTTATTAAACATATGAGATGTTTGACTTGAGAAAGCTTATGGCTTAGTTGTCGCACTTGATGTATGGAAGTGAGTGGAGGTATGAAACACATGGGAATCACAGAGATGTCTGCTCCAGACCCAGAAATGCCAAAACAAATTTTCAAAGACTTACTTTGCTGTTCAAGCAGTTGATGTTCTCCTTGAGCTTGTCAGTCTGTAGGCATAGAGAAAGAAGAATGCTAGGCAAGCAGCAGAAGCACAGTACTATGCTAATCTTGTGTTACAGAGGTGTCCGATTTGTCCAGGAGGGCCAATCTATACCAGATTTTGAGGATCACCATTGACTATATATATACAAGCTCTATTCAGATTCATCGTAATAACATTTATCACAGTTGGACACATTTGGATACCATGAAAATCTGGCATGGATCCTGCCCTCGTATATCTGTGCAGGACAGCCACATTGCATTCAGTGTATGCCAGGTTAGGAGGTAAATCCCAATCGCTTAGAACTTAACTAACTCTATTTTATCTATTTGTTAAGTTTTTGCAATCTCTAAAAATGTTCTTCTCTTGTTGATCTGAAATTTCTTTCAGAAAATTCCTTAAAACGGGCTATACTACAACACATCATCAGGTAGGTGGTGTGACTTAGACCGTGCTGACTGTATTTACATACAATCTTGTTCATACCAACAGGTCAAAAATGTACAGGACAAAAGCGGGTTGAGGAAAGCTCGAGAAGTGACTTTTCCGCAATACATAATGCAGAATTATGGAAGAGGTAACTGCAACTTGTAAAAAAGTTGTAAGTAGCAAAATGCCAAGAGGACTTTGGAAACAATGATTGTGCCCCCTTTGAACAAACGCAGCTTTCACATTGGTGCTGCGGAAGTGATGCACATGTGATCAGCAGAGAGACCAGGAAACAAGGAGACAGACCAGAGAAGGAGAAGAAGGAGTAAGATTGAATGGTAAAGAGAGTGACAAGGCAGCCAGACAACCCTCAACCCATCTTTCGGGATGTCCATGAAGCAAGATTGATGTTGCAGAGCAACCAGCACAGGTTGTAGGCTATGACTTACTTCTGAAATTGGTGGTGTTGTGTTTGGTTAGGTGGGTAGCGACATTAGAGGAGGGACAGTAGTCTAGTTGTGCTACAGATCAGACATTTGAGGGGAGGCAGCCGCCGGGAAGTAAGGAGACAAGGAATTCATGAGGTTCAATCTACTGGTGAGTGAATGAGAAAGTGAGCTGATAGACTTGGAGAGTGATTCATTTGGAATGAGGATTAATGGGCCAGTGGGCCGTAGAGGTTGAGGTGGGACTAGTGCTGGATATGGCAATAACTGAGTGAATGTATTAGATGGTGAGGGGTTTTAGGTTTGTGTGATGACAGGCCAGGGACAACAATAGGAGCAGTACACTTTCTGCACAGCAAGAACACCTGTGGCTTGCCATGCCATCTCGCCCCACTCTATGCTGTATTTAAGAAGTGCACAGAGAGAAATATCGGTGAAGACCATAGCAGAAACTGTGCAGTATGCAAGAGATGCGCCTGGTGGAATTTCAACGAGGATTAAAAACACGTTTAACATAGAAAACACCAGTGTCAGTGCGGATCTGCTGAAACTTTAATTTTAATGGTGAAGCACCGTATGCATAAATACAAATCACTTCGTGAGTGTATCCTGTTAAAGCATACCTCGGATGAAAGCTCGTTCATTTCCCTTTTCCAAGCAGACAGCTGATGTTCTTGCTTTAAAACAAAACGAGGCACCTGTTATTTAACACTGAATAAAACTGAAGATTGCTACAAATACAATGAAATGCAGTTAATAAAGCAATTAATTGGTGCACCACAAAATCTCAGAAATTGGCACTTTACGGCCCCACTTACTGCTGAGCTAGAAAAGGGTGCCATATGTATCACACCCTATATTTTCTGTCTCCGCAGGGCTTAATATTTATCGGGGCGATAAATAGCGCCCAATTGCGTTTCTTTCCCGAAAATTACAGGGGTACGTTGCTTTATGCTGAACTTGTAATTGTGATTCGTGTTGTAAGAGGAAAACTGCACTTACTGGAATTTTGAGCATGTAAAACCTCAACATCCCTGTACATGTCAGAGGCCCTATGCAATGCGATGAAGCAAAGAATAATTGTCTACATAACACACACCACAAACTGAATTGTATCTTCTCACTTCAAATTTAATTCTTACTATTATCCAACTCAATGAGACTGTCGGAGTTCAGCCTTGCAGCTTCACCCAGTCACTTTGTCCTTCACAATTGAAGCTCGGCGAATTCAGGAGGTACTGCATCACCACGAAATACACTGACCTTTGAAAACTTTGACTAGAACAACCCTTTCATAATCGCCTTTGCTTTCAATACCCAGGTGGAAACTTGCGTCCAGCCAAATGACACAGCAACGCGAGAGGCCATCTACAGAGACCACACCATTTCTCCACCATCCCCTCAAACTCCCTAAAACAATGAGGTTATGGACTTATAGACAATAAAATGCAAAAAGCTTTTCACCACCCCTACCTCCAATCTTGACTAAACCACGCCACATTTAAAAGTTAAAAGTATATCTTAAATGTTCGCCTCTGAACATTAATCTCCTTTATCACCCAACACTCTTATCTAAGAAAGCAAGGAGGAATATATCATCCTCTTAGAAACCCTCCTCCCCTGATTGTTCTTTCTACCCTATTGTGATTTCAATCTGCCCAAACACTGCTATGCCCAAGATCTCTTGCTTGTTACACACCTACGTGATCTCTCAACCACACACAATCTGTCCACCTGTTTATAAGAAACTTTAGTTTCTTGATATCTACTATTACCACTTACAACAATTTTCCCCCTCAAATGGAAACTTATCTGCATAACCCCAGAGTTCCTCTCCATTATAAAGTATAAGTCCTTCTTTTAATCTACCTTATTCTGGCCCCTCAAACCTTCCACTGCCTAAGTATTTGATGCAATCAGCAATGCACTTATCTCCTAATTTGTTGTACTCTCTGCAAACTTCCACTTCCTCCACACTCTACTAGCCACAGATCACGCCTCTTATCCGCACTATGAAAACTAGAATTCATACCCCTTCAAAAATGTTGAGAATCGAGTACCACTGAGATTCTCTTCAACTACAAATATTTCCTCTCCTTCCTCCCCTCTCACCTTGACAATGCTACAAGCAAAAAGACACCGACATGATTGGAATTGGATAAGGGGAATGAGAGATATGAATTGTTAAATTTGTAAGGTAAAAAATGTCCAGAAAAATGATAGTACCAAGGTAAACTCTCAGTTTTCAGTTGGCCAGAACCTGGGCATGATTTCAGACTGACCGTGAAAGAGCAGAGGTCAAATCAGACACACAAAGCAGGTCTCACTGGTCAACCTTTTTACCATTGGCCTTAGTCTCTCTTATAGAGTTCAAAGTCTTCCATCAGGACAAGGTACAACACTTCATCGGGTGATGGTCCATCTTTGGTTGTGAATGTCCCCAAAATGATAAATGGGCATATACCCCTGCCTTGAGTGTCAGACTGCACTTGTAACTAGTATTTTGATTGTTGTTTGGCCCTTGCACCACATTAATCTAGCAAGTGTGCATAGGCCTGGGCCTGACCCTGGTAATTCGATGTTCAGAACCTGTTCTGTGACTATGAGGAGTACGCAAATCATGCCATTGAAAGCAAGTATAAGGCTTTTGTGTCGTGGCTGGTTCCCCAGGATCTGCACGGCTGATGCTAAAGGGTGTCTAC
>ERZ1739169.155-NODE-155-length-18508-cov-16.126971_pt1 | contig 18508 bp, 17 predicted proteins | sample MGYA00581756_ERZ1739169 | MGnify/ENA primary metagenome ERZ1739169 (study PRJEB40789, sample SAMEA7425667) | Salamandra salamandra | biome: salamander skin | place: Germany | collected 2020-03 | study: cvxcv | reverse complement strand
ATGCGACTACATGTACTGTACACATTAGCGGGGCTGTATATGTTGTTTTTGTTAGTAAGTGACTGCTCCTCGCCCTACCCTCTTCTATGGCCTACACCCTTTCCCTACCCGCCGCTCTTCCGATCGCTGCGCGCGCGCCATGCCATCCAGGCCTGGCGCGTCTCGGTGGAAATGGCGCCGGCATGCAGCGCCACCAGCCATTCGGCGGCTTCGTCCAGGAGGGGGTTGTCCGTGGCGTTCATGCGAGGTTTCCCAGTGGGCTCATGGGCCTATTCCATGCATTCCAGGCACAGGCGGAAGGCGCGCGCCATGTAGCGCTTGACCGTGATGAGGGACACGCCGATCTCGCGCGCGATGGCCTCGTAGGTCAGCCCCTCGATCTGCGACAGCAGGAAAGCGCGCCGCACCGGCGCGGGCAGGGCGTCCAGCATGGCGTCGATCTCGTGCAGGGTCTGCAGGATGATGAGCTGGCGCTCGGGCGAGGGCGCTTCGTCTTCGGGGACGCGCGCCAGGGCTTCCAGGTAGGCCTGTTCCAGCGCGCGGCGCTGGTACCAGTTGACCAGGATGCCGCGGGCCACGGTGGTGAGATAGGCGCGCGGCTCGTGCAGCACCGCCGGCAGGCGCGAATCGAGGATGCGGGCGAAGGTGTCGTGGGCCAGGTCGGCGGCATCGCCGACATTGCCCAGGCGCCGCCGCAGCCAATGCTGCAGCCAGGCATGGTGGTCGCGGTACAGGGTATGGACTTGCTGCCGCGGATCGCAGTGGTCAGCCTCCATGGGCGTCTCCCGGGGGGGGCTGAGGGGGCAGCCTAAATGCAAATAAGAGTTTTTCGCATTTTAGGAGATCCATCGCGTCCAGGCAATGCGGCGCATGGGGGCGATGGCGCGGATGTGGCGCCGACGCCGCGCCGCGGTTCTGTACACTGGCCCGCGGGGCGATGCCCGCCGCCCGACCGCGCGCAATATCGCGCTCGCACGCGGGGCTCGCCCTGCCTCCGACAACGATACTCTCCGGTTTTCCGCCATGTCCGCTACCCATGCCTCGCTTGCCGCCGCGCTCCGTTCCCCCGTCACCTCGGCCGACGATGTGGAAACCCTCGATGCGTTCTTCAAGCGCCCCGAGGTCCGCGCGTTCTACGAGGATGCGCAGGACCCGGCGCACACCGACGCCGGCCTGCGTTTCTGCGCCGAACTGCTGCCGACGCTGCATCCCAGCCGGGCGTCGGCGCTGGCGCTGATGTGCGGCTCGCTGGTGGAGGACGGCGCCGATCCCGTGCTGCTGTTCCCGACGTTGCAGGCGTTGCTGGGCCCGTGGCTGCAGACCCTGCGGCCGTATTGCGCGCTGGAGGTCGAGGAGGGCGACGCCGACGTGGAGGAGGCCGACCGCCAGGCCTGGAACGAGGCGGTGGCGCGGCTCGAAGCCATTCCCGAGGACCAGCGCTGGGAGCTAGATGCGCAGGTCGGCGCGGTCGATACGCTGGTGCTGCCGATGATGGCCATGCTGATGCGCGACCAGCGCAATCACCAGGCCTTCGTGGCCGATGCCGGGCTGATGGACCAGCTGTACGCCATGACCACGCTCAACGACAACCTGCCGTTCGAGCAGCTGCATTACCTGTGGCTGGCCTCGCGCATCAGCTACGAGGAAGAGCTCGTGGTGGTGTTGCCCGCTTCCGGCACGGGCTTCGTGGCGCGGGCGCACGGCATCAACAACAATTTCCACGCCTTCACGCTGTTGCAGAACCTGATGCGCGACCACGTCCAGCCCCTGGGCGTGCGCCGCGAGATCGCCGCGCGCGAGCCGGACGCCGAGCGCGACAGCGCCGACTTCCAGTGGTTGCAGGCCGATGCCTATGCGAATGGCGCGCTGGTCAACGACATGCGCTTGGCCTGGGGCGAGGCGGCGCTGCGCGACAACCTGGCCAGGCACGGCAAGCGCGTGCTGATCGCGCTGGAAAGCGACGAGGGCATGAAGCGCAACTGGTCGGGCTTCAACGGCGCGATCCACGATGCGCAGCAGCCGTCGATGACGTTCACGCGCTACCTGACGCCGGACGAGGTGGCGGCGTATCTGGCGTGAGGGCGATAGTGTAGGAACAGTCCTGCTTACGGCGGTTGACCCGCCATCTTCCCCATTCTGCGTTCGCGTTTCGCGGCCCGGCGCGTCATGTCTCTTGAAGACGATGACCAGGGCCCTGCTTGTTGCATGGATCCGCCCTGGCGTTCACGCCAAGGAGGCAGACCATGCACCGACCGTACCGGGCGCGCCCGCGCCGCCGTTCCCCTTTTCCGCGATCCCGCGCCGCCGCCGGATTGGCCCTGGCCTGCCGGCTGACGCTCGCCGTCCTGGGCGGCGCGTCCTGGCCGCTGGCGCAGGCGCAGCCGGCGCGGGTGCAGTACGACATCAGCGCCGGGCCGCTGGCGCAGGTGCTGAGCCGCTACGCGGCGCAGTCGGGCGTGGCGTTGTCGCTGGTCGCCGGGCAGGTTGCCGGGCAACAGAGCGCGGGGCTGCATGGCCGCTACGAGGTGGATGAAGGCTTTGCGCAGCTGCTGCGCGACACGGGGCTGGCGGCCCGCCGGGGTGTGTCGGGTTACGTGCTGGTGGCGGTGCCGGGGGAGGCGGCCGGATCGGTCGTGCTGCCGCCGGTCGAGGTCGACGCCGACGCCTTGCCCGAGAAAGCGGTGTACACCGCGCCGCGTTCCTCGGCGTACCTGTCGAGTCAGGACCTCGACCGGTTCGGCCGCGTGTCGGTCGGCGACCTGCTGGCCGGCATACCGGGCGTGCAGGTCGGCGACAGCCGCAATGGCGGGGCGCTGGACGTCAACATCCGCGGCATCCAGGGGCAGAGCCGGGTGGCGGTGCGGGTCGATGGCTCCGAGCAGGCGCTGGACGTGTACCGGGGATACGCGGGCACGGCCCAGCGCAGCTATATCGACCCGGACCTGATCAGCGACGTGACCGTCAACAAAGGTCCCTCCGTGACGTCCGGCGCCATCGGCGGTTCGGTGGAAATGCGCACGCTGAGCGTGCGGGACATCCTGACGGAAGGCAGCCAGATCGGCCTGCGCCTGAAGGGCGAGTTATGGAACAACGGCGTGGCGCCGCCGCATCGTGGCGTCAATCCTCCATCTTCCTCCACAGGGGAGCCCTCGGCGAATGATCTGCGAGCCGTTCCGCATGATAGCCATGGCAGCCTGTTCGGGTCGCGCGCGGAATCGGGCAGCCTGGCGTTTGCCTATGCCAACGACCGCCTCGACTTCGTGGCGGCCTACGCGCACCGCAACCAGGGCAACTACTTCTCGGGCAAGAAGGGGCGGGAGCGTTATCGCATGTATTACCCGGGTGGTCGCTACGAGATGAACAGCGTGGCCAAGGCCTACAACCCTGGCGAAGAAGTGTTGAATTCGTCGGCCGAAACCGAGTCGACGCTGTTGAAACTGACGCTGCGACCCGCCGCAGGCCACACGCTGGAACTGGGCTACCGCCGCTACGACGGAAAAATCGGCGAAATCATGCCGTCGGACATCATCCGTTCCGGCACGGCGGGCATCACGCAGTATCCGCTGGGCGAAGCCGGTATCGACACCTATACGGCGCGCTACCAGTTCCAGCCGGCGGACAATCCGCTGGTGGACCTGGGGGTGAACCTGTGGATGACGGATGCCAAGACCAGCCAGTTGACCTCGGTGTGGGCGCCCGCGTCCCAGGCCTATGTGACGGACCGCAGATGGACCCGGCAGGCCGACCGCCGCATCGGCGGCGATCTGGCCAACACCTCGCGGTGGCGCACGGCGCACGGCGATGTCAACCTCAACCTGGGCGGCTCATTCCAGGTCGAGGATATCCGGCCGCAGCGCGGCGTCGTGACGACGCAGCAGGACATCGACGGCAACCGCGTGCTGCGCGATGCCTCGCGCCGGGAATTCAGCCTGAACGGCAAGCTGGAATACCGGCCGGTGGCGTCGCTGACGCTGTGGGGCGGTGGCCGTTACAGCCATTACGACGTCAGGGATCGCGGCGTGTATTCCACCGCCATCCGCGAACTGCGCCCCTATCGCGCCATCATGGTGAAAAAGCCGGGCGAGTGGTGGTGGCCGGGCAACTTCGGCTACCAGACGTGGTGGCCGGACGAGAATGGCCGGTACACGGACGCCACCGATCCGCGCCTGCATAACGGCATCGTGTACCAGGACAGCAACCGCCCCGAGGTCGGCGTGCCGTACGACGATTTCGGCGCGGGCTCGACCCGCGTCTATGACGAGGATGTGAAAGAGGTCGTCACCGGCTATGCGCATGCCCCCAGGCTGCGCAGCCGCGCCGGGGGCTTTGCCCCGTCGGTGGGCCTGAACCTGGAACTGGTGCCGGACACCTTCGTCTATGCCTCGTACACCCAGGGGCTGCGGTTGCCATCGCTGTTCGAGACCAGCCTCGGCACGATGAGCCTCTCTCCGGGCAGGGGACTCAAGCCCGAACGTTCCAACAGTTGGGAATTCGGCGCCAGCACGGTGCGTGGCAACCTGTTGGCCGATGGCGACACGGTCGCCGCCAAGTTGGTCTATTTCAACAACAACATCAAGCACTACATCGTGCGCTACTACGACTATGACGGGGTGGAGGAGTTGACCGAAAAGGCGTTGCAGATGCGGAACACCGACCGCTACAAGACCAGCGGATTGGAATTCCAGTCGCGCTATGACGCCGGGCGGGTGTTCGCGGATCTGGCGGCCACGTATTACCTGAAGACCGAGACCTGCGACGCGGCCTTCGCGCAGCACTTGCGTGACCACCCCAGCGCTTCGCGGCATACGGAAAACACGCCGACGTGCACACCGGGAAGTTTCATGGGTTCGTATACCAACACCCAGAATCCGCCCAGGCTGGCCTTGAGCCTGACCGCCGGCCTGCGCTTCTTCAACGAAACGCTGACGCTGGGCGGCCGGATGGCCTACACCGCGGGCCCCACGGTCAGGACCGACCTGCCATGGCAGGAAACGCCGACGACGAAGCAGCTCGTGTACCACCCAGTGACGCTGTTCGACCTGTTCATGACCTATCGGCTGCGCGAACAGATGATGGTGAGCATCTCGGTGCAGAACCTGACGAACCGCTACTACCTGGATCCGCTGGCGCAGAGTTTCATGCCGGCGCCGGGCCGGACAGTGCGGATCGGCATGCAGACGCGCTTCTGAGCGTGCGCGGCGTCCGTGGACGGGCAGCCAGCATGCGATGCCTGCCCGGGCCGGGATCTATACCAAGGTATACGCCCCATGATCTGTTCGGAACGCCGCCCCAGACCTACACTGCCGCCTGTTGCAACCCTATAGGAGCCCGCCGTGGAAGACGACGGAAGTACCAGAACCCACGGCGCACGCCGGGTCTAGCGGGTCTGCACGTTTTTTCTGCCAGCCGCCACGCCCGTCCGGATCGATCCGGAGCCGCGACGGCTTGCATGCGCCACCTGAACCCCTGCGGGCGGAACCGCCTGTTTCCAGGAGACGCGCATGCTGTCCCATATCCTGTCCCCCAACCCCGTGCGCCGCGCGGCCCCCGCGCCGGCCTTCATCAACCTGACGTTCTACGGCAGCCCTGCGGTGCTGGCCCTGATCCGCAAGCGCCTCTACGAGGAACTGCGGCAGCGGTCTGAGACCGTGGCCGACGTGCGTTATTCGACCGACGGCGAGCAGGCCTGCACCGCCATCAGCCTGCGCAGCGACAGCGGCAACCCGTGGCCCGTGATCACCTGGCTCAGCGACCTGTGCCGCGAGCTCGGTGTGCATACGCTGCGTGTCGGCGTGGCGCCGGCGCCGCGCGCGCAGGCGCCGGCCGTTCCCGTCCCGCATTGATCCCGCCTTACCCGATTCTCACTATCCACCAAGCCCGCGCGGGCCGTGGACGGGGGACGCTCGCGCCTTGAGCCGGGCGCGCTCCCGCCGACGGCGCGCGGGCGGGAGCAGCGAACATGAAGCAAGTCCAAGAAGCCTCGTTGCCGGCCCCGCGCGGGCCGCGCAGCGAGAAGACCTCCGCGTCCGGCGCCGCGCCGGGCAAGAACCGCACCATGCCGGTGGCGCGCCATGCCGGCCTGTCGGTGCACGAAAGCCTGCAGACGCTGCAGACGCAGCGCGCCGGCCTGAGCGACGCCGAGGTCGCGGCCCGCCGCGCCGTCGACGGCCTGAACGAGGTCGCGCACGACAAGCCGGCGCCCGCGTGGCTGCAATTGCTGCGCGCCTTCCGCAATCCGTTCGTGCTGGTGCTGCTGGGCCTGGCCGCGGTCTCGTACCTGACCGACATCCAGTTCGCGGCGCCGGCCGATCGCGACTGGACCGGCATCATCATCATGCTGACCATGGTGTCGGTCAGCGGCCTGCTGCGCTTCATCCAGGAATACCGCTCGGGCCGCGCCGCCGAGAAGCTCAAGTCGATGGTGCGCAGCACCGCCACGGTGGTCCGCCGCGACAGCCATTCCAGCGAGCCGGTGCGGCGCGAACTGCCGATGAACGAACTGGTGCCGGGCGACATCGTCGAGCTGCAGGCCGGCGACATGATTCCGGCCGACATCCGCCTGCTGCAATCGCGCGACCTGTTCATCAGCCAGGCCATCCTGACGGGCGAGGCGCTGCCGGTCGAGAAGTACGACACGCTGGGCAGCGTCAGCGCCAAGCGCGCCGAGGCGCAAGCCGGCGAGAACGCCGACTTGCTGGACCTGGCCAACATCTGCTTCATGGGCACCAACGTGGTCAGCGGCACCGCCACCGCGGTGGTGGTGGGCATCGGGCCGAATACGTACTTCGGCTCGCTGGCCAAGAACGTGGTGTCGACCAAGCGGGTCGAGACCAGCTTCGACCGCGGCGTCAACAGCGTGTCGTGGCTGCTCATCAAGTTCATGCTGGTGATGGTGCCGATCGTGTTCGTCATCAACGGCGTGACCAAGGGTGACTGGGTCACCGCGCTGACCTTCGCGCTGGCGGTGGCGGTGGGGCTGACGCCGGAAATGCTGCCGATGATCGTCTCGGCCAACCTGGCCAAGGGCGCGGTGGCGATGGCGCGGCGCAAGGTGGTGGTCAAGCGGCTCAACTCGGTGCAGAACTTCGGCGCGATGGATGTGCTGTGCACCGACAAGACCGGCACGCTGACGCAGGACCGCATCATCCTGGAACACCATTTCAACGTCGATGGCGATATTGATGACCAGGTGCTGCGCCTGGGTTGGCTGAACAGCGCCAACCAGAGCGGCCAGCGCAACCTGATGGACCGCGCCATCCTGGCCCGGGCGCGCGAGCTGCGCGGCTGGGACCGCAGCGCGCATCACGAGAAGGTCGACGAGATCCCGTTCGACTTCGTGCGCCGGCGCCTGTCGGTGGTGGTGCGCAGCGTCGACGGCGGCCTGGAGATGATCACCAAGGGCGCGGTCGAGGAAATGCTGGCGGTGAGCACGGGCGTGATGATCGACGGGCAGGAACGGCCGCTGGACGCGGCCATGCGCAAGCGCCTGCTGCGCAGCGCCGAGGCCTACAACCGCGATGGCTTCCGGGTGCTGGTGGTGGCCTCGCGCCGTCTCGAGGACAGCGGCCGCACGCAGTTCCAGGCCAGCGATGAAAGCGGGCTGGTGGTGCGCGGCTTCCTGACGTTCCTGGATCCGCCCAAGGATTCGGCGCAGGCCGCGATCCGCGCGCTCAACGACTACGGCGTGGCGGTGAAGGTGCTGACCGGCGACAACCCCATCGTGGCGGCCAAGGTCTGCCGCGAGGTGGGCCTGGATCTGGGCGATGACGATGCGCGCGTGCTGCTGGGCGCCGACATCGAGCAGATGGACGACGTGACGCTGTGCCGCCGCGCCGAGACCGCGGTGCTGTTCGCCAAGCTGACGCCGCTGCAGAAGTCGCGGGTGGTCAAGGCGCTGCAGGCCAACGGCCATACCGTGGGCTTCCTGGGCGACGGCATCAACGATGCCCCCGCGCTGCGCGACGCCGACGTCGGCATCTCGGTGGACAGCGGCGCCGACATCGCCAAGGAGACCGCCGACATCGTGTTGCTGGAAAAAGACCTGATGGTGCTGGAACAGGGCGTCATCAAGGGCCGCGAGACCTTCGGCAACATCCTCAAGTACCTGAACATGACCGCCAGCTCGAACTTCGGCAACGTGTTCTCGGTGCTGGTGGCGTCGGCCTGGCTGCCGTGGGAGCCGATGCTGTCGCTGCAGCTGCTGATCCAGAACCTGGTCTACGACATCTCGCAGCTGACCCTGCCGTGGGACCGCATGGACGACGAGTTCCTGAAGAAGCCGCGCAAGTGGGAAGCGGGCAACATCCAGCGCTTCATGCTGTGGCTGGGGCCGACCTCGTCGGTGTTCGACATCACCACGTATTTCCTGATGTGGACGGTGTTCGGCGCGGGCGCGGCCTATGCCCTGCACGGCGGCGACGGCGGCCAGACCATCATGAATTCGGGCTGGTTCATCGAGGGCCTGGTATCGCAGACTTTCGTGGTGCACATGCTGCGCACCCGCAAGATCCCGTTCCTGCAGAGCACGGCGTCGCTGCCGGTGCTGTTGTCGACCACCGCCGCGATCGCGCTGGCGTGCTGGCTGCCGTTCTCGCCGATCGCCGAGTCGATCGGGTTCGTGGCCCTGCCGCCGATCTACTTCGGCTGGCTGGCGCTGACCATCCTGGGCTACATCGCGCTGACGCAGCAGGTCAAGACCTTCTACATCCGCCGCTATGGCCGCTGGTACTGACATGCCGGGAGAGACGACATGGAAAAAGCGTTCGAGGAAATGCGCAAGTTTTCGCGCGACATGCACGCCTACGAGGTCGAACGGGCCGCCTTGCGCCGGCCCGGACAGACGCCGGACCTGCCGGACGGTCCGCTGATCCCGCTGCGGCTGTTGGTGCCGATGCTGCTGGCGTGGACGTTGGGCGTGGGCGGGATCCTGTGTTTCCTGCCCTGACGGCGGGACGGGCAGGCGGGCGGCAAGGCGCCGCCCGCCTGCCTCAGGCGATGCGGTGCAGCGCCTGGATCACGCCGAGCGCGATCCAGATGCCGACGAGCACGGCGCCGCGGACGATCCAGAGGGCCTTGATGGACGGTTTCATGGGGAGGCTGCCGGTAGGCGTTGGCGGGGCGGCGCGCCCTGCGGACGCGTCGTTGGGGGACCCGAAAATTATAGGAACCGGCCCCGGCGCGGGCGAGGCGCCATTGGGATGGCGGGGATATACCTTGGTATATGCCGGCTTTCCGAAAGTGCGCCGCGGTCCGCGCCTGTCTCTACAATGGCGTCTCGCGGCGCGCGGCCATCGGGGCCCGGCGCCGGCGTCCATTCAACGGGGTGGCAGCGCCATGTTCCTCAAGCCGGCCAGGTATCTGAAGCAGCGTCCCGGCGCGGGCGTCGCGTTGCTGGTGGCGCTGATGGCGCTGGTGTTCCTGGTGGACACCTTCACCCGCCTGGAAATCGCCGTGGCGGTGTTCTACGTGGCGGTGATCCTGGCGGCGCTGAGCTTCCTGCCGCGGCGCGGCGTCACCATTGTGGCGGTGGCGTGCGCGGCGTTGACGCTGCTCAGCCTGTACCTCACGCCCAACGGCGGCGTGCTGCGCGAGCTGGGGCTGATCAATGCGCTCATCAGCATCGCCGCCATCGGCGTGACCACCTACCTGGCGCTCAAGCGGGCGGCGGCCGAGGACGCGGCGTTCGAGGCGCGCACGCAGCTGGCGCGCATGGCGCGCATCCACAGCCTGGGCGAGCTGACCGCGTCGATCGCGCACGAGATCAACCAGCCGCTGGCGGCCATCGCCACCAGCGGCAGCGCCTGCCAGCGCTGGTTGGAGCACGATCCGCCCAACATCGAGCGGGCCCTGCGCGCGTTGCAGCGCATGACCGGCGACGTGCACCGCGCCAGCGAGGTGGTGGCGCGCATCCGCCGCGATGCGCGCAATGCCGCGCCGCAACGCGAGCGGCTGGACCTGGCCGACGTGATCGGCGAGGTGCTGGAACTGGCCGGCGGCGAACTGGCGCGCAACGAAGTGGTGGTGTCCACCCGCATCCAGGAGCGCGTGCCGGCGGTGCTGGGCGATCGCGTGCAGCTGGGGCAGGTGCTGGTCAACCTGGTGCTCAACGCCATCGAGGCGATGCAGCTGACCCCGGCCGGCGCGCGCCATCTGACGCTGCGCCTGTCGTGCCAGGAACCGGGGCAGGTGCAGTGTTCGTTGACCGACACCGGCCCGGGCCTGGACCCGCAGGCGCGCGGGCGCCTGTTCGATACCTTCTGGAGCACCAAGCCGGAGGGCACCGGCCTGGGCCTGACCATCAGCCGCGGCATCATCGAGAGCCACGGCGGCAGGTTGTGGGCCGAGCCCGCCGCGCGCGAGGGCGCGGTGTTCTGTTTCATGCTGCCGGCGGCGGCCGAGGATGAGTCTTCATGATCGCAAGCACGCGGCCCGAGCCGGCCACCATCCACATCGTTGATGACGACGCCTCGCTGCGCGAGTCGCTGGAGGACCTGATGCATTCGGTCGGCCTGCCGGTGCGCGGCTATGGCTCGGCGCAGGAATTCCTGGACGCCGATCCAGGCGCCGGCCCGGCCTGCCTGGTGCTGGACGTGCGCCTGCCGGGATTGAGCGGCATGGACCTGCTGCGGCGCCTGCAGCAGGCGCGGCGGCGCATGCCGGTGGTGATGATCACCGGCCACGGCGACATCCCCATGTCAGTCGCGGCGATGAAGCTGGGCGCGGTGGACTTCCTGACCAAGCCTTTCCGCGACCAGGACCTGCTGGACACCATCCACGCGGCGGTCGAGAAGGATCGCGCGCAACTGGCCAGCGCGTCGGGTTCGGACGAGGTCCAGGCCCGCTGGGACAGCTTGACCGACGGCGAGAAGGCGGTGATGGAGCGGGTGGTGCGCGGCATGCTGAACAAGCAGATCGCGGCCGAACTCAACGTCAGCGAGATCACGGTCAAGGTGCGGCGCGGGCGCGTCATGCGCAAGATGCAGGTGCGCACGCTGGCGGACCTGGTGCGCGCGGGCGGGCAACTGGGCGGCTAGCGTCCCTGGCCATGGAACGGCCAGCCTCCGGTCGCGGCTGGCAGGCCGTCGCCGCCGTGTACAGGCGGCCTCAATCCGCCTTGACAGACCGCTGACGTCGCGGTGCGGGCCGCCTTGTCAGTCGACCTTGTCAGTCCGCCTTGCCGGGCGGTTGCGCCGCCGCGCGCCACAGGTCGAGGAAGTGGCGCTTCTTCAGCGGATCCAGGTACACCAGCAAGCCCACGCCCAGCGCCACCGGCCGCACCCCCGCCGCCGGCACCACCGAGGCGCCGACCGGCCGCATGCCGGATTGGCGCGCGAGCATGTCCTGGCCGCGCGGCGACAGCAGGTAGTCGAGAAAGCGCGCGCCCAGGTCGGCGCGCGGCGCCTGCCGCGGAATGATGGCCGAGCGCGACAGCATTAGCGTGTAGTCCTGCGGATAGAGGATGGCCAGCGGCGCGCCCTGGTCGATGCGGTGGCGGGTATAGGATTCCAGCAGGTTGTAGGCCAGCGTGATCTCGCCGCGTTCGAGCTTGTCGAGCGCGTGCTCGGTCGATTCGTGGACGCTCACGCCGTTGCGGCCGAAGGCGGCCAGCAGCGCGCCGGCCAGGCTGTCCAGGCGCGCGTCCTGGGTGGCGGCCAGGTAGCCGATGCCGCTGCCTTCGACGTCGTAGGTCGAGATGCGGCCGGCCAGCGGCTGGTCGGGCGCCTGCAGCAGGGCCAGCAGTTCGCGGCGGGTGCGCGGCGCGCGCGCTGCGTCTAGCGTGCGGGTGTCGTAGACCATCACGATGGGATCGGTGCCGATGCTGAAGACCTCGTCGCGCCAGTTGGCCCAGGCGGGCAGGGCGCGGGTGTCCGGCGACACGTGCGGCTGCGCATGGCCGTCGTTGACCAGCTTGGTCTGCAGGTCCATGGCGCTGCTGATGACCAGGTCGGGGCCGGCCTTCTCGCCCGGCGCCCGCGCGGCGCGGGCGGTCACTTCGGCATACAGCGCCTGGGTCGACAGCTCCGTGTATTCGAGGCGCACGCCGGGGTTGAGCTGGCTGAAGTCCTCCAGCACGCCGCGAAACACCTGCACGCTGTTGGAGGCGTGCAGCACCAGCACGTGCTTGCTGTCGGCCGGGCCCAGCGTCAGGCCGTCGGCGCTGGTCTCGGCGGCGGGGCTGGCGCTCGTCAGGAGCAGGGCGGCGCCGGCCGCGGCCAGGCGCGCGAGCAGGGGAAATCTAGGCGTCATGGGCGTTGGCGGGCAGGTAGACGACGGCTTCGAGGCCGCCGCCGGGGCGGTTGCTGAGACTGAGCCGGCCCTGGTGGATGTCGACCACGCGCTTGATGATGGACAGCCCCAGGCCGGCGCCGGGCGTGCGCGGGTTGGGGCCGCGCGAGAAACGCTCGAAGGCGCTTTGCGCCAGCGCGGGCGGGATGCCGGGCCCCTGGTCGGCCACGGTGATGCGCCAGCCGGCGTCGTGGCGTTCGAGCCGCACGTCGATGTGGCCGTCGGCCGAGGCGCCATGGCGCAGGGCGTTGTCGATCAGGTTCTTGAAGGCCTCGCGCAGCATCAGGCTGTCGCCCGCGATGCGGGGCGGCGCGCCATCTTCCGCGTCGGGCAGGCGCAGCCGCACGTCGGGTTGCGGGTCGGCCTGCGGCACGGTGTCGTAGACGGCCTGGGACAGCAGCTCGGCCAGATCCACGGGGCCGAACTTGCGCACGTTGCTGCGATGGATGACGCTGGCGTCGCTGAGCAGCTGGTTCACCAGCCGCGACAGCTTTTCGGCGTTGCGCAGCACCGCCAGCAGGCTGCGGCGCTGTTCGGCCGGGTCTTCCTCGTCCAGCGCCACTTCCATCTGCGCGTGCAGCGCCGCCAGCGGCGTGCGCAGCTGGTGCGCGGCCTCGGCGATGAACAGGCGCAGGGTATCGAGGTTCTCGGACAGCCGCGCCATGAAGCCGTCGAGCGAATGCACCAGCGTGTCCAGTTCCTCGGGCACCGGCGCGGCGATCGGATGCAGGTCGGCGGCGCTGCGCGCGGCCAGCTCGCGCTCGATGCGCTGGATCGGCGAGAGCGAGCGCTGCAGGCCCCAATAGGCCAGCGCCAGCGCCGCGGCGGTGAAGCCGATCAGCGTCAGCGTGCCCTGCCACAGGATGCTCTCGGCCAGCGCGTTGCGCGCCTCGCGCGTTTGCGCCACCTGGATCAGCGCGGTTTCGGTGGCGCGCGGGCCGGCGATCTTGCGCTCCATCCATGCCACCCGCACGGGCTGGCCCTGGTAGCCGGTGGTGAACAGTTGCGGCGCGGCCGCGGCATCGGCGCCGTGGCCGGGCGGGACGGCCAGGTCGGCGTAACCGGAGATCAGCGCGCCGTCGGCGGCCGCCACGCGGTAGAACACGCGGTCGCGCGGCGCCTGTTCCAGCAGCGCCAGGGCGGCGTAGGGCATGTCCATCTGCCACTCGCCCTGCACCAGCTGCAGGCTGTCCGCCATCGACAGCACCGAGGCGCGCAGCAGTTGGTCGTAGGTGGTGTCGGCGGTCTGCTGCGCATAGCCGCGCACCAGCAGGTACAGCGCGCTCAGCCCGACCACGAACAGCGCCAGCAGCATCGCCAGCAGGCGCCGGCGCACGGAAATGCGGTGGGACGGCACCGCCTCAGTCCCGTGGCGCCAGGGTGGCGTCGGCATCCCCGGCCGCCGTCAGCAGATAACCCGTGCCGCGCTGCGTCTCGATGCGCAGCGGCGAGCCTTCCAGCTTCTTGCGCAATCGCGCGATGTAGACCTCGATGGCATTGGGCGCGGCGTCGTCATCGAACGCGAACAGCTTGTTGGCGATCTCGGCCTTGCTGACCGCGCGGTTCATGCCGGCCAGCAGGATCTCGAGCAGGCTGTACTCGCGCTTGGGCAGATCGATGCGCTGCCCCGCCAGGCTGACCTGCCGCGCCGCGCTGTCGATCACCAGCTCGCCAAACCGCAGCACCCCCGCCGCCTGCACGCTGGGCCGCCGCAGCAACGCGCGGCAGCGCGCTTCCAGCTCGCGGAAGTCGAACGGCTTGGCCAGGTAATCATCGGCCCCCGTATCCAGCGCATGCACCCGATCCTCGATATCGATGCGCGCCGTCAACGCCAGCACCGGCGTCTTGCTGCCCCGATCCCGCAACCGATGCAGGATCTCGAACCCCGACATGCGCGGCAATCCGATATCCAGGATCACCAGGTCAAAGGTCTCGTACTGCAACACCCCGTCCGCGTTCAACCCATCCATCTGGCAATCGACGGCATGCCCAAGACGACGCAGTCGGCGTACGAGCGCGTCGGCCAGGTCCTCATCATCTTCGATCACCAGAATCCGCATGCGCGAGATTGTCGCATAGCGCCCCACGCCACCCGCGCACCCAGCGACTACATCCGTCCCCTTGTAACGCCCTGTCATAGCTCCCAGATTCCCCATCAGCGCGCAGCGAACACCCTTACGCCATCCCCCACCGCGTAAGCCGTTTGGGCCGCCCGCGCGGTCCAAAAAGGCGGGCCCCCCAAACCGCTCCCACGCCGCCGAGGTCCAGCAACGCACCAAACCAAGACACCGGTAGTCCGGGGTGGGGCGGGTGTCGCGGAGCGCGCCGTCAGATGCGCCCGACGGAATCCGAAGGAGTCGCCGCAGGCGAGGACGAGGATGAGGAAGGGGCAGTCCGGAGCGAACGCTCCGGACCGCAATCGCAGGCGCGCCCCGCGACACCCGCCCGCCCCGGACGGCCTACATCTCCTTTGTCACCCACTCCCCACCCGACCCCGGCCCTAAAAAAAACGACAGGTTCCAGACAGCTTTTCTTCCTAGTCTTCCGCCCCAGCGCCCCACCGGCGTGCAAATAACAACGAGCCCGGAGATACCCCTCATGCTATTGACCCTGCTTGGCTTCGGCATGGTGATCACGTTCATGACGCTGATCATGACCAAGCGCCTGTCGCCCCTGGTGGCGCTGATCCTCGTCCCCATCCTCTTCGCCCTGCTCGGCGGCTTCGGCGCCGGCATCGACAAGATGATGCTCGACGGCATCCGCAAGATCGCGCCCACCGGCGTCATGCTGATGTTCGCCATCCTCTACTTCGGCGTGATGATCGACGCCGGCCTGTTCGACCCCATCGTCGGCCGCATCCTGCGCGCCGTGAAGGGCGACCCGCTCAAGATCGTGGTCGGCACCACCGTGCTGGCGCTGGTGATCTCGCTGGATGGCGACGGCTCCACCACCTACATGATCGTGGTCGCGTCGATGCTGCCGCTGTATCGCCGCCTGAAGATGAACGCGCTGTCCATGACCTGTCTGGCGATGCTGGCCAGCGGCGTCATGAACCTGACGCCGTGGGGCGGGCCGACCGCGCGCGCCGCCAGCGCGCTGCACGTGGACGCCGGTGACATCTTCGTGCCGCTGGTGCCGGTGATGGGCGTGGCCATCGTCGCGATCCTGGTCCTGGCCTTCTTCCTGGGCCTGCGCGAACGCCGCCGCCTGGGCGTGCTGTCGCTGCCCGACGGCGCCTCGCTGCACGCCGGCTACGACGAGGACGGCCCCAAGAACCTGCCCGAGATCGAGGTCGACCACGACCTGCGCCGTCCCAGGCTGCTGTGGGTCAACGCCGGCCTGACGCTGGCGCTGATGGTGAGCCTGGTGATGGGCGTGCTGCCGCTGCCGGTGCTGTTCATGATCGCCTTCGCGATCGCCCTGATCATCAACTATCCGAACCTGGCCGAGCAGCGCCGCCGCGTGGCGCAACACGCCGGCAACGTGCTGTCGGTGGTGTCGCTGATCTTCGCGGCGGGCATCTTCACCGGCATCCTGTCGGGCACGGGCATGGTCGAAGCCATGTCGCGCAGCCTGCTGGCGGTGATCCCCGACGCGCTCGGGCCGTACCTGGCCGGCATCACCGCGCTGGTCAGCCTGCCGTTCACCTTCTTCATGTCGAACGACGCCTTCTACTTCGGCGTGCTGCCGATCCTGAGCGAAGCCGCGCAGGGCTACGGCATCTCGCCGGTGGAAATGGCGCGCGCCTCGCTGATCGGTCAGCCGGTGCACCTGCTCAGCCCGCTGGTGCCGTCGACCTACCTGCTGGTGGGCCTGGCGGGCGTCGAGTTCGGCGACCACCAGCGCTATTCGCTCAAGTGGGCCACGATGGTGTGCCTGGTGATGCTGGCGGCCGCGCTGGCGTTCGGCCTGTTCCCCCTGGTCGGTTCCGTCGCCTGACGGCCGCGCCTCTACGCGTTTCTTGAAAGGAGAACGTTCATGGCTTTGCGCATTGCTTACGTCACCAGCGGGATGGGCCACACGGGCACCGCGATCTGCCAGGCGCTGCACCACGCGGGCCACCGCGTCATCGCCGGCTGCGGGCCGCGCTCGTCGCGCAAGGACCACTGGCTGAAGGAACAGAAGTCGCTGGGCTACGACTTCATCGCCTCGGAAGGCGACGCCACCGACTGGGCCTCGACCGAGGCGGCCTTCGCCAAGGTGCGGCGCGAGGTCGGCGAGATCGATGTGCTGGTCAACAACGCCGGCGCCATGCTCGACATGCGCTTTCGCCAGATGAGCCACGCCGACTGGTCGGCGGTGCTGCGCAGCAACTTGGACACGCTGTTCAACAGCACCAAGCAGGTGGTCGACGGCATGGCCGAGCGCGGCTGGGGCCGCATCATCAACATCGGCTCGGTCGCCGCCGAGAAGGGCCAGATCGGCCAGATCAACTACGCCACCGCCAAGGGCGCCGTCATCGGCTTCACCCGTTCGCTGGCGCAGGAAGTGGCGGCGCGCGGCGTCACCGTCAACCTGGTGTCGCCGGGCTTCATCGCCGACGACACCGTCAAGGCGTTCCCGCCCGCGCTGCTGGACCGCATCATCGAAAGCGTGCCGGTGGGCCGCCTGGGCACCGCCAAGGACCTGGCCGGGCTGTGCGCCTGGCTGGCGTCGGACGAGGCGGCGTTCGTGACGGGCGCCAACTATGCGATCAATGGCGGCGTTTACATGAGTTGAGCGGGAGCGCGCCGACGGGCTGCACAGCCGTATCGGCGACGCGAGGGGCTGTCGGCCAGATACGCAGGGGAATGGCGCACATGAAGAGCCATTCCCTTCTTTACGCTCACAGGTCGAGTTGGTCGAACTGGATGCCCAGGGCTGCCGCGATGCGCTCACGCGTGCTCTTTCGAGGATTGGCATCGGGGGCTTCCATCGCCGCGTAGCTGGGTTGACGTATGCCCAGCCGGGTGGCCATGTCGATCTGGGTGATCTCCAGGTACTCGCGCCAGGCGCGTACGATGCTCCAGCCATTGCCGCTCATCAACGCAACGACCTCATGGGGAATCGAGCCATCCGCGGGCACCCGCGCAGGACGCCGGGTCTGGCGCGATTTCTTGCCGGTCAACGCCAGGTATTCCGCGTAGGGAAGGACGACAAAGGCGGGCTTGCCGTCGGACTCAAGTATGGTGGGGTGCAGGCGCATGGGATTTTCCCGGTCTGTATCAGTAGGTATTGTCGTCGCGTCGCTTCACTTCCTGAACGTCAATGATGCGAACGGCGGTTGCGACATCAAACAGGACGCGGTACGCGCCGATCCGCAGACGGAAGCCATATTGGTGTTGGCTGAGTGCCTTGATGTTGTGCATGGCCGGGAAGGCTTCCAGTTTGGCGACTTCTCCAAGGATGCGTCGTTGATCGCTGACGGGGAGTTTCAACAATTGCCTGACGGCCTTCTTTGCCCAGTTGATGACGTACACAATGCGGAGCCTGTCCAGTATATAGCTTAATCTATATAGGTTTACGCCCTGGCAAAGCAAAAGAAGCAGGAACCTGAGACTTTCTAAGGTTCCTGCCCACACGTATCAAGCTTGTTGCGTGTTTCTAGGACAATCGACTGATTCTTCGCCGAGCGTCTGCGGCGCGAGAATGTCCACGGCGGCGCCATTACCCCCGATTGACCGACACCCCGCCATCCACCAGCAATGCCGTGCCGGTGGTGAAGCTGGACGCGTCCGAGGCCAGGTACAGGGCCGAGCGCGCGATCTCGGCCGGCGTGGCCAGGCGCTTGAGCGCGTGCAGGCCTTCGATGTAGCGGCGCGCCTCGGGCGAGTCCATCGAGGCGCGGCCCATCGGCGTGTCGGTGCCGCCGGGCAGCAGGGCGTTGGCGCGGATGCCCTGGGCGCCGTATTCCACGGCGATGGCCTGGACCAGGCCGATCAGGCCGGCCTTGCTGGCGGCGTAGGCGCCCATGCCCGGAAAGCCCGCGGTATGGCCGACGAACGTGGACGTGAAGACCAGCGAGCCGCCGCCGCGCCGCAACAGGGCCGGGATCTGGTGGTGCGCGCCGAGGAAGGCGCTGCCCAGGTTGGTGTCCAGGATCTGGCGCCATGCGTCGGGCGCGAGCTGGTGCAGGGGCACGGCCTCGCCGGTCATGCCGGCGTTGTTGAAGGCGATGTCCAGTCCGCCGAAGCGGCGCTCGGCGACGGTGACGGCGGCTTCGGCCACGGCCTCGTCGCGCACG
>ERZ1739169.154-NODE-154-length-18525-cov-16.030969_pt1 | contig 18525 bp, 18 predicted proteins | sample MGYA00581756_ERZ1739169 | MGnify/ENA primary metagenome ERZ1739169 (study PRJEB40789, sample SAMEA7425667) | Salamandra salamandra | biome: salamander skin | place: Germany | collected 2020-03 | study: cvxcv | reverse complement strand
TCAAAGAAAATGAACCTGGACAAGTTTGATTTGGCGATTCTGCGCGCCCTGCAAGAGAACGCCCGCGCCAGCCTCAACGACATCGGCGCGGCGGTCGGCCTGTCGTCCACGCCGTGCTGGAACCGGATCAAGCGCATGGAGGCCGCCGGCGTCATCCGCGGCTACACGGTCGACATCGACCCGGCCAGCCTGGGCTTCATGGACACGGTCATCGTCCACGTGACCCTGGAAAGCCACAGCGAGGAAACGCTCTATGAATTCGGGCGGGCGCTGGCGCAGATTCCGGAGGTGCTGGAAGCCTTCCTGGTGTCGGGCGACTACGACTATTACATCCGCATCGCCGTGCGCGACACCCGCGACTACGAGCGGCTGCTGCGCGAGCAGCTGTATCGCATCCCCGGCATCCGCCACAGCAAATCCTGCTTCGTATTGCGGCGCCTGAAGGAAACCATGCTGCCGCTGAACGGGCCGACGACCTGAATCCTGGCGCTCAGCGCAGCACGCAGTCCACCGGCTGCGCCGGCTCGGGCAGCGGCCGCACGCCCAGCCCGTCCAGCAGGTCGATCTCGATCACCCGCGCCAGGGCCGACAGCGGCAGGTCGTTTTCCTCCAGGCCGAACGGGTCTTCCAGCTCGTCGCCCAGTGCGTCCAGCCCGAAGAAGGTATAGGCGATGATGGTGACCGCCACCGGCATCAGGTATTCCAGCGTGCCCACCAGCCCGAACGGCAGCAGCAGGCAGAACAGCCAGGCCGTGCGATGCAGCAGCAGCGAATAGGCGAACGGCGTCGGCGTGTACTTGATGCGCTCACAGGCCGCCTGGATCGCCGCGCATTGCGCCACCCGCTGCGTCAGCCCCTGGTACAGGATGTCGGTCAATTCGCCGCGCCGCAGACAGGCCGCCAGGTCGCGGTTGATCGCCATCAGCAGCGCGTCCGGCACGTTGCGGTTGCCGGCCAGCGTATCCAGTTCCTCGGGCTGCACCCAGGGCCGCACCGCTTCCAGCATGTCCTGGTCGCGCAGCCGCGCCGCCAGCGCATAGCCGAAGCCGATGCAACGCCGCACCAGCCGCTCCTGCACCGGATTGGCGGTGCTGGCCGCCAGCAGCACCGCGCTCTCGCGCGCCAGGCTGCGGGCCTGCACGATCAGGTCGCCCCATTGCTTGCGCGCTTCCCACCAGCGGTCATAGCAGACGTTGTTGCGAAACCCCATGAACACCGACAGCGCCAGCCCGAACAGCGAGAACGGCACCGCCGACAGGTGCGTGGGCGAGAACCATTGCCGGTGATACATCCAGACCACCACGCACGACAGCACGGTGATCACCAGGATGCGGCTGAAGATGCGGGGAATGATGGAACCGCGCAAGACAAAGAACAGAGCCAGCGCGGAAGGACGCGGACGGACAATCATGGTGCAGGTGAACAAAGAAACGAGGCGGCGCTCACTATACGCCTGTCATCGTGTCATGAGCGCGCCGATATAATTCTGTTTCGTCTCACCGCCACACTTGCCACTCAATGACCACCGAAGACACCCCCATCAAGCCCTGGTACGTCGTGCGCCGCTCCAAGCTGCACGGCAACGGCGTCTTCGCCGCCCGCAAGATCCCCGCGGGCACCCGCATCATCGAGTACGGCGGCGCCCGCATCAGCGCCAAGGAAGCCGACCGTCGCCACCCCACCAATCCCGACGATCCCTTCCACACCTTCTTCTTCGCCCTCAGCTCCGGCCGCGTCATCGACGGCGGCGACCAGGGCAACGACGCCCGCTGGATCAACCACTCCTGCGAGCCCAACTGCGAAGCCCAGGAAGGCAAGCACGGCAAGCGCGTCTACATCGTCGCCCTGAACGACATCCCGCGCGGCACCGAACTCTCCTACGACTACGGCCTGGTCCTAGACGGCCGCATCACCAAGGCCCTGAAGGAAGGCTACAAGTGCCTCTGCGGCACCCCGCCGTGTCGCGGCACCATGCTGGCCCTGCCCGAAAAGAAGAAGAAAAAGAAACCGGCCGAAGCGCAATCCGAAGCCGCGAAGTAAGCAAGCGGCGAGGGCACCCACAGCGCAGCCCCAACAGCTGCGCTCGCCCGACACCCGGCATCCAGCCCGGCACCGCCCCGACGCAAGCCCCTCAAACGCCAAAGAAGGCCGCCCGCGCGGCCGCCTTTGGCGACCCCGCAAGACCCTCCCCCCAGCCCCATCCTGGGCCAAAACGCCAAGCACACCGCTTTCCCCCAGCGCCCGTGAAGGTACAGCTGACCGAGCCGGGGGTGGCGGGGCTTGGGGGGAGCGGGGCGTGTAGATGCGCCCAACGGAAACCGAAGGGAGCCGAAGGCGGACGAGGTTGAGGCAGGGGCAGTCCGGAGCGAACGCTCCGGACCGCAATCGTAGCCCCGCTCCCCCCAAGCCCCGCCGCCCCCGGCGTCTTAAGAACCCAACCCCACCATAACCCCACGCGCAATAAGCATATTCAGCGCCACCCCCAAGACCAGCGTAAAATCCCCGATGTCGTTAACACGACAAACAAGCAGTACGTCTTCAGGGCGGGGCGAAATTCCCCACCGGCGGTATGCCAAGCAATTTGGCGAGCCCGCGAGCGCCCGGCGTCCTTCACGGAGGACACCGGGGTCAGCAGATCTGGTGAGATGCCAGAGCCGACGGTCACAGTCCGGATGAGAGAAGATGTGCCGTCACAAGACCCCCCTGTCCGGGCCCAAGCGCCTGGACAGCCGGTTCGCGTTCGGCTGTCGATGAGCCCTGAAACGTTTTTCGCCCCCTTTTTTCGCGAGAGCGTTTCAATGTCCAACGTTACCCTTACCCCGCAGTCCCTCCCCAGCCTGGCCGCCCAGCCCTTCGCCGCGCGCCTGCAACGCGCCCTGCATCACCTGCGCCTGGGCCGCCCCGTCATCCTCATGGATGACTTCGACCGTGAAAACGAAGCCGACCTCATCGTCGCCGCCGACAAGCTGACCGTGCCCGTCATGGCCCAGCTGATCCGCGACGGCAGCGGCATCGTCTGCCTGTGCCTGCCCGGCGAAGCCCTCGACCGTCTCGACCTGGCCCCCATGGTCCAGCGCAACCAGAGCCGCTTCGCCACCGCCTTCACCGTCTCGATCGAGGCGCGCGAAGGCGTCAGCACCGGCGTGTCGGCCGTGGACCGCGTCACCACCATCCGCGCCGCCATCTCGCCCACCGCCCAGGCCGACGACATCGTCAGCCCCGGCCACGTCTTCCCGTTGCGGGCCCAGGCCGGCGGCGTGCTGACCCGCCGCGGCCACACCGAAGGCTCGGTCGACCTGGCCACGCTGGCCGGCCTGCGTCCCGCCGGCGTGCTGTGCGAACTGATGAACGCCGACGGCACCATGATGCGTGGCGCCGCGCTCGAGCGCTACGCCGCCCAGCACGGCCTGGTCGCCCTGACCATCGCCGAACTGGCCGACCACCTGCAGCAGCTGCGCGACGGCCAGGCCCAGCCGGTCGACGACGAAGTGCTGGAAATGGCCGCCACCGTCTGAACGTAAAAAGGCGCCCGCGTCAGCGGGCGCCTTGATCGTCAATCGATACGCCAGCCCTGGGCCGCAGCCCGGGCCGGCGCAATGCCGCGGCCTTACGCGGCCGCCGCCCGGCCCCGCAGCGCCATCGCCACGAACACCGCGCCCAGCGCGCACGCGCCGCCCAAGGCATAGACCGCGCCGTAGCCCTGCATGCCGGCCAACCAGCCGGCCGCGGGGCTGGCGATGCCCAGCGCCACGTCCAGAAACGCCACATACGCCCCCATGGCCGCGCCGCGGCTGGCCGGCGGCACGCGCCGCACCGCCTCCACGCCGAAGGCCGGGAACGCCAGCGAATAGCCCGCGCCGCTCAACAGCGCGCCGGCAAACGCCCACGCCGGCGTCGGGCCCATCCAGATCAGCCATTGGCCGGCCGCCTCGATCAGCACGCACACCAGCGCCACGCGCGCGCCGCCCAGCTTGTCCGGCAGCCCGGCGAAGAACAGCCGCGCCACGATGAAGCCGACGCCGAACAGGCTGAACATCCACGCCGCGCCGTCCCAGCCGCGCTGGGCGAACAACAAGGTGATGAAGGCGGTGATGACGCCAAAGCCGACGCTGGTCAGCGCCAGGCCCAGGCCCGGCAGCATCACCAGGCCCAGCACGCGATAGAAGGGCGTGCGCACGCCGCCTGCCGGCGGCACGCCGCGCTGCGGCAGCACCAGCGCCAACGCCAGCACGGGGATGAAGACCGTGGCCCAGGCGATGCCGGCGAAACCGGTCGCACCGTACAGCTGCATGCCGGCGGGCGCGCCCAGCCCGAAGGCGGCGTAGATCGCCACGCCGATCCAGGCCATCACGCGGCCCGCGTTCTGCGGCCCGACGCGGCCCACACCCCAGCTGAGCGCGCCGGTGACGATCAGGCTTTCGGCGCAGCCCATGAGGGCGCGGCCGGCCATCAGCGCGGCCAGCGCCGCGCGCGGCTGCAGCTGTGCGAGGTCGTCGGCCAGCAGGTAGAGCAGGCCGGCCACCGAGCCCAGCAGGAAGCCGGTGACCACGGCGCGCTTGGCGCCGCGGCGATCGGCCAGCGCGCCCGACCAGGCGCGCGACAGCAGCGCCGCCGCGAACTGCAGGCCGGCGACGATGCCCACCACCAGCGCGCCCTGCGCCAGCACGCCGTCGACGTACAGCGGCAGCACCGGCATGGGCAGGCCGACCATGAAGAAGCCGACGAAGACCGCCAGCGCCAGGGGCAATATCTGCATGAAGACGGGACGCGCGGTCCCGCCGGCCGCGGGCAGCGCCGCGGCCGTCGATGCATTCGACATGAGGATTCCTTGAAAGGGGAGAAACGGCACCGTGTGGCCGGCTCGCCGTAATCGACGATGGCATAATCGGCCGGTGCTCGACGCGATTCCAGTTGCGTATCGAAATTTTATGAGCCGGTGCTCAGGTTTGAAACTCGCTTTCCCCGAACTCCATGACATCCATCCCGCAGCCCCGTAAATCGCCACGCCAGCAACGTTCGCAACAGACCGTGGACACCATCTTGCAGGCGACAGCTCGCGTTCTGGCCGAGCACGGCTACGCCGGCACCAACACCAACCGGATCGCCGAGACAGCCGGTGTCAGCGTCGGTTCGCTGTATCAGTACTTCCCCAACAAGAACGCGCTGATCGCGGCGCTGCACGACCGCCACGACCAGCAGATGCTGGCGCTGATCGACGAGGTGCTGGACGGCAATCCCGCGGCCACGCTGCGCGAGCGGGTCGCGGCCATCGTGGCCGCGTCGATGCACGCGCACCTGCTGGAGCCGGCGCTGCACCGCGTGCTGGAACGCGAATTCCCGCTGTTCGACCAGCCGCGCGAACACAGCCGCGCCGACCAGGACATCCACCGGCGCATGCGCCACCTGCTGGAACTGCATCGCGACGAGATCGCGCAGCAGGACCGCGAACTGGCGACCTACGTGGTGCTGCGCATCATGGAATCGCTGGTGCACGCGGCGGCGCTGGAGCCGCCGATCGGCTTCAACCCGCAGCAGCTGGAGCGGGCGGTGGTGGATGCGGTGATGGGATACCTGGGCATGCCGCCCCTTGCCGCCAAGGCCCGGCCGGCCCGCGCGGCGGTCCGCAAGGCCGGCGCGGCCTGACACGAGATGACGGGCTCGCGCTGACGGCGCGGTATCGGCGCGCTAGCCGCGCGCCATGCGCGCCAGGCAGTCGGCGGCGTCGCCCACCACGATGCGGGCGCTGCACGCCAGCATCAGGTTCAGATTCAGGCCGAAGTCCTCGACGGTGTAGCCCTGCGCGTCCACCGCGCGCTGCGGGTCGTCGGCGGCCACGCCGACGGCGACCTGCTGGCGCACGCTGCCGGCCTGCGCCGTATAGCCCCACACCGGCTTGCCCAGGGCGATCGCATAGCCGACCTCGAAGGCCGTGCCGGAATCGGGCTCGGCGCCGCGGAACGTGTTGAGATTGGCCATCACCAGGTCGGCGCGCTGAATCATCGCCACGTTGGCCTGGTAGATCCATTGCGCCAGCGCGGCGCCGGACAGGCCGGCGGGCGCCACGTTGTCCAGCGGATACAGCCCCTCGAAACCGTGCGCGGCGGCCAGCGCCTTGAGCCGCGCGCCGTGCGCCACCGCGTCGGGCAGGAACACGTCGAAACCGTCCAGGTAGACGCGGCGCATGGCGCGTTACTCCGGATCGGAAACCGAGAAGGCTTCGCCGGTGGCGAAGAAAGACCCGCCCGCGACGTAGTGCACCGAGCGGCGCGCGTCGTCATCGAAGTGCCAGCGGTTGCCGGAGAACACATCGGGCGCGGACCAGGCCGCCACCACCTCGCCGATGAACAGGTCGTAGGCCTGCTGGTTGTGCGGCTCGGGCACGACCTTGCATTCGAGCCAGCCGAGGCAGCCCTCGACCAGCGGCGCGCCGATCTTGCTGGCGGGGAAAGTGGCCAGGCCGCTGGCCTGGAACTTGTCTTCCTCGCGCCCCGAGTGCGAGCCGACCTGCAGGGTGGCCTGGGCCTGCGCGCGCGACGGAATGCACAGCGCGAATTCGCCAGAGGCCTCGATCAGCGCGCGGGTGTAGGTGTTCTTGTCCACCACCACCAGCATCTTGGGCGGGCTGAAATCCAGCGGCATGGCCCAGGCCGCGGCCATGACGTTGCGCTCGCCGCCGTGGGCGCTGGTGACCAGCACCGTGGGGCCGTGGTTCAGCAGCAGATAGGCGCGGGACAGCTCGACGGGTTCGATAGCGGACATGGGCAGCCTGTTCAGAACATGCCGTTCTTGTTGGCGGGGTTTTCAGGAATTTCCTGGCTCACGTCCCAGTGTTCGACGATCTTGCCGTTCTCGACGCGGAAGATGTCGACCACGGCCTGGCCGCGGTCTTCGGGCGATTCGCGCCACAGGTTGTGGATCACCACCAGGTCGCCCTCGGCGATGACACGCTTGATGTCGACGCTGGCCTGCGGATGCTGCTCGAAATAATGGGGGAAGAAATCCACCATCGGCTCGACGCCGTCGCGCATGTAGGGGTTGTGCTGGGTGTAGTTGTTCTTGGCGACATACAGGCGCACCGCCTCGTCGATCTCGCGGTCCTGGAACATCATGCGGAAGAACGCCACCACGATGTCCTTGTTCGACTGCGGCGCGGCGGCCTGGACCGGGGCCAGACAGCTGGCGGCCAGCAGCAAACACAGGGCCAACGATTTCAACTTCATGCTCATACTGACTACTCGGGTCGTGCGCCGGTTTGGCGGCCTGCCAGTTTACAAACAAAACCGGCCGAATCGACCCTGCCGCCAGTGCGGCCTTGCCCGAAAAGCGGACGGCCCCCTGGGCGGGCAGGGGGCCGTGCCGGTCGGGTATCGCGTGCAAACAACACCGCGCGCGCGGCGCCGCCTGCCCGGGATCAGTAGCCGACCGTGAAGCGGCGGCGCGAATGCTTGGGCGCCTCGATTTCGTCGGCCAGGGCGATGGCGTAGTCTTCCATCGAGATCCAGCTCTTGCCGGCCTCGTCGACCAGCAGGGTGTCGTCGCCGATCCGGAACTTGCCGGTGCGCTCGCCCGGCTCGAACAGCGCGGAAGGCGACAGGAACGTCCAATTTAGGACCTTCTCCTGGCGCAGCGCGTCCAGGAACACCACGCCGCCGCGCGCTTCCGGCTTGTAGGCGTCGGGGAATTCGGGGGTGTCGATCAGCAGCTTGCCGGGCGCCACTTCCAGGCTGCCGGCGCCGCCGACCACCAGCAGGCGCGGCACGCCGGCGTCCTTCACGGCGGCCAGCAGCGGCTTGGCGTCGGCCGACACGAAGCGCGAGGCGCTGACCACGGCATCGTGGCCCTTGAGCAGCGGCGTCAGGCCCTGCGGATCGGTGGCGTCGCCCTGCGCGATGGTCAGGCCGGGCTGGGGATTGACGTCGCCCAGGTTGCGGGCGATGCCGGTCACCTGGTGGCCGCGCTTGAGCAGTTCGTCCGCCACGCGGGAACCCACGCGGCCGGTAATTCCGATCAAAGCGATTTTCATGGTCTTGCTCCTTGAAGGGTGGGCGCCGGGCGGGGGCCGCGAGTTGCGGTCCTTTCCTGCCCGGGCTCAGGCAAAGCCATACTATTCGGGCCGGCCGGATCCAGGAACCCACGGGGATGGAAGAGTTTTTTGCAATCCATGCACCAATCGGGGTTCCCGTCCCTTCGGCCTCAGGCCGCGGCGCGTTGCGCCTGGTAGACCTGCAGGTGGGTGTACGCCGTGCGCAGGGTGGTGGCATCCACGCCCAGCGTGCGGGCGCGCCGCACCATGTCGCCAACGATGTGGTCGGCCTCGACCGGCAGGCCCTGGCGCAGGTCGCGGAACATCGACGCGGTCATGGGCTGGGACGGGTCGGTCAGGATCTTGAGCGCGGCGGCGTCGGCATCGGGCCGCACGGCGTGGCCGCTGGCGGCGGCGACCGCCTGCGATTCGCGCAGCAGGCCGCGCACGATGTCGGCACCGTCGTCGGTCGACACGATCTGGCCGACGGTGCCGCGCATCAGGCAGGTGGCGGCGGCCAGGGTCGTCAGGAACACGTATTTTTCCCAGATGTCCTGGTGGATGTCCTCGCTCAGGCGGCTGACGTATTCGCCGCCCGCAAGGGCCTCGGCCAGCGCCACGCAGCGGGCGCTGCGGGCCGGACCGGCGCGCTCGCCGAAGACGATGCTGGCGTGCTTGCCCAGGTGCACCACCTGGCCTTCGGCGCCGAGCGTGGCGTTGATCTGGCACAGGCCGCCCAGCACCCGGTGCGGCTCGAATTCGCGGTCCAGCACGTCGTATTGCAGCACGCCGTTCATGATCGGCAGCACCGCGGTGTCGGGACCGACGGCCGGGCGGATGGCGTCGATGGCGCTCTGCAGGTCGTAGGCCTTGCAACTGAGCACCACCACGTCGTAGAAGCCCTTGAGCTTGTCGGCGGTGGCCAGCTGCGGCTGCAGGGTGACGTCGCCGAACGGGCTTTCGATGCGCAGGCCTTGCTCGCGCAGGCGCGCGGCGCGGGCTTCGCGCACCAGGAACGTCACGTCGGCGCCCGCCTGGGCGGCGCGGCCGCCGAAATAGCCGCCGGTACCGCCGGCGCCCAAGAACAACAACTTCATGCCTGTCTCCCTGGCCCGTCAGAGGCGCGGGCCGATGGAAACATTATGCGCCCGCGGCCGTGTCCGGCGCGGGGCCGGGCGCGACGGGCGCCCACGGCCCGGACAGGGACTCGCGAACCGGGCCCGGGCGCCGCCTCAGGCCGGATGGATATGCCGCGCCCAGGCCTCGTAGCCGCCGCGCAGGGCCCAGGTGTTGGGATAGCCGGCGGCGCGCAGGCGCGCGGCCAGCATGGCGGCCGAGACCTCGTTGGGGCAGGCGCAATAGACCACGATGTCGGCGGCCTCGGCGCCGGCCTCCAGGGCCGGCAGCGGGGCGCGCAGGTCGACGGCGATGGCGCCGGGAATGCGGTCTTCCTCGCGCACCGCCTCGGGCCGCACGTCGAACACCAGCGCCTGGCGGCCATCCTGGCGCCACTGCATCAGCTCGTCGACCGACAGCCGCGGAATCACGCGCAGGTGGCGCTTGAGGACCCAGCGCCGCAGGGCGCGGGCAATGATGTACAGCGCCAGCACCGCCGCCAGCAGGGCCAGCCCCATCGGGCCGTAGGTGCCCAGCACGTCCAGCACGTCGTTGACCACGCTGTGGAACAGGCCGCCCAGCAGCAGGGCCGAACCGGCCCAGATCATGGCGCCCGCCAGGTCGTACGCCAGGAAGCGGCGGTACGGCGTGCCGGTCAGGCCCGCCATCACCGTGGACAGGGCGCCGGCGCCGGGCAGGAACTTGCACACCAGCAGGGCGCGCACGCCGATGCGCAGGTACAGGCGCTGGGTCTGGCGGATGCAGGAGTCCTGCGACAGCGACATCCTGCAGATCACGCCCAGCAGGCGCGAGCCGTAGCGCTGTCCGGCGGCGTACCAGAGCGAGTCGGCCAGCAGGCAGGCGAGGGTGGCGGCCAGCCATGGCGCCAGCCAGCCGCCCGCGCCGGCCAGGGCGCCGGCGGCGATCAGCATGGGATAGGCGGGCACGGGCAGGCCCGCCTGCTCGACCAGCACGTTGGCGAAGACGAGCCAGCCGCCGTACTGCTCGAGCAGCAATTGAATGTCTTGCATGGTGGGTTCCGGCTTGCCGCGCACGGGCGCGGCGTCATTGGCGAGATTTTAGGCCCGCGCCCGCGCCGATGGCCGCCGGGCGGGCCTTTGCGCGCCGCAACAACCTGTTCCACGACGAAAAGTGTCCACGCACCGCGACGGCGCGCACCATGTTGGTGCCACGTTTCCCCGCCAGGGTGCCTATAATCCCGCCCGGCCATCAGGATTCCCCCGACTTGCCGCGGGAATGCCCCATGGCATACAACTTGCTTCGCCAGGACTGGCTGCGAACCCGCCCATTCGGATGGGGCGCGCCGCCCCGGCGCTCCCCCATCCGATGACCGATCCCACGCCCTCGTTCCCGCCCGCCCACGCGTGCCGCACCGCGACGCCCGGACATCGCCGCCATCCCGCCCATTCCCCATCCATCCTCGCGAAGGAGACTTCCGCATGAAATCCTTTTCCCTCCCGGCCGCCGGCGGCATCGCCCGCCGCGGCCTGCTGAAGCTGGCCGCCGCCGCTGCCGGCGCGCTGCTGCTGTCGGCCGGCGCCCAGGCCCAGGCGCCCGCCAAGACCAAGGTTGCCGCCATCTACACGGTGCCGGTGGAACAGCAATGGGTGTCGCGCATCCACAAGGCGCTGACCGCCGCGCGCGACCGGGGTGAAATCGAATACACGTTCTCGGAAAACGTCACCAACGCCGACTACGAGCGCGTCATGCGCCAGTACGCCGAGCAGGGCAACAAGCTGGTGGTGGGCGAGGCCTTCGCGGTCGAGGCCGCCGCCCGCAAGGTGGCCAAGGACTACCCGCAGACCGCCTTCCTGATGGGTTCGTCGGGCAAGCCGCAGCAGCCCAACTTCTCGGTGTTCGACAACTACATCCAGGAACCGGCCTACCTGACCGGCATGATCGCCGCCGGCATGAGCAAGACCGGCAAGATCGGCCTGGTGGGCGGCTACCCCATCCCCGAAGTGAACCGCCTGATGCAGGCCTTCATCGAGGGCGCCAAGGAAATCAACCCCAAGACCGAATTCACCGTGACCTTCATCGGTTCGTGGTTCGATCCCCCGAAGGCCAAGGAAGCCGCCTTCGCCATGATCGACAAGGGCGCGGACGTGCTGTACGCCGAGCGCTTCGGCGTGTCGGACGCCGCCAAGGAACGCGGCAAGCTGGCCATCGGCAACGTCATCGACACCCAGCCGCAGTACCCCGAGACCGTGGTGGCCTCGGCGCTGTGGAACATGGAGCCGACCATCGACGAGGCGCTCAAGCAGGTCAAGGCCGGCACCTTCAAGGCCGCCGACTTCGGCCAGTACTCGCTGATGAAGCACAAGGGTTCGTCGCTGGCGCCGCTGGGCACCTTCGAGAGCAAGATCCCCGCCGACCTGATCGCCAAGGTGCAGGCCAAGCAGAAGGCCATCCTGGATGGCAGCTTCAGCGTGCAGGTCAACGACAAAGAACCCAAGTCGTCGGCACGATGAATCAAGCGCCTCTCGCCCTGCGGCTGGCAGGGATCACCAAACGCTTCGGCAGCCTGACGGCCAATGACGATGTCTCGCTGACGCTGGCGCAAGGCGAAGTGCTGGCCCTGCTGGGCGAGAACGGCGCCGGCAAATCGACCCTGGTGTCGATCCTGTTCGGCCACTACGTGGCCGACGCCGGCAGTATCGAAGTCTTCGGCCAGCCGCTGCCGCCGGGCCGGCCCGACGCCGCGCTGGCGGCGGGGGTCGGCATGGTGCACCAGCACTTCACGCTGGCCGACAACCTGACCGTGCTGGACAACATCATGGTCGGCACCGAGTCGCTGTGGAAGCTGGCCTCGGGCCGCGGCCAGGCGCGCCGCCGCCTGGTCGAGCTGGGCCAGCGCTTCGGCCTGGGCGTGGATCCGGACGCGCGCGTCGGCAGCCTGTCGGTCGGCGAGAAGCAGCGCGTCGAGATCCTCAAGGCGCTGTACCGCGGCGCCAAGGTGCTGATCCTGGACGAGCCCACCGCCGTCCTCACGCCGCAGGAAGTGCAGGACCTGTTCGCCACGCTGCGCGGCTTCGTCGACGAGGGCCTGGCCGTCATCTTCATTTCGCACAAGCTGGACGAGGTCATGGCCGTGTCGCGCCGCGTCGCGGTGCTGCGCCAGGGCAAGCTGGTGGCCGAGCGCGAGACCGCCGCCACCACGCCGGCCGAGCTGGCCGAGCTGATGGTGGGCCGAAAGGTCGCCATGCCGCACGCCGAAGCCATGGCGGCGGCCGGCCAGGCCGCGCCGGTGGTGACGCTGTCGCAGGTCACCGTGCGCGACCAGCGCGGCGGCGCGCCGCGCCTGGACAGCCTGGACCTGGTGGTGCACAAGCATGAGATCGTGGCCATCGCCGGCGTCGCCGGCAACGGCCAGCAGGCGCTGGTGTCGGTGCTGACCGGCCTGCGCCAGCCCGCCGACGGCACCATCCGCCTGGGCCCCGAACACGCCGCCGCGCCCACCACGCCGGCCGGCTGGACCGCCGCCCACGTGGGCCGCATTCCCGAGGACCGCCACGGCGAAGGCATGATCGGCGACAGCCCGCTGTGGGAAAACGCCATCGTCGAAGACCTGAAGGACCCGCGCTTCTCGCGCTTCGGGCTGATCCGCGCCAAGGCCGGCCGCGCCTATGCGGCGGCGCTGGCCAAGCAGTTCGACGTGCGCGCCGCCTCGCTCGACGTGCGCACCCGCAGCCTGTCGGGCGGCAACATGCAGAAGCTGATCCTGGGCCGCACCCTGGCGCGCGAACCGCGCTTCATCGTCGCCGACCAGCCCACCTGGGGCCTGGACATCGGCGCGGTGGCCTACGTGCGCGAACAGCTGCTGGCCGCGCGCCGGCGCGGCGCCGGCATCCTGCTGGTGTCGGAAGACCTGGAAGAGATCTTCGCGCTGGCCGACCGCATCGCGGTGCTGTGCGGCGGCAAGCTGGTCGCCGACAAGCCGGTCGCGCAATGGACGCCCGCCACCGTCGGGCTGGCCATGACGGGCACGCGCGCCTGACGCCGCGCCCCCTCTACTGAGCATTTCTCGAATGAAACTGATCCTGGAACGCCGCCCCGAGCCCAGCCGCGCCGCGCTGGCCCTGGCCCCGATCGCGGCCATCCTCTTTACGCTGGCGGTCTGCACGCTGCTGGTGGCCTGGGCCGGCGCGCCGGTGGGCCGCACCTACGCGCTGCTGTTCGAAGGCGCGTTCGGCTCCAAGTTCGCGCTGTCCGAGACCCTGACGCGCGCCACGCCGCTGATGCTGACCGGCCTGGCCTGTGCCGTGGCCTTTCGCGCGCGCTTCTACAACATCGGCGCCGAAGGCCAGCTGTACCTGGGCGCGCTGGCCGCGGTGGCGGTGGGCGGCCTGCATGACGGCACCGGCTTCGACCTGCCCCTGCCGGCGCTGTTCGGCGGCATGATGCTGGCGGCGGCGCTGGCCGGCGCTTTGCTGCTGCTGATCCCGGCGCTGCTCAAGACGCGCCTGGGCGTGGACGAGGTGGTGACCACGCTGCTGGGCAACTTCATCGTGCTGCTGTTCGTCTCGATGATGCTGGACGGCCCCATGAAGGACCCGATGGCGATGGGCTGGCCGCAATCGGTGGCGCTCAACCCCGACCTGGAGCTGGGCAAGCTGATCGAGCGCACCCGCGCCCACACCGGCCTGCTGTGGGCCGCCGGCCTGGCGCTGGGCCTGTGGCTGCTGAACCGCTACACGGTGTTCGGCTTCCAGATGCGCGCGGTCGGCGCCAACGCGCACGCCTCGCGCTTCCTGGGCCTGCCGGTCAACCGCGTGATGCTGGGCACGGCCATGCTGTCGGGCGCGCTGGCCGGACTGGCCGGCGCCATCGAGGTGGCCGGCCGCACCGGCTACGTCACGCTCGACATGTCGCCGGGCTACGGCTACACCGGCGTGGTGGTGGCCATGCTGGCCGGCCTGCATCCGCTGGGCGTGATCCTGGCCAGCATCTTCGTGGCCGGCATGCTGGTGGGCGCGGACAGCATGAGCCGCGCCATCGCGGTGCCGAACTACATCGCCGACGTCATCGTCGCCACCTCGTTGCTCGCCATGCTGGTCGCGACGCTATTCGCGCAGTACCGCCTGCGCCGCAACCGGGCTTGAGGAGCACGCCATGGAATGGATGGACCTGTTGAGTTCCGCGGCCTTCTGGGTCGCGGTGTTGCGGCTGGCGACGCCGCTGATCCTGGGCACGCTGGGCGTGCTGCTGTGCGAGCGCGCCGGCGTGTTGAACCTGGGCATCGAGGGCATCATGGCCGCCGGCGCCTTCACCGGCTGGCTGGTGGTGTACCTGGGCGCGCCGCTGTACGTGGGCGTGCTGGCGGCCGCGCTGGCGGGCGCCGTGTTCGGCCTGCTGCACGCGGTGCTGACGGTGCCGCTGGGCCTGTCGCAGCACGTCTCGGGCCTGGGGGTGACGCTGCTGGCCACCAGCCTGAGCTATTTCGCCTACCGCGTCACCTTCCCCAGCGTGAACACGCCGCCGACGATCACGCCGTTCGCCGAGATGAAGTTCCTGGACGGCATTCCGCTGATCGGCCCGGTGCTGGCCGGGCAGACGCCGATGACGCTGCTGGCGCTGGCCGCGGTGCCGATCCTGGCGTGGGTGCTGAACCGCACTCCGGTGGGCCTGGCGATCCGCATGGTGGGCGAGAACCCCGCCGCCGCCGAGGGCCAGGGCCTGTCGGTGACGAGACTGCGCATGGGCGCCATCGTCGCCGGCTCGGCGCTGATGGGCGTGGCCGGCAGCTTCCTGACGCTGGCGGCCTTCAACGCCTTCTTCTTCAACATGGTCAACGGCCGCGGCTGGGTCTGCGTGGCGCTGGTGGTGTTCGCCTCGTGGCGGCCCGGCAAGGCGCTGCTGGGCGCGTTGATCTTCGCCTTCTTCGACGCGCTGCAGCTGCGGCTGCAGCAGGGCGGGGCGGCGCTGCCTGGCCTGCCCGAGCTGCCCTATCAGGTCTACCTGATGCTGCCCTATATTCTGTCCATCCTGGCCCTGGTGGTGATGGCGCGCCGCGCCGCCTACCCGCAGGCCCTGATGAAGCCCTACCGCAAGGGCGAACGGTAATCCACAAGGTTTGACTATGCTCGATCTGATCCTCAAGAACTGCACGCTGCCGGATGGCCGCCAGCACATCGACATCGGCGTGGCCCAGGGCCGCATCGTCGCGCTCGAACCGGCGCTGAAGGCCGAGGCCGCGCAGACCCTCGACGCCGCCGGCCAGCTGGTGGCGCCGCCGTTCGTCGACGCCCACTTCCACATGGACTCGACGCTGTCGTTCGGCCTGCCGCGCGTGAACCAGTCGGGCACGCTGCTCGAAGGCATCGCGCTGTGGGGCGAACTGAAGCCGCTGCTGACGCAGGAGGCGCTGGTCGAGCGCGCGCTGGCCTATTGCGACTGGGCGGTGGCGCGCGGCCTGCTGGCGATCCGCTCGCACGTCGACGTGTGCGACCCGCGCCTGCTGGCGGTGGAAGCGCTGCTGCACGTGCGCGAGCAGGTCAAGCCGTACCTGGACCTGCAACTGGTGGCCTTCCCGCAGGACGGCGTGCTGCGCGCGCCGGGCGCGCTCGACAACCTGAAGCGCGCGCTGGACATGGGCGTGGACGTGGTCGGCGGCATTCCGCACTTCGAGCGCACCATGCAGGACGGCGCCGAATCGGTGCGCATCCTGTGCGAACTGGCCGCCGAGCGCGGCCTGCGCGTGGACATGCACTGCGACGAAAGCGACGACCCGCTGTCGCGCCACATCGAGACGCTGGCCTATCACACGCAACGCCTGGGCCTGCAGGGCCGCGTCACGGGTTCGCACCTGACCTCGATGCACTCGATGGACAACTACTACGTGTCCAAGCTGATCCCGCTGATGCGCGAGGCCGGCGTGTCGGCCATCGCCAACCCGCTCATCAACATCACGCTGCAAGGCCGCCACGACACCTATCCGAAGCGCCGCGGCATGACGCGCGTGCCCGAACTGCTGGCCGCCGGCGTGCCGGTGGCGTTCGGCCACGACTGCGTGATGGACCCCTGGTACAGCCTGGGTTCGGGCGACATGCTGGAAGTGGCACACATGGGCCTGCACGTGGCGCAGATGACCGGGCAGGACGCGATGCGCGCCTGTTTCCAGGCCGTCACGGCCACGCCGGCGAAGATCCTGGGCCTGGACGAGACCGGCCTGGAAGTCGGCAAGCGCGCCGATATGGTGCTGCTGCAGGCGCGCGACCCGGTCGAGGCGCTGCGCCTGCGCGCCACGCGCCTGATGGTGCTGCGCGCCGGGCAGGTGGTGGCGACCACGCCGCCGGCCACCGCCACGCTCAACCTGCCGGGCCGTCCGGGCCAGGTCAGCTTCCAGACGCCGGCCCGCTGATTGCGCGCTCCGGCACGGCCGGGATCAGGCCCGGCCGGGATCAGGCTTCCGATGCCGGCCCGCCGACATAGCCCGGCCGCCTGGCGGCCGTGACGATGATCTCCACCAGCAGATCGGGCGAGGCCAGCCTGGCCTCGCAGGTCGCGCGCGTCGGCAATGCGTTGGCCGGCGCCCATTCGGCCCAGACCTGGTTCATGCCGGCGAAATCGCGTTCGATGTCCTTGAGCCAGATCTGCACCGACAGCAGCCGGGTCTTGTCCGAATCGGCCCGCGCCAGATAGCCGTCGATCTTGGCCAGCGCGTCGCGCGTCTGCGCGACGATGCCGCCGTCGGCCGACGAGGTCACGCCCGCCACGTACACGGTATCGCCGTGAATCACGATGCGGCTCAGGCGCTCGTTGGAATCCTTGCGCACGATGTCATTCATGGGTGCTGCTCCTTGGGGATGGAAGCCGGCGCGCCCGTGGCGCCGGTGAAACGATCGATGGCGAACGGCGCGATCGGCAGATCGGTCGCGCCGGTGGTGATCAGATCGGCCATGATACGGCCGACGATCGGGCCCAGTTCGAAGCCGTGGGCCGAGAAGCCGAAGGCGTGGAAGGCGCTGTCGTAACGCTGGCTGCGGCCGATCACCGGGATCTCGTCGGGCATGGCGGCTTCGATGCCGGCCCAGCCGCGGTTCACGATCGCTTGCCGCATGTGCGGAAACAGGTCACAAACGGTGCGCGCGCCCTCGGCCAGCGAATGGAAATCCAGCTCGGTCCATTCCGCGTCGCGATCGACCCAGGCGCGGCGGCCGCCGCCAATCAGCACGGTGCCGTTGGCGCGCTGCTTGAACGACAGCGGCCGGCCGGTGCCCAGCACCACCGCGTCCAGGAAATGGTCCATGCGCAGCGTCACCAGCATCATCGGGCTGATGGCGGTCAGCGGCACCGGCTCGCCCCATTCGGCCGCGATGCGGTCGGCCCAGGCGCCGGCGCAATTGAGCACCTGCGGCGCGGTGTAGACGCCGGCGTCGGTCTCGACCCGCCACTGTCCCTGCTCATGCGCGCTGCGCAGCACCCGCACGCCTTCCAGGAAGCGCGCGCCCAGGCTGGCGGCCTTGCGGCGGAACGCCAGCGTGGTGCGGTAGGGGTCGGCGGCCGCGTCCTCGCGCGCGATCAGGCCGCCCTCTACCGTCGGCGCCAGCGCGGGAATCATCCCTAGCAATTCTTCGCGGTCGATCCATTGCTCGTGCGTGTAGCCGTGCTGTTGCATGGTGGCCAGGCGCGCGCGCAATGTCGCCACGTCGGCCTCGTTCTCGGCCACGCGCACCTGCCCGTGCTGCTCGAAGCCGCAGTCGTCGTCGACCAGTTCGCCGATGCGGTACCAGAGCTCGCGCGAGGCCAGCGCCAGCGGCACTTCGGCCAGGTGCCGCGCCAGCGTGCGCACGCCGCCGGCGTTCACGCCCGAGGCATGGCGGCCGACGTAGTTCTTCTCGATCACCAGCGCCGGCACGCCGGCGCGCGCCAGGTGCAGCGCCGCCGAACTGCCGTGCAGGCCGCCGCCGATGATGATGACGGCGGCCGAGCGGGAAGCGTCCGTCATGGCGGCCTCCTATTTCTTCAGGCGCACCACCGCCTGGCGCGACTCGTCGGTCTGCGGCAGCGACGCCAGCTCGCCCAGCGTCAGCGGCTTGGTCGGGAAGCGCAGGCGGTAATAGCCCACCTCCGGCACCGGCACGCCGCGCTCCTCGGCGATGATCTCCGAGACCGTCAGGCCACAGAAGCGGCCCTGGCACGGCCCCATGCCGCAGCGCAGGAACGCCTTCATCTGGTTCGGCCCGCTGCAACCGAGCTTGACGGTGTCACGCACCTGCGCGGCGGTCACTTCCTCGCAGCGACAGACGATGGTGTCGCCGGTGGGGCGGCGGAAGTTCTCGGGCGCCTTGTACAGGACATCGAAGAACGCGCGTCCGCGCACCGCCCGCGCCAGCGCGGCGCGCGGCGCGGCGGCTTCGCTGTCG
>ERZ1739169.153-NODE-153-length-18684-cov-16.741210_pt1 | contig 18684 bp, 16 predicted proteins | sample MGYA00581756_ERZ1739169 | MGnify/ENA primary metagenome ERZ1739169 (study PRJEB40789, sample SAMEA7425667) | Salamandra salamandra | biome: salamander skin | place: Germany | collected 2020-03 | study: cvxcv | reverse complement strand
CGCAATCGTGGGCGCCCGCCATCGGGTCCGCCCGACCGAGGGGCGACCTACGAAGACTCAACAACGCCAAGAAAAAAAGGCCAGAACCAGACGTTCAAGCCCGAAGCAGCAACGACCATCACCTCGATCGCAAGAAGAATCCGTCACTCAGACAACGGATCCTGAAACTGCGAACACTTCACTTGCACCAGCTTCCGATCCTGCAACCGCAACGCCGTCAACGCCCCGCCCCACACGCACCCGGTATCCAGGCAGATCACATCCGGACGCTGCATCAGCCCCAGCGTCGACCAATGGCCGAACACCGTCGTCACATCGCGCGTGGCGCGGTTCGGCACATCGAACCATGGCACCAGCCCCGCCGGCCACGCGCCAGGCGTCACCTTCGTCGCGAACTCCATGTGGCCGTTCGGCGTGCACAGGCGGATGCGCGTCAGCGCATTGATGATCACCCGCATCCGCTTGCCGCCCTTGTGGTCTTCCTTCCAGGTGGCCGGCTCGTTGCCGTACATCTTCTGCAGCGCCTTCTGCCAGTTCGGGCCGCGCAGCGCGTCCTGTACCTCGGCCGCCAGCGACAGCGTCTTGGCCACATCCCATTTTGCCAGCGTGCCCGCATGCACCATCAGATGATTTTGCTCGAAATGCGCCAGCGGGCGCGAGCGCAGCCAGTCGATCAGGTCGGCCGAATCCGGCGCGCGCAGGATGTCGTCCAGCGTGTCCGACTTGGACGGCTTGCGCACGCCCGCGGCCGCCGCCAGCAGGTGCAGGTCGTGATTGCCCAGCACCACCGTGGCGCGGTCGCCCAGGTCGATGATGCGGCGCAGCGTCGCAAGCGACTGCGGGCCGCGGTTGACCAGATCCCCGGCGAACCAGAAGCGCGACTTCGGATCGCCGACCAGTTCGGAATGGGACAGCAAGCGATCCAGCGGCGAGCAGCAACCTTGCACGTCGCCGATCATCCAGATACTGCCGTTCATGCGGGACTCTTGCTCCAGGGCCAACGTTGTTGGACGATACGGGTGATGGTGTGGCGGTACTCCATGTAGCTCATGGCGCCCAGCGCCAGGGCCATGGCGCCGATGTTCGGCCCCAGGGCGGTGAGCCAGGGCGGCCACTTGCCCAGCATGCCTACGTTCAGCGCCAGCTGGTTGAGCATGAAGAAGCCCACGCCCAGCAGGATGCCGATGAACACCTTGGCGCCCACGCCGCCGCGGCGCGTCTGCATCAGGCCGATGGGGGCGGCGATGGTGATCATCACCAGCAGCGTGAACGGATACGCCAGTTTGCGCCACAAGGCGACGACCTGTCGACCATATTGCAGCTGGTTGTTGCGCAAATAATCCACATAGTCCAGCAGCGTCGCGATCGACATCCGCTCAGGCGTCAGGATCCGGGCCAGCAGGCGTTCGGCGCTCAGGGTGGTGTCGACGGTGCGTTCCGGCACCTTCACCACCACCGCGGGGGGATTCTTCGGCGGGCGGGCGTCGGCCAGCGTTTCCGAGGCGTTGTCGTCCAGGCGGGTCTCGGAGACGTCCTTCAGCACCAGGTCGCCATGGGCGAAGAGCCCGGTCGGGGCGGTGGACAGCACCGACAGCGTCAGGTCCTTCTTGAATTCGTACAGGGTGACGCCGGTGACCTGGCCGTCGCCCTTGAGCTCGCCGATGTTGATGATGCGGGTGCCGCCGTTGGCGGTGGGTTCCTTGAACCAGTAGCCGCTGTTCAGGCGGTCGCCGCCGGCCTTGCCGCGGAACACCAGGTTGGCCTCGCCCGATTTCATTTCGGCCCAGGGGGTGACGTATTCGGACAGCAGGGCCGCGCCGATCATCAGCGGAATGGTGACGATCCAGAGCATGCGCAGCAGGCGCATGCCGCTGACGCCGGAAACCCGCAGGATCACCAGCTCATTGCGCTGCGCCAGGCCGGCCAGCGCCAGGATGGCGCCGATCAGCAGGCCGATGGGCAGGAGATCGTACAAGCGGGTGGGGATGGCCAGCGCCTGCATGTACAGCAGGGCCATCATTGAGAACTTGTCGCCGACGTTGTCGAGGTCGTCCACCAGCGCGAAGAACGTGAAAAGGCCCAGCAGGGCCATAAGGACCACTGCGCAGGAGCGATAGATCTCGCGGGCCAGGTAGCGACGTGCGGTACGCATGAATGGGACGGAAAAGGCGAATTGGCGTAAACGTGAAAGCTTAACAAATCCCGCCGTCCAAGGTGCGCGGGAACCTGCCCGGGCGGCCGGTTTTCGTATCAGGGGATATCGACCATCTGCATCCGCCGGGTCAGGGTGTAGACGCGGGAGTTCAGGTAGTTCGAGTTGCGGTGGCTGTCATAGAAGCGCGGATTGGGCAGCATGGCCGCCAGCCGGGCCGACTGGGCGGCCCCCAGGCTGGCCGCCGGCACGTTGAAATAATGTTTGGCCGCCGCCTGGGCGCCGAACACGCCGACGCCCCATTCCGCCACATTCAGGTACAGCTCCAGGATGCGCTCCTTGCTCATGACGTGTTCGATCATGTAGGTCAGCACCAGTTCCTGGCCCTTGCGCAGGTAGCTGCGGGAACTGGACAGGAACAGGTTCTTGGCCAATTGTTGCGTGATGGTCGAGCCGCCCCGCATCTTGCTGCGTCCGGCCGCCTCCTGTTTCTGGTTGTATTCCCAGGCCTTGCGGATGGCGTCCCACTCGACGCCGTCATGCTCGGTGAAGTTGGAATCCTCGGATGCCACCACCGCCAGCTTCAGGCTGCGGTCGATCTTGTCATAGGGCACCCACTCGTACTTCAAGCGGAAATCGGGGTTGCCGTCCTGCAGGCGGGACAATTCCTCGCGCATCACGGCGCTGCTGCCCGGGTTCTGGTAGTTGTACCAGACCACCAGCCCGAACAGCCAGAATTGGTACAGCAGCACGGCGCACACCAGCGCCATCAGCGCGCCGGTGATGATCCGGAACCAGGAGCGGCGCTTGCCGCTCTTGCCGCGGGCGGCCATCGGTTCAGTTTCCGGCCATGAGCGCCTCGCGCAGCGCGGCCAGCACCGGGGCGGGGTCGGGCCGCACGCCGTGCCAGATGAAGAAGCTCTCGGCCGCCTGGCCCACCAGCATGCCCAGGCCGTCGGCGGTGAGGGCGGCGCCGTCTTCCCGGGCCTGGCGCATGAACGCCGTCGGCTGGGCGCCGTACATCATGTCGTAGGCGGCCGCGCCCTCGGCGTACAGGCCGGCGGGCAGGTCGGGAGCGGCGTCCTGCAGCCCGCTGGCGGTGGCATTGACCACCAGGCTCCAGCCGCCGGGCAGGGCGGCGTCGGCCAGGCCGCCGGCGGTGACCCGGGTCTGCGGCTCGGCGCCGGTCTCGCGCCAGCCCTCGGCCAGCTCCAGCGCGCGGGCGGCGGTGCGGTTGACGATATGGATGCGGGCACAACCGGCCTGCGCCAAGGGTTGCAGCACGCCGCGGGCGGCGCCGCCGGCGCCCACCAGCAGCACCGAGGCGCCGCTCAGGCGCACGCCCAGGCGCAGCAGGTCGGAGACCAGGCCCACGCCGTCGGTATTGCAGCCGTGCCAGGCGCCGTCGCGCCACGACAGGGTGTTGACCGCGCCGGCCAGGCGGGCGCGGCTGGACAGGCGGCCCGCGGCCAGCGCGTAGGCCTCCTGCTTGAACGGCACCGTCACATTCAGGCCCAGGCCGCCCTCGGCGGCGAAGGCGGCGACGGCCGCCGTGAAGCCGTCCACCGGCGCCAGCAGGCGCTCGTAGCTGAGCGGCTTGCCGGTCTGGTGGGAAAACAGGGCGTGGATCTGCGGCGAGCGGCTGTGCGCGATGGGGTTGCCGATCACGGCGTAGCGGGCAAGAGGGGACGCCTCGGTCATGGGGCTTGGGTTTCCAGGGTGTCGTTGACGAAATGCCAGGTGCGGGTGATGACCAGCACGTCGGTGTCGCGCGCGATCTCGGGCGGGAACGGCGGGAACGGGGCCGCCAGCTGCACGATGCGGCGGGCGGCCTGGTTCAGCACCGCGTGCGGCGACGGCTGGTCGATCTCGACGTCGGCGATGCTGCCGTCGGCGCGCACCGACACGGTGATGCGCAGCGAGCCATAGATGCGGCCGCGCGCCTCGTCCGGGTAATGCTGGGTGCCGACGGTTTCGATGCGGGTGCGCCAGGCGTCCAGGTAGGCGGCGTAGCGCGAGGCCTCGGCCGAGGGCGCCACGAACTGCTTGCGCGGCTCGGCGCTGTATTGCTGCACCTTGGCCGCCAGCGCGGCGACCTGGGCGTTCTGGATGACGCTGGCCTGGTCCTCGGCGTCCTTGCCGCGCTCGTTGCCGTCGGGCCAGGGGTTGACGGCCTGGCGCTCGGCGCCGGCCTTGTCGGCGGCGCGCAGCTGGGTCATCAGGCGGGTCTGCTCGGCCTCGAGCTGCACCTGGCGGCGCCGCATGGCCTCGAGCACGATGGTCTCGGCCGAGGCGCCGGTCTGGGGCAGGGGCGTGGTGGACAGGCCGCGCTCGGCGTTGCCGCCGCCGCTCATCTGGTTCTGCGCCTGGGCGCGGGGGGTATCGGGCGGCGTCTCGCTGCGGGCGTTGAGCAGCACCACCTCCAGGCTGGTCGCCGGCGGCCGCGACAGGGCGGGCGCGCCAAAGCGCCACGCCAGGGCGCCGGCGTGCACCAACAGCGAAATCGCGAGGCCGATGCGCAGGTAATGCTGGGCGGGCGCGCCCAGCCACCGCAGCGGACGGCTCAGCGGGGGAGGGGAGTCAGCGACGTGTTGCACGCACGCATTGTAGAGCCACTCCGCCCGCCGCCGTCACCTTACTTGGACGGGCGCGGGAACACCCAGACCTTGCTGGCCGGCAGCGCCAGGCGGCAGGGGCCCGGCTCGCGGCCCTCGGGACCGTAGGCGCGCAGCGCCAGGGTGTTGGCCGGATCCGCGTCAGGGGTGCGGAACAGGTATTCCCAGCGGTCGCCCAGGTACATGCTGGTCAGGAGCGGCATGTCGATGTGGTTGCCGTCGGGATCGTCCGCCAGGCGGACCTGTTCGACCCGGATCACGGCGGTGGCGTCCTGGCCCGCGGCCACGCCCTCGCCGGCCTTGCCCCACAGCGCCCAGCCGCGGCCCTCGATGCGGGCGCGGCCGTCACGCACTTCGGTGACCTTGCCGTCCAGGCGGTTGTTGCTGCCCATGAATTCGGCGGTGAACAGCGTCGACGGCGCGCCGTACATCTCCTGCGGCGTGCCCTGCTGTTCGATCTTGCCGTTGTTCAGCAGCAGGATGCGGTCGGAAATGGCCATGGCTTCGCTCTGGTCATGCGTCACCATCAATGCCGACAGGCCCAGGCGGATGATCAGCTCGCGCAGGAAGGCGCGGGCCTCCTCGCGCAGCTTGGCGTCCAGGTTGGACAGCGGCTCGTCCAGCAGGATCACGGGCGGGCTGTACACCAGCGCGCGGCCGATGGCCACGCGCTGCTGCTGGCCGCCGGACAGCGCGTGCGGATGGCGCTGGCCGAGCTTGCCCAGGCCGAGCTGGTCCAGCACCGCCTGCACGCGTTCGCGCACTTCGCTCGACGGCACCTTGCGCAGCTTGAGCGGGTAGGCCACGTTCTCGAACACGGTCTTGTGCGGCCACAGCGCGTAAGACTGGAACACCAGGCCGAGATTGCGCTCCTCGGCCGGGATCTCCTGGCGCGCGGCGCCGTCGTAGACGGTGCGCTCGCCGATGGTGATGCGGCCTTGCTTGGGGCCTTCCAGGCCGGCCACGGCGCGCAGCAGGGTGGTCTTGCCGCTGCCCGAGGGGCCCAGCAGCGACACCACTTCGCCCTGGCGCAGTTGCATCGACACGCCCTTGAGCACCGGGTTGTCGCCGTAATCCAGGTGCAGGTCTTCTACAGAAAGCTCAATCATGAAGTTTGACTCCGAATCGCAGGGCGATGCCCAGGCCGATCACGACCAGAACGATATTGATGAAGGAAAGCGCGGCCACGATGTCGATGGCGCCCGAGGCCCACAGCGACACCAGCATGGAGCCGATGGTCTCGGTGCCGGGCGACAGCAGGTAGACGCCGGTGGAGTATTCACGCTCGAAAATCAGGAACATCAGCAGCCACGAACCGATCAGGCCGTACTTGGCCAGCGGCACGGTGACGTGGCGGGTGACCTGGCCGCGGCGCGCGCCGGCGCTGCGGGCGGCCTCTTCCAGCTCGGGGCCGACCTGCAGCAGCGTCGACGAGATCAGCCGCAGGCCATAGGCCATCCAGACCACCGTGTAGGCCAGCCACACGCTGAAGATGGTGCTGCGGATGGAACGCAGCCATTCGACGAAGTTCTCGCGCAGCCATTCCGCGAACGGCAGGCCCGACAGCCAGCCGCCCAGGTCCGCGTCCAGCGCGTTGTCCAGCCACATCGGCACGAACAGGAACACCCACAGGAACGCCAGGCCCGCCAGCAGGCCGGGCACGGCGCGCGGCACCAGCACGCTGTAGTCCATGAAGCGGGTGACGTTGTCCGGCTTGCGGTGCATCGCCAGGCCGACGAAGGTGTAGCAGATCACCGCCAGCGCGCCGCCGAAGACGCCGATGGCCACCGAGTTGACGATCGCGCGCATCAGGTTGGGTTGCGAGAACACCGTGCGGAACGCGTCCAGCGACAGCACGTCGAACAGCGACACGCCCATGCCCCAGTTGGACACGAAGGCGCGCAGCAACACGCCCAGCAGCGGCACCACGATGGTGACCAGCAGCCAGAACGTCACCACGCCGCCGGCCACCCAGCGCCACTTGCCCAACGGCAGCGGACGGGCGCGCGAGGCCTTGCCCTTGACGGTGACGAAGCGGTTGGCGGTGCGCATCAGGCGGCGCTGCAGCATGACCAGCGGAATCGTCATGCAGATCAGCACCACGGCCACCGCGGCCATCAGGTGGTACGACGGGATGCCGAGCTTGTTGGTCAGCTTGTACAGGTACGTCGCCAGCACCAGGTTGCCTTCCGGGTCACCCAGCACCAGCACCAGGCCGAACACTTCCAGGCCCAGGAAGAACAGCAGCACGGTGGCGTACAGCATGGCGGGGCGCACCATCGGCAGGCTCACCGAGACCATCACGCGCAGCGGCGAGGCGCCGCTGACGCGGGCCGCTTCCTCGACGTCCGAGCCCATGCTGCGCAGCGCCGACGAGATGTACAGGTAGGCATGCGGCACGTGCGTCAGGCCGGCGATGATGACGATGCTGGTCAGCGAATACACGTTCCAGGGCACGAAGCCCAGGATGTTCTGCACCCAGGTCGAGAAGAAGCCGACCGGGCCCGCCGCCACCACGTAGCCGAAGCCCAGCACCATCGGCGACACGAAGATCGGCACCAGGATCAGCGGCTCGATCCAGCGCCGGCCCGGCAGGTCGGTGCGGATCATCAGGAACGCCAGCATGCCGCCCAGCGGGATGGCGATGATGGCCAGCCCGAACGCCAGGATGAAGCCGCTCTTCAGCGCCTTGTAGAAATCGGGGTCCGCGAAGATGAAGCGGAATGCGTCCAGGCTGAAGACCTTGGACGGCGAAAAGAAGGGCGCGGATAGAAAGCTCTGGATGATGATGAACGACAGCGGCACGTAGATGGCCAAGGCTGTGATCAGCACCACCACGCCGCGTGGCAGGGACTGCCATTTTCTGCGCAATGACTGCATGGGGAAAATCCTGTTATCTCGATAGACGCGGGTCGCGCCCACTGGCCATGAACACCCGGGCCACGGGCGGCCTGGCGGGCGGCGGTGCTACGCCCTCCCGCGTGCTTGCGGCCGGGGGCCGGAGGCCCCCGGCTGTACCGGCGACAGCCTTACTTGCCGGCGGCGGCGCGCCAGTCCTTGATGAACTGCAGGCGCTTGTTCTGCTCCAGGTAGTCCAGCAGCGTCTCGTTGACCGGGATCGGCTTGAGCGAGGCGCCCAGCTTCTTGGTCATGCCGTCGACGTCGTTGTCGCCTTCGATGTCGTCACGGACCGAGGCCAGGTCGGCCTGGTTGGCCATGATTTCCTGGCCCTTCTGCGACAGCAGGTAGTCCATCCACAGCTTGGCGGCGTTGCGGTTCTTGGCCTTCTTGCTGATGAACGCCACGCGCGACAGCACCAGCGCGTAGTCGGTCGGGTAGGCCACGCCCAGCGACGGGTCGGTCTTGGCGCGGGTCTCGGCGTACGAGCCCAGGATGTTGTAGCCGACCAGGTTCTCGCCCGACGACACGCGTTCCATCATGGTGCCGGTGGACGACTGCACGATCAGGCCGCCCTTGGCGATGTCCTTGAGCGTCTCGAAGTACTTGGGATCGTTGGCCTTGTCCTGCACGGCCAGCATGAAGCCCACGGCCGACTTCTCGATGTCGTAGGTGGTGACCTTGTTCTTGAACTTGTCCGGCTGGCTGGCGATCAGCTTGGCCAGGGCGCCGTGCGTGGTCGGCACTTCGTTGGCCGGGATCAGGCGCTTGTTGTAGATGAACACCGCCGGTTCGTAGGTGGTGCCGTAGGCCGAATCCTTCCACACCGCCCAGGCCGGCAGCTTGGCGATCTCGGGCGACTTGTACTGCAGCGCGTAGTCGGTGGCCAGCTTGAGCGCCGAGTCCATCGACGAGCTCCAGACGATATCGCCGCTGCTGCCGCCCGCCGCCTGTTCGCTGATGTAGCGGTTGTACAGCTCGGTGCTGTTCATGTCGTTGTATTCGACCTTGACGCCGGGATACAGCGCTTCGAAGCCCTTGATGATGGGGCCGGCGGCCTTGGTGTCGGTGGTCGAATAGATCACGACCTTGCCTTCCTTCTTGGCGCCGTCGAGGATCTTCTGATAATCGGCCGGGTAGCCCGCGGGAACCGTTTGGGCGTAGGCGCTGCCGGCGGCGATGGCGAATGCAGCGGCGCAGGCGGCCGCCAGTCTGGACTTGGCAAGCATGTCTTGTCTCCGTTTGGAATTGGTATCGACAGGCGCAAGGGCCTGCTTGGCGCCCATCTTAGGTTTCGGCGTCTGTCGTCGTCCTGTCATGGGGCGACAGCCGGGATAGGGGTAATCCCGGTGTCCGCCCGCCGCGCCCTAGGGGCGTTCGGGCGTGTCGGTCACCAGCCGGATCCAGTTCTGCACGAAGCGCGAATGACGCCGCTGGTCGAGCCCCACCAGCAGGGCCGGCGACAGCACCACCGGCTGCACGATGCCCTGCGAGCGCGCCAGCACCGCTTCCGAGGTCCAGCGGCCGGGCGTGTCTTCCATGATCGATCCCAGCGCCGCATGGCTCGATGCCACCTGTTGGCCCGCCGGCGACAGCAGCCAGTCGACCAGCGCGCGGCCCAGGTCCGGGTTGGGCGCGCGCCGCGCGATCAGCACCGAGCGCGCCAGCACCAGCACGTAGTCCTGCGGGAACACCACGCCGATCTTGCTGCCCGCCGCCTGGCGCGACAGGGCGTAGGAGCCGAGGATGTTGTAGCCCAGGTCCATATCGTCGTTCTCGATGGCGTCGAGCAGTTCGGCGCTGGTGGCCGACAGCCGCACGCCGACCTGGCCGAAGGCGTTGGCCAGGCCCCAGAAGTTCGACGACACCAGCTCGTCCTGCTCGGCCATCAGATAGCCCACGCTGCTGCGCGAGATATCGTAGGTGCCGACCCGGCCGTGCAGCCGCGCGCGATCCTGTTCGAGCGTGCGCAGCAGGTCCTGGCGCGAGCGCGGCACGGTGGCCTCGGTGTAGCGCTTGGGGTTGTAGACGATCACGGCCGGCTCGAAGGTGAAGCCGTAGACCTCGTTGCGCCACACCGCCCAGGACGGCAGCTTGGTCGCATACGGCGAGGTGTAGCGCTGGGCGTAGCCGTCGTTGGCCAGGCGGATCTGCAGGTCCGAGGCCGAACTCATCAGCACGTCCACGTCCTTGAGCCGGTCTTCGATGGCGGCCTCGTACAGTTCGCGGCTGCCCATCTCGCGGTAGACCACGGTAACGTCGGGCCGCTGCGCCTGGAAGCCGAGGATCAGCGGCGCCACCACCGGCGTGTCGGTCGGACCGGCGATGGTCAGCACGCGCGACGACGGCTGCGGCGCCGGATAGCGGGTGACGATCTCGGGGATATCGGCGGCGCGCACGTCGGCGGGCGCGGTGGTCAGCAGCAGCATGGCCGCGCCAATGGCGCCGAGCCAGCTGGCCACGTTACGGCCGGTGCGTTGGCGCGCCAGCGGCAGGATGACGCGCGCCGACAGGCCGCCGCCCGGACGGTCCTGCAGCCACAGCGAGCCGCCATGCGCCACCGCCACCGAGCGCACGATGGCCAGTCCCAGTCCCGAGCCGGGCAGCGATTCGCCGGTGCGGCCGCGGGTGAAGCGTTGCTGCACGGCGTCCTTTTCGTCATCGGCGATGCCCGGCCCGCGGTCGGACACGGTCAGCGCCACCCGGTAGCCGGCCACCGGCGTGGCCTGGATGTCGACGGTGCCCTCGGGCGCATAGCGCAGCGCGTTGTCCACCAGGTTGCGCAGCATTTCGCGCAGCGCCACGCGATCGCCGGCGATGCGGGCGCGCCGCACCTGCGGCGCGATCTCGATGCGCAGGCGCTGCGCCTCCAGCGGCCCGATGCGGCGGCGGGTCTCGTTGATGGTCTCGGCCACGCCCACCGGCGCGCGCGCGCCCTTGCCCAGCCGGTGCGTGATGGTGGCGTCCATCAGCAGCTGGTTGATGAGCTGGCTGGCATGGGTGGCGTTCAGGTGGATGCGGCCAAGGCGCTCGTGCAGCCGCTTGGGATCGGTTTCATCCAGCGCCACTTCGGCCTGCGCCCGCAGCGAGGCCAGGGGCGTGCGCACCTGGTGGGCCGCATCGGCGACCAGGGTGTTGAGGGTGTCCATCAGTCCCGACAGGCGTTGCATGAAGGCGTTCAGGGCTTCGACCAGGCGCCGCACTTCGGTCGGCACCGGGGTGATCAGCGGCGCCAGGTCGTCCGGCGCCCGCCGCCGCAGTTCGCGCTCGACCACGGCCAGCGGCGCGAACGCGCGCTGCACGCCGAACCACAGCAGGCCCAGCGCCACCAGCGACACGACCACCAGCGGCAGCACGCTGCGGCCCAGGATTTCGCTGGCCAGTTCCTCGCGCGATCCCAGCGTTTCCGCTACCCGCACGGTGACCCAGCCGGCATGCTGGCTGGCCGACACCAGCCGGCCCACCGTGGCCACGCGCACCGGCTCGTCGTGATAACTCAGGTAGGTGAAGACCGGGGTGGCCGACTGCGCCAGCGGCAAGCCGGGCGCCAGGTCGGCGTAGCCGGTGATGAGGCGGCCGTTGGAGGTGCGGGCCTCGTAGAACACGCGCTCGCTGCCCGACAGCATGGCCAGGGACGACACGGGCGGTTCGACGGTGACGCCGTTGTCCTCGATCTGGACCGAGCCGGCGATGGTCAGCGCCGACGCCGCCAGCAGCCGGTCGAAGGCCTGCTCGGCGGCGCGCTGGGCGTAGTCGCGCAGGAAGAACACCAGCCCGATCAGCGCGCAGGCCAGCAGCGCCGCGCCCAGCGTGAAGACGCGGCGGCGGATCGAAAAGCTGTCAGGAAGGCTCATGGCTGCGGGCCTGGTAGCCGACGCCGCGCACGGTGACGATATCGATCGAGGCGCCCGCCAATTTCTTGCGCAGGCGCGAGATCAGCAGCTCCAGTGCATTGAGCGAGCCGTCGTCCAGGTCGAACAGCTGGTTCATCAGCCGTTCCTTGGCGACGGTCTGCCCCAGTTTGCCGACCAGGATCTCCAGCAGCCGGAATTCGCGCCGCCCCAGTTCCAGCGGCGCGCCGGCCAGCACGACGTGGCGGTTGGCCAGGTCGAGGCTCAGGTTGCCATAGGCGGTGACGCTGCTGGTCTGTCCGGCGGGCCGGCGCAGCAGGGCGCGCAGCCTCGCTTCCAGCTCGCGCAGGTCGAAGGGCTTGACGAGGTAGTCGTCGGCGCCGAGGTCGAGCATGTCGATCTTGTCTTCGATCTCGGACCGCGCGGTCACGACGAGCACGGGCGCTTCCAGCCCGGCGGCGCGCAATTCGCGGATGACGCTGAAGCCGTCCTTGCCGGGCAGGTTGATGTCGAGCACCAGGGCATCCCAGGTCTCGTCCAGGCCCCAGCGCAGCGCGGCGACGCCATCACGCACCCATTGCACGCTATGGCCCGCCGAACGCAGTTTGCTCTCCACGGCATCGCCCAGGTCGAGGTTGTCCTCGACCAGCAGAATGCGCATGTCCGTCCTCCGATATTGATTTGTGATTTTTTTCGGAAGTTTAACGGGAGGCTTTGATGCTGTCGCGGCCGGGGGGGTGTTCTTTTGGCCGCCCGTGGCGTCGGCGGCCGGTGGGGCGCGGGGCTGCGATTGCGGTCCGGAGCGTTCGCTCCGGACTGCCCCGTCCTCATCCTCGTTGCCGCCTACGGCGGCTGCCTTCGGATTCCGTCGGGCGCATCTGACGCCCCGCGCCCCACCGGCCGCCGACGCCACGGGCTGCACCGTGATCACTTCACCGGCGCGGGGGCGAATCGTGTGCTTGGCGTTTTGGTGGAAGATCGCGTCGGGACGGAAGATTTGGCGGGGCCGCCAAAACCGGCCGCGCGGGCGGCCTTCTTTGGCATTTGGGGGGAGGCCGGGCGAGATGCGGAAGAGTCTGTGGGCATTGCCGGAGGTGTTCTGCCTGGAGGAGGGATGCATTGGGAGTGTTCCCGCGGAAGAGTCTGGGATGCATTGGGTGGGGCTCCCCGCGGGAGAATCAGCGATGCATCACCTTATGTCTTCCCCGTTACCCACTCTTCCCTAATCAGGCGGCGCGCCAAGCCCGTCACGCGCACGCCACCCTCCACCGCGCGCCGCCCACTCTCTCCCCCCCGACCGGACGGCCCCCCAGCAAGCCACCCGTCACCCGCGCACAGCGTCATCAAACCAAGCCAAGACACCGCGTAAGTTGCGGGCGGCCGCCCGCGCGGCCACCCGCAACGGGCACCAGCAATCTCGTGAAGTTTCCCCGCTCCAGTAGCGCGACAGGCCAAGAAAAACGTAGCCCGTCTGGCAGGCGGTCCTGGCGGCGGGCAACCTCGATGCGCCCGACGGAATCCGAAGGCAGCCGCCGACAGGCGGCAACGAGGATGAGGATGGGGCAGTCCGGAGCGAACGCTCCGGACCGCAATCGTGGGCGCCCGCCGCCAGGACCGCCTGCCAGACGGGCGGCCTAAGAAAGCCCCCCGCCGCCAGCAGAAACAACCCAACGACAAGCCAAATGCCGCCCTAGGCAGCAGCCTCTTCAGCCGCCGGCCCCACCTGCCCCACATACCGGCAGTCCAGCTCCAGCGACAACTCATCCATCCCCAGGATCTCCACCTCCACCGCCGTCCCGCGCTCCAGCTCGGGCATCCCCCCGATGCGGGTGACGAGCGGGCAGTTGGCGAAGCGCACCAGGTCTTCGCGCAGCACGTGGGCCACCGTGCGGGTGATGTGGTGCTGCTTCAGCCAGCGCAGGCACCAGTAGCGCTCCATCGCGCTCTGGAACTCGGCCCAGGCCGCGTACTGCGCGTCGAACGCGCCGATGATCGCGAACAGGTCCGCGTCGCGCGGCTTGAAGGGGGCCACCAGGCGCGCCGAGACGCCGTGTTCCACCGCGGCGATCAGCTGCCACTGGTTCACCAGGTCCACGTAGCGGCGCAGCGGCGACGTACTCCAGGCGTATTGCGGCACGCCGATGGCCTCGTGCGGCAGCGCCTGCGTGCTCATGCGCACGCGGCCGGCCTGTTGCGAGCGGTAGATGCCGGGCACGCCGTGCTGGTTCAGCAGGCCGCCCCACAGGTTGTTGGCCAGGATCATGTACTCGGCCACCATCCGGTCCAGCGGCGCGTTGCGCTGGCGCGGCACCAGGCGCACCGGGGTGTCGGGATCGTCGGGGTCGCCGTCCAGGTAGAAGCTGTACTCCACCCGCGAGTTGTTCTCGGGCTTGCCGCGCACGTTCTCGCGCTGCGCCGACAGCGCCTGCGCCAGCTTCCACAGCGGGCGCAGCCAGTGGCCGTAGGGCATGTCGGTGGACGTGTCGTTCAGGCTCTCTTCCGTGACCTGGGCGTCGAGCATGTTGTGGCGCAGGTTCTCGCGCACCACCACGCGCTCCAGGCGCGTGTCGGATTCGATGACCTCGCCGGTTTCCGGGTTGGCCGTCACGTACAGCGACAGCACCGGCACCTCGCGGCCCGCGTCCAGCGAGAACGCCTTGATGACGTTGTCGGGCTGCATCGGGATCTTGTCGCCCGGCATGTAGACGGTCGACAGGCGCGCGCGCGCCAGCTTGTCGAATTCGCTGTCGCGCGTCACGGTCAGGCCGGGCGCGGCCACGTGGATGCCCACGCGCAGGTTGCCGTCGGGCAGGGTGGAGACCGACAGGGCATCGTCGATCTCGGTGGTGGTGACGTCATCGACCGAATAGATTTCGGCGTCCGACAGCGGCAGGTCGCGGTCGACCGGCGGCAGTTCCAGCTCGGGGAAGGCCAGGCCGCGCGGGAAGTTCACCGCCAGGAAGCGGCGCTTGTGCAGCGCCAGCGCGTGCGGCCAGGCGCCCAATTCCAGCAGCAGGCGGTCGGGGCTCTTGCCGAGCTTGGCGCAGGCGGCGTCCAGCGCCTTCCATTGCTGCGAATTCTTGTCGGGCCGGATCAGCAGCGATTCGGCGGCCTGGGCGATGGGCTCGGGCAGGCGGCCGGCGGCCATTTCGTCCACCCATTCCTGCTGCTGCTCGGCCTGGCGCTGTTTCTTTTCCAGCGCGGCCAGGGCGGCGGCCAGGATGTCGGGCGGGGCGGGGCGGTAGCTGCCCTTGCCGCGACGGTGGAAATAGGCGGGCGCGCCGTGCAGCCGCATCAGCAGCGCGGCCTGCTCGACCGGGGTGGGGGCGTGGCCGAAATAGTCGGTCGCCAGCACGGGAGAATCGAATTCCTCCTGGGGGGCGCATTCCCACAGGAACTGCAGGTCCAGGGTGTCGGCCAGCGCGGTCGCCTGGGCCATCAGCGCGGCCGGTTCGGGCGCGGCGAAATTGAACAGGGTGTTGGCGCGCTTGATCTTGCTGCGCTTGCCCGATTCCGACTCCACCTGCAGGCTGGCGTCGGTTTCGGACAGGATATGGCCGGCCTTGAAGCTGCCGTCGTCTTCGTAAAACACATACATGGTGAGGGTCGTCCTGGGCGGCGCGCATGCGCCGCCTTGCGCAGCTATCTATCGTTGATGTCAGTGTTATTTGGGGCCATTCGGCGCGGAGCCAAGAGCGAATTCGAGCACCTCGGGCATCCAGTCGGCGAAATCGGACAGGCCGTGGTCGCTGCCCTGCACGATGCGCTGGCGGCAATCCGCGTAGCGATCGCGCATTTCGCGCCAGTCCAGCACCTCGTCGCCCGTCGCCGCCACCAGGAAATACCGCTCTGGCTGGGTGATCCGGCTGACGTGCAGGGCGGCCAGTTCCTCCACATACTCCGGCAGGAACATGAACGGCGCGTCGGAATGATACATGCGGTGCTCGCCCACCTGGGTCGCCAGGTCGCGCGCGGCCTCGACCGCGGGGTTGAGCAGCACCGCCTTGCAGCCCAGCTGTTCGGCCAGCCAGGTGGCGTAGAAGCCGCCCAGCGACGAGCCGACCACGGTCAGCGCGCGCGGGTCGGCGGCGCCGGCCAGTTGGCGCTGGGCGATGCCCAGCGCCAGCGCGACGGCCTCGCGCGGGCTGGCCGGCAGTTGCGGGCAGGCCCAGTCGCCGGCCAGGCCGCGGGCGGCCATGGCGTCGGCCATCAGGCGGGCCTTGAACGAGGTCGGCGAGGAACGGAAGCCGTGCAGGTAAAGAATCATCTCGTGCCTTTCCGGTGGAGCGGGATCGCGGAGCGCCAGGCCTCAGCCGCGCGCCTCCAGGGCGGCCAGCAGTTTGCCGTGGATGCCGCCGAAGCCGCCGTTGCTCATCACCAGCACCTGGTCGCCGGGTCGCGCGGCATGCGTGACGGCGGCTACCAGGGCGTCGATATCATCGTAACTGGAAGCACGCTCGCCCAGGGGCGCCAGCACCTCCGCCGGATTCCAGCCCAGGGCGTGCTTGCCGGCGCGGGCGCCGAAGCAGAACACCAGGTCCGCGTCGCGCAGGGAGTCCGGCAGGCGCGCCGCCATGGCTCCCAGCTTCATGGTGTTGGAGCGCGGCTCCAGCACGGCCAGGATGCGCGTCGGTCCGACCTGGCGGCGCAGGCCTTCCAGGGTGGTGGCGATGGCGGTGGGGTGATGGGCGAAATCGTCATAGACCTTGACGCCGTTGACCGTGCCGCGCAGTTCCATGCGGCGTTTCACGCCGCCGAACCGGCTCAGGGCCTCGACGCCCTCGGCCGCCGGCACGCCGGCGTGCTCGGCGGCGGCCAGCGCCGCCAGCGCGTTCATGCGGTTGTGTTCGCCGCCCAGGGTCCAGCGCACGGTGCCCATGTCGACGCCGTCGCGCCGCACCTCGAAGGCGCCGCTATCGTCGGGCGCGCCCGCCTGCCAGGCGCCATCGGCGCCGAACGTGACGGTTTCCGACCAGCATCCGCGCGCAATCACGCGGTCCAGCGCCTCCGAGTGCGTCGGGCGGATGATGCGGCCGGACGCCGGAATGGTGCGGACCAGGTGATGGAATTGGGTTTCGATGGCGGCCAGATCGGGGAAGATGTCGGCGTGATCGTATTCCAGGTTGTTCAGCACCGCGGTGCGCGGGCGGTAGTGGACGAACTTGGAGCGCTTGTCGAAGAACGCCGTGTCGTATTCGTCCGCTTCGATCACGAAGGGGCGGCGCGCCGGGTCGTAGCGCGCCGACACGTGCAGGTCCTGGGCCACGCCGCCGATCAGGAAGTTGGGCGCCAGGCCCGCGGCCTCCAGGATCCAGGCCAGCATCGAGCTGGTGGTGGTCTTGCCATGGGTGCCGGCCACCGCCAGCACGTGCGCGCCGGGCAGGATGTTGTCGCCCAGCCATTGCGGGCCGGACACGTAGCGGGCGCCGGATTCCAGAATGGCTTCCATCAAGGGGTTGCCGCGGCTGACGACGTTGCCGATCACGTACAGGTCCGGCTTGAGGGCCATCTGCTCGGGGCCGAAGCCCTCGATCAGCTCGATCCCCTGTTCGGACAGCTGGGTGCTCATGGGCGGGTAGACGCCCGCATCGCAACCGGTGACCTTGTGGCCGGCGGCGCGCGCGATCAACGCCAGGCCGCCCATGAACGTACCGCAGATGCCAAGAATGTGCAGGTGCATTGAAAACTCTCCTGTCCTGCATTGTATATATAGGCGCAGGTCATGCCGGCGCGGCGGCCGATGCGGCGAAAACCGGCCGCAGCGGTTATGATCGCGCCATGAATCGACGCCTACTCCTTTCCGCCGCCGTGGCCGTTGCCGCCACGGTCGCGGGTGGCTACACCCTGCTGGGGCGCAACAAGCCGCAGCCGGCACCCGCGGCGCCCGCCGCCGAGGATCCTGTCGCCGCCCTCATGCAGTTGCAGCTGCCCGACCTGAACGGCGCGACCCAGTCGCTGGCCGCCTGGAAAGGCCAGCCCATCGTGGTGAATTTCTGGGCCACCTGGTGCGCGCCATGCGTCAAGGAAATGCCCGAGCTCGACGCGTTGCAGAAAAAATACCCGCAAATCAAGTTTGTCGGTATCGGCGTGGATTCTGCCGCCAACATGCAAAAATTTGTCGAGAAAGTACAGGTTTCCTACCCGTTGTGGGTCATTGGCGCCGGTGCCATCGACACCCTGCGCAAGCTCGGAAACCCCAGCGGCGGCCTGCCGTTTACCATTGTTTTCAACGCAGATGGCAGCATTAACCGGAAGATATTGGGTGAAATCCAGCCTGATGATCTGAACCAGACGCTATCCGGTTTGAAGGCGTAAGTCTGTTGGACAAATAGTAGGAATTGGCGTAAAAAGCTGGTTTATCGGCTGTTTTGCCAACAATTGGCAATCCACTCATTGGCAAGCGCATGGCGCAAAACATACTGGTATTGCATGGCCCGAATCTGAACCTGCTCGGCACCCGGGAACCTCACATCTACGGCAGCCTCACGCTGTCCCAGATCAACGAGGGCCTGGAGCGGCTGGCCGGTGACTTGGGCGCCACGCTGACCGCGTGGCAAGGCAATCACGAAGGCGCGCTGGTTGACCGCATTCAGGCGGCCCGGCAAGACGGCACCGATTTCATCATCATCAACGCGGCGGCATATACGCACACCAGCGTCGCGATCCGCGATGCGCTGGCCGGGGTCGCGATCCCATTTATTGAAGTACATTTGTCCAACCTGTATAAGCGAGAGCCCTTCAGGCATCACTCATATCTGTCCGACTTGGCGGTAGGCCTCATCAGCGGCCTGGGCGCGGACGGCTACGAAGCGGCTCTGCGTTACGCAGTGCGGCACTGATCTCGCACCAACTCTCAGCTTTTACATCTTATATGGCGCGGCCCCGACGATCGGGACGTTGCCGACACTATCTCGGGAAGCAGCTTCTATGGACCTTCGAAAACTCAAAACCCTGATCGACCTGGTGGCTGAATCGGGCATCGCCGAGCTGGAAATCACCGAAGGCGAAGGCAAGGTTCGCATCGTCAAGTTCTCGCAGACCCTGCAGCCGGTGGCCTACCACCAGCCGGAAGCCGGCGTCGCCGCCGCGCCGGTGGCCGCCGCCGCGCCCGCCGCTGCAGATCGAAGAGCGTCGTGTAGGGAAAGAGTGTAGGCTATAGTGTAGATCT
>ERZ1739169.151-NODE-151-length-18824-cov-15.637807_pt1 | contig 18824 bp, 19 predicted proteins | sample MGYA00581756_ERZ1739169 | MGnify/ENA primary metagenome ERZ1739169 (study PRJEB40789, sample SAMEA7425667) | Salamandra salamandra | biome: salamander skin | place: Germany | collected 2020-03 | study: cvxcv | reverse complement strand
GCAAGCATGCAGATACTGCGGATATATATTGTAGTCTCTATGGGTAGTTTATCTTATTGTGTTGTTTTTGTTGATGACACGGCCGTCACCGAGATCCACTCTCTAGCCTTCTCTCTTGCCCTACGCTGATCGCGCCGCTGCGCGCGCGCCTGGCCGGATTGCTGCGGCTGCGGCCGATGCTGGACGCGCTGTACCCGCCGCGCGCCGGCATTTTCGCGCCGTCCGATGACACCATCGTCTGCCGCTGCGAGGAGCTGACCGCCGGCGACATCCGCCGCGCGGCCGCCATCGGCCAGCCCGGCCCCAACCAGATCAAGTCGTACACCCGCGCCGGCATGGGCCCGTGCCAGGGCCGCCAGTGCGGCTACACCATCGCCCACATCGTCGCCGCCGAACAGCAACGGCCGGTGGCCGAGGTCGGCTTCTACCGCATCCGCCCGCCGCTCAAGCCCTTGACGCTGGGCGAGCTGGCATCGCTGGACATCGAGGAAGAACAGGCATGAGCGCACGGCATTGCGATGTGATCGTGATCGGCGGCGGCCTGCATGGCCTGTCGGCCGCGCTGCATGTGGCGCGCGAGGGCCGGCGGGTGGTCGTGATCGAGAAACACTGGGTCGGCCGGCACGCGTCCGGCGCCACCGCCGCCGGGGTGCGCACGCTGAACCGCGACCTGGGCGAACTGGACCTGTCGCTGGAGGCCATGGACATGTGGCACGCCATGGCCTCGCTGGTGGGCGACGACTGCGGCTTCCACGCCAACGGCCAGATCTGCGTGGCCGAGACGCCGGCGGCGCTGGCCAGGCTGGAGGCGCGCGTCGCCGACCTGCGCGCCCGCGGCTACACCCACGAAGAGCTGATCGGCCCCGACGAACTGCGCCGCCTGCTGCCGGACCTGAGCCCGCACTGCCTGGGCGCGTCGATCGCGCGGCGCGACGGCGCGGCCGATCCGCATCGGGCGCTGCGCGCCTTCCGCGCCAGCGCCGAGCAGGCCGGCGTGACCATCATCGAGCACTGCGGCGTCACCGGCCTGGAACGGCAGGGCCAGGACTGGCGCGTGCTGACCGAGGCCGGCCCGTGGATCGCGCCCTGCGTCATCAACGCCGCCGGCGCCTGGTCGGCGCGCATCGCGGCGATGGCGGGCGACGACATTCCGCTGGCGACCAAGTCGTCGATGATGATGGTGAGCGAACGGCTGCGGCCCTTCATCAAGCCGGTGGTGGCCATCATGGGCCGCTCGCTGTCGTTCAAGCAGTCGGACCAGGGCACGCTGGTGATCGGCGGCGGCCTGCAGGGCATTCCCGACCTGGACCGCGAGACCTCCACCGCCCGCATGCGGGTGCTGGCCAAGGGCGCGCACGCCGCCACCGATCTGTTCCCGTCGGTGCGCAACATCCGCATCGTGCGGGTCTGGGCCGGGCTGGAAGCCAAGACCGACGACATGCTGCCGGTGATCGGCCCGTCGCCCAACGCGCCTGGCGTGCTGCACGCCTTCGGCTTCTCGGGCCACGGTTTCGAGCTGGTGCCGGTGGTGGGCGCGGCGCTGGCGGACCTGGCGCTGCGCGGGCACACCGCGCGCGCCATCGGCAACCTGCGGGCCGAGCGGCTGATGTCGCCGCCGGCCAAGGAGCAATCATCATGATGCGCTACGCCATCAAGCGCCTGCTGCTGGCGATCCCCACGCTGCTGGCGATGCTGACCGCGGTCTTCATCCTGGTGCGGCTGGTGCCGGGCGATCCGGCCGCCGTCATGCTGGGCGACCAGGCCAGCGCCGAGGCCCTGGCCGCGCTGCGCCTGCGGCTGGGCCTGGACCTGCCGACCTACGTGCAATACGGCCGCTTCCTGGGCGACATGCTGACCGGCAACTTCGGCGTCTCCATGGCCAGCGGCCGCACCGTGCTGCAGGAAGTGGCGCTGGTGCTGCCGTGGACCCTGCAGCTGACCGCCGCCGCCATCCTGATCGGCGTGGCCTTCGGCCTGCCGCTGGGCATCTGGGCCGCGCTGCGCCGCAACGCCTGGCCCGATTACCTGGGCCGGCTGCTGTCGCTGACCGGGCTGTCGTTTCCCGCTTTCGTGTCGGCCATCCTGATGCTGCTAGTGTTCGCCATCCAGCTGCGCTGGTTCCCGGTGATCGGCAGCGGCGGCGGCAGCGACTGGGGCACGCAGCTGCGCAACCTGGTGCTGCCGGCCTTCAACCTGGGCCTGATCATGATGGCCTATGTCATGCGCGTGACGCGCTCGTCGATGCTGGGCGTGATGGGCGAGGACTACGTGCGCACCGCCCGCGCCAAGGGCGTGCGGCCCTGGCGCCTGGTGGTGCGGCACGGCCTGCGCAACGCGCTGATCCCCATCGTCACCGTGGTGGGGCTGTATTTCGGCACGCTGATCGGCAACTCGGTGCTGACCGAGATCGTGTTCAACCGCCCCGGCCTGGGCAAGCTGATCCTGGGCGCCCTGAACAGCCGCGACTACACGCTGCTGCAGGGGCTGATGGTGGTGTTCGCGTCGTGCGTGATCGTCGTCAATCTGCTGACCGACCTGGTGTACGGGCTGGTCGATCCTAGGGTGAAATACCAATGAGCGCCATCGCCGCCGCTTCTCCCGCGCGCCCCAATGCCTTGTGGCAGGCGCTGTCCCGCAACCGCCTGTCGTGGGTCGGCATCGGCCTGCTGCTGCTGATCGTGCTGGCCGCCGTGCTGGCGCCCTGGCTGGCGCCGCACGATCCGCTGCAGCAGAACATCGCCTACCGCCTGGAGCCGCCCTCGGCCGAGTTCTGGCTGGGCACCGACAGCTACGGCCGCGACGTGCTGTCGCGCCTGATCTACGGCGCCCGCGTGTCGCTGCTGGTGGGGTTCGTCGCCATCCTGATCGCCATGTGCATCGGCTCGGCGCTCGGCATCCTGGCCGGCTACGTCGGCGGGCTGGTGGACCAGCTGATCATGGGCCTGGTCGACGTGCTGCTGTCGTTTCCCACGCTGCTGCTGGGCCTGATGGTGGCCGCGATGCTGGGCGCCAGCCTGGAGAACCTGATCATCGCCATCGCCATCACCGAGATCGCGCCGTTCGTGCGGGTGGCGCGCGCGCCCACCATCGCGCTCAAGCAACGCGATTTCGTCGAGGCGGGCAGGGCGCTGGGCTACGGTCCGCTGCGCCTGATGGGCGTGCACATCCTGCCCAACATGATGTCCGACGTGGTGGTGCTGGGCTCGCTGTGGATGGCCTCGGCCATCCGCACCGAGGCCTCGCTCAGCTTCATCGGCCTGGGCGTGCCGCCACCGGCGGCCACCTGGGGCGGCATGATTCGCGAGGGCTTCGAGAACATCCTGGACGCCTGGTGGCTGACGGTGTTCCCCAGCGTCGCGATCCTGCTGACCGTGCTGGCCCTGAATCTGCTGGGCGACGCGCTGCGCGACGCCATCGATCCCAAGCTGCGTTCGGAGCGTTCATGAACCCCCAGACCCAAGCTCCCGTATTGGAACTGCGCGCGCTGCGCACCGAATTCCGCGCTGGCGGCGCCTGGCACGCCGCGGTGCGCGACGTGTCGCTCAGCGTCGGCCGCAATGAAACCCTGGCGGTGGTCGGCGAATCCGGCAGCGGCAAGAGCGTGACCGCGCTGTCGGTGCTGCGCCTGTTGCCCGGCGCCGGCGCGCGCCACGGCGGCGGCCAGGTGCTGCTGGATGGCCAGGACCTGACCGCCCTGTCCGAAAAGCAGATGAGCAAGCTGCGCGGCGAGGCCATCGCCATGATCTTCCAGGAGCCGATGACGTCCCTGAACCCCACCATGACGGTGGGCGACCAGATCGCCGAGGCCATCCGGCTGCATCGGCGCGTGTCGTGGAAGGAGGCGCGGCGCCAGGCGCTGGCGGTGCTGGAAGAGGTCAAGATCCCCGCCGCCGCGCGCCGTTTCGACGACTATCCGCACCAGTTCTCGGGCGGCATGCGCCAGCGCGTCATGATCGCCATGGCGCTGGCCTGCAAGCCGCGCGTGCTGCTGGCCGACGAGCCCACCACGGCGCTCGACGTGACCATCCAGGCGCAGATCCTGAGCCTGCTGTCGGATCTGAAAGAGGCGCACGGCATGGCCGTGCTGTTCATCACCCACAACCTGGGCGTGGTGGCGCAGATCGCCGATCGCGTCGCCGTGATGTACGCCGGCGAGGTGGTCGAGACCGCCGACGTCGACACGCTGTTCGCGCGGCCCACCCACCCCTACACCGAGGCGCTGCTGCGCGCCATGCCGCGGGTGGACGCCGACAACCAGGAACTGGAATCCATCCCCGGCGGCGTGCCGGCGATCACGGCCATGCCCGCCGGCTGCGCCTTCGCGCCGCGCTGCCGCCTGAAAGAGGCGCGCTGTGAGAGCAGCCGCCCGCCGCTGGCCGCCATCGGCCCGGGACACCAAGTGCGCTGTGTGGTGCGCGCCGAACCGTACAAGGACGTGGCATGAGCGAGCTGTTGCAGGTTAGCAATCTGGTCAAGCGCTTCGACAGCGGCGGCGGCTGGCTGGGCGGGCCCCGGCAGACGGTGCGGGCGGTCAACGACGTGTCGTTCAGCGTCGCGCGCGGCCAGTCGCTGGGGCTGGTGGGCGAGTCCGGCTGCGGCAAGTCGACGGTGGCGCGCACCCTGCTGCGGCTGATCGAGCCGGACGAGGGCGGCATCGTGTTCGACGGCCATGACATCCGCCAGGCCGGCGCGGCCGCGTTGCGGGCGCTGCGCCAGCGCATCCAGATCGTGTTCCAGGATCCCTACGCCTCGCTCAACCCGCGCCGCACGGTGCGCCAGGCGCTGGCCGAGCCGCTGCGCGTGCACCGCCGCGGCGATGCCGCCTGGATCCGCGCCAAGGTCGAGCAGACCATCCAGGAAGTGGGCCTGCCGCTGTCGGCGCTGGACCGCTATCCGCACGAGTTCTCCGGCGGCCAGCGCCAGCGCATCGGCATCGCCCGCGCGCTGGTGCTGGACCCGGAGCTGATCGTGGCCGACGAGCCGGTATCGGCCCTGGACGTATCGGTGCAGGCGCAGATCCTGCAACTGCTGGAACGGCTCAAGCGCGACCGCGGCCTGTCGTTCGTGTTCGTCTCGCACGACCTGGGCGTGGTGCGCCACTTCTGCGACACGGTCTGCGTCATGTACCTGGGCCGCATCATCGAACGCGGGCCGACCGCGCAGGTGCTGGACCGGCCGCTGCATCCCTACAGCCGGGTGCTGCGCGACTCCTCGCCGGTGCCCGACCCGCGGGCGCGCATCCGGCTGGCGCGCATCGAGGGCGAGATTCCCGCGCCCACGCACCTGCCGCCGGGCTGCGCCTTCCATCCGCGCTGCGCGCGGGCGCAGGCCGATTGCAGGCAGCAGGTGCCGGCGCTGATGGGGCAGGGCGAGCGGGTCGTGGCCTGTTTCCATCCGCTGGAGGCCGAGCGGACGATGGGGTAGCCGGCGCGGCGGCGCCGGGCCGACCCGGCGCCGCCGCGTTCAGCCCTGGCTTGCCGTCAATCGCGCGGTCAGCGCCGCCATGTCATCCAGCATCCAGAACACGCGGCCGCGGTTGGTCTCGTAGGCAAAGTCGCGCAGCGACTTGCTGTCCGCCAGATAGGCCGAAATGTCGCCCACCACCGCGCACTGCAAACGGTAGTTGACGAACTTCTGGATCAGCTCGCCGGCGATGCGCGTTTCCAGGCGGAAGAAATCGGGATGCACGCGCGCGGCGGGCAGCGCCAGCCATTCGGCTTCGTGCTCCCAGGCGGCGCTGATCAGGTCGTTGGTGTCCTGGCCGGTGGCCAGGGCGGGGCCGGCCGCGTCGAATTGCAGGACGCGCTTGCCGCCGATGTCGACGAGCGTGGGGGAGGGCGTGCTCATGGCGTGGCTGCCTGGATCGGGAGGTGTAGTCTTGGGGCCATCATGATATCGCGGCCCGCGCAGCGCCTTGGCGGCCGGGGCTGCTAGAATGGCCGCGATTCCACCGGAGTATGACGACGTGATCCTCGCTGCCTGAAGCGACCCCATCCGCTGACGCGCCCGCCTCGCCCGACGAGCGGGGCCGTGCCGTACGTGATGCCGGGTCTCCACGCCGGGCCCTTGTGCCCGCCTGCTCGCCGCGCTCCGCGCGGCCCAGTCCGCATCACGACTCCGGAGGCTTCATGCCCGCACACGATCCGTTCGACCTCATCGCCCACAACCAGGCCGCCTGGGACCAGCTCGCCGCGCAGGACTGCGAGTGGTCGCGCCCCGTCACCCCCGACATCATCGCCGCCGCCCGCCGCGGCGTTTGGGCCGTGCGCCTGACGCCCGGCCCCTTGCCGGCCGGCTGGCTCGACCAGGTGAAGGGACTGTCCATCCTCTGCCTGGCCTCGGCCGGCGGCCAGCAGGCGCCGGTGCTGGCCGCGGCTGGCGCCGACGTCACCGTGTTCGACCTGTCCGCGCGCCAGCTGGAACAGGACCGCGCCGTGGCCCGCCGCGACGGCCTGGCGCTGACCGCCGTGCAGGGCGACATGCGCGACCTGTCGGCTTTCGCCGACCAGTCCTTCGACGTGGTGTTCCACCCGATCTCCAACCTCTACGTGCCCGACGTGCGGCCGGTGTGGCGCGAGTGTTTTCGCGTGCTGCGCCCGGGCGGCAGCCTGCTGTCGAGCTTCTACAACCCGGTGGTGTTCGTCGGCGACCGCGACCCGCGCTATGCCGCGGACGGCCTGATCCGGCCGGTGTATGCCTTGCCGTACGCGGACATCACGGCGCTCGATGCGGCCGCGCTGCAGGCCAAGCGCGACCGCGGCGAGGCCCTGGTGTTCGGCCACAGCCTGCAGGACCAGATCGGCGGCCAGCTGGACGCCGGCTTCCTGCTGGCGGGCTTTCACGAAGACCGGCAGCCGCGGCCGCGGTTCGTGATCGACGGGTACGTGCCGACGTTCCTGGCGACGCGGGCGGTCAAGTCCGTGGCTGGGTGATTTCCTCGATCATGGCGCGGGTCTGGTTGCCGGGCAGATCCAGCACGTAGGCCTCCGACGGGACCCGTTCCTTCATCCACTCGCTGGCCAGCGTGCCGATGTGCGCGAACTGTAGCGTCGTCGCCTGGGCCAGGCGCGCTTCCAGGTCCGCGCCGTGCGCATCGGCCCGGCTGTCGAAGTAGTCGGTGGTGTTGTCGGCTCCCCATTGCAGCGGGCGGGAGGTCAGTCCGTCGGGATACACGGCCCGGTTGTTGACCTGCCGGCTGAAGTAGGGGATGTCATGGCTCTGGTAGGCCGTGTACATGGCGGCCTGCAACGGCGCGCGTTTTTCGCTTTCTGGCGGGCAGAGCGTCACGCCGTCGAGGAGCCGCTTCAAGGTCGATAGTTCGGTGGCGCCGTTGTAGAAGTCTGCCACCGCCGCGGACGTGGTGCTGCGGAAGGTCTCATAGCGCAAGTCGCCGAGGATGGTGCGTTGGTCCTGCGTGCTGATGGGATGGTAGCGCAGGTGGAAATCGGGAATCGCGGCATGAAACTCCGCCAGGCCGCCGTTGGCTTTCAAGGCGGTCAGGCCGGCGGTCACGCCCGTGCCAAACTGGCTGTGGTAAAGCGAATAGGGGGTCGGTCCGTTTTCGGTCTGCGGCGGGACGCGGTTGTGCAGGTAAGTCATGCCGCCCTGATCATCCGGCGTGCGCAGGATGATCAGGCTTTCGATGACTTCGGTGGTGGGTTCGGCGGTATGGAAAACGCCGTCCACGATGTTGTAGGGACTGCACAGCGGATTGTTGTCGGTGGCGCGGGAAAAGGTGTCGTTCAGGATCATGGCCCGCATGAGTTTTTCGAACGTCTTTGCCGCATCCTCCGTTTTCGGCGCCTGTTGCGGGGTGGCGAGTCCCTCCGTGGACGTATCGGCTTGCGCGGTGACCGCGGTGGACGGGCCGGCCTCCGGTGACTTCGGCGGGGGCGGATCGAGCGTCAGCAGGGTCGTCAGGTGCTTGATGGCTTCGGGCACCAGCGCGAATTCGAGGTCGGTGAAGAAGAAGCGGCCTTGGCTGACCATGATGTTCTCGTGGTGCAGGTCGCTCGCGCCCGCCAGCATCAGTGCGGCGATGGCCCGGCCCAGGTCGCCGAAGACCCGTCCGGCCTCTGCGGAGTCGATCACGTGATCCTGGGCCGAGCTGTGCGGCAGGAACTGCACGTAGCCATAGTCCACGTCCTCATGGGACCGCGGCAGGAAGCGATAGGTCATGTCCTGCGCGCCAGCCATCTCCAGCAGGCTGCGGCGCGGCGGGCCGTCGCGCGCCTCCAGATCCTTGCCCGAGAGCGCTTCATCGATGCGCACGTCCCGGGGCTTGTAGACCACTTTGCCACCGCCCTCGAACGTGAGGATCGCGACCCGGTTGCCTTGCTTGTGCGGATCGCTGTCCGTCAGCGTGAGACCGACCAGTTTTCCCGCGCTGGCGGTCTCGAGGAAGCGGGGGCCGATCGCGCCGTGATCGCGTTCCAGGCGTTCCAGCAGGGTCTTCATGCAGGTGGTGAAGCCCGCCGCCTCCCGATTCAGGTGGACGTCCATCGCGGGCACCATGCGTCGCAGCGCGTCGACGCCGCCGTCGGCTTCGAGTTTGGCCAATAGCGGCGCCACGGGTTGCTTGTCGAGGTTGCGCCCGCCGCCGGTACGGCTTTGCGTGTCGAATTGGTAAAGCGCGCGGACCACGTATTCCTCGAGCCGCTGCGCCAGTTTCGCGCCCAGCTTGCCGGCGAGCTCCAGCCGTTCCGTGCCATCGGCCTGTATCAGTTGCGGCAGGATGGCGCGCATCGCCCCCTTCAGCGCGGGTTCCACCGCTTCACCGCGGGCGCCGCGTGGCAACGCGATGTCTTCCATGACATAGTTCAGCGCGGCGTCGATCTGCAGGTCAGAGGGGTTTTCCTCCTTGATCGCGTTCAGCGCCGCCATCCGATCCTGGGCATGGACCTGGGCCGCCTGGATGGCGCCGGTGATGCGATTCGCGGTGAGGGCCTGCACCGGTTCGTCGCGTAGCGCGGCCGTGCCGGAGCTGGGGCCGTACTCGGTTTGCAGCGCGTCGCGGAAGGTGTTGAGCACCTCCTGGTTCTGCTGGGCCACGCGGTTGCTGAAGAAGGTCGACAGCTTTTCCACGGTGACGTGAAACAGCCACGTCAGGTTGTTGCCGGGGCGTGCGTTCTGCAGTTTGGGGTAGTCCGGCGTTTCATGCCCGACGATGATCCGGTCGGCAGCAGGGGCGGTGTTGACGATTCCCTGGAATTGGTCGAGACCGATACCCATGGTGGGCTCCTCAGGCTTGCAGCCAGTTGCCGGGCGCGGCCGGCGCTGCCGTGTCGGTCGCTGGCGCTTCGAGCGTGGCGCGCCAGCGCAGGGCGATGTCGATAAAGGCTGCCAGGCTCTCGGCCAGTCCAGGCGCGTTGGCGAGGGCCAGCGGCTGGCGGGTGCTGAGGATCGCGACGTCCGCCTGACGCGCCAGGCCCAGCGTGTAGGGCGAGGTGCCCGCGCCATTGGCGCGGAGCAGTTGGCTGAACAGCTCCGCGCGGCGCTGTTCCGGGATGATTCCCAATGGCGCGAACAGCGTCAGGTCCAGTCCTTGCGCGTCAATCGCCAGATTCACGGGCAGGTTGTTGTCGATGACCAGCGTGCACGTATCGGATTCCGACAGGGGCAGGGCATCCACGCCCAGTACGCCGGCCAGTTCCGTCAGCAGTTCCTTGAACCGTTCGGTGGGATTCATGCGCCTCTCCTGGATGGGGCCGCGCCGCAGGGCGGGCCGCGCCCGACGGGCGTCAGGCGGTGTCAGGAGGATGAGTAACGGGAACGGCCGGAAGGTTCCGGGCTTCGTTCAGCCCGGTATCGGCCGGTCGCTGCTGCCGCGCACCACCAGCGACGGCGCCAGCCGCACGCTGGCCGGGGCGCCGCCGTCGATCTTCTGCAGCAGCAGTTCCAGTCCCAGCCGCCCCATCTGGTGCATCGGCGAATGGACGGTGGTCAGGCCGATGGGCAGGGCGCCCGCCAGCGGCGTGTCGTTGTAGCCCACCACGGCCACGTCGCGGCCGGCCTCCAGGCCCTGCTCGCGCGCCGCGCCCATCACGCCCACCGCGAGGAAGTCGTTGACCGCGAAGATGGCGGTGGGGCGGTCCGGGCCGGCCAGCAGGCGCGCGCCGACCTGGCGGCCGGCGTCGGTGTCGAATGGGCTCTCGATGCGCCAGTCGGCGGGCACCTCGACGCCTTGCCGCGCACAGGCGGCGAAAAAGCCCGCCGAGCGGTCGCGGCCGGTGCTGGCGAACGGTTCGCCCACCATCACCGCGATGCGCCGGTGGCCCATGGCCAGCAGGTGCTCGGCGGCCAGGCGGCCGCCCTCGATGTCGTCGCAGGTCACGGCGCAGTGGTCGTCGGCGTGGCGGCTGACCAGCACGAACGGCACGTCGCGCTGCGCCAGCTCGGCCAGCAGCGGATTGGGCGCCGCGCCGTCGTGGCTGTGGGCGTCGCCCAGGATCAGGCCGTCCACGCGCCGCGCCAGCGCCATGTCGATCAGCTTGCGCTGCTTGTCGGGCTCGTCCTGGGTGTTGGAGACGAAGGTCAGGTAGCCGTGCTCGGCGGCGGCCTCGTCCACGCCTTCGTAGATGGTGGCCAGCACCATGTCGGACAGGCGCGGCACCAGCACCCCGATGGTGCGGCTGCGGCGCGTCTTGAGGCTGGCCGCGTGGGGGTTGGTCCGATATTGCAGTTCGGCGGCCAGCGCCCGGACCCGCTTGACCGTGTCCGGCGCGGCGGCGGCGCGCGCGTCGTCGTCGGAACCGTTGAGGACGCGGGACACGGTCGACACGTTCAGACCGAGCTGCCGCGCCAGGCTTTGCAGCGTGACAGGGCGGGATTTGTTCATGGGGCTGGAGGATACACGCCCGAATACCGTCTTAGGGCCTTTCGCGGCAACCTAGGGTTTACACGGTGTCGATTTTTGTTTTCCGACCCCTTAGCATTGCGCAACCCAAACGTTTGGGTAAATCGACTGGATTGATCGCAATGACTCTTGAATCCCGGAACTCGCGGTTCCGTTACCGAATTTTCACCATGGTCGTGCTGCTGGCACTGATCAACTACATCGACCGCGGCGCCATGTCTTACGCCGCCGCCCACATCACCGGCGAATACGGCCTGGACCGCGGCGACTGGGGCGCCGTGCTGGGCTACTTCGGCTACGGCTACATAGACGGCGCGCTGTTCGGCGGCATGCTGGCCGACCGCTTCGGCCCGCGCAAGGTCTGGATCGTGGCCGGGGTGACCTGGTCGATCTTCGAGATCGCCACCGCCTGGGCCGGCGACTTCGGCCTGGCCTTCCTGGGCGGCTCGGCGCTGGCGGGCTTCGCCACCATCCGCATCCTGTTCGGCGCGGCCGAGGGCCCGGCGTACTCCATCATCAACAAGACCATCGCCAACTGGGCCACCCCGCGCGAACGCGGCTTCGTGGTCGGCTTCGGCCTGCTCAGCACGCCGCTGGGCGCGCTGTTGACGGCGCCGGTGGCGGTGGGCCTGCTGAGCCTGACCGGCAGCTGGCGCGCCATGTTCTACATCCTGGGCGCGGCCGGCCTGATCGTGCTGGTGCTGTTCATGCGCATCTTCACCGACCGGCCCGACACCAACCCGCGCGTGTCCCCGGCCGAACTGCGCGAGATCCAGGCGGCGCGCGCCGAGCAGGCGGCCGGGCAGGGCGCCGACGCGCCGGCGCTGCCGTGGTGGAGCTTCTTTCGCAGCAAGACGCTGCTGCTGAACACGCTGGGGTATTTCTCGTTCAACTACGTCAACTTCCTGCTGCTGACCTGGACCCCCAAGTACCTGCAGGACACCTTCGGCTACAGCCTGTCGTCGCTCTGGTACATGGGCATGATTCCCTGGACCGGCGCCTGCGTCACCGTGCTGCTGGGCGGCCGCATTTCCGACATGCTGGCCAGGCGCACCGGCAACCTGAAGATCGCCCGCAGCTGGTTCGCCGCCGGCTGCCTGCTGGCCACCACGCTGTGCTTCCTGCTGGTGTCGCAGGCGCAGTCGGTGTTCGCCGTAATCGCGCTGATGACGCTGGCCAACGCGCTCAACGCCATGCCCAACTCGGTCTACTGGGCCGTGGTGATCGACACCGCGCCCGCGAGCCGCGTCGGCACCTTCAGCGGCCTGATGCATTTTTTCGCCAATATCGCCTCGATCCTGGCGCCGACCCTGACCGGTTACCTGGCCGTGCGCCACGGTTACTCGGTGATGTTCGTGGCCGCCTCGGTCGCCACCGCGGTCGGTATGATCGCCATGTTGCAGGTGCGCCCGGGCGTCGGGCCGCGCCTGCCCGCCAGCCGCCAGGGAGCCGCGCAATGAACCCCCAATCGAATTCCGCCCCGGCCCTGGCCGTGGAACCCGGCTTCTTCGCCGGCCGCAGTCTGGCCGATCTGCAGGACGCCATGCGCCAGGGCGCGCTGGACGCCGAGGCGCTGGTGCGCCACGCGGCGGCCGCCATCGAGCGCCTGAACCCGGTCGTCAACGCCTTCGTGCATGTCGACGTCGAGGCCGGCCTGGCCGCGGCCCGCGCGCTGGACGCCGAGCGCGCCCGGGGCCAGGTGCGCGGACCGCTGCACGGCATCCCCGTCGCCATCAAGGACAACGTCGACACCGGCGACATGCCCACCACCATGGGCGCGGCGCACTTCCTCGGCCACCGGCCCGAGGCCGACGCCGAGTGCGTGGCCTTGTTGCGCGCGGCCGGCGCCATCGTCATCGGCAAGACCCTGACGCATGAATTCGCCTACGGTCCCACCGGCGACCGCAGCGTGCAGGGCGCCTCGCGCAACCCCTGGCGCACCAGCCAGATCACGGGCGGCTCCAGCGCCGGCAGCGCGGCCGCGGTCGCGGCCGGCATGGTGCCGGTGGCGCTGGGCACCGACACCGGCGGCTCGGTGCGCGTGCCGTCGGCGTTGTGCGGCCTGGTGGGCTTCAAGCCGACCCACGGCCGGGTCTCGGCGCGCGGCTTGTTCCCGCTGTCGCCCAGCATCGAGGACGCCGGCGTGCTGGCCAATCACGTCGAGGATGCGCAGGTCTTCATGCAGGCCCTGAGCGGCGGCGCGATCGGCCTGGGCGCCGATCCCGGCCCGGCGGCGCCGCGCATGATGTGGGTGCCGAACGCGCCGTTCGCCATCGACGACGCGGCGGTCACCGCGTGCGCGCGGGCCGCGGCCGAGCGCTTCGGCGGCGTGCTGCAGGATGGCGCCGAGGTCACGCGCCACGCCCGCGCGCTGCAGGCCGCCCTGGGCGCGGTGCAGCGTTCGGAGGCCTATGAAGTGCACGCCGAACGGGTCGAGCAGGAGCCCGGCAAATACGATCCCGAAGTGCTGGAGCGCCTGCGCGCGTCGCGCCCGGTGCAAGGCTGGGAGTACGTGCGCGCGCTCAAGACGCGGGCCCATTTGCGCACGGTGTTCGCCGGAATCTTCGAACGGGTGGATGTGCTGGCCTTGCCGGCGGTGGCGATCACCGCGCCCGCGCTGCAGCAGCGCAGCGTGGCCGGCCCCGGCAGCGCCGGGGTGCGCGAGACCCTGCTGGGCCTGACCAATCCGTGGAACCTGCTGGGCCTGCCCGCCATCGCCCTGCCGGCCGGCTGGGTCGACGGGCTGCCGGTGGGGCTGCAACTGGTGGCGGCCGAGGGCGCCGACGAACGCCTGCTGGCGCTGGCGGCGCGCCACTGGCGCCGGCCCTAGACGCCGTTGTCGCCCTGCACCGGGCCGATCGACGTGTCGATATCGACCGCGCGGCGCTTGCCGCGCAGGTCGAACGCGTCCTGCTTGCCGCCCGGGTCGGGATCGCGGATCCAGAGCTGCGCGGCCAGGCCGGCCTTGGCGCTGTAGCCGCCGAACCAGTCCACCACCCGGCCCACGTAGCATTGCGGGCCGACCCGCACCGTCAGGTCGCCGACGGTCTCGTAGCTGTAGTGGCCGGGCCCGTAGCCGTTGTAGGTCTCGCGCTCGTCCAGGCTGGTGCCGGCCGGCACCGGGCACAGCGGCTTGTCGCCAGGGGCGTCGCCCTTGGCCGGGCCGGGCGGCAGGCCGGCCAGCGCATGGGTCAGCGCCGCGTGCAGCGTCTCGTCCAGCGTCCTGACCGCGCCCGTGTCCGGGCGCTTCTGCTGCCGCGGCACCGACAGGTCATAGTGATAGCGCACGGTCAGCGTCGGCGCATCGCCCACGCGGTACAGCGGCCTCAATAGATACAGGCGGTCTTCGCCGTAGTTGCCGACCCGATAGGTGGCGTAGACCCGGCCGCGCAGGCGGATCCAGTCGCCCGACTGGTTGGCGCCGCGGCCGTTGATCGTGTACAGCGAGCCGCCGGCGTCCGGCGCGCCGTTGGCATCGGCGGGAACGAAGCGCGCGCCGTCGCGGCGCAGCGCGCCGACGTCGGAGAACAGGCCGGTGCCCCCGATGTAGGTGTCGACCACCAGGTCGCGCTGGCCATCGCCGTCCAGGTCGAGCAGGGTGTACGAGACGTTGCCGCCTTCGGCGTCGTTGTCGCCGTCCAGGCCGGACGCCAGCACGGCGCGCCATTCGTCCTCGGTCACGCCCGCCGGCCGCTCGGCGTGCAGGCGCGCCAGGTCATCGCCGTCGGCGGCGCGCACATTGGAGAAAGTGGTGGCTTCGGTCTTGACCGAGAGCGCCGCCAACGCGGACTCCAGCGGCATCTCGGGATCCTTCAGGCGGGCCGCGGCCACCGCCTGGCGCAGGTCTTCCAGCGCCAGCCTGTCGGTGGCGTCGGGCGCGTAGCCCTGGGCGCGCCGCAGCTGCCCCTGCAATTCGGCCAGCCGCGTCTCGTAGCGCTGGCGCAGGCAGTCGCCGTCGGCGCCGCACAGGTTGCGCTGCTTGAGCCAGCCGCGCTGGGCCTGGCGCAGGGCGTCGGCCTGCTGCGGCCGGGCCGCGCGCAGCTTGCCGTAGACCGCGCCCAGTTCGGCGTCGAGCTGGTGCAGCGCGCTGTCGGCGCACAGGGTCTTTTCGGTGGGCGTGCGGGCCTGGCCGCAATCCATGCCGGCCGCCGCGGACGCGGCGAAGGGAGTGAACGCGAGAAGCAGGGCGGCGGGCAGCCCGCGCAAACGGACGACGGTCACGGAGAATTCCTGTCAGGGATGGGCCGCGGGCGGCCAAGGGCGCATCGTACCGGGGCGGGGCACAGGGTAAGTACGGATGTTTTCCTTTGCTTACATTACACTGTGCGGTGTAGCGCAGCCGACGACCCTGGGCGAGCGCGTTGCACCTCCGTCCCGACCCGCCGTTTTTTCCTCCGCCGCGATGATTGATGATCTGGTTCAACTGGGCAAGCTGGTCAGCCTGGGCCTGGCGCTGATGCTGCCGTTGGCAAATCCCCTGACCTCCATGACCATGCTGCTGTCCCTGGGGCAGCACATTCCCTACAAAGAGCGCGAACGCCAGATCCGGCAGGCCGCCTGTTATGTCGTGGGCATCATGCTGGTCACGTACTACGCCGGCGCCTGGATCATGGCTACCTTCGGCATCTCGATCCCGGGCCTGCGCATCGCAGGCGGCCTGATCGTCGTCAGCATCGGCTTCAGCATGCTGTTTCCGTCGGCCACCGCCGCGGCCAGCGATGAGCGCGAAGCCGACGTGGCCGCCGACGTGGCCGTCCACCGGCAGGTGCCCAACATCGCCTTCGTGCCGCTGGCGCTGCCGGGCACCGCCGGCCCGGGCACCATCGCCATGATCATCAGCGCCGCCTCGACCGTCGGCAGCGAGACCGCCAGCCAGTACCCGGCGTGGACCATCGCCGTCACGCCGATCATCGTCTTCGCGCTGCTGGGCCTGCTGTTCTGGATCTGCCTGCGCTCGGCCGGCCGCATCGTCGCCCTCATCGGCAACGGCGGGGTCGAGGCCATCTCGCGCATCATGGGCTTCCTGCTGGTGTGCATGGGCGTGCAGTTCGTCATCAACGGCGTGCTGGAAATCGTGAGCCAGCATGGCGCCGGTGTCTGACCCCGCGCGGCCTGGCCGGGCCTGGCGCTGCCTGCGGGTGCTGGGCCGGGGCGCGCTCAGCCTGCTGATGCTGTGCTCCATGGCATGGGCCTGCCTGGCGTTCTGGTACCAGGGGCCGGCGGCCGTCTGGGGCAAGGCGCTGCTGATGCTGCTGTGGGTCGCCCTGGGGCTGTATGCATTGCTGCGGCTGTGGCATGGCGCCGGCCGCCTGCGGCGCCGGCCCGCGCTGTGGGCCTACCTGCTGGCATTGCTGGCACTGGCGGCGTGGTGGCAGAGCATCGCCCCGTCCAATGACCGGGTCTGGGCCGATGACGTCGCCCGGACGCTGCGCGGCAGCGTCGCCGGCAGCATCGTCACGCTGGACAACGTGCGCGACTTCAAATGGCGCTCGGACACCGACTACACGCCGCGCTGGGAAACCCGCGTCTACGACCTCGCCACGCTGCAATCGGTCGACATGGCCCTGTCGTACTGGGACGGTCCGGCCATCGCCCACACGCTGGTGTCCTTCGGCTTCGCCGACGGCCGCCATGTCGTCTTCTCGGTCGAGATCCGCAAGGAGCGCGGCGAGCAGTTCTCGGAACTGGGCGGCTTTTTCAAGAAGTTCGAACTGAGCGTGGTGGCGGCCGACGAGCGCGACGTGCTCTACGTGCGCGCCGGTCCGCGCGCCGAGAACGTCTATCTCTATCCGGTGAAGATGCCGGCGGACGCGATGCGCCAGCTGTTCCTGTCGTACGTGCGCACGGCCAACGAGCTGGCCGACACGCCGCGCTTCTATCACACGGTCACCGCCAACTGCACCACGCTGGTCTACCGCATGGTGCGGGCCATCGTGCCCGGCCTGCCGCTGGACTACCGCATCCTGTTGTCCGGCTACTTGCCCGAGTACCTGTACGACCAGGGCGGCCTCGATACCAGCCTGCCGCTGCAGACCCTGCGCGAACGCGGCTTCGTCGGCATCCCGCCGATCCTGGGCGAGGATTCCATCGGCTTCTCGCGCACCATCCGCCGCCACCTGCGCGCCGGGAGCGCGCCATGATCTCGCTGCGCGCCGCGTTGCTGATCCTGTTGTTCGGGGCGCTGCTGTTCCTGGCGATGCGCACGCCGGGCGTGCTGGTCTACGACTACCTCGCGCAGCGGCTGCGCGGTCGCGGCCAGCCGCCGCAGGACGTCCACAAGCAGGATCCGTCCGCCGCGCCGCGTCCGAACCAGGCGCGTCAGCCGGGGTAGGCGCGCGCCAGCGCCTGGCCCGCCAGCGACACCAGCGGCGGCAACGCAAAGGCCCACAGGCCGATGCCGACATGCAGCAGGGCCGCCGCGCCGCAACCGATCGCGAACGCCAGCACCGCGCGGCCCATGCGCCGCATGCGGCGGCCAGCGGCCGCGTCGGCCTCGCCGCGGACGGTGTCCGCCAGGTCCAGCATGATCTGCGTGGTGGTGCCCGTCATCAGCGTCGACGGCGGCGCGGCGCCCAGGTGCACCCGGTGCACCGCATTCTGGATCGACATCGCCAGCACCAGCGTCATGCCGGTGGCGAACAGTCCCCAGCTGTCGCCCATCGGAAACGGCCCCAGCGTCACGGCCAGCGCCGCCGCCACGCACAGCAGCAGCGTCTTGACCGTGAGCAGCCGCATGAAGGCCGGCTTGCCGGCGTCGCGCCGCGCCTGGCCATACAGGCGCGCCAGGAACACGCCCAGGCAGAACACCGGCAGCGCCGCCAGCTTGGTCCAGGCGCCCGAGGCGCCATTGCCCAGCGCGTAGCCGATGGTGACGAAGTTGCCGGTCACGTGCGCCGAGAACAGGCCGTGCAGCGCGATGAATCCCAGGGTGTCGACGTAGCCGCCGTTCAGGCTCAGGAGCAGCGGCAGGCGTTCGTCGGCGGGGGCGGCAGGGGGGCTGGCGGAGGGGGCGGCAGGCGTGGACATCGACGTTCCATCAGGGTGACGGCAAAGTGCCTACCGTTGTATCGCAGTTGTGCGATTCGCGCACACTCAGAACCAGTACTTCGCCGCATAGATCACGGTCATGACGGCGCCCGTGACAATGACGAACCCCCGGACTGCCGAAGCGGGCAGGACACGTATCAAGTGGCCGCCCAGATAGCCGCCCGCCAGCGCGCCGGCCAGCATGCAGAGCGTGGCAGGCCAATGGACCGAGCCCTGCGCGATAAAGATGACGATCGCCGCGGCGGTGACAAACGTGGCCAGCAGGTTCTTCAGCGATTTGATGGCGCGCAGGTTTCCGGGATCCGTGATTGAAATCACCGCGGTCAGGATCACGCCCAGCCCGGCGCCAAAAAAACCCCCATACACGGAGGCCAGTGTGATCGGCAGCACGCCGCGCGCGCGACTCTCCTGCGCTTGGCCGCCGCGCCGGCGCGCGCTCCAGGCCTGCACCTGAGGCGCAAAGGCAAACAGCAAGGTGGCGAATGCGATCAGGGCCGGCACGGGCAGGATGAAATAGGCGGGCGGGATGGCAAGCAGGATGAATGCGCCCAGCGCGCCGCCCGCGGTGGCGCCGATCGACAGCAGCCAGAAGCGCCGATCGGGAGCGGGCAGATTCTCGCGATCGGCCAGCGCCGCCAGGATATGGCCGGGCGATATGGCTACCGCGCTGGAGGCATTGGCGATGACGGGCGGCAGGCCCGCCGCCACCATCGCGGGAAAAGTAATCAGTGTGGCGCCGCCCGCCAGCGCATTGATGACGCCGCCTAACGCGCCCGCGCCGGCCAGCAGTGCCGCCATGCTCCACTCCATACCCACACCTTTTTGGTTAAGCGGAATAATGGTCCATATATTGGACCTTTATATTGGGCCTATATATCGGACGAAATTTATTATTGCCTATTTTCTGCGTGGGTATAGAATG
>ERZ1739169.149-NODE-149-length-19175-cov-16.168515_pt1 | contig 19175 bp, 16 predicted proteins | sample MGYA00581756_ERZ1739169 | MGnify/ENA primary metagenome ERZ1739169 (study PRJEB40789, sample SAMEA7425667) | Salamandra salamandra | biome: salamander skin | place: Germany | collected 2020-03 | study: cvxcv | reverse complement strand
CCGCGAGCGCCGCTGCCGGCGCGGGGGCGGCAGCCGGCGGCGCGGACGGCGCTGGCGATTACTTCACGGACGTCCTGTTGCGCAACGAGCGGCCCGATGCCGCCGGTGACCGCGGCGCGGCCCGCGCCGAAGTCGGACGCATCGTGGCGATGAGCTTGGCGCGCGGCGACATGACGCCGGCGGATCGCGACTATGTGGCCCGCGTGATCGCGGCGCAGGCGGGCATCGATGCCGCCGCCGCGCAGCAGCGCGTGAATCAGACGCTGCAGCAGGCCCGTCAGGCCGCCGATGACGCCAAGCGCAAGGCGCGCGAAGCGGCCGACACGGCACGCAAGGCCGCCGCGGCGTTTGCGCTGTGGGGCTTTGCCTCCATGCTGATCGGCGCGTTCGTGGCCAGCCTGTGCGCGACCTGGGGCGGGCGGCGCCGCGACATGGTGGTCAAGCCCTGATCGCCGCACGGAAGGCCGGCGCGGGGCCATGACGCCCCGCGCCGCGCGGCGTCATGGCTGCTTCTGCTGGAACATCCATTCGCGCCAGGGCCTGGCGGTCAGCAGTTCCGGCGCGATGCGGTGATCCATGCCCTGGTAGGTGATGAAGACCGGATGGCCGCCCGCGGCCGCGAGGGCCTTGGCCCAGATCTGGCTGCCCTCGTAGGGATTCTCCTGGTCGGCGGTGCCGTGGATGAGCAGCGTGGGAACGCCCGCCAGCGGCCTGGCGAGCGAGCGCTCCGGCGGCACGCCCGACATGGCGACGATGGCCGCGAAGCGTCCGGGTGACGCGACGGCGGCGTCCAGCGCGGCCGACGCGCCCATCGAGAAGCCGACGGCGTAGATCCGCCTGGCGTCGACCGGATGGTGCCTGGCGATGTCCTCGACCAGCCGCATGACGTCGGGCAGGTCGGCGCCGGCCTTCGAGATCCGCACGCCATGGCCGTCCTTTTCATAGTTGGCGGTGCGGCCCGGCGTCTGCGGCACCAGCACGTAGGCGGGAAAGTCGCGGCGCGACTCGGCCGAGCCGAAGGCGCGGGTGAACGCGTTCAGCGGCAGCAGGTTGTCGCTGCCGACGCCGCCTGAACTGTGGAAAATCACCACCAGTGGGTATTTTTTTCCGCTTTCGGGTGCGATGGGCGATACCAGGCGATAGGGCAGCGGCGTCTTGCCGGCGCGGGCGAATTCCGCCGGCGCGAAGGCGTCGATGGAGGCCTGCTTGAGCATTTCCACCGTCTGTAGCTGCGCCGCGGTGGGGGCGTAGGTGACGCTCGATGCCTGCACGCCGCCTTGCGCGGCACAGGCGTGGCCGGCGCTCAGGCCCAGGGCCGCGACAAGCATGGCGCGCGCGGTGACTGCAGCGATACCGGTCCTGATGGCAGCCTGGCGGCCAGGTGCAGCTGGGGTAACGGCCGGGGCAACGGGGCGGCAAGCTTGCGCGAGGCACGAAACTTGAATGCGGCTGGGGGGCATGTCAGATTCTCCGCGGGGGCGTGGTGGGCGAAGATTCTAAGAGGGCGGACCGTGCGGGTATGCGGGAAAAATGTGGGGATTATGTGGAAATGTGTGAAGGCCGTGCCCGTCACGGCCAGAGACAGAGGTGGCTGCCAGAGGGGGGATCCGGCGATCCAATGAAAAAAGGCCTTCACTTGCGTGAAGGCCTTTTTGAATTCTCTGGTGGCGCATCCCTGATTCGAACAGGGGACCTGCGGATTATGATTCCGTCGCTCTAACCGGCTGAGCTAATGCGCCATCCCTATCGTCGCCGGTTTCAATGAAAGCCAAGCAACGAAGAACGAAATTCTAGCACGGAAAATTTTAGGATTGCAAGTAGGGGACGGGCTTTTTTGTTTGGGCCCGCGTGCCGTCCCGCGCAGGCCCCCCTGACGCCCCCTCAGGCATCCCGCGCCAGGCGGATGCCGGAGAACTGCCAACGCGCTTCCGGCGGGAAGAAATTACGGTAGCTCGGCCGGATGTGGCCGCGCGGCGTGGCGCAGGAGCCGCCGCGCAGCACGTACTGGTTGCACATGAACTTGCCGTTGTACTCGCCCACCGCGCCGCCATCGGGCTTGAAGCCCGGGTAGGCATCGTAGGCGCTGGCGGTCCATTCCCAGGCATCGCCGAACAGCTGCGCCGGGCCGCCGCTGCTCAATCGGGCGGGCGCGGGACGCGGATCCAGGTGGCCGTTTTCCAGCAGGTTGGCGCGGTTCGACCAGGCGCCGTCGGGCAACTGCCGCGCGGCATGCTCCCACTCGGCCTCGCGCGGCAGGCGCACCCGGGCCCAGCGCGCATAGGCATCGGCTTCGTAGTAGCTGATGTGCGTGACCGGCGCCTGCAATTCCAGCTCCTGCATGCCGCGCAGCGTGAAGACGCGCCAGTCGTCGCGCTGGCCTTCCCAGTACAGCGGCGCGCGCCAGCCTTCCGCGCAGACCCGTTCCCAGCCCAGCGACAGCCACAGTTCGGGCCGCTTGTAGCCGCCGTCGCGGATGAAGGCCAGGTATTCGTGCTGCGTCACCAGACGGTCGGCCAGGTGGAAGGGCGCCAGCAGCACGTCGTGCGCGGGGCCTTCGTTGTCGAAGGCGAAGCCCTGTCCCTCGTGGCCGATGCGGACCACGCCGCCGTTGTAGCGGGTCCAGCCGGCGGGCGTGCCCGGCGGCAGCGCCGGCGAACCCGAGGCCACGTAGGCCGGCTTGAGCGGGTTGGCGGACAACAGGTGCTTGAGGTCGGTCAGGATCAGCTCCTGGTGCTGCTGCTCGTGGTTCAGCCCCAGCTCCAGCAAGGCGTCGAAGGCCGGATCGTTGCCGCCCAGCCGCGCGATCAGGTCGTGCATGGCCTGGTCGACATGCTGGCGATAGCGCATCACGTCGGCCAGCGGCGGCCGCGTCAGCAGGCCGCGCTGCGGCCGAGGGTGCTTGGCGCCGATGGCGTTGTAGTAGGAGTTGAACAGCATCCGGTACTGCGGGTGGAACACGGGGCAGGGCGGATGGAAGTGCGTTAGCAGGAAGGTCTCGAAGAACCAGGTGGTGTGCGCCAGGTGCCATTTGACCGGGCTGCAGTCCGGCATGGACTGCACCTGGCAGTCCTCGGGACTCAACGGGGCGGCCAACGCCGTGGTGGTGGCGCGCACGGCATCGTACCGGTCGTGCTGGCCGGCCTGTCCGGCGGCGTAGGGGCCGTTGGCCGGGTGGGTCAGCAGGCAGGCAGGTTCCATGGCGATCCTCCAGGGGCGGGTTGAGGGGGCGCGACGTTAGGCACGGGCGCTGAACACCGAGAACCAGCCGCGGGTGTCCGACCAGTGGCGGATGTCGTGGTAGCCCGCGCGTTGCAGCAGCTCGGTAAACGTTTCGGGCGTGAATTTGTACGAATTCTCGGTATGGATGCGCTCTTGCGCGTCGAAGCGCCGCTGGCCGCCGGGCCAGGCCACGGTGACGGGCCGTCGCGCTTCCAGGTGCATCTCGATGCGCGACTGATCGCTGTTGAACAGCGCCACGTGGCGCCAGTCGTCGACGTCGAAGTCGCTGCCCAGCAGGTCGTTGACGTGGCGCAGCAGGTTCAGGTTGAAGGCCGCGGTCAGGTGCAGGGCGTCGTCGTAGGCCGGCTCCAGCACCTGCCTGGGCTTGACGCGATCGACCCCGACCAGCAGCCCGCCGCCGGCGCATTGGCGCTGGATCCGCCGCAACATGGCCAGCGCGGCGTCCGGGTCGAGATTGCCGATGCTGGAGCCAGGATAGAAGAACAGCCGCTGCTCGGCGCCGATGTCGGCGGGCAGCGCCAGCGCCTGGGAGAAGTCCAGGCCGATGGGCGTGATCCGCAGGTCGGGATACGACAGGCGCAGCCGCCGCGCCGCGGCTTGCAGGTAGTCGGCGGAAATGTCGATGGGGACGTAATGGCGCGGGCGCAGGCTGGCAAACAGCCGCTCGGCCTTGACGCAGTCGCCCGCGCCCAGGTCGATCATGGCCTGCACCGGACCGATGTGGCGCGCGATGTCCTGGCCGTGCCGCGCGAAGATCTCGGCCTCGCAGCGGGTCGGGTAGTACTCCGGCAATTGCGTGATGGCGGTGAACAGCGACGAGCCGAGCGCGTCGTAGAGAAACTTGGGATCGATATGGGCGGGATGATCCAGCAGTCCGTCGCGCAATTCCTGCTGCTCGGCGTTCAGGGGCTGGGGTTGCGGCGCCAGGAACCGCGGGGCGGCGCCGGCGAGCAGGGCGGAGGGAGAGACCATGCGTTCAGTTCCTTTTTGAGGCTGATGAAGCGCATTGCAAAAACACATTGTGGCCGCCAGAGGGGTTCCGGTGTCAAGTTAAGCCACTGAAATGCAATGGACTTTTACGAAATTGGCGGGGGCGGAAAGGCCGTCCGCACACGGGGACGGTACCTATGGCCGTCACCGCGCCTGCCGGGCTCAGCAAGCGCCGCGCCACTGAAATATCGGTTAACGGCTGGTTGCGAAAGCTCGGGCGCGCGGCGGCGGGAATGGCCACAATGGGTCCACGGCCTGGCGGCAACCCGCAAGGCCCCCTGAGCAACCCGCGACAAGGAGCGACTATGAATCGAAAGCACCAACGCGCCGAAATGGCCCTGCACCGCGACCGCGTGAACGACAGCCTTCACGAGTTGCTTGCCGGTACGGAAGACCTGTTGCGTTCGACCGCCTCATATACCGGCTCTGAAATCGAGGCGGCGCGCGCGCGCCTGACGCGCCAGCTGGCCGAGGCGCGCGAATCCGCGGGCGACTGGGAAGGCGTGGCGCGCGAGCGCGCCCGCCGCGCCAAGGCCTACGCCGATGAATACGTGCACGAGCACGCCTGGAAATCGGTGGGCGTGGCGACGCTGGTGGGCGTATTGCTGGGCTGCTGCCTGCTGGCCAACCGGCGCTGAGTCCCCGTGCCATGAGGCCGCCTCCGGCCCCGCCGCCGGGCCCGCCCGCGCCGGCGGCGCAGGGGCGGACCGCATGGCGATGCGCCGTGCGCGCGGCCGCGCTGGCCTGTTGCGCGGCCCTGCTGGCCGCCTGCGCCAGCGTGCCCGATGCGCAGGAACGCGCTGCCCGCAAGGCGCAGGCCGGCCTGTCCGCCGATGCGTCGCAGGCCAGCTACCGCCGCGGCCACGACATCGCGGCGGATCCCCGCAATGCCAAGGATGACTTCCTCGCGCGCCACCTGGCCGTCGAGGAAGCGGTCAGCGGCGCGCCGCTGGTGGCCGGCAATCGCGTGCGACTGCTGGCCGATGGCCCGAGCACCTACCAGGCCATGTTGCGCTCGATCGCGCAGGCGCGGCGCTACGTGCACATGGAAACCTATATCTTCGACGATGACGAGGAGGGTGCGCGCTTTGCCGAGGCCCTGATCGCGGCGCGCAACCGCGGCGCCGACGTCGCGTTGATGGTGGACGCGGTCGGCACCCTCAAGACGCCCGATGCGCTGTTCCAGCGCCTGCGCGACGCGGGCGTGCAGGTCGCCGTCTTCAATCCGGTCAGCCCCGTCAGCGGCAGCCGCGCCGGCTGGTCGCCGAACCAGCGCAACCACCGCAAGGTCCTGGTGGTGGACGGCAAGGTGGGCTATCTGGGCGGCATCAACGTCAGCGCCGTGTACGCCTCATCGCCCGCCGGCGGCAGCGGCGCGTCGGGCGGCGTGGGCAGCGGACCCGACGCGAAGCGGACCGACGCCCAGGCCGCGCCCTGGCGCGATACGCACCTGCGGATCGAGGGGCCGGCGGTGGCCCAGCTGGAAGCGGTGATCCAGGATGGCTGGCAATCGCAGGCCAAGGAACCCCTGCGCGGCGGCGGCACGGACATCGCGCCGGCCACCGGGCCGACGCGGGTGCGGATCCTGGCCAACCAGCCCGATCGCAGCGACGGCTACACCGTCTACCTGACGCTGATGTCCGCGTTCGAGAGCGCGCAGCGCTCCATCCACATCACCATGGCTTACTTTGTGCCGGACCCGGCCTTCGTCGACGTGCTGGCGGCGGCCGCGCAGCGCGGCGTGGACGTGGTGCTGGTGCTGCCGGGCTTCAGCGATTCGTCGCTGGTGTTCAATGCCGGCCGCTCCCATTACGGCAAGCTGCTCAAGGCGGGCGTGAAGATCCACGAGCGGCGCGACGCGCTGCTGCACGCCAAGACCGCGGTGGTCGACGGCGTCTGGTCCACCGTGGGATCGAGCAACATGGACTGGCGCAGCTTCGCCCTGAACTACGAGGTCAACGCGGTGGTGCTGGGGCCGGAGTTCGCGGCCGAGATGGAGGCGCTGTTCCAGCGCGACGTGGCCGAGTCGGTGCGCATCACGCCCGAGGCCTGGCGGGCCCGGGGCGTGGATGACCGCTTCATGGAGTTCTTCTCGCGCATGTTCGAGCGCTGGCTGTAGGCCGGGCGACGCGTGCCGCGGCGGCCCGTCCCGCGCTCAGGCCGGCGTGGCCTGGGGCGGATGCGCCATGACGTATTCCTGCGCCAGCGCGGTGCTGATGTCGTGGGTCGGCTGGAACGAGTCGGCGCGCGCCATCGACCAGCCGGCGCGGAACACCTGGTGGCGGAACTCGCCGCGCAGCAGTTCGCCCGGCGCCAGTTCCGGGAACAGCGCCGACAGCAGCCGGATCTCGCTGGACGAGATGCGGCGCGCGATATGGTGCGGGCGCAACTGGTTCGGATGCGTCAGGCCGGCGGCGGCCAGCAGTTCGGCCAGCGCGTGCAGCGTGTTCTTGTGGAAGTTGGCCACGCGCTGGGCCTTGTCCGGCACCACCAGGGCGCGCTGGCGCAGCGGATCCTGGGTGGTGACGCCGGTGGGGCATTTGCCGGTGTGGCAGGCCTGGGCCTGGATGCAGCCGATGGCGAACATGAAGCCGCGCGCGGCGTTGCACCAGTCGGCGCCCATGGCCATGACGCGGGCCATGTCGAACGCGGTGATGATCTTGCCCGAGGCGCCCAGCTTGATGCGGTCGCGCAGGTTCACGCCGATCAGGGTGTTGTGCACCAGGCGCAGCGCCTCGCGCAGCGGCGTGCCGACGTGGTCGACGAATTCGACGGGCGCCGCGCCGGTGCCGCCCTCGGCGCCATCGACCACGATGAAATCGGGCGTGATGCCGGTTTCCAGCATGGCCTTGACGATGGCGAACCATTCCCACGGATGGCCGACGCAGAACTTGAAGCCGACCGGCTTGCCGCCGGACAGCTCGCGCAGGCGGGCGACGAACTTCATCAGGCCGATGGGCGAGTCGAAGGCCGAGTGGCTGGCGGGCGAGTTGCAGTCCTGCCAGGGGGCCACGCCGCGCGCCTCGGCGATCTCGGGCGTGACCTTGCCAGCCGGCAGGATGCCGCCGTGGCCCGGCTTGGCGCCCTGCGACAGCTTGATCTCGATCATCTTCACCTGCGGCGTACAGGCGTTCTTGACGAAGGCCTCCTCGGAGAAGGCGCCGTGCTCGTCGCGGCAGCCGAAGTAGCCCGAGCCGATGTTCCACACCAGGCTGCCGCCCGGCTGGCGATGGTAGCGGCTGATGCCGCCCTCGCCGGTGTCATGGGCGAAGTTGCCCTGGCGCGCGCCTTCGTTCAGCGCCAGCACGGCGTTGGCCGACAGGGCGCCGAAGCTCATGGCCGAGACGTTGAAGGCCGACATCGAATACGGCTGGGTGCAGTCGGGGCCGCCGACCGCCACGCGGAAGTCGGTGTCGCCGACGTGGGTGGGCGACATGGAATGGTTGATCCATTCGTAGCGGTCGCCGTACACGTCTTCCTGGGTGCCGAAGGGCCGCTTGTCGATCTCGCGCTTGGCGCGCTGGTACACGATCGAACGCTGCGCGCGCGAGAACGGCGAGGCCTGCGTGTCATCCTCCAGGAAATACTGGCGGATCTCGGGCCGGATGAACTCGAACAGGAAGCGCAGGTTGCCCAGCACCGGATAGTTGCGGCGGATGGCGTGGCGCGTCTGGATCAGGTCGTACACGCCCAGCAGGCCCAGCAGCACCAGCGGCACGGCGGCCCACAGCCACCAGTACGAGTCCGTGAACACCAGGATGGTGGTCGCGGCGGCGGCCACCAGGGTCAAGATAAAGGCCGTGAAGCGGCCGGCGATCCATTGCATGTCCTGTCTCCGTAGGGCGGAATGCAGCAACCATACACCACGGCGGCTGTAAAACCGGTGAACGGGCAGGCGCGTGCCGGCATGGTGCCGAGATCCCAAACCCGTTCGCAAGCCGCGCCAGTGCTGGCGCTGCGGGGCGAGGACGTAAAAAAGCCCCCTTTCGGGGGCCGTTGCTGGAACAGTGTTTCTCAGCAGCTGGATGCCGACGGCGTCTTTTCCACCGCCAGGCCAAAAAGCGGACGCAGCCGCACGCCTAGCGCGCTGCCGGCAAAGGCCGCCGGCAACCACAGCCAGGCATGCAGGCTGCCCGACAGGATGCCGCTGAAGTAGGCGCCGATGTTGCAGCCGAAGGCCAGGCGCGCGCCGTAGCCCAGCAGCAGGCCACCGATGACCGCGCCGGCCAGCGAGCGCGCGGGCACCTTCCAGACCGGCGCGAACTTGCCGGCGGCGCTGGCCGCGGCCAGCGCGCCCAGCATCAGGCCGATATCCATTACCGTGGTCACGTCCTGGCGCAGCGGCGCGCCGAGCGCGGCCTGCTTGCTCCAGTAGGCCCAGGTGGCCACGTCGCCGCCCATCGCGTCCAGCGCCTTGGCGCCCCACAGCGCGAACGCCGAGGTGATGCCCCAGGGCCGGCCGGCCAGCGCCAGCGTGGCGAAGTTCAGCACCACCAGCGCCACGCCGCCCCAGATCAGCGGCCACGGGCCTTGCAGCAGCGAGGCCGGGCGCGCGGTGCGCGAAGCGAACGAGATCACGTGGCCGTGGCGGCGCTTTTCCAGCACGGTGGCGATCCAGGCGATCAGCGCGAACACCGCCAGGTTGGCGATGATGGCGGGCGCCAGGCCCCAGGTCTTGATGAGCGAGGTCGGCGCCAGCGCGGGCAGGGTCGACCACCAGCCGAAGTTGGCGGTGGCGATGACCGAACCGATGATGAAGAACAGCAGCGTGACCAGCATGCGGGTATTGCCGCCGCCCACCGCGAACAGCGTGCCCGAGGCGCAGCCGCCGCCCAGCTGCATGCCGATGCCGAACAGGAACGCGCCCAGCAGTACCGACACACCCGGGGGCGAGACCAGGCCGTTGACCGGCTGGCCGAACAGCGAGCCTTGCGCCAGGAACGGGAAGAACAGCAGCACGCCGATCGCCAGCATGAACATCTGCGCGCGCAGGCCGGCGCCGCGGCGGTCCGACACGAACACGCGCCAGGCCTGGGTGAAGCCGAACGAGGCGTGGTACAGCGCCACGCCCAGCAGCGCGCCGACGATCCACAGCGCGCCCTGGCGCCAGCTGACGGTCTGGTTCAGGTACAGGGCGCCGGCCAGCACCAGCAGCAGCGCGATCCAGAGCGGCTTGCGGTTGATCTGGATGGGCGGCAGCGCCGAAGGCAAAGGCAGGGTGGAGGTGTTGGTGCTCATGGCCGAGTCCCGGGGATTCGATAAGGGAAAAGCAAACGGGCGCGTCGCCGCACCCGTCATCGTGGATAAAAGTCTAAAGCCGGCGGATCATTTCTCAAAGCATCTATTTGTGCTTCTTTAATAACCAAAAATTATATAAACTGCGCGGCTCAGGAGATCGGATGCGCGCTGATCCAGGCCACCAGCAGGCTCACCGTCAGGACCGACAGCACCATGGACACCAGGATGGCGCGCGAGGTGACGCGGGCATCGCGGCCGTACATCTGGGCCAGCATGAAAGGGCCGGTGCCGATCGGCAGGGCGCTCATCAGCACCGCGGTCCAGGCCCACAGCGGCGGCATGGAAAACACCTGGAACGCCAGCAGCGCGGTCACGGCCGGCTGCAGCAGCAGCTTGCCGGCCACCAGCCGCAGCACGCCCGGCCCGGGGCTGGCGGTCTCGGTCTGCGCCAGGAACAGGCCGATGGTGACCAGCGCGCAGGGGCTGGCGGACGCGCCCAGCAACGACACGTAGCGATCCAGTCCCTCGGGCAGCGCCAGCCCGGTGCCGGCCCACGCCAGGCCCAGCACCGGCGCGGCCAGCAGCGGATTGCGCATTAGTGCGCGGCCGACCTTGACCAGCGTGGCGCCCAGGCCGGGCGCCTGCTGGCGGTCGAATTCGATCAGGGCGATGGTGAAGCCGAACAGCACGCTGGCCGTCATCAGCGTGGTGAACGCGGCCGGCGCCAGGCTTTCGGCGCCGAACAGCGCCAGGCACAGCGGGATGCCCATATAGCCGGCGTTGGCGTAGGCCGCCGCCAGCCCCTCGATGCTGCGGTCCGTCAGCCCGCGCGGGCCGCGCTTGCGCGGCAGGAACGACAGCGCGAACGTGACGGCGATACCGCCGGCGAAGGCGCCGACGAAGCCCCAGTGCGCCATGTGCGCCAGATCCACCTGCGTCATGGCGCGGAACAGCAGCGCCGGCAGCGACAGGTAGACCACGTAGCGGTTCAGCGCGTCGGTGGCGGCCGGCCCCAGGATGCGCCAGCGCGCCGCCAGCCATCCGGTCAGGATCAGCGCGAAGACCGGCAGGGCGGCGGTGATGACGGCATTCATGGCGGCGGGCGAAGTGGGCGCGAAAGGGCGCTCATTCTACTTGCCGCGCCGGCGCGGGCGTGCGCGCCGAGCGCGTCACCAGCAGGATGCCCAGCGCCGCGAGCGCCATGCCGGGCCAGGCCAGCGGCGGGATCGGCTCGTCCAGCACCAGCAGCGCGATGATGGCGGTCGAGGGCGGCACCAGGAAGAACAGCGCCGACACGCGCGACGCTTCGCCGTGGCGCAGCATGGCCAGCAGCAACGTGATGGCGACCAGCGAATTGCCAATCACCAGGTACGCCAGCGATCCGAACAGCGGGCCGGTCCAGTCGATGTGCATCGGCTCCAGCCAGAAGGCCAGCGGCGCCGTGACCGCCAGGCCCACGGCGTATTGGACGGTGTTGGACGTGACGGGGTGGGTCTGCACGCCGAAGCGCTTTTCATACAGCGTGCCGCTGGTGATGCAGAGCAGGGCGGCCACCGCGAACACCAGGCCGAGCGTCGAAGCCAGGTCGACCGAGGCCTTGGCGATGATGACCAGCGCGGCGCCCGACACGCCCAGTCCCAGCCCCGCCCAGCGCCGCGCGTCGACGCGTTCGTGCGCGATCACCGGCGCCAGCAGCCCGATCAGGATGGGCTGCAGCGACGTGATCAGCGCCAGTCCGCCGGCGGACATGCCCTGCTTGAGAGACAGGTAGGTGAAGCAGAAGTAGCCCGCCTGCAGCAGCAGGCCGACCATGGCCAGGTGGCCCCAGGCGCTGGCGCCTCGCGGCAGCGGCGGCCGCAGCGCCAGCAGGAAGGGCGCCAGCAGCGCCACCACACAGGCATAGCGCAGCGCCAGGAACGTCATCGGGTCGGCATAGGCCAGGCCCACTTTCAGCACCACGAAGCCGCTGGACCACAGCAGCAGGAAAAGCGCGGGCGCGAATTTCAACCAGGCGGGCGTTGCGGCTTGCGGCATGATGGAGGTCAGCTGCGGGTTGGGCCAGCCGCGATGGTACGCCTGTTTCGCCAATGCGCCATCCCTGCGAAAATGCCGGCAAAGGATTCATGTTCAGCGGCGACGCGAAGGAAAACAAATGGCTAGCGAAAAACCGGCGGTACGTATCGCCCTGGGAACCTGGGACCGCCTGCGCGACGACGCGTCGTCGGTGCGCTATGACGTGTTCGTGGTCGAGCAGAACGTGCCGCCCGAGGTCGAGATGGATGACGACGATGCGGTCTCGGTGCACGCCGTGGCCTATGCCGCCGACGGCACGCCGCTCGGCACCGGTCGCCTGCTGCCCGATGGCCACATCGGCCGCATGGCCGTGCACAAGCGCGCGCGCGGCCTGGGCGTGGGCGGCCAGTTGCTCGACGCCCTGATCGGCCAGGGCCACGGCGACGGCCACCGCATGCTGGTGCTGCACGCGCAGACCCACGCCAAGGGCTTCTACGAGGCCCATGGATTCCAGGTGGAAGGCGAGGAGTTCATGGAAGCCGGCATTGCGCACGTCGTCATGACGCGGGTACTGGCCTAGGCGCGGCAAGCGATCGGCCGGCCGTCGCGGCTGGCCTGCGGTGGCTGGCTTGTCATGGCCAGCCAGCCGCGGCGGGCTTGTATCCGGCCCGGAAAAGAAAAAACCCCGGACGCTTTCGCGAACGGGGTTTTTCTTGGCGCATCACGACAGGTACCTCGTGATGTAATAATTGGTGCCCAGGAGAGGACTCGAACCTCCACACCTTGCGGCACATGGACCTGAACCATGCGCGTCTACCAATTCCGCCACCTGGGCGCTGATGTCTTACCTTCCGCGTCGCTTTCCGATTTGCTTGTTGTCTTTCGACTTCTTGCTACCGGCTGCGTTTCGTTTCGTGTTCAACAGCAGAGGAACGAGATTATGCATACTTTTTTGGAAGTGTGCAAGTCATGCAGCATTTTTTTCACTTTTTTTTCGATGCGGCCGGCTTCGCTATAGTGTCGCCCCATGTCACGCCCCCTCTGCCTGCGCTGCAAGCGCCCTGAATCCCACTGTCTGTGCGCCCTGATCCCGGCGTTGACGCCGCGCGCCCGCGTGGTGGTATTGCAGCATCCCAGCGAGGCGCGCCACGCGCTGAACACGGCGCGGCTGGCGGTGCTGGGATTGGGCGGCGCGCGGCGCCTGGTGGGCGAGCGTTTCCAATATGAGCAGTGGGCCGAGCCTGGCTATGCGCCGCACGTGCTGTTTCCCGGCGAGGGCGCCGAGGTGCTGGCGCCGGGCTGCGCCGCCGCGACGGGCGCGCCGGTGCAATTGATCGTGCCGGACGGCACCTGGACCCATGCGCGCAAGCTGCTGCACATCAATCCGCAGCTGGCCGCGTTGCCGCGCGTGATGCTGCCGCCCGGCCTGACCACGCGCTATCGGGTGCGGCACGCGGATATTCCGGGTGCGCTGTCCACCATCGAGGCAGTGACGCACGCGCTCAATGCACTCGAGGCGCCTCGCAATTTCGATGAGCTGCTGCGACCCTTCGAGGCATTGATCGATGGCCAGATCGCGGGGATGGGAGCGGACCTGTATGCGCGCCATCACCTGAATCGCAAGGTGCCGTGGCGCTGATTTGGCGCTGAGGTGGCTCTGAAGGCTGTCCCGGCTCGGCAGGCGAAAGGGGAGGTTCCGCCCGAGGCTCGCCGCGGCGCGGGTATTTAGACCGTGTAATTTGGACTGTATAGAACGAAGCGTGGAACGAAGCCGCGCGGCGCGGGGCCGCTCACGCTGCGCAAAGAAAAACTGCACGAGCAAAAAAGCGCATGAGCAAAAAGCGTGCGAGCAAGAAGTACGAGTAAAAAGCGCACGAGCAAAAATCCCGCACAAAGCAAAAACCCCGGAAATCTTGTGATTTCCGGGGTTTTCAACTTTTTTGCCAACGCTGCCTGTTTGATTTCACGGCGACTTCAACATCGTCGCGAACCAAAGCAGCCTCAGCTGAAATTCCGTGGTGCCCAGGAGAGGACTCGAACCTCCACACCTTGCGGCACATGGACCTGAACCATGCGCGTCTACCAATTCCGCCACCTGGGCACTGAGACATTCCAGTCAGAACTTTGTGATACGCTGCCACTTCGATTGCATGAGGTTTTTCTCATGTATTCAAAGCGCAATTGCAAAACCACTTTACAATCCGTCTGACCATTTCTGCTTCAGTGTTCAGCCTTGGGCGAACCACAGAAGCTGCGCATTATATACGGAAAAATTAGCTTTGGCAAAACGATCGAATAACGAATCGAACAACAACAGATCCACTCCGTTGCCGGAAGCGCCGCCAGACTTCGACCCCGATGTCCCGTCCCGTGAAGCCATCCTGAAAGCGCTGCGATCCGCGGGGGCGCCGTTGTCCCCGGTGGAACTGGCCGAGCGCATGGGCGTGGAGCGTCCCGCGACGATGGTGGGATTCGAACGCCGCCTGGGCGCCATGGAGCGCGACGGCCAGCTGATGCCCAACCGCAAGGGCGTGCTGCTGCTGGCCACCAAGCTGGATTTCGTGGCCGGCAAGGTGCTGGGCCACCGTGATGGCTTCGGTTTCCTGTTGCGCGATGACGGCGGTCCGGACCTGTTCCTGTCGCCGCGCGAAATGCTCAAGGTGCTGCATGGCGACCGCGTGCTGGTCAAGCCGTCGGGCGAATACCGCGGCAAGCCGGAAGGCACCATCGTGGAAGTCATCGAGCGCCGCACCAACAAACTGGTGGGCCGCTTCCTGCACGAGCATGGCCTGTCCATCGTGGTGCCGGAAGACCAGCGCATCAAGCACGACATCCTGATCCCGCCCAGCGACACCAACGGCGCCCAGCACGGGCAGGTGGTGGCAGTCGAGATCATGGCGCAGCCCACCCGCCACACGCAGCCGCTGGGCCGCGTGGCCGAGGTGCTGGGCGAGATCGACGATCCCGGCATGGAAATCGAGATCGCGGTGCGCAAGTTCGACGTGCCCGTCGAATTCTCCGAGGGCGCGCGCAAGCAGGCCGCCCGCCTGCCCGACGTCGTCCGCAAGGGCGACCTGAAAGACCGCGTCGACCTGCGCGACGTGCCGCTGATCACCATCGACGGCGAAGACGCGCGCGACTTCGACGACGCCGTCTACTGTGAGGCGGTCGAACTGGGCACGGGCCAGCGCAAGCGTCCGGGCTGGCGCCTGCTGGTGGCCATCGCCGACGTCAGCCACTACGTGCGTCCCGGCGACGCGCTGGACGAAGACGCGCTCGAGCGCGGCACCAGCGTGTACTTCCCGCGCCGCGTCATTCCGATGCTGCCCGAGTCGCTGTCCAACGGCCTGTGTTCGCTGAACCCGGACGTCGACCGCCTGGTGCTGGTGTGCGACATGGTGATCCCGGCCTCGGGCGCCAAGGCCGGCACGGTCACGGCCTACCAGTTCTACAACGCGGTGATGCACTCGCATGCCCGCACCACCTATACCAATATCTGGGCGGCGCTGCAGCAGCCCGGCGGCCCGGCGGCCCACGCCATGCGCGCCGTCATGCCGCAGGTGCAGAGCCTGTACGAGCTTTACCACCTGCTGTCGCAGAGCCGCAAGAAGCGCGGCGCGATCGATTTCGACACGGTCGAGACCAAGATCGTCTGCAATGAGCTGGGCCGCATCGAGCAGATCGTGCCGTCGGTGCGCAACGATGCCCACAAGCTGATCGAAGAATGCATGCTGGCCGCCAACACCTGCGCGGCCGACTTCATGACGCGCAGCAAGCATCCCGGCCTGTACCGCATCCACGAAGGTCCGACGCCCGAGCGCCTGCAGTCGCTGCGCGAATTCCTGCGCACCATGGGCCTGTCGCTGGGCGGGGGTGAGACGCCCACGGCCAAGGACTACGGCGACTTCCTCGACTCCGTGCGCGGCCGTCCCGATTACCAGCTGCTGCAGACCATGTGCCTGCGCTCGATGCAGCAGGCCATCTACAGCCCGGACAACATGGGCCACTTCGGCCTGGCGTATCCCGGCTACAGCCATTTCACCTCGCCGATCCGGCGCTATCCCGACCTGCTCACGCACCGCGTCATCAAGGCCCTGCTGGCCGGCCAGCGCTATGTGCCGAGCCTGGACGACCAGCCGGTCGTCATTGGCCGCACCCAGCGCGAGCACGAACACGCCATCTGGGAAAAGATGGGCCTGGTGCTGTCGGCCAGCGAACGCCGCGCCGACGAAGCCTCGCGCGACGTCGAGGCCTGGCTCAAGTGCTGGTTCGTCAAGGAACGTGTGGGCGAGGACTTCAGCGGCACCGTCACCGGCGTCGCCAGCTTCGGCATCTTCGTCACGCTGGATACGCTGCACGTCGAAGGGCTGGTGCACGTGTCCGAGCTGGGCGGCGAGTACTTCCAGTTCAACGATGCGCTGCACGAGCTGCGCGGCGAGCGTACCGGCATGCGTTACCGCCTGACCGACAAGGTCCAGGTGCAGGTGTCGCGCGTGGACCTGGAGGCGCGCCGCATCGAGTTCCGCCTGGTGCAGGGCACCAGCTTCGACGCCCTGCGCAAGGCGGCCGCGCGCGGTCCGGACGAAGGTCCGCGGCGCGTCAAGAAGGCGGCGGCGCCCAAGCCGGCCGCGCTCAAGGGCCAGACCGCCAAGGAACGGCGCGCCGAAGCCAAGAAGGCCGGCAAGCCGCCCAAGACCCCGCAGCGCGCCGCGCCGGCCAAGAAGGCGGTGCGCAAGCGCCACTAAGGGGTAACATTGCAGCTATGGCCGGATACGTCCGGCGGCCCGCCCCGCTCTGGGGCGGGCATCCGTCTTTCTAAAGGTATTTGCATTTATGGCGTCGACCCAAGTCCTTGCCGGGTTTCACGCGGTTGTCGCGCGGCTGCGCCACGCGCCCGACTCGATCAAGGAAATCTACGTAGAAGCGTCGCGTCGCGACAAGCGCATGCAGACGTTCATCGAGCAGGTTGAAAAGGCGGGCTGCCGCCTGCATCCGGTCGCCATGGAGCGTCTCGATGGCCTGGCGCGCGGCACCCGCCACCAGGGCGTGGTGGCGCTGGCCGAGGAACGCCAATTGGCGGTGGACGTGGACGAGGTGCTCGACGTGATCGAGGGCCCGCCGCTGCTGCTGATCCTGGACGGCGTGACCGATCCGCACAACCTGGGCGCCTGCCTGCGCACGGCCGATGCCGCCGGCGTGCACGCCGTGATCGCGCCGCGCGATCGCGCGGTCGGGCTCAACAGCACCGTGCAGCGCGTGGCCTGCGGCGCGGCCGACACCGTGCCGTACCTGATGGTCACCAACCTGGCGCGCACCATGCGCGGCCTGAAGGATCGTGGCGTGTGGCTGGTGGGCACCGATGACCAGGCGACCGACAGCATGCACCAGATCGACGCGCGCCAGCCGATGGCCTGGGTCATGGGCGCCGAAGGCGAGGGCATGCGCCGCCTGACGCGCGAAACCTGCGATCAGCTTGTGAACATCCCCATGCTGGGATCGGTCGAGAGCCTGAACGTCAGCGTGGCCAGCGCCGTCTGCCTGTATGAAACCGTGCGCCAGCGCCGCGCCTGAACCGTCTTTCCCTTCGCTATCTTCCTTCCCGCGTAGCCCATCATGCACCAGAACGGCTTTACCACCACGATCCTCCATTCCGACCGCCAGCAATCCGTCGAGCACGGAGCGGTGCACAAGCCGATGCATCCCTCGTCGGAATTCGCCTACGCCGATGCGCGCGAACTGGCCGCGGTGTTCCAGGGCAAGCCGGGCTTCACCTACGCCCGCCAGGGCACGCCGACCACCACCGCGCTGGAAGCGAAGATCAACCATATGGAAGCCGGCAAGGGCACGGTGAGCTTCGCCACCGGCATGGCCGCGCTGGCCGCCATCTTCACCACGCTGCTGCGCCGCGGCGACCACCTGGTGTCGAGCCAGTACGTGTTCGGCAACACCAACAGCCTGCTGGGCACGCTGCTGGAGCTGGGCGTGGAGATCACCTTCGTCGACGCGACCGACTCGGCGCAGGTGCGCGCGGCGATCCAGCCCAACACCCGCATGGTGTTCACCGAGACCATCGCCAACCCCGGCACCCAGGTCGCCGACCTGGCGGTCATCGGCGAGATCTGCCGCGAGAAGGGGCTGGTCTATGTCGTGGACAACACCTTGACCTCGCCCTGGATGTTCCGGCCGTCGACGGTGGGCGCGTCGCTGGTGATGAACTCGCTGTCCAAGTACATCGGCGGCCACGGCAACGCGCTGGGCGGCGCGGTCACCGATACCGGCCTGTATGACTGGGCCGACTATTCGAACATCTACGACGCCTACCGCAAGGGTCCGTCGACCGGCTGGGGCCTGACCCAGATCAAGAAGAAGGGCCTGCGCGACATGGGCGGCACGCTCGCGGCCGAACCCGCGCACCGCATTGCCGTCGGCGCCGAGACGCTGGCGCTGCGCATGGCCAAGCATTGCTCCAACGCGCTGGCGCTGGCGCGCTTCCTGCAAGAGCATCGCGGCGTGGCCAAGGTGCATTACCCGGGCCTGGCCAGCCATCCGCAGCACGCGCGCGCCACCGCGCTGTTCGGCGCGCGCTTCGGCGGGCTGCTGGGCGTGGAGCTGGCCGACGGCGTGGACTGCTTCGATTTCCTGAACCGCCTGCGCATCGTGCTGATGGCCACCCACCTGGGCGACACGCGCAGCCTGGCGCTGCCCGCCGCGCACACCATCTATTACGAGATGGGCGCCGAGCGCCGCCAGCAGATGGGCATCGCCGACAGCCTGATCCGGGTGTCGGTGGGCATCGAGGACGAGACTGATCTGCTATTTGACTTCGATCAGGCGCTCAACGGCTGCCTGCAGGGATAATTCACGGGGCGCCGGCGCGGCAAGCGCCGGCCGCAACCTGGGCAGGAATCCATGCTGATACAGATCGCCGAAGTTTTCACTCCCGATGAGGCGGCGGCCATCCGCCATCGCCTCGATGCCGCCGACTGGGTCGACGGCAAGGTCACGGCGGGTTTCCAATCCGCCGAGGTCAAGCACAACCGCCAGCTGTCCGAGCAGCATCCGCTGGCGCAGGAGCTGGGCAACCTGATCCTGCAGCGCCTGGCGGGCAACAACCTGTTCATGTCGGCGGCGCTGCCGCGCAAGATCTTTCCGCCGCTGTTCAACCGCTACGAGGGCGGCGAGGCCTTCGGCTATCACGTCGACAACGCCGTGCGCGGCATCACCGGCACCGCCGAGCGCGTGCGCACCGACCTGTCGGCCACGCTGTTCTTCTCCGAGCCCGATTCCTACGACGGCGGCGAACTCGTCATCGACGACACCTACGGTCCGCGCACGGTCAAGCTGCCCGCCGGCCACATGGTGCTGTATCCGGGCACCAGCCTGCACAAGGTCAATCCGGTGACGCGCGGCGCGCGCGTCAGCTCGTTCTTCTGGATGCAGAGCCTGGTGCGCGAGGACAGCCAGCGCGCCTTGCTGCTCGACATGGACGTCGCCATCCAGCGTTTGAACCAGGACGCGGCGGGTCATCCGTCGATCGTGCAACTCACCGGCATCTATCACAACCTGCTGCGCCGCTGGGCCGACGTGTGAGCGGATTTCAGGGCGTTGCGCCGGTGTCGCGCAAACCCCGAAATGCGCGTTTTTGTTTATTGCGAAAAGGCCTAAAAGCTAGTATTGGTGCGGCTTGTGGTGAG
>ERZ1739169.148-NODE-148-length-19216-cov-17.177392_pt1 | contig 19216 bp, 5 predicted proteins | sample MGYA00581756_ERZ1739169 | MGnify/ENA primary metagenome ERZ1739169 (study PRJEB40789, sample SAMEA7425667) | Salamandra salamandra | biome: salamander skin | place: Germany | collected 2020-03 | study: cvxcv | reverse complement strand
CGCCGGGCGCAAGGGCGACGGCGGCGCGTTCGCGGCCGGCGGCGTCACGGTGCAGGCCGACGCCACCACCAACACGCTCATCATCGCCGCGCCCGAGCCGATGTACCGCAGCCTGCGCAAGGTCATCGACCTGCTCGATCAGCGCCGCGCCCAGGTGCTGGTGGAAAGCCTGATCGTCGAGGTCACCGAACGCGACGCCTCGCAGCTGGGCATCCAGTGGATGCTGGGCGGCGGGCGCGTCTACGGCGGCGCCAACTTCGGCGGCAGCGGCATCGCCCAGGGCGCCAAGAACAGCATCGACGCGCTGCCCCGGGGCCTGAGCGTCGGCGTGGTGCGCGGCACCATCAACATTCCGGGCGTGGGCGAGGTCGCCAACCTGCAGATGCTGGCGCGGGCGCTGCAGACCACCGGCGGCAGCAATATCCTGTCCACGCCCAACCTGCTGACGCTGGACAACGAGCCGGCCTCCATCATGGTCGGCAAGACGGTGCCGTTCGTCAGCGGCCAGTACGTGACGCCGGGCAGCACCAACAGCAACCCGTTCCAGACCATCCAGCGCGAGGACATCGGCCTGAAGCTCAACATCCGCCCGCAGATCTCGGAAGGGGGCACCGTCAAGCTGGACATCTACCAGGAGGTCAGCAACATCGACAACCAGACGTCGCAGGCCGCCGCCGGCCTGGTCACCAACAAGCGCGCCATGGACACCAGCGTGCTGCTGGACGACGGCCAGATCATGGTGCTGGGCGGCCTGTTGGAAGACAGCGTGGTCAACGGCCGCGACGCGGTGCCGGTGCTGGGCTCGATCCCGGTGTTGGGCGCGCTGTTCCGCTACGACACGCGCGAACGCGTCAAGACCAACCTGATGGTGTTCCTGCGGCCCTACGTGGTGCGCGATTCGGCGGGCGGGCAGGGCCTGACGCAGAGCCGCTACAACTTCATGCGGCGCGCGCAGAGCCGGGTGCAGCCGGCCGGCAATCCGTTGCTGCCCGACATGACGGCGCCGGTGCTGCCGCCGGCCGGCGTGCCGGTGGCGGGCGACCCGTACGACTTGCGCGGCCCGGCCCTGGCCGAGACCCTGCGGCGCGATCCGCCGGCCACGCAGACCGAGTCGCGCCGGCGCGAACTGCCGGCCGACCCCGACAAGGGCCAGGAGCCGCCGGTGCGCACGAGGCTGCCGGCCGGGCTGACGCTGGCCAGCGATCCGGCCGCGCTCTATGGTGAGACGAACGCCACCACCAGCGTGCTGCAGTTCGCCGACGCGCCGACCGACCGCGAGGCCGACCAGATCGCCCGCCGGGTCCAGGTCAGCGGCTTGAAGGCGTACGCGCTGCTGGGACCGGGCGGATCCGGCTACGTGGTGCGCGCCAGCGTGCCGCGCGACCAGCGCTCGGTCGACACGGCCTTGCAGCTGCTGCGCGAGCTGGGCTACCAGCCCGAACTGGTGCTGTCGCCATGAACGCCCGCGACGACAGCCGTCCGCCGCTCAAGCTGCCCTATGCCTGGGCGCGCCAGCACCGCGCGCTGCTGCTCTGGCATGGCGGCGGCGTGGGCGAACTGGTCATCACCGACCAGACCCCGGCCTGGGCCGTGACCGAGGCGCGGCGCCGCTATGGCCCGCTGCCGCTGCGCCGCGTCGCCGACGCCGAACTCGACGGCCTGCTGGCCGCGGCCTACGCCGATGCCGGCGACGCGGCCTCGGTGGTGGGCGCAGCCGAGAACGAGGTCGACCTCGACCGGCTGCTGCACGAGATGCCCGAGGTCACCGACCTGCTGGACGCGCAGGACGACGCGCCGGTGATCCGCATGATCAACGCCTTGTTCACCCAGGCCGCGCGCGACGGCGCCAGCGACATCCACATCGAGCCCTACGAAACCCACTCGGTGGTGCGCTACCGCGTCGACGGCGGACTGCGCGACGTGGTGTCGCCGCGCAAGGCGCTGCACGGCGCGCTGATCTCGCGCATCAAGATCATGGCGCACCTGGACATCGCCGAGAAGCGCCTGCCGCAGGATGGCCGCATCGCGCTGCGGGTGGGGGGGCGGCCAATCGACATCCGCGTCTCGACCGTGCCCACCGGCCACGGCGAACGCGCCGTGCTGCGCCTGCTGGACAAGGAGGCCGGCCGCCTGCGGCTGGAAAAGCTGGGCATGGCGCCGGGCGTGCTGCACGAACTGGACCGGCTGGTGCACCAGCCGCACGGCATCGTGCTGGTGACCGGTCCCACCGGCAGCGGCAAGACCACCACGCTGTACGCCGCGCTGGGGCAGATCGACGCCGCCACCTCGAACGTGCTGACGGTCGAGGACCCGGTGGAATACGATCTGCCGGGCATCAGCCAGATCCAGGTCAACGCCAAGATCGACATGAGCTTCGCGGTGGCGCTGCGCGCCATCCTGCGGCAGGACCCGGACGTCATCATGATCGGCGAGATCCGCGACCTGGAGACGGCGCAGATCGCCGTGCAGGCCTCGCTGACCGGCCACCTGGTGCTGGCGACGCTGCACACCAACGACGCGGTGTCGGCGCTGACGCGGCTGACCGACATGGGCGTGGAGCGCTTCCTGCTGGCTTCATCGCTGCTGGGGGTGCTGGCGCAGCGCCTGGTGCGGCGCCTGTGCCCGGACTGCCGCCGGCCGTCGCCGCAGGAGCCGGGCCTGTTCGAGGCGGTCGGCTGCCCGGCCTGCAACCACACCGGCTACCGTGGCCGCACCGGCATCCACGAGCTGTACATCGTCGACGACGCGCAGCGCGGCCTGATCCACGAAGGCGCCGGCGAGCAGCAGCTGCGCGTGGCCGCGCAGCGCGCCGGCATGAAACTGATGCGCGAGGACGGCGAGCGCTGGGTGCTTGCCGGCCAGACCTCGCGCGAGGAAATCATCCGCGTCACGCGGGACGGGTAGGGCGGACCATGCCGGATTTTCGTTTCGAGGCGGCCGACGCGCACGGCAGGATCCAGCGCGGCGTGCTGAGCGCCGACACCGCCCGCGCCGCGCGCGCGCAGTTGCGGGCCCAGGGCCTGACCGCGCTGGCGCTGCGCCTGACGGCCAGCCCCGGCGCCGGCTCGATCGAGCTGTTCGCCGCCAAGCTGTCGGACAGCGACCTGGCCTGGGCCACGCGCCAGCTCGCCAGCCTGCTGGCCGCCGGCCTGCCGCTGGAAGGCGCGCTGTCGGCCACGGTCGAGCAGGCCGAGAAGAAACACATCGCCGACACCTTCTCGGGCGTGCGCGCCGACGTGCGCGGCGGCCAGCGTTTTTCCGACGCGCTGAACGCGCGGCCGCGCGACTTCCCGCCGATCTACCGCGCGCTCATCAAGGCCGGCGAGGACTCCGGCGACCTGGCGCGCATCATGGAGCGGCTGGCCGACTACATCGAGGAACGCAACGCCCTGCGCGCGAAGGTGCTGACCGCCTTCATCTATCCCGCCATCGTCGGCGTGGTGTCGATCTGCATCGTCGTGTTCCTGCTGGCCTATGTGGTGCCGCAGGTGGTCAGCGCGTTTTCGCAGGCGCGCCAGGAACTGCCGTGGATCACCCGCGCGATGCTGGCCGCGAGCGACTACGTGCGCGCCTGGGGCGGCCTGAACGCGCTGGCGGCGGCGCTGCTGTTCGGCCTGTGGCGGCTGTCGCAGCGCGCCGAGGCGGCGCGGCTGGCGTGGCACGCGCGCATTCTGCGGCTGCCCATGATCGGCCGCTTCGCGCTGGGCGTGAACACCGCGCGCTTCGCCGCCACGCTGGCGATCCTGGCGGACGCCGGCGTGCCGCTGCTGCGCGCCCTGGAGGCGGCGCGCCAGACCCTGGCCAACGAGTGCCTGCGGCGCGCGGTGCTGGACGCCACCGAGCGCATCGAAGGCGGTTCGGGGCTGGGCGCGGCGCTGCGCCAGCAGAAAGTCTTTCCGCCGCTGCTGTGCCACCTGGTGGCCAGCGGCGAGAAGACCGGCACGCTGTCGCGCATGCTCGAGCGCGCCGCGCAGACCCTGTCGGCCGACATCGAGCGGCGCGCCATGGCCATGACCGCGATGCTGGAGCCGTTGATGATCCTGATCATGGGCGGCGTGGTGCTGACCATCGTGCTGGCGGTGATGCTGCCGATCATGGAAATCAACCAGATGGTGGGGTGAGGGCGGCGCTTGAAACGCGAGAACTCCGCACATCTCCGCACATTCTTACCTCACTCCACACCTTTTTTCCCGTCGCTGTCACCTCGCTTGATCAACATGTCTTCAACGCGTCAGGCCGGTCTTTGCAGAGTGCCGCCGGATGCGTTCTCGGGTCCATCCGTTCTTTTCTCCACAAGCAGTTCTCTCCTAAACGAGTGCAAGGAGCAAGACATGTTCAATCGCAATTCCCTGGTCGCCGCGCTGTCGGCGGTCGGCATGCTGTCCCTGTCGGGCGCCGCCCTGGCGCAACAGGTCGTGGTGTCCGGCGGCGCGACGCTGCCCCAGCCCCTGTACCAGGACGAAATCAACAGCTTCCCGGCGTCCACGTTCAAGGCCTACGTCGGCAAGGGCAGCGGCGCGGGCAAGACCGCGTTCCTGACCAACAGCGCCGTCGGCTTCGACAGCACCGGCGTGGTCCACTGGATCGGCAGCGATTCGATCCTGACCCAAGTGCAGATCAACGACTACCTGACGACCGGCCTGGGCAAGCTGGGCACGCCGACCGGCCACGGTCCGCTGATCCAGATCCCGTCGGTGGGCACGCCGGTCACGATCTCGTACAAGGGCCCCACGGCCGATATCACCCTGACCAAGGCGCAACTGTGCGGCGTGCTGTCGGGCAAGTTCACCAAGTGGAGCGATGTCGGCGTGTCGTCGGGGTCGGCCCCGGACGCCTTCAAGGTCATCTACCGCTCGGAAAGCAGCGGCACCAGCGAACTGCTGACCCGCCACCTGCAAGCCGTGTGCGGCGCCGACTCGAACGTCGCGTTCCAGGGCAAGAGCACGTTCGCCCAGGAATTCCCGAGCAACACGCCCCCGGCCAACTTCATCGCCGCCACCGGCAGCGGCGGCGTGGCCACGGCCATCAACGCCCAGGATTCGGCCATCACCTACCTGAGCCCGGATCCCGCCTTCACGGTCGCGCTCAAGCAGGCTGCGCTGGTCAACCGCAACGACGAAGCCGCCGGCGGCTTCTCGCCGGACTCGGAAAACGTCAGCACCGCGCTGGGCAGCACCGCGGCCCTGCCGCCGGCCAACGGCGTGATCGAACGCAATCCCTCGGGCGCGAACTGGTCCAACACGAACAACCAGGCCAACCCGTTCAACTGGGTGCGCTCGTCGGTTGATCCGTCCACCGGTTACCCGATCGTCGGCTACACCAACTTCGTCATCAGCCAGTGCTACACGGACTCGGCCGTGGCCAACGCCATCAAGAGCTTCCTGACCTCGCACTACTCGGCGGCGAACTCGGTGGTCGGTGGCGCCAACCCCGGCAAGATCGACCAGCACAAGCTGGTTCCGCTGACCAACACCAACCGCGCTCGCGTGCTGGCCGCGTTCGTCAACGGCACGACCGCCAACCTGAACATCAACAACGCCACCATCTGCGGCAGCTACGCCGGCCGTGGTTGATCTTCAGGTCGTTCAGTTGAACCGGTAGTCACCGCAGGACAGGGGGAGCGACTGATGCTTGTCGGTGGCTCCCCTTTTTTTCGTGCGCGGATCCCCTGATCCGACCGTGTGCGGCAACTACGCTGGCCGCGGCTGACCAGTGTCCGGCCGTGCCGTCGGTCTCACAGGAGTCAATGATGCGCGCATGCCTTCGACTTTTCCTGATGGCGGCCGTCGCCCTGCCGGGCGGCGCCGCGCTGGCGCAGAACGTCGTCTCTGGCGGGGCCACCTTGCCCGCGCCGCTATACCAGGACGCCATCGCCGACCTGCCAGGTGGCGGGCTGCAGCCCTACGCGGGCGCCAGCAGCGCGGCCGGGCTGCGGGCCTTCCTGCTCAATGACCCGGGCGCCTTCAACCGGACCGGCGCGGTTCACTGGGCAGGCAGCGAACTGCCGTTGACGCAGGCCCAGATTGCCGCCTACCTGACGGACGGGTGGGGCAGGCAGGGGTATCCGGCCAGCCATGGCCCGTTGATCCAGTTGCCGGCCGCCTACGTGCCGATCACGATCGCCTACAAGGGACCGACGCAGCCTGTGACCCTGACCCGCGGCCAGCTCTGCGCCATCTTTGGCGGTGCGATCGATCGGTGGAGCCAGTTGGGCGTGACGGTTTCGCCGTCGCTGGACGCCTTCAAGGTGGTGTACCGGGCCGATGGCAGCGGCACCTCGCAACTGCTGACGCGGCACCTGCAGGAGGCCTGCCGCGTCAACGCGCCGAAGGCGTTCAGCGGCAAGGAGGTATTCCCGGAAGAGTTTTCCCCGGGCGGCCTGCCGGCCCATTTCGTCGCGGCGCGAGGCGACGGCGGGGCCGCGGTCGCCATGGCGGGCCATGTGTCGGCCATCACTTACATTGGACCGGATGCCACCTATTCCGGCGGCCTGAAGCTGGCCTGGCTGGTCAATGGCAACGACGGCGTGGCCTATTCGCCGACGCCGGCCAACGTCGTGGCCGCCATGGAATCCGACGGCGCGCCGGGCTGGCCTGGTGGCCAGGTGATCGAGCGCAGCCCGGCGGCCCCCCTTTGGGCGTCCGTGAACAATGCCGCCAATCCGTCCAATTGGGTGCGCATCCAACCGGATCCGCGCAATGGCTATCCGATCGTGGGCTCGACCAATATCGTCCTGAGCCAGTGCTACAGCGATCCGGCCGCGGCCGCCGCCGTGCGGCTGTTCCTGACGCGTCTCTACAACGACACGGCGCGCGTCGCCAATCATCAGCTGGTGCCATTGCCAGCCATGTTGCGGGCCAGGTTGCTGGCGACGTTCGTGGCGCCGGCGGGGACCGCCGCCAGGTTGAATATCGGCAACGCCACCGTGTGCGGCGACATCGCTGGACGTGGCTGACCGGCCGCGAACGGCACTGTTACGCCACTCCACACCTTTTTTCCCGCCGCTGTCATCTGGCGGACACATCATTACCCATAGCCGCGGTGATTCGCCGCGCGCGGTCGCGCACGCCGTGATCGCGCGCGGTGACGCGGCACCGGCCCCAAAGCGACAGCCGCCAGCAGCGGCGCAGACATCCAGGATCAGAGAACCCGCATGAACCAGCACACAGGCAGCGCATCCCGAGGCGGCAAGGGCAAACAACGGGGGATTCCCGCATTCCGGCTGTCGCCAGCCATGCACGCCCTGGTGCTGGCCTTGTCAGCCACGCCGGCGCTGGCCGCCGGCCCGGCCTTCGGGCCGGGCTGGTTCTCCGACAAGCGGGCCACGCAGGCCCAGACCGCCGCCACCGGGCGCCTGCCGGGCGGCGGACTGGCGGGCATTCCGTCGACGCTGCGCGACCAGCAGCGTGCCAATGAACAGCTTCAGCGTTCGCTGGCCAATCTGAACCGCAGCGCCACGGCCATCGCCGCGCAGCAGGCCGCGCAGGCCGCGGCACGCCAGGCAGCGATGAATCAGGCGATCACCGTACCGGATGGGATCGGTGAGGGCGGTCTGAAAGTGGATGCCAATCCGCTGACGGCCGGCTGGATCAACGCGCGCGCCTTGACGCCTGATTCGCAGTCGGTGCGCGGCGGCCGTACCGTTGTCACTGTCGAACAGACCGCGGACAAGGCCATCCTGAATTGGGAAACGTTCAACGTCGGACGCAACACCACGGTGTCCTTCCAGCAACAGAGCGCGTCGTGGTCGGTGCTGAACCGGGTCAACGACCCGCGCGCGCGTCCCAGCCAGATACAGGGGCAGATCGAGGCTCCGGGTACCGTCATGCTGATCAATCGCAACGGTATCGTCTTTTCCGGCAGCAGCCAGGTCAACACCCGCAACCTGGTGGCCGCCGCGGTGGGCATGAGCGACGACCAGTTCCGCAAGGGCCTGTACAGCGCCAAGGCCGGCGACGGCGTGAACGAGCGCTATACCCCCAGTTTCGGTAACGACCTGACCGGCCTGGGCAATGGGGCGCAGGCCAGCAATGCCAGCGCGGGCGTGCGCGTGGAAGCGGGCGCCCGCATCCAGACCGCCGCGCCCGACAGCGTGACGCAAGGCGGCGGCTATGTCCTGCTGCTGGGGCGCGACGTTCACAATGCGGGCCAGATATCGACGCCGAATGGCCAGGCCGTGCTGGCGGCGGGTGATACGTTCATCATCCGGCGCGGTCTTGGATCCGACGTCAACACCATTTCCACCACGCGCGGCAACGAAGTGTCGGCGCGCCGCAATGCGGGGAGCCAGGCAGGCGCGGTGGCCAACACCGGCCTGATCCAGTCGCCGCTGGGTGACATCACGCTGACCGGGCACGACGTGCGCCAGCTGGGCGTGGCGGTGTCCAGCACCTCGGTGACCACGCGCGGCACGGTACACCTGCTCAATTCCGCCAGCGACACCAGTGGCACGATTCTGCTGGGCAAGGATTCCACCACCACGATCCTGCTGCAGGACGACGGCGCGACCGCGCTGGATACCCAGCGCGACGCGCTGGTGCGTCCGGTGCTGGACGAGGCGGACGCGTACAGGGCGGCGGGCCAGGCGTTCGATCACCTTTCCAGCCTGCCCGATCGCCGTGACCAGTCGCGCATCGAGCTGACCAGCGGCGGCACGATCGAGGCGCAGGATGGCGCGTTGGCCCTGGCCACTGGCGGCCAGATCTCCATCATGGCGAATCGCCGCACCTTGTTGAACGACGGCGCGCTGCTGGATGTCGCGGGCGCCGTCGGGGTCAAGGTGACGATGGAGTCCAACAACCTGAAGGTCAACGTTCAAGGCAACGAGCTGCGCGACGCGCCGGTCAATCGGGAAGGCAAGCTCCTGAACAACAGCGATATCTGGGTGGATCGGCGCGCGTTGGTGCAGGTGGCCAAGGGCGTCAATGGCTATGAGCGCGAGCGTTGGTACACCGCGGGCGGCCTGCTGGAGGTGGGCGGCTATCTGGGCACCAGCCGGCATGGCGTCGGCGAATGGGCCGCGGTGGGCGGCACGGTGACGGTGGAAGGCGGCGAACTGGTGACCCGCCAGGGGTCGCTCATCAACATCTCCGGCGGCACGCTCGACGTGGCGGGCGGGTATATCAAACAAAGCTGGGTGCGGGGCGACGATGGCCGCCTGTACGAGGTCTCCCGGGCGCCGGGCGATCTGCTCTACAAGGGGCTGTACCGCGGTTACGAAGACACCCATGGACGTTGGGGCCAGAACGCGACGCGTTATTTCTACAACGCGCTGCTGGCGCCGCGGGAGCGCTACGAGGACGGCTACACCGCCGGCCGCGATGCCGGCCGGCTGGTCGTCGGCACGAGAGCCGCGGTGGTGGAGGGCGCCATTGTCGGCGTCGCGTTCGAGGGCGAGCGCCAGACGCAGGCGCGCCAGGCGGTGGAAGCGGGCTTGCGGCAGCAGACCGGCTATCAGCAATCGCAGCTGGCGCGGGCGCAGGCCGGGCAATTGATCGTCGGTCGCTACGTGCCCCGGCAGATCACCAACGGCGGCACCACCAGCTGGGGCTATGACCTGGCCGGGGCGGCGAGACAGGTCCTGTTTGCCGACGATGTGCCGCCGCTGGCGGCCCGGCTGGGGCTCAACGACCCCCTGCCGGCCGCGCGCCGGGACGCCGTGTGGCTGGACGCCGGCGCGCTGGATCTCGGCCAGATCACCGCCATCGCCGGGTCCGACGTCACGGTTCGGCAGAACTTGCGGGTGGCGGCCGGCGGTTCGATCGAACTCTACGCGCCGACCGTTTCCATCCAGGGCGACCTGACGGCGCGTGGCGGCCGGGTCGCTGCCGGCACCGTATTGGCCAGCGTCGAGCGCGAGACCTTCCTGGCGCCGGCCGCCAATACCTCCGCGCGGGTGGAAGTCGCGCCGGGCGTCACGATCGACGTCAGCGGCCTGTGGGCCAACCTGCGACGCTCGCCGGAGGACGCGGATGCGTCGGTGTGGCGCAATGGCGGCCAGATTTCGCTGCGCGGCACCGGCGCGGTGGCGCTGGCGGCCGGCAGCCTGCTGGATGCGCGGTCGGGCGCGGTACTGGACGTCAAGGGCAAGCTGGCGGGCGGCAAGGGCGGCGACGTGGCGCTCGAAATGGTCAGCCTGAACGGCAGCGTGGCCGGTCCGGGACCGGTCGGGGTGACCCTGGATGGCGACGTGCGGGGCTATGGCGTGGCGGGAGGCGGCAGCCTGCGTATTTCCGCCAGCCGGGCGCTGCTGAGCGACCATGCCGATGCCGACGCCGGGCCCGGCGGCGTGGTCCTGCGCGGTGACCTGTTCCAGCGTGGCTTCGCGCGCTACGACATCAATGGCGACCAGGGCTTGAAGGTAGCCGACGGCATGCGGCTGGACGTGTCCATGCCGGTCTATCGACTGGCCTCCGACAGGCCGGACCCGCAGGCGGCCGCGTTCGACGACGTCCTGGCGTTGTGGACGCCGCCGCTGTTCCAGGAAAACGCGGCGACCGGCCGCATGACCCAACGCCAGGGCGCCAGCCTGTCGCTGTCGTCATTCGTGCCCTCGACGCCATCGCCGGCCGGCACCCTCGACATCGGCAAGGACGCGCTTGTGCAGGTGGATCCGGGCCAGTCCATCCGCCTGCAGTCTCGCGGCCTGATGCGCATCCAGGGCACGCTGCGCGCGCCGGGCGGCCAGATCGTGGTGGCGCGTGGGGCGGATGACCAAGGCAATGTCGCACAGTTGGGCGGCCTGCCCAACTCCGTGTGGATCGAGTCGGGCGCGCGGCTGGACGTGGCCGGTATCGCCGCGACCGCGGTCGATGCGCGAGGTCGCCGCTACGGCAAGCAACTCGACGGCGGCCGCATTGCCGTCGATGGCGAATTCGTGGTGATCCGCCCGGGCGCGACGCTGGACGCGTCGGGGGCGGCCATGACGGTCGATATCCTGCAGGATGACAGCACCGGCGCCGGCGCCCGGCTGGTCGGCGGACGGGGCGGGGAAATCGCGCTGAGCGCGATGGCCGGGCTTTACCTGGACGGCGCGATGCGGGCCGCGGCCGGCAGCGCCAATGCGGCGGGCGGCGCGCTGTCGCTCAAGCTCGAAACGCCGCTTTATGCCACCGGCACCGCGCCAGCGCTGATCCGCCCGCGCGAACTGCTCATTTCGCAGCAGGCGGGCGCAAGCCTGCTCCCGGCCGACGCCAATGCGGCGACGGCCGCGCTGACCTACGGCCTGGGCCGGATCGGCGCGGATCAGATCGTCGCCGGCGGTTTCGGCGACGTGTCGCTGTACGCCCGCGACCTGTTGACCTTCGACGGCGACGTGACGCTGCGGGCGCGGCAATCGATCAGCCTGTACCAGGGCGCGCTGGGCAACACCCAGGCGGGCGCCACTGTCCGCTTGATTGCGCCTTATGTGTTGCTGAGCGGCCGGACCAACCTGTCTGCCAGCATCGCGCAGCAGGTCGACGCCACGCTCAACGCCTGGAAGCCGTCCGCGTTGCCGGCGGCCGCCTTGCTGCAGGTCGAGGCGCAGCATATCGACATCCGCAACCGGGTCAGCATCGGCATGTCCGGCGCCGTGCAGCTGGGTGGCGGTGTCCAGCAGGCCGTCGAGCGCCGGGGCTATGACGGCCTGGCCTTGCGCAGCCAGGGCGACGTGCGGTTCCTGCCGGCGAATCCGGGCTCCGAAATGCCCATGAGCGGTCAGGCTGATTCCAGCGCCGTTCTCTCCCCGGGCGATGTGGTGCTGGCGGGGCAGCGCATTTACCCTGCCACGGGCGCCAAGGGGCTGGTGGCGGCGGGGTGGCAGGGCGTCCGCGCGCCTTATGACGCCAACCGGGTCATCCGGATCGAGGGCGTGGCCGGCCCTCAGGCGGGCGCGGCGCCCTTGTCCGTCCTGGGCACATTGACGCTGAACGCTTCCAACATTGAACAGGGCGGCAATGTCTATGCGCCGCTCGGCCGCATCGTCATGGGCATCGGGATCGATGACGCCAGCCGGCGGATCAGATTGCTGCCGGGCAGCCTGACATCGGTCAGCGCCGCGGGGCTGACCGTGCCCTATGGCGGTACCGTGGACGGCCTGAGCTACCTGTACCAGGGCCTGGCAGTGGAAGCCCTGGGCGTCGGCGGCATGGACATCTTCAAACTGGCGCGCGGCATCTCATTGTCGGGGGGCGCGGTCTCGGTGGATGCGGGCGCCGTCATCGATCTGTCCGGCGGCGGCACGCTGGCCGGCGCGGCGTTCGTGAGCGGGCGAGGGGGCTCGACCGATCCGCTTTTCCATCCGTTGCCGCGTTTCGATGCGGCGACCGGAAAATTCGACCTGCCGACTTTGGCCGACCGGCCGGTCTACGCGATCATGCCGGGTCTGGCGGATGGCTATGCGCCGGTGGCGCCGCGTGACGATGCCGCGAACTACGCGGGCTCGCGGCCGCGCATTGGCGAGACCATCACGATCGGCGCCGGCATTCCCGGGCTGGCGGCCGGCACGTACACCTTGCTGCCGTCCTACTATGCGCTGCTGCCTGGCGCCTTCCGCGTCGAACTGGGGCAGGGCGCTCTGGGGGGCGGCGCAACGACGACCCGGGGCGGGTCCTGGTCGGTCGCGGCCACGCGCGGTCTTTCCAATACCGGTACGACGGATGCCATGCCCAGGCAGGCGCTGGTCACGCCGGGCGATGTGCTGCGGCGGCATGCGCAGTACAACGAAATGGACTACCGGGCGTTCGTGCTGGCCGAGGCGGCGCGCAGCGGCCAGCCGCGGCCCATGCTTCCCGCCGACGCCGCGGCGTTGGAACTGTATTACCGCAGTGTTCCCGCGGCCGGGGCCGAGCCGGCCTTGCGGTTTGAGGGGCAGGCGCGCTTCGGTCGCGGCGAAGGCGGCTACGGCGGTCAATTGGTGGTCCGCTCCGATGGATTCGCCATCGAGATCGTCAACGCGGCGCCGACGGCCGGCCATGCCGGCCTGTCGCTGCGCGCCGCGGACCTGAACGCAGTGGGCGCCGATCGCCTGTCCCTGGGAGGCTGGTCATACCAGCCGTCGACGGGCGCGGACCGCCGACTGGGCACCGTGGCCGGCAGCAGCGACATCATCCTGCGGAGCGGCGCGCGCTTGCGGGCGCCGGAGGTCCTGCTGATCGCGTCGCCATTGAAGTCGATCCTGCTCGAACAAGGCGCTTCCATCAATACCCTGGGCGCAGGCGCCGCGCCGTACGACGCACGCCAGGGCTACCAGTATGGCAGCGCTGGCGGCAACAACATCCTGGCCGTGTCCAATGGTTGGCTCGATTTCTCCAATGGCGTCGGCGCCCAGGCGGGCAGGATCGAACTCGGCGCCTGCCCGGCGGGTGCCTGCGGCGGCGCGGCGCAACTGTACTCGGAGGGCACGATCGTTTTCGGCAGCAACAACCTGGTGCTGCATGATGCGCTGCGCTATGGCACGCGCAATCTGGTGGTGGCCGCCAACAGCTTGAACGCGGGATCGGAAGCGGCCCTGGCCGACGCCCGGTCGCGCGGGGTCCTGCCGACGGGGTTGCGCTTGTCGCAGGATCTGCTGCGGCGATTGTTGGACGGCGATGCCGACAACGGCGCGCCGGCGTTGGAACGGGTGATTTTCTCGTTGCGCGACTCGATCAATTTCTTCGGCAGCGTCAACCTGAGCACGCTGAATGCCGCCACCGGCAAATCCAGTCTGGCGCAACTGGTCTTGAATACCCCCGCGATCTACGGCTATGGGTCGGCCACGGATATCGCGACGCTGTCCACCGACACACTGGTATGGAATGGCGTCGCCAATGCGGAGCCTGGCGCCATCGCGAACGGTGGCGCCGGCACCGGATCCGGCATCCTGACCTTGAGCGCGCGCCGGATTGTGCTGGGTGACGCCAATGGCACGCTCCAGGTCCCGCATCAGCAGATGCGGCGCCAGGCGTTGGGATTCGCCACGGTGAACATGGAGGCGGCCGAGCGCATCACCGCGGGCGGCGAAGGCGGCCTGGAGGTCTATCAGGCGCGCGGCAACTTCGTCGATGGAAAATTCCAGTACCAGGGCGGCACGCTCGTGCTGCGTACGCCCCTGGTGACGGGCGAGGACGGCTCGGTCACGCGGTTGACGGCCGGCGATCTGCTGCGGCTTGCCGGCACGGGCGCCGCGGCCGACGATGCCACGGCGCCTTGGGGCGCGACGCTGACGCTGCAGGGTAGCCGGGTGGAGCTCGACAGCGCCATTGTGCTGCCGAGCGGCAAGCTGACGGTGCAGGCCGAGCACGGCCTGACGCTGGCCGGTGGCGCCCGCCTCGATCTGGCCGGCCGTGCCGTGACCCTGATGGACCAGACCCGCTATGGCTGGGGCGGCGATGTGGAGCTGGAGAGCCGAAAGGGGGACATTCTGCAGGTCGCGGGCTCCGTCATCGATCTGTCCGCGCGCTACAACCAGGCCGGCAGGCTCACGGCCACCGCCCTGGAGGCAGGCGCGGGCCTGATCGATCTGCGCGGCGTCATCAAGGGCCAGGCCAGCGGCGACTACGATGCGGGCGGCACCATCGTGCCCTTCGACGCGGGCGGCATTGCGCTGCGGGCCCAGGCCATCGCGGATTTCGCCGGATTGAACCAGCGGCTCAACGAAGGCGGCATCACCGGATCGCGCGCCTTCCAGATCAAGCGCGGCGACCTGGTGATCGGCAGCGAGGTCAAGGCGCGGCGCGTCAACATCGCGGTCGATGGCGGCAGCCTCACGGTGAACGGCCTGATCGACGCCAGCGGCGCGCAGGTCGGCAGCATCCGCCTGTCGGCAATGCGCGACCTGATCGTCAACGGCTTGCTGGATGCGCATGGCGCACTGCTGCGGGTGGACAGCCGCGGCGACATCATCGACAGTCCCAACCGCGCGGTGGTGGAGCTGACAGCCGGCCAGGGCCGGCTGGTGCTTGGCTCCGACGCGGTGGTGGATCTGCGCGCCGGTACCGGCGTGGCCTCAGGGAGCGCGCCGGGGATGAACGACGGCCGTTCGCGCGGCACCCTGGATCTGAATGCGCCGCGCGTGGGCGGCAATGATGTGGGGCTGGATATTCTCGGCACGCCGCGCGTGCTGGGCGCCGAGCGCGTCTCCGTCAACGCCTTCCGGCGCTATGACGACGCGCCTCTGGCGTCGGCGCCGGACGTCACCGGCCGCACGCCCCAGGTCATCACCCAGGCCTACCTGGATCAGCTGGACGCCGACAGCGTGGCCTACATGAACGCGGCGCTGGCCAATGCCGGGCTGCGCGCCCGGTTGCAGGGATACGCATTGCGTCCGGGCGTGGAGATCGTCAGCCGCGGCGTTGATGGCGATCTGCGGATCGAAGGTGACCTGGACCTGTCGAATTACCGCTATGGCCCCAACGCCGACCGCAATGACCCGGCCAGGCGCGGGTTTGGCGAGGCGGGCGTACTGCTGGTGCGGGCCAAGGGAGACCTGAACATCTACGGCAGTATCACCGATGGCTTCGCGCCGCCGCTGGCCACCGATGACGATGCCCGCGCGTGGCGCCTGATCGGCCGCCGCAATCCGGACGAAGCCAACGGCGTGGATCTGGCCGGGCAAAGCCTGATTCTGCCGCGCGCGGTGAGGTTGCGTGGCGGTACCTCTGGCGGCACGACGTTCCCGATCACGGAAAACGAATCCCTGAATTTCGACTTGCCGATCAATGCCAACACGATCAAGGCGAATTCACGGCTGCCCGCGCAGGTCGAGCTTTCCCAGCCGCTGACCCTGGCGGCCGGCACGGTGCTGGAAGCCGATATCCGTGCCGCGGACGGCACGCTCTATGCCAAGGGCAGCGTGCTGCGGGCGGATCTGGCATTGACTGCCGGCGCACGGCTGGGGGCAGGCCTGGTCCTGAACCAGGCGATTCCGGTGCGGGCCTTCACCGTGCCGAAGGGGACGCCGCTGTCGATCTTCAGTTCCCTGCTGACCCTGTCCGGGGATTTGTCGCTGGCCGCCGGAGCGTATCTGCCGGGCGGCACCGACCTGCGCTTCAGGAGTACCACCGTTGATCTGCGGGACCTGAATGACGAGGGCGTGCAAGGACGCATCTGGGCGGTGGCGCCCATGCTCAAGGCTGGCGCCTCGTCGTGGAGCCTGCGTCTGGCCGGCGGGGCTGACCTGGATTCGGCGGACACGCGGGCGCTACTGCCGGCCTCCGGGCTGGGCGGTCGCGGTAACCTGAAGCTGTCGGATCCGCACTACCTGAAGGACCTCGGCATTGATCTCGGCATCATCGATCAGGGCGGCATGCTGTTGGGTGAAACGCCGATTTTCAGCGTCATCCGCACAGGGCGAGGCGACCTGGATATCCTGGCTGGCGGCAATTTCCAGCAGGGTTCCTACTATGGCATCTACACCGCGGGCACGCCGTCGGACACGGTCCGCGACGCGCAGGGCAATCCCATCCTGGATGCGTTGGGCCGCGATGCCTACAACTTGCCGCGATCCGAGGTCGAGAGGCGCAACCAGCTCGAAGGTTATGGCTCCGTGCTCGGCGCGGGGGCGGCCAGCTATGAGCCGCTGGTGACGGGCGACCAGTATGCCGCCTGGTATCCCGAGCGCGGCGGCAACGTGTTGGTCAATGTGCAGGGCGACATGCGCGGCGCGATCCGCGGCATGCCCGCCTCGACCTATGGCGCGGACGCGCGCGGGGCCTCCGCGGCGCCTGGCAGCTATCCGGGCTACTGGCTGTGGCGGCAGGGGGGCCGGGAGATCGGCCTGCAAACCGCCTGGTGGATCAACTTCGGCACCTATCTTCCGACGCCGTTCTACACCGCCTTCCAGGATCTGGGGTTGCCGGTGGACGGCATCTCGGTCGAGGGATTCACCGGCTTCGGCACGCTGGGCGGCGGTAATCTTTCCGTGAACGTGGGCGGCAACGCCGGCGTGCTCAATCCGCTGAAAACGCGCAATACGTCGAACGCGACGAGCCAGGGGCTGGCGCTGACGGTGGGCAGCACGGGACGCATCACGCCCGACGGCCGGCTGATTTCCACAGGCGGGGGCGACTTGAGCCTGCACGTCGGCGGCGCCTTGAACCCGCTCAAGACCGCCAGCGGAGGCGGGGGCGTGCCGACCATCACGGGGGCGCCGTCGGATCTGAACGGCGTCTTGACCAATCTGCGCGGGTCCATTTCCGTCAGCGCGGGCAGTATCGGGCGGGTGGATCCGATTTATGGCCTGGCCGATCCCTCGGACTCGCGTGGCGTGAATCCATTGCGCCCGACACTGGCGGCCCCGTCCGGCGGATTGGTGGTCGTGGCGGGCGATGCCACTGTCCAGCTTGGCGCGCGTGGCGATGCGGTATTGGGCGGGATGGGCGATGCCGGCAGGATGTACCAGTTTTCCGCAACCTCGTTCATCAAGGATGGCGTTGCCCAGCCCGGCGGCGCCAATAACTGGTTCTCGCTGTGGACCGAACGGACGGCACTGAACCTGTTCGCGGCCGGCGGGGCGGTGACGCCCTTTGCCGGGGCGCATTTCGACGACAGCGCGAGCAAGGATTCGACCCAATACACGGCAAGCGCTTACTCCAACATGTTCGTCTATCCGTCGCGGTTCAGCGCGGTGGCGGCTTCCGGCAGCATCTACTATCACGCCAGCCCCGGCAGCGCCACGTCGGAATGGGTATTTGCGCCAGGCAACCGCGGCAGCGTCGAGCTGCTTGCCAAGGGCGGCCTGTACGGCGGGGGCTATCGCACCAGCATCTCCGGCGCGGATCCTGCCTCGGTCCCCACGCCGCAGCGGCCCGCTTATTTTGCGACCTGGGACGGTGGCGCGGTCACGACAGGAAACGCCATCGGCGCGGAAGGCGGCGTGTTCGCCTTTGGCTTCAATACGGCGGCGGGACGTCCCGCCCAGTCCAATGCGGGTATCGCGCGCTTCTACGCGGGTGGCGACATCGTGGGCCTGTTCACCGGCAGCACGATAACGACCACCGCCGGCGCCGAATACCACGCCGCCCGTCCCGTCAGCATCCAGGCCGGCGGCGACATCGTCAACCTCAAGGCCCTGATCCTGAACCAGCAGCCCAACGACGTCTCGCGCATCGTCGCCGGCCGCGACATCCTCTACGCCAACGTCGACGTGGCCGGCCCCGGCTGGCTGGAGGTCAGCGCGGGCCGCAACCTCACGCAGGAAGACAGGGGCCGCCTGACCAGCCTGGGCATGATCGACGGCAGCCAGGCCACCGGCCGGGGAGGCGCCGGCATCGTCGCCAGCGCCGGCGGCGAGGGCGACTACGCCGCCTTCGCGCGGCGCTATCTCGACCCCGCCAACCGCGCCGATGCGGGCCAGCCGCTGGCCGGCCAGCCCGGCAAGACGGTCAAGACCTACGAAGGCGAACTGGCCGACTGGCTGCGCCAGCAGCATGGCTACACCGGGTCGGCGGACCAGGCCCGCGCCTATTTCGACGCGCTGCCAGCCGAGCAGCAGCGCGTGTTCCTGCGCCAGGTCTACTACGCCGAGCTGACCGCGGGCGGACGCGAGTACAACGACACCGCCGGTCCGCGCGCCGGCAGCTATGCGCGCGGCCGCCAGGCCATCGCCGAGCTGTATCCGGCCACCGATGCGCAGGGGCGGCCGATCCACTACCAGGGCGACATCACCCTGTTCGGCGGATCGGGCATTCAGACCCTGTTCGGCGGCGCGATCCACCTGCTGGCGCCGGGCGGCAAGATGGTCTTCGGCGTCGAGGGGCTGCCGCCGCCGTCCACGGCCGGCATCATCACCCAGGGCGCGGGCGACATCCAGATGTACGCCAAGGGCAGCATCCTGCTGGGCCAGAGCCGGGTCATGACGACCTTCGGCGGCAACATCCTGGGCTGGTCGGCCGAGGGCGACATCAACAGCGGCCGCGGGTCCAAGAGCACGGTGGTGTACACGCCGCAGCGGCGCCTGTACGACGATGTCGGCAACGTGACGCTGTCGCCGACCGTGCCCAGCACGGGCGCGGGCATCGCGACCCTCGACCCGATCCCGGAGGTGCGGCCGGGCGACGTCGACCTGGTGGCGCCGCTGGGCACCATCGACGCGGGCGAGGCCGGCATCCGCTACTCGGGCAACGTCAACCTGGCGGCGCTGCAGGTGGTGAACGCGGCCAACGTGGTGGGGCAGGGCAAGGCCACTGGCGTGCCGACGCTGGCGAGATCGGAAGAGCGGTCGTGTAGGGAAAGAGTGTAGGCTATAGTGTAGATC
>ERZ1739169.147-NODE-147-length-19327-cov-16.163605_pt1 | contig 19327 bp, 20 predicted proteins | sample MGYA00581756_ERZ1739169 | MGnify/ENA primary metagenome ERZ1739169 (study PRJEB40789, sample SAMEA7425667) | Salamandra salamandra | biome: salamander skin | place: Germany | collected 2020-03 | study: cvxcv | reverse complement strand
ACCACCGAGCACTATCATTTTGCCTACACTCGTGCCCTCCCCGACGCTCTTCCGTTCTCTGGGCCTGGCCACGCTGTGGCGGCCGGGGCGGCGGCTGTGGACCGCGCAACTCGCGCTGGTGCTGGCGTATTCCGCGGTGATCGCCATCGCGCTGCCGGAATTCCTGTGGCATCCCTTCGGCCCGCTGCTGAAAAACGCCGCCGTCATCGCGCTCCTGTTCATCCTGCTCTGCGAGGAAACCCAGCCATGAATACCTATCTCACGATCAAGACCCTGCACATCCTGTCGTCCGTCCTGCTGGTGGGAACCGGTTTCGGCACGGCGTTCTACCTGTTCTTCGCCAATCGCACCGGCTCGGTGCCGGCCATCGCGGCGGTCTCGAAGCTGGTGGTGCGGGCCGACCTGTGGTTCACCACGCCGGCCGTGGTGGTCCAGCCGCTGTCCGGATTGTGGCTGGCGCATGCCGCCGGCTGGCACTGGAGCACGCCGTGGATCGGCCTGTCGATCGGCCTGTATCTGCTGGCGGGCGCCTGCTGGCTGCCGGTGGTGTGGCTGCAGTACGAGATGGCCAGGATGGCCGCCAGCGCCCAGGCCGACGGCGCCACGGCGCTGCCGCCGCGCTACTGGCGATTCGCGCGCTGGTGGGAATGGCTGGGCTATCCGGCGTTCATCGCGATGGTGGTCGTCTACTACCTGATGGTGGCCAAGCCGGCGCTGTAGCGGCGCGGCCGCGGCAACCGGCGCGGCGGTCCAGGCTCAGGGCAACCCGGATCGCCACGCTGGCTTGGCCGCTCAGTCGATCGCCGCGCCGGCGGTCTTCACCACCTTGCCCAGGCGCGTGTATTCCTCGGCGCCGAACTCGGCCAGCGACTGGCGCGTGGTCGGCGACGGGATGGCCCCGCGCGATTCCAGCGCCTGCTTGACCTCGGGGCGCGCCAGGGCTCGGCCCACGGCGGCGTTGAGCTTGTCGAGGATGGCGGTCGGCGTGCCCTTGGGCGCATAGAGCCCGTCCCAGGCGAAGAACTCGTAGCCCTTGACCCCGGCCTCGCTCATGGTCGGGATATCCGGATTCGAGCGCACCCGTTCCGGCGTGGTCACGCCCAGGGCCCGCAGCTTGCCCGCCGCGATCTGGCCCGACACGTTCGGCATCACGTCGATCAGCAGCGAGATGCGGCCGCCCAGCAGGTCCGTCATCGCCGCGCTGCCGCCCTTGTAGGGAATGTGCATGATCTTGACGCCGGCCATCTGGTTCAGCAGTTCACAGGCCAGGTGCGACGAGGTGCCGTTGCCGGCCGAGCCACAGGTCAGCTCGCCCGGGTGCGACTTGGCGTAGTCCAGCAGCTGCGCCAGCGATTTGAAGCGGTCGTCGGTGGCGTTGACCACCAGCGCGGCGGCGATCACCGTGAAGCGCGAGATCGGCTCGAAGTCGCCCGGCGCATAGCCGGGCGATTTGTACAGCCAGTGGTTGGTGGCCTGGGTGCCGTTGGTGCCATAGGACAGCGTGTAGCCGTCGGGGTTGGCGCGCGCGGCGATGGAGGTGCCGATGTTGCCGCCGGCGCCCGGGCGGTTCTCGACGATGATGGATTGGCCGAGTTCGCGCGCCAGCGGTTCGGCCACCAGTCGCGCCAGCGTGTCGCCGCCGCCGCCGGCGGCGAACGGGACGACCAGCGTGATGGCATGGGTGGGCCAGTTGGCGGTCTGCGCCAGGGTCGGGCCGGCCGCCAGCGCCAGGCAGGCGGCCGCCAGGCGGATCGAGGTCTTGAAGGGGGTCATGGTTTGTCTCCTTGGGGGTGCGGGGCGCGCGTCCGCTGGTTTTGGTGTATCGGGCGCGCGGAATGAAAAACAGGTTCGGGGCGGTCTCCCGGCGGCCGGCTCACACGAAGCGGCAGCTGACCGCGCCCAGCGCGCCATAGTCCACGTGGAACGTGTCGCCCTGCTGGGCGAACACGGGCCGCGTGAACGAGCCGCTCAAAATGATCTGGCCGGGTTCGAGCGCGACGTCGTAGCCGGCCAGCTTGTTGGCCAGCCACACCACGCCGTTGGCGGGATGGTTGAGCACGCCCGCCGCCAGGCCGGTTTCCTCGATCACCGCGTTGCGCGACATCATCGCGCCGACCCAGCGCAGGTCGACCGCGTCGACGCTCACCGGCCGTCCGCCCATCACCACGCCGGCATTGGCGGCGTTGTCGGCGATGGTGTCGAAGACCTTGCGCGGCCGCTTGCTGTCGGGGTCGATCTGGTGCGAGCGCGCGTCGATGATCTCGAGCGCGGGGATCACGTAGCGCACCGCGTCCAGCACGTCGAACAGCGTCACGCCGGGGCCCTTGAGCCGCCGGTCCAGGATGAAGGCAAGCTCGACCTCCACCCGCGGCACGATGAAGCGGTCACGAGGGATCTCGGCGCCGTCGTCGAACAGCATGTCGTCCAGCAAGGCGCCGTAGTCAGGCTCGTCGATCTGCGAGGACAGCTGCATGGCGCGCGAGGTCAGGCCGATCTTGTGGCCGACCAGCCGGCGGCCGCCGGCGATCTTGGCCGCCACCCATTCGCGCTGGATGGCGTAGGCGTCGGCGATGGTGATGTCGGGATGCTCCAGCGACAGCTGGCGCACCTGGGTTCGGCTGCGTTCGGCCTGGTCCAGGCGTTGGGCCAGCGCCTTGATGGTGGCGGCATCCATGGGGGCTCCTTGGGGTGTCATGGGATTTTCCGGCAGGGTTTCGGGAATGTCATTCGGGCGGCAGGTGGCGCCGGCTGCGCTTTTCCGCCAATAGCCAATCCTGGCCGCTGGCGACCAGCCGGTCCTGGCAGTCGCGGATGGCGACCAGGCGCGGCGCCCCGCCCTGCGCCTGCGGGTCGCTGTCGTAGGCGGTCAGGAAATAGCCCAGCGTGGCCTGCGAGCCGCTGTGTTCGAGCAGGCGCAGGTTGGTGATGACGTGACAGGTGGTGCGCTGCGGCGGGCGCGCCTCCAGGGCCGCCAGCACGTCGGCCGGCCCCGTCAGCAACTGGCCCTGGCGCAGCCAGGTGCCGTCCGGCGCCATGAGCGCGGCGGCGGCCTCGTGGCGCCGCGTATCCAGCGCATGGAAGAAGGCCAGCACGACCGCCTCGCAGGCGGCCTTGACGTGTTCGGTCTGCATTCGGTTCTCCATCAGATTCAGCCGATCCGGGCGCTGGACAGCGGCGCGTCGGCGCGCGCCAGTTGCGCGGGGTCCACCTGGACGCCCTGGGCGATCCACTGGCGCAGCTGGCGCAGATCGCGCGCCGCGTTCACCGCCACGGCGCCGACGACGCGGCCGCCCTCGTCCAGCGCCACCGACAGCAGCGCCCGCGCATCCGCCTGGGGCCGCAGCACTTCACATTCGGCCCGCGCCGGAAAACCGGCGATCTGCACCATGGCGTCGTATTGCTCCGACCAGACCGCGCCGCTGGGCAGGTAAGGCTGGCCGGCATCCAGCGCCGACAGCGCCGCCGCCGCGCCCTGGTCCTGGGCGTTCTGCCAGGATTCCAGGCGGATGGGGCCGCCGCCGGCGGGCGCCGCCACCGCCACGTCGCCGGCCGCCAGCACATCGGGCGCCGACGTGCGGCAGTATTCGTCCACCAGCACGCCGCGCTCGCAGGCGATGCCGGCTTCGCGCGCCAGGGCGTCGTTGGCCTGCATGCCGACCCCGAGCACCACGGCGTCCGCTTCCAGGCGGCTGCCATCGGCCAGTTCGGCCACGCAGCCGCCCTCGGGCCGCGCATGCACCGCGCGCAGACTGCTGTTCAGGCGCAGGGCCACGCCCTGCCCGGTGTGCAATGCGGCCAGATGCGCCGACACGCCGGGCGGCACGCTGCGGGCGCACAGGCGCGGCGCCTGCTCCAGCACCGTGGTGGCGCAGCCCGCCTGGCGCGCGGTGGCGGCCACTTCCAGGCCGATCCAGCCGCCGCCCGCGATGACGATGCGCCGGCCCGGCCCCAGCCGGGCGCGCAGGCGCAAGGCATCGTCGCGGGTTCGCAGCACGTGGACGGCGCGGCTTTCGGCGCCTGGCAAGGCCGGCACGATGGGCCGGCCGCCGGTGCACAGGATCAGCTTGTCGTAGTCGATCACGGCGCCCTCGGAGGTCTCGACCTGATGGCGCTCGGGCCGCAGCCGGGTCGCCGCGACGCCGGGCCGGAACGCGATGTCCAGCTCGGCCAGCTTTTCGCGCGAGAACAGCTCGGTGCTTTCCGGCGCGGCCTGGCCGCCCAGCACCGCCTTGCTCAAGGGAGGACGCTCGTACGGCGCGTGCGGCTCGTCGCCCAGCAGCACGATGCGGCCGGCGTAGCCGCGGCCGCGCAACGTCGCCGCGGCCCAGCCGCCGGCCTGCCCCGCGCCGACGATGACGATGGCGCCCGCGCTCACGCCGCCTCCGGGCTCAGGTAGATGGTGCCGGCCTCGACCCGCACCGCATAGCGCCGCAGGTCGGTGGTGACGGGCGGGCATTGCGGCTTGCCGCTGCGGATGTCGAACACGCCCTGATGCAAGGGACATTCGATGGTGCCGTCTTCCATATAGCCGTCGGCCAGGCTGGCGTTGCCGTGCGGGCAGCGGTCCTGGGTGGCGCATATCTCGCCCTGCAGGTCATAGAGGCAGACCGCCTCGCCCTCCAGCGCGACGCGCAGCGTGCCGGTGTCGGGGGAAATGTCGCCCACCTGGGCGACCGGAGTCCAGGTCGCCATGGTCACAGCCCCATCGCGTTGCGGTAATAGTCGTAGAACGAGCGGATCAGCACCTCGGTCACCATGTAGTCGGCCGGCTCGGTGTCGCGGCCGCCCATCTCGACGATGCCGCGCGCCTCCGGGTAGCCGGTGACGCCGATCTGCACCTGGTTCAGCATCTCGCTGTCGTCCATCGAGACGAAACCGGCCGGGCCCAGCAGGTTGGCGTGCTTCAGGCGCAGGCGGGTCATTTCCTCGTCGTCGTCCTCGTAGCCGTAATAGGTGAAGACGAGTTCATGCTCGGTCGGGCTGCGCGGGATCACGTGGCGGGTCTTGAGCGAATTGGCCTGGATGCCGAACTGGGCGGCCGGAAAGACCCAGGCGCCGCCGACCCGGCCGCGGTTGAATTCCGCGCGCGGGGTGACCGTTTCCAGGTCGAGCAGCTCCAGGTCGTCGCGGAAGCGGCTCATCTCGCTGGTGGCCTCGGTCTTCTTCTTGCCCTCGTTGTGCGACACCATCACGCTGTGCGCGCCGCCGCCGGTGGGAATGCACTCGGACTTGGAATCCGCGCGCCACAGGCCGAAGGTGATGTAGAAGGTGTGCAGCAAGGTGGCGTGGTACGGGTCCTTCAGGTTCTCCAGGTACATCTTCCAGTTGCTGGGGATCAGCTGGCGGCTGTAGCCCAGCAGCTTGAGCTTCTTGCCCGGCAGCATGTGGTCGATCTCGGCCAGCACCTCGGCGCCGCAGTATTCCTCGAAGCTGGGCGCATCGTCGGCGAACGTCGCCCAGATCGAGCCGCCGCGATTGACGCTGCGCAGCTTGCGGATGCCGTTCTGCCTGGGATCGAAGTCGCGCGGCATGCCGCCCTTGCCCATGGCGCCGCGGCGGAACGGCACGCCCTGCAGGTTGCCGTCCAGGTCGTAGTTCCACTGGTGGTACGGGCAGGTGAAGTCGGTCACCTGGCCGGTGTTCTGCCAGCAGATCTGGGCGCCGCGGTGGGCGCAGCGGTTCTCCAGCACGTTGATCTCGCCGCTTTCGGTGCGCACCATGATGACCGGACGGTTGCCGATCCAGTTGCGCTTGTAGCAGCCGGTCTCGGGCACCTCGCACTCCAGGCCGACGTAGTTCCAGGTGCGGCCGCCGAAGAACACGTCCATTTCCTTCTGGAAGATGGCCGGATCGGTGTAGACCCAGTTGGGGATGCGCGTGTAGCCCTCCTTGGGCCAGCGGCGCTCGATATGGATGGGGGCCGCGGCGGGCGCGTCCAGCACGGCGGAATCGGAACAGGTCATGGCGGGTTTCCTGGCAGCGGGATCAGAGGGGAACGATGAGCGAGGTGCGCACGCGGTAGTTGTCGTAGACGCAGTCGCGGCGGGTCAGCGCCAGGCCTTGCGGCGTCAGGCGCAGCTCGTCCAGGTAGCGGCCCACCATGTTCAGCGTGGGTTCGCGGTCGGACAGCGACTCCATTACGGCGAAATTGGCCTGGGCCACGATGCGCTCGCCCTGTGCCTCGATGACGCGCACGCCGCTGATGAAGTGGCGCAACGAACGCGGCTCGAACATGGTGGTTTCGCGCAGCGCGGTGACGCGGTCGCGCAGCATGTTCTTGTTCATGCAATAGATCAGGCCGAGCGGCAGGCCGGCGTCGTGGTTCTCGCGCGACAGCACGCGGTAGTGGCAGTCCTCGGTGAAGAAGTCCGGCCATTCCTCCAGCCGGTCTTCGTCCAGGCAGTAGGCGTAGTCGTCGTAGAAATCGCGCAGGCGGGCGCGCAGCGAGGTGTCGTCGGGCAGTTGGATCTGGGTCATGGGAATTTCCGGGATGCGAGCGGCGCGCTCAGGACGCGGCGGCCAGTTGCGCCAGGTTGCTTTCGAAACCGCCCTGGCTGCCGAGCGCCAGGATCGGTTCCTGCATGCGCTCCTGCCAGATCAGCGATTCCATGGCGATCTGCAGGGGATGGTCCTGCACCGTCAGGGCCGAGGTGGTCTCGGTGCCCGAGTGGTGCGAATGCATGGCCCACCCGGGCGCCGACAGGATCAGGTCGCCGGCCTTCCAGTCCAGCCGCACGCCGTTGACCTTGCTGTAGCCGTTGCCGCGCAGGTAGTAGTTGATGGCCGACGAGCTGTGGCGGTGCGGCACGTGGTGGTTGTCCGGCGGCGACGACGAGATCGTGGCGAAGAAGCTGTGGGTGGTGCCGATGCGGCGCTCGGTGGCCGGGTTGTACAGCACGAACAGGCGGCGGCCGTTGTAGCCGCGCGCCATGTCCTCGACGCTGGGCAGGTGGCGCGAGACCGCCGCCCAGGGCCAGTGCAGCGCCTTCGATTCCAGCACGTCGATGTCGATCAGCCACTCGTAGCCCATCAGCCAGGCGCCTTCCGGCGTGATCTGCTCGCGCAGCGCCAGGTCGCGGGCGCGCGCCGCCTCGGGCGAGCGGGCCGGCGCCGGGCGGGTGTTGGCGTCGGCCGGCGGCACGTCGCCCTCGAACTCCTCGACGTAGTGAATCTCGAGCTTTTCCAGCAACGGCGCGTTGGAGTACGACAGCCGCACCCAGGGCGTCTGGCCGTCATTGCGGTACGAATGCACCTGCATCGCCGGCGTGTTCCACACGTCCCAGCGGCCCACCGGGATATCGCGGCCGGCCACCGTGGCCACGCCCTCGCCGCTGATACAGATCTCCAGCATGTTGGAGTTCTTGCGCAGGTTGAAGGTGCATTCGCCGGGGTTGACGACGTTGATGGTGACGTCCGTGCCGGGGGCCAGGCCCAGGCCCGGCGCGGTCGCCAGCGGATGGGCGATGAGCGAAGCGCGGCGGCCGTTGTCGGGGCGCGGCGCGTCGATCAGGCGGGCGATCTCCAGGTCGATCTCCTCCTTGGGGATCACGATGGATGGCCATTTGTTCTGCTCGCGGGGCGCGGCCCCGCTGACGTCGATGAACATGTCTGTCTCCTGTGGCCGGCGGCGGTTCGCGCCGGCGTCATGATGATTTGAAGGGGTGATTGGAATCAGGGCTGCGCCAGCAGCAGGTTCTCGCGGGTCTGGGGCGGCAAGGCGACGCCGAGCCCGTGGTCGCGGGCGTGCTCGTACGCCACCCGCGCCATCGCCAGGTCCGACAGGCCCATGCCCATGCCCTTGAACAGCGTCAGCCGCGCATCCGGCGCGCGGGTCTCGCCGCGCGCCAGCAGGTCGCCCAGCACCGCCACGCCGTCCCACGCCGCGCCGTCCGCGCCATAGCGTTCGCGCAATTCGCGCGAGCCGCGCCGGGCGTTTTCCAGGTCGTCCACCACCACGCGGTCGGCGCGCTCGAACACGTCCTGGCTGAATTCGGCCTTGGCCGGCAGGATCGCGCCCACCGCGTTCAGGTGGCGGCAGTCGGCCAGCCGGGCCGCGTCGACGAAAGGCTCGACGGCGCGGGTGATCAGCGTCACGATCTCGGCGCCGTCCAGCGCGTGTTCCAGGGTGGGCGATTCCTCGATGGCGAAGGCGTACTTGCCGGCCACCGCCTCGACAAAGGCGCGGCGTTTTTCCGGGGTCGGGCTGTGGATCCGCACGCGCTGCAGCGGGCGCACCGCGGCCAGCGCCGCCAGTTGCGTCACGGCCTGCGGCCCGGTGCCGATCAGCGCGGCCTGCGTCGCGCCCTCGGGAGCCAGGGCGCGGGTCGCCACGCCGCTGATGGCAGCGGTGCGCAGCATGCCCAGCGCGCGCGCCTCGATCACCGCCCGCAACAGGCCGGTGTCGGCGTCGAACAGGCTGAACAGCGACCCGCCGCCCGCCTTGGTGTGGACCCAGGTCTTGAAACCGGCATAGCCGCCGGGGCCGGGCTGTACCGAGCCCAATGCATGCATCGAGCTGCCGTCGCCCCAGGTGGCCAGCGCCTTGGGCACGTTGCGCGCGCCCTCCTTCGCCTGCGCCACCAGCATGCGCTGCAGCGCGTCGATGGCGCGCGGGATGGTCAGCGCCGCCACCACGTCTTTTTCGGTGAGATACCGCAATGCCTCGGTCATGCCTGTGTCCTTCGTGTCAGTGGGGGTGGGCGGGTTCGTCCGCCACCGTGTTGCGCAGCGTGCCGACGCCCGGCACCTCGATCTCCAGCGTGTCGCCGGCCGCCAGGAAGCGCGGCGGCTGGCGACTGGAACCGACGCCTTCCGGCGTGCCGGTGGCGATCACGTCGCCGGGCGCCAGCGGCGTGAAGGCGCTGATGTAGGCGATCAGTTCGGGAATCGGGAAGATCAGATCGGCCAGTTCGCCCTGCTGCACGGTCTCGCCGTTCAGGCGCGTCTGGATGCGCAGGCCCGCCGGGTCGCCGATCTCGTCGGCGCTGACCAGCCAGGGGCCGATCGCGCCGCTGCGCTCGAAGTTCTTGCCGGGCGTGACCTGGGCGTTGTGCTTCTGGAAGTCGCGCACCGAGTTTTCGGCCATACAGGTGTAGCCGGCCACGTGGGCCAGGGCGTCGCGCGCCGCGATGTGGCGCCCTGCCCGCCCGATCACCACGGCCAGTTCGCCCTCGTAGTCGAAGCGGTCGGAGGCCCGCGGCTTCCAGACCGGCGCGCCGTGGCCGACGAAACTGTCGGGATAGCGGGCGAACAGCGAGGGATGGCGCGGCAGCTCGCGGCCGGCCTCGGCCACGTGGCGGCCGTAGTTCAGGCCGACGCAGAGGATCTTGCGCGGCGCCGGCACCGGCGGCAGCCATTGCAGGCCGGCCAGCGCAATGCCGGGGCCGTCATGGCCGGCCGCCGCTTGCGCGATGGCCTCGATGCCCGCCGCCAGGGCCGTGGCCAGGTCGGGCCAGTACCGCGTCAACGGCACAACCTCGGCGTCGCGCAGCACGCCCCAGGCCGGTTGGCCCGCGTGTTCGAAGCTGATCAGCTTCATCTTGTCTCCTGTCCTGTGGGCGGCGCTCCTGGCATGCAATTGAGTGACGCATTGCATGCATTCAGTGGCTTTTAAGTGCCTTGACCGCTGTTTTTCCGAATTATTGCATGCAATTTTGATAAATCGCAAGGCTGAATTGTTTTTTTCTTGAGCGATTGCATGCAATTTTGTAGGTACACTGGAGGTCCTTTCAGACACGCTCCCGCCGACGCCCCGCTATGGCCGCTCAGATCGACAAAGTGATTTCCGAACTCCGGGACATGGTGCTTTCCGGCGCCCTGCAGCCCGGCGAACGCGTGGTGGAACTGCAGTTCTCGGCGCGCCTGGGCGTGTCGCGCACGCCGCTGCGCATCGCGCTGACTGAGCTGGAAAAGGAAGGCCTGCTGGAGCGCCTGCCCTCGCGCGGCTTTCGCGTGCGCGCTTTCACCGTCGACGAGATCGGCGACGCGGTGGAAGTGCGCGGGGTGCTGGAAGGCATGGCGGTGCGGCTGCTGGCCGAACGCGGCGCCAGCGCCGAGGTGCTGGAGCAGCTGTCGCAAGCGGTGGAGGAAGGCCGCGCCCTGCTGGCGCCGGCGCGGCGCGACCCCAAGGCCACGGTGGATGCGCGCGCCTGGGGGCAGATCAACCGCCGCTTCCACGAGATCCTGTGCGAAGCGGCCGGCAACCGCGCCCTGCTGTCGGCGCTGGAACATAACAACAAGACGCCGCTGGCCGGCCCGGCCGCGCTGACGCTGCCGTCCACGCCATCGCAGCTGGAAACGCCTTTCGTGCTGCGGGCGCAATCGGATCACGAGGACCTGCTGCGGGCGATCACGCGGCGCGAGGCCGCGCGCGCCGAGAACCTGATGCGCGAGCACGCCTATCGCAGCCGCGAGAACAAGCGCGTGCTGCTGGAATCCCTGCGGGGGGGCGTGGCGGGGCTGGCGCAGCCGGCCGACAGCGCGGCGGCCTGACGCCTGCTCAGGCGGGCGGCGCGGGAACGGCGCGGCTCAAGCTGAGCCGCCGGGTTGCGTGACGGTCAGAACCAGCGGCGCACGCGCTCGCGAATGGCGCCGGCATAGGCCCAGCACCACACCGCCAGCGCCAGCATCGCCACCGTGAAATAGGCGCGCGCCTCGAGCGGCACCGGATTCAGGCGTGACAGCGTCGGGAACGGCTCGTAGCCGATGAAGTCGCTGGCGGCCAGCGCGCTGAACAGCAGCGCCAGCGCCGGGCCGGTGAAATGCGGGCGTTCGCCGCGGGTCTGCGGATCGGCGCGGAAATACCAGTGACACCAACGCAGCAGCTGGATCACGACGGCGACCAGCGGAACGACCAGGGCAAGCTGCAGCACGAGCAGCGCAACGATGACTTGAGTGGGAAGCATGCCCGCGATTTTACGGCGTGCCGGACACCAGCGCGTCCAGGCGCCTGAAGAACGCCTCGTAACGCTCGGGATCGGTCACCTGGCGGGTCCGGGCGTCGCCATTGCTGTCCCAGACGGTCTCGTTCAGGCTGGCCCAGACGCGGGTGGTGCCGCCCTCCTCGCGCAGCACCAGCTGGGCATAGGTGCTCTTGTGATCGGGCTTGGCGCCATACGCCAGGCCTTGCGACTTGAGCAGGCCGCGCAGCATTTCGCGGCGCTTGCTGACCAGGGCTTCGTGCTGTTCGCCGCTGACGATCTCGGTCGCGGAATCGGCCGCCACCTGCGTGTAGCCGGCGGCAGTCAAGGCCTCGACGCAAGCCCGCAGGGCCCGCGCCGGCGCCACGGCGGGATAGGCCCGCACGCGGATGCGGTCCAGGGCGGCGCGCTCGTCCGCCGTCAGGTCGATCACGGTCTGCTTCGAGCTGTAGCGCACCATGCTGCCGCCATTGCCCGTGACGCGTTCGGGCGCCTTGGGCGCTTTCGGCTGGGTCGAACAGGCGGCCAACAGCGGGAGGGCCAGGACGGCCGCCCTCTGCAGGCGGCGGGAACGCGACGGAAGAATCATGACGGGGAAACGACCCAGCGGGCCAGGGGTGGACGCGCGGCGGAGCAACCACGCGCCCCGGGCTGGCCGGATCATAGCGGATCCCCCCGCCCGGCGCGATGACGGCGGCAAGACCAGCCCGCGCCCCGTCGCGGATGCCGAGCCATCGGGACAACCCCTATTACCCGCGCCTGCCCAAACAACTATCGTATTCGAGAATTATCAAATAAGAGAATTCTCGCTTCCGACAAAATGGCCGCAGACACAACCTACGATTACGCCGTCATCGGCGCCGGCATCGCCGGCGCCTCCGTGGCCTACCGCCTGAGCGCGGCCGCCTCCGTGGTGGTGCTGGAGCGCGAGGCGCAGCCCGGCTACCACTCCACCGGCCGTTCGGCCGCCATGTTCATGGAGACCTACGGCACCGCCCAGATCAAGGCGCTGACGCGCGCCAGCCGCGATTTCTACGAACATCCGCCGCAGGGCTTCTGCGAGCATCCCCTGCTGAGCCCACGCGGCGTGCTGTACATCGCCGCGCCCGGCCAGCAGGACCTGCTGCAGGAGGTCTACGACGATTTCCGCAGCCAGTCGCCCAACGTCACGCTGATCGACGCCGAACAGGCCATGGCGCGGGTGCCGTGCCTGCGCCCGGACCAGCTGTGCGGCGCCATCGAGGAACCGGACGCCCGCGACATCGACGTGCATGCGCTGCACCAGGGCTTCCTGCGCGGCATGACGCGCCAGGGCGCGGTGCTGCGCAACCACGCCGAACTGATGGCGGCCTCTTACGCGGACGGCGCCTGGACCCTGACGCTGGCGGGCGGCGAATCGCTGCGGGCGCGGGTGCTGGTGAACGCGGCCGGCGCCTGGGCCGACCATGCCGCCACGCTGTGCGGCGCGCGGCCGGTGGGCCTGCAGCCGTGCCGCCGCACCGCCTTCACCTTCACCGGGCCGGACGATGTCGACTTCGCGCACTGGCCGGCGGTGGTCGGCGTGGACGAGAGCTTCTATTTCAAGCCCGACGCCGGCCAACTGCTGGGCTCGCCCGCCAATGCCGATCCGGTGCCGGCGCACGACGTGGTGCCCGAGGAACTGGACGTGGCCACGGGCATCTACCGCATCGAATCGGCCACCTCGCTGACCATCCGCCGCCCGCGCCACACCTGGGCCGGCCTGCGCTCGTTCGTGGCCGACGGCGATTTCGTGATCGGCTGGGACAGCGCCACGCCCGCCTTCTTCTGGCTGGCGGCCCAGGGCGGCTACGGCATCCAGTCCGCCGCCGGCGTCTCGCGCCTGGCCGCCGACCTGCTGCTCGACCTGCCCTTGAATGCCAGCCTGACCGCGCAGGGCGTCGACCCCGCGCGCCTGTCGCCGGCCCGTTTTTCCCCATCCTGATAGGAGCCCGTTCCATGAGCCAAGCCATCCAGCGCCTGCCCAGCAGCCTGCCCTTCCCGTTCTCGCGGGCCGTGAAGGCCGGCGGCTTCCTGTTCCTGTCCGGCCAGGTGCCGATGAGCGCCGCCGGCGAGGTGGTGCGCGGCGACATCCAGACCCAGACCCGCGCCGCCTGCGAGCGCATTGTCGAAAGCCTGGCGGCCGGTGGCGCGCGCCTGGACCAGGTGGTCAAGGCCACCGTGTGGCTGTCGGACATGGGCCATTTCGCGGGCTTCAACGAGGTCTACAAGGAATTCTTCGGCGCGGCGCTGCCGGTGCGTTCGACGGTGGCGTCGGCGCTGGCCCTGAACGTCGACGTGGAAATCGAAGTGCAGGCGTATATCGGGCAGGACTGAAGCGTACAGACCGACAACCATCCAGAACGGAGCGATCGCATGAAGATTTTTTCCGGGTCCCTGGCGACCGAGACCAACACCTTCTCCCCCATTCCGACCGGCCTGTCGGCCTATCGGTCGCGCGGCTACTATCCGGCGGGCCAGCACCCGGACCGCATGCAGATGTTCTCCGGGCCGCTGTGGGCCGCGCGCCAGCGCGCCCAGGGCAAGGACTGGACGCTGATCGAGGGCATGACGGCGGGCGCGACCCCGGCCGGCCTGACCACCCGCCACGCCTACGAAACCCTGCGCGACGAACTGCTGGAAGACCTGCGCCGCGCCGGCAAGGTCGACATCGCGCTGTTCGGCCTGCATGGCGCCATGGTGGCCGACGGCTATGACGATTGCGAAGGCGACCTGCTGCGGCGGGCGCGCGAGATCGTCGGCCCGGACACGGTGATCGGCGCCGAGCTGGATCCGCACTGCCACCTGACCGACGCCATGGTGAACAGCGCCGATTTCCTGGTGTGCTTCAAGGAATATCCGCACACCGACATCCTCGACCGCGCCTACGACCTGGTCGACCTGTGCTTGGCGCGCGCCGAGGGCCGCATCAAGCCGGCCCGCGCGGTCTATGACTGCGAAATGATCTCCATCATGCACACCAGCCGCGAACCGATGCGCGGCTTCGTCGACCGCCTGCTGGCGATGGAAGGCAAGGAAGGCGTGCTGTCGGTGTCGATCGCGCACGGCTTCCCGTGGGGCGACACGCCCGACATGGGCTCCAAGGTGCTGGTCTACACCGACGGCGACGCCGGCCAGGCCGAGCGGCTGGCGCGCGCGCTGGGCGAGGAGATCATCGGTTTCCGCGACCAGCTGGCGCCGCCCTACCCCGGCGCCGACGACGCGCTGGACCAGGCGCTGGCGCTGGCCGATTTCCCCGTGGTGCTGGCCGACTCGGCCGACAACGCCGGCGGCGGCGCGCCCAGCGACGCCACCTTCATCCTGGAACGCGTGCTGGCGCGCGGCATCCAGGACGTGGCGACCGGCCCGTTCTGGGACCCGGTGGCGGTGCAGCTCTGTTTCGAGGCCGGCGACGGCGCGCAGATCTCGCTGCGCATCGGCGGCAAGGTGGCGCCGGTGTCGGGCCAGCCGCTGGACCTGGCCTGTGAGATCGTCGCGCTCAAGCGCGACGCCATCATGACCGGGCTGGCCGGCACGCCCGCGCTGCTGGGCGACGTGGCCGTGGTGCGCAGCCAGGGCGTGACCATCGTCATGACCACCAACCGCACCCAGGCCATGGACACCGACCTGTTCACGCAGTTCGGCGTCGATCTGGGCGCGATGAAGCTGGTCATCCCGAAGTCGTCGCAGCACTTCTACGCCTCGTACTCGAAGCTCGGCCGCCACGTCATCTACGTCGAGACGCCCGGCGCCATCACGCAGGACTACAACGCGCTGCCGTTCACCAAGCGCAAGTTGCCGAAATGGCCCTTCAAGGGCTGATATCCAACCATTGCCCACGCAGGCAACCGGACAAAACAAGGGGATGACCATGATGAAACGATTCAGCCTGCTGGGCGCCGCCGCCCTGCTGGCCTGCGGCCTGGCCGCGGGCCAGCCGGCCCAGGCCCAGACCAAGACGCTGCGGATGGTGCCGCACGCGGACCTGAAGACGCTGGACCCGCTGTTCAATACCGCCTATATCACCCGCAACCACGGCTACATGGTGTTCGACACGCTGTTCGCGCAGGACAGCCAGGGCCAGCCCAAGCCGCAGATGGTGGAAAGCTGGACCGCCTCGCCCGACGGCAAGGCCTGGACCTTCAAGCTGCGCCCGGGGCTGAAGTTCAACGACGGCACCCCGGTGACCGCCGAGGACTGCATCGCCTCGCTGCAGCGCTGGGCCAAGAAGGACACGATGGGCCAGGCCCTGATGGCCGCGGGCGCCGAAATGGCAGCCACCGGCCCCGACAGCTTCTCGCTGACGCTCAAGCAGCCGTTCGGCCTGGTGCTGGACGCGCTCGCCAAGCCGTCGGGCATGCCGCCGTTCATCATGCCCAAGCGCCTGGCGCAGACCGACCCGAACACGCCCGTGACGGAAATGGTCGGCTCCGGCCCGTTCCTGTTCAAGCGCGATGAGTGGGTGCCGGGCAACAAGGTGGTCTACGTCAAGAACCCGGCCTACGTGCCGCGCAACGAACCGGCCGACGGCCTGGCCGGCGGCAAGGTCGCCAAGGTCGACCGCATCGAGTGGATCTACATCCCCGACGGCAACACCGCCACCGCCGCCCTGATGAACGGCGAAGTCGACATGATCGAGCAGACCACGCCCGACTTCCTGCCGGTGCTGGAGACCAACCCCGCCATCACCCTGAACACCTCCGTCGCCACCCAGGGCATGGCCATCGTCAACGCGCTGCATCCGCCGTTCGACAAGCCGCAGGCGCGCCAGGCCCTGTATTACCTGTTCAGCCAGAAGGAAATGCTGGCGGCCATCGGCTACCCGGAGAAGTACCGCGTCGACTATTGCGCCACGCTCTACATCTGCGGCTCGCCGCTGGCCACCGACGCCGGCGCCGCGCCCTATGCCAAGCCCGACCTGGCGCGCGCCAAGCAGCTGCTGCAGGAGGCCGGCTACAAAGGCGAGAAGATCGTGGTGCTGTACCCGACCGACCACATCAGCGCGCCCGCCGTCATGGTGCTGACGCAGAACATGAAGAAGGCCGGCCTCAAGGTCGATCTGCAATCCATGGACTGGGCCTCGCTGGCGGCGCGCCGCCTGAAGAAGGACCCGCCCGAGCAAGGCGGCTGGAGCCTGTTCCTGACCTGGGGCGGCTACTACGACGCCAGCACGCCGCTGACCAACCCCTGGCTGTCGGCCGCCTGCGGCAACAGCCTGCCGGGCTGGCCCTGCGACAAGGAACTGGACGCGCTGCGCACGCAGTGGATCCAGGAACCCGACGCCGCCAAGCGCAAGGACATCGCGGCCAGGCTGCAGGCGCGCGCCTACGAGTCGGTGCCGTACGTCATGTGGGGCGAATTCAAGCCGGTGTCGGCGATCCGCGGGCTGTCGCACACGGAGCTGATGAAGACCGGCATCCCCGTGATGTGGAACGTGGAAAAACCATAACGCGGCGCGGGGCCGCGCGTGATCGCCACGCGCGCCCCGCCCCTGGACAATCAGGCCGCCGCCCAGCGCCCCGTGCGCGCCGCGTCAGGCCGGGGGGAAACCCAGCGTGAAAACCATTCTGCGCCGCATCGCGGCCGTCATACCCGTCATGGCCGTGGTCGCGGTCGTGGTGTTCCTCTTGATCCACCTGTCGCCGGGCGACCCGGCGGCGGTGATCGCGGGCGACAACGCCACCACCGAGGACGTCGAGAAAATCCGCCAGAACCTGGGCCTGGACAAGCCGCTGCTGCTGCAGTTCGGCATCTGGGTCGGCCATCTCGCCACGGGCGACCTGGGCACCTCGATCGCCACCCAGATGCCGGTGGCGCAACTGATCGGCCAGCGCATGGGCCCGACGCTGTCGATCGCCATCTTCACCATGCTGTTCGCGGTGCTGGCGGCGCTGCCGCTGGGCGTGCTGGCGGCCTGGAACGCCGGCAAGTGGCTCGACCGGCTGGTAATGGTCGGCGCGGTCTGCGCGTTCTCGGTGCCGGTGTTCCTGATCGGCTACAGCCTGGTGTACGGCTTTTCCATCAAGCTGGGCTGGCTGCCGGTGCAGGGCTACAAGCCGCTGGCCGACGGCCTGGCGCCGTATCTGCGGCACCTGGTGCTGCCCTGTCTGTCGCTGGGGCTGGTGTACATGGCCCTGCTGACCCGCATGACCCGCGCCACCATGCTGGAGGCGCTGTCGGAAGACTACATCCGCACCGCCCGCGCCAAGGGCCTGGCGGCCGGCCCGATCGTCTGGCACGCGCTCAAGAACGCCGCCAATCCCATCGTCACCACCATCGGCGTGGGCGTGGCGCTGCTGATCGGCGGCGTGGTGGTCACCGAAACCGTGTTCGCCATTCCCGGCCTGGGCCGCCTGACCATCGACGCCGTGCTGCGCCACGACTACCCCGTGATCCAGGGCGTGCTGCTGGTGGCCTCGGGCATCTACGTGCTGATCAACCTGCTGGTCGACCTGAGCTACCGCCTGTTCGACCCGCGCATCCGCTATTGAAGAAGGGCGATCCATGACCACCACCACCCTGCCCCTGGCCGCGCCGCGCCCGCGCTGGCGCCGCGCCGCCCGCTCGCTGCGGCGCCATCCGATGCTGTACATCGGCTGCGCCATCCTGCTGGCGCTCGCGGTGATCGCGCTGGCCGCGCCCTGGCTGACCGCGGTCGATCCGCAGGACATCAACCCGATGGCGCGCATGAAGCCGCCGTCGGCCGAACACTTCTTCGGCACCGACGCGCTGGGCCGCGACGTCTATGCGCGCACCCTGTGGGGCGCGCGGGTGTCGCTGCTGGTCGGCGTCGTGGTCGCGCTGGTGTCGACCGCGGGCGGCGTCCTGCTGGGCATGCTGGCCGGCTACTTCCGCCGCCTGGATGCCCTGATCATGCGCATCATGGACGGCCTGATGGCGATTCCCGGCGTGCTGCTGGCGATCGCGCTGATGGCCACGCTCAAGGGCGGCCTGGGCACCGTGATCGTGGCCATCGTGGTGCCCGAGGTGCCGCGCGTGGTGCGGCTGGTGCGCGCCCTGGTGCTGACCATCCGCGAGCAGCCCTATATCGAGGCGGCGGTGGCCGCCGGCACCCGCGTGCCGGCCATCCTGCTGCGCCACATCCTGCCCAACCTGTTCGCGCCGCTGATGGTGCAGGCCACCTTCATCGCCGCCTCGGCCATCCTGACCGAGGCCGTGCTGAGCTTCCTGGGCGTGGGCATCCCGCCGCAGACCCCGAGTTGGGGCAACATCATGGCCGAGGGCCGCAACTTCGTCGCGGTGGCGTTCCACATCATCCTGTATCCGGGCCTGTTCCTGGGCGTGGCCGTGCTGGCCGTCAATCTGGTGGGCGACGGGCTGCGCGACATGCTCGATCCGCGCCTGGCGAAAAAGCTGTAGGAGCGCGCATGCCATCCCAACCTGTCCTGCAAGTGAATGACCTGACCACCTGTTTCGACGGCGACGAGACCACGGTGCTGGCCGTGGACGGCCTGTCGTTCGACCTGATGCCGGGCGAGACCCTCGGCCTGGTCGGCGAATCCGGCTGCGGCAAGAGCGTCACGTCGCTGTCCATCATGCGGCTGCTGCGCACGCCCGGGCGCGTGGCGCGCGGCAGCGTCGAATTCGACGGCCGCGACCTGCTGGCCCTGCCCGAGAAGGCCATGCGGGCCGTGCGCGGCAACCAGCTGTCGATGATCTTCCAGGAGCCGATGACCTCGCTCAACCCGGTGTTCACGATCGGCCGCCAGATCAGCGAGCCGCTGATGCTGCACCAGGGCCTGTCGCGGCGCGAGGCCATGAAGCAGGCCGAGGCACTGCTGGAACTGGTGCAGATCTCCGACCCGGCGCGGCGCGTGCACGAATACCCCTACCAGCTGTCCGGCGGCATGCGCCAGCGCGCCATGATCGCCATGGCGCTGGCGTGCCAGCCCAAGGTGCTGATCGCCGACGAGCCGACCACCGCGCTGGACGTCACCATCCAGGCGCAGATCCTGCACCTGCTGCGCGACATCCAGGCGCGGCTGGGCACCGCCATCGTGCTGATCACCCACGATCTGGGCGTGGTGGCGCAGATGTGCCAGCGGGTCATCGTCATGTACGCCGGCCGCAAGGTCGAGGAAGGCAGCGTCGACGACGTGCTGGACCATGCCGCCCATCCCTATACCCAGGCGCTGATCCGCTCGCTGCCCGACTTCGTCGACGGCCAGGACCATACCGCCCGCCTGGCCGAGCTGCCCGGCATCGTGCCGGTGGTGACGCCCGAATCGCGCGGCTGCGCCTTCGCCGCGCGCTGTCGCGAGGCCCTGCCGCGCTGCGCCGACGAGAAGATCGGAAGAGCGGCGGGTGGGGGAAGGGGGATGGAGACAGGCGAGCTCATCGGGGTGCTGCGGCTCTGTGAAAAGCACACG
>ERZ1739169.146-NODE-146-length-19348-cov-14.145027_pt1 | contig 19348 bp, 15 predicted proteins | sample MGYA00581756_ERZ1739169 | MGnify/ENA primary metagenome ERZ1739169 (study PRJEB40789, sample SAMEA7425667) | Salamandra salamandra | biome: salamander skin | place: Germany | collected 2020-03 | study: cvxcv | reverse complement strand
CTCGAGGCTTTCGTCCTATTCTCGAAAATGCGGCCAAGGGGCCACGTTGGCCCCCTGCGCGTGCCGCGCGAGGCGGCCAGTGCTGATGTGCAAACGTAGCGCAGATGGGCAAGCTTTGTGAGGGATGCCGTGCTCAACATGTCCACGTTGATGGCGCACTGGAGGACCCGGGAACGGATAGGCGGCAATTGGCGCAACCGGGTGCAAGCTGATGTGGGAGCGCGACATCTGCTACGTCGCCAACAATTCTCGCTGGCGCGTGATGGCCGAGACCTCGAACCTGATCGAGACCGAGTATCCGGACAAGGGCTATTACGGCCTGGCCTACAGCATCGCCCGCGCCAAGCTATACATGAAGACCGGCAAGCAGCTCACTGACGCGCGCTGAGGCGGCGCGGCGGCGTGGCCGTCAGGCCGGCCGCCCATCAACGCTTGAGGCAGCTGGACACCGACTCGGTCAGTCGGGCCATTTCCTGGTCGACGCCCAGATCGGTGCAATAGGCGCCGGCGCCGCGCAACGAGAGCGCGAGCGTGGAGGCGCGCTTCGAGACCTCGGCTTTCAGGCGAAAGCCGCTGGTGTTGGGGCTGCTGTAGTGGGTGGTTTCGAGCACCCCGGTCTTGGCGTCGCGGATGGCATGGCCCTGGTCATATTCCCGCCCGGCCGCCGTGCTCGCGGCGGTTGCGCGGTCGATGCACGCGAACACGTCCTCGGTGGCGGCGTTCTGTGGAATCTGGAACGTGGCGCTCTGGCTGGGGCCGAGCGCGTCGCAGAGCGTCGAAGACGTCGAGCAGCCGCCCAACAGGACAATGATCGCCGCCATCCCGGCCAGCCTGCCTTTCAGGCGGCCATGCGCCTGGATCCCGCCAATACCCGCCATCGCCGTGACCTCCCCCGATCGCTATGCAAACAGACACCCATGGGCTGGCGCACAGGCGGGTGTCGCGTTGCGCTCCCGGTCGGCATGCCTGCCATTCGAGCCTGCATTCTAGAGACTGCGCGACGTGGCGGTGTAACGAGTGATGGCGGTGTGTCTCTTTGTCCTTGGAAAAGCGTGCGGATCATCGGGCTCACCCGTTCACGACCTTCGCCGCCGTCACCGTCACTTCGACCAGCCAGCCGGGTTCGACAAGGCCCACCACCTGCGCCCGAGTCCGGGTGGGCAGATGGGGTTGCGCGGGCGAACCAAAGTAGTCGGCATAGACGCTCGAAAACGCGCCGTAGTCCGGCGGGCCGGTCCTGGCGGGTTCCACGACGAAAAGCGCTTGCACGGCAATCACATCGCCCAGCGCATACCCTTTGCCTTCCAGGATGGCCTGAATCTGGTCGAACACGCTTCTCGTCTGCGTGCGCAGATCGCCGAAGTGGCTGACCGAGTGGGGTTCGGCGTCGAGATTCGACGGCAGTGCGCCGACGCCGCTCAACGTGATGGTCCGGGCGCTCGCGGGGACTTCAATCGCTTCCGCGAATTCCCGGGCCCACGATGCCTCGAGGCGCCTGGGGGTAGGGTGCCGCACAATGGCGTCGCTCATTGGATTCTCCAAAGGTGAATTGACCGCCTGCCACGAGCGCCGTCCACCTGGGATGCGCCCGCTCATAGCCCGCTCATCGGTCCGCCGGAATGCCCAGGGGAGGTCAGCGCATGATGGTACGTAGATGTCGATCATCTGAAAAATGAATTAATTCGATAAAATCGTTCGATCCTGTCGATGGATAGCGCTGCCTTGAACCGGGATTCAATGAGAGACAGATGGAACTGCGCCACCTTCGCTATTTCTTGACCATCGTCGAACTCGACAATCTGTCGCGCGCGGCCGAGAAGCTGTGCGTTGCGCAATCCACGCTGTCGCACGCCCTGCGTCAACTTGAAGAAGAATTGGGCATCGCGTTGTTTGACCGGGTAGGGCGGACCATGCGCCTCACTCAGGCCGGTCGGGTGTTCCGCGACTATGCGGCGCGAACATGCAATGAAGCGACGCGGGCCAAGCGGGCGATGCAGGAGTTGAACGAGCTCGACGCGGGTACCTTCACCTTGGGCGCCATCCCGGTATTTCCCCTGGCATTTCTGCCGCGCACGGTCTCGGCCTTCAACCAGCGACACCCGAAGGTGCGGATCGTGGTCCAGGATCTGCTCGCGGCGCAGCTCGAGGAAAAACTGGCGCTGGGCATGCTCGATCTCGGTATCGCCTTTCATCCGGCCTCACGCGATGATGTCGAATCCGAACCTCTTTTTTCAGAGCGGCTGGTCCTGGCGGTGGGCCGCGAGCACCCGTTCGCACGGAAGCGTCGGGTTCAGTGGAGAACGCTCGATTCGATTGCGCTAGCCCTGTTCCCGCCGAAATTCTCGACGCGCATCCTGATCGAAGACGCGTTCAAGGCCGCCAATGTGCAATTGCAAGTAGCGGTGGAAATGGATAGCACGGAGTCGCTCCTGGCGGTCGCCGCGGAAGGGCAGCTTGCGACCATCGTCCCTGAAACGGCGGCGACGGGCCTCGAGCGCGTCAATCTCATCCCTATCACGCAGCCGGAATTGTCCCGGCAACTCGGCTTGCTGTGGCCGAAGGGAGCCGGGCGGACTCGCGCCGCGACGACTTTCGCCGGGATGCTCAAGGAAATGTCCATGGCCGTGAGAAAGGGCCAGAAAGCGTGAGGGGATAGACCGAGGAACACCTCTCCAGCGAATTGCAGTATCGGTGGCGGATGCAGGCAGACCGCTTGAGCGAATCGTTTTACTATCGCCGTTGACAATTCCCGGCCGCGCTGTGTGAATGGCGCCGCGCCCAATCCTACGCACGCTTACCGAATGACCATGACGCCCTCACGGAAAGAACAGCGCCCGTCCGCGCGGCGCATTCTCGCGGATGTTGCCCCCCTCAGCCATGATCAACGCTACAAGCGCATGGTGGCGCTCGGTCGTGAATCCCTCACGAGTGCACCCCTGGCTGAAGACCTGCGATCATTGGCGCAATCGGAGGTCCACTACGAGCGGCTGTTGGCGTTGATGTCGGTCAGTGGTTCCCATGCGACGGATCTGATCGTCACGATGCTCGCCGATCCGTCGCCCATGCTGGCATTGCGTGCCGCCCGGCTGGCGGCGCGTGTCGTGCCCGACGAGCTGCTGGTCCGGTTGATGCCGGACATGACGAAGGCGTGTCGCCGGGATCTTGCCAGCCAGCTCTGGCGAGCCGGGCGCGGACAGGTGAACGATGCCGTCTACCCGACACTTGACGGAGCGGCGCGCCGCCATCTTCTGCCGTGGACGACCGATGCGTTCATCCGCGGCAATCTGGACGCGGAGCTGCTGGCCGCGCTCGAGGCGCCGCAGTGGGCGGCATTGGCGCAGCGCTTGCCGGGATACGTGCGCGACCAGCTGGTGCAGGCGCTGGAGACGTCCGGCAATCCCTCCTACGTGTTGCGGCTTGCCGTTCGAGCATCGCTCTATCGCATGCTGCGCAGCGACCGGGCGGCTGGGCTGAGCCTGTTGCGCGTGGCGGTTACCCGACTCCCGGTGAGTGATCTTCCCCTGACGCGCTATGCCTCCTTCTTCCCGAAGGAAATCGGCGCCATTGTCGAAGGACTGGGAAGCAGACAGCGCATTCCCTTCACGCCGCGAGCCTTGCGGCGCCTGGACGCGCCCGCGCTGTGCAGGCTGTTGTCGGTCGACGCGCTGCCCAATTTGCAGGCGGTCTTCCCGCAGCTGCGCGCAAGCCAGCGGGACGCGCTTTACCGCCATGGCGGCGAAGCCTGGCGCCGGGACAGCGGGGCCTTGCCCTTTGAGTTCGTGCGGGAGCTGTCCAGCGCCGCCCGGCAGGCCGAAGCGCGCCATGCGTTTTCGTTGCGGCTGCTGGCTGCCGAGCCGATGATCCGCCTGCCGTATCTGTCCTGCCTGCCGTTTCAGGAAGCGCTGGCCCTGGCCCAGCCTTTCCTGTCGCAGCCTGATGGCGAATTGCGCGCGCAGGCCGTGGCGGCGGTGGTGGGGGCAGGGAGATACGAGGCATCCAGCTTGTCCGCCATCCTGGACTTCTGCCGGGCCCGTGAAAACGAGCAGGACCCGGTGCGGCTTGCCATGCTGACCGCCCTGGCGGCGCTGCCGCCGTCGCGTTGGGAAACCCAGCATCTGCCCGGGTTCTCCGCGCTGATCGATGCCGCGCTGCGTGCCAGGGACTGCTCGCACCAGACCATGCTGGCGGCCACGCAATGGTTGATGGCCATCATCGCCACCCATGCCGCTTTCGTCGTCGAGACGTTGCCTCGCCTGGTCGAGCGCATGGGCAGCATGGGAAATCTCCGCTACGGGTATTGGGAATCCCGTATGAGCGACAACGAATTGCTTGAGATCGCCCCGCATCTGATGGGGTTGCTCCAGACATGGATCCGGCGGGATCGCGGCCAGATTGCGCTGCAACTGGTCTTGGGCTTCGGATGCCGCGCCAAAGCCGTGGATCTGTTCGTCGACCTGCTGGCCGGCCTGACCCGGGACAAGCGTGGCCATGTGGCGCGGTCGGGGCTGGAGACGCTGGTGAGGCTCGGACTCAGCAAACGGGTCGCCGAGTTGGTCCCCCAATTGGTGGGGGACGACCCGAGCTGGATCCAGGTTTCGGCGGTTTCCTCGCATCTGCATGTGCGCAGGCAGGACCTGCTGACGCCGTTCCTGAGCGCCCGCGTCTACAAGGGGCGGTTTCCGAGCGGCAAGGCGGCGTTTCTTCCCGCCTATGACAGCGGCTTCTCCCGGTGGACAGCCGCCCAGCAGCAATGCTATGCCGGCGAACTGCTCGATATCCTCACGAGCCCGCAACGCAACGCCTGGGAACTCTACGGTTGCGTCCAGCGATACGCGGCCATGCCGTCCATCGATCTGGCGCCGCTCTTCGACTTCGCTCGCCTGGACGCGCCTGACCAGGGACTGCGTGACAAGACGCTGGAAGTGCTCGGGCGCGCCGATGCGGGACGCGGCGTGGCAGCGCTGATGCAGGCATTGGATGACGGCCGGGCCCGCATCGCCATCTATGCCCTGCGTCGATCCCTGATGAACCTGCCCCCCGCGCGGGTCTTGGACCTGCTCGACCGCGTGCCGCGCGGCAAGATCACCGTGGCCAAGGAAGTCATTCGGCTCGCTGGCGATCTGAGGACGGACGGCGCCTTCGCATTCCTGACCCGGATCGAAGCCGAACCCAGGCTGCATCCGGATGTGGTCATCGCCTTGATGCGGGCGTACTGGAACTTCCTTGATCGCCCTGAGGTCTGGCAGCGATTGCACGCCGCCGCCTGCAACGAGCAGCCTGCGCTCGCGCGCGCAACCATCCGTATTCCGCCGGTGGGTCTTGCCCCGGACAGCCAGCGCGCATTGAGCAGGCATCTTGCATTGCTGCTTGGACATCCCGACGCGCAAATCCGCAAGGAAACCCTGGAAAGACTGATCGCGATGCCGCCGGGGGAAGGCGAGCCGACGCTGTACCAAGCGCTGGCCGCGCGGCTCGATGACGTCGATGTCGCGCTGGTTGAACTGGCGGCGCGCGCGCTGCTGGGTATCTATGCGGGCAGCTTGCCGCGGGAACTGGCAGGCAGTTTCGCCGGCTTGACGCGGGCGCAGTCATTGGCTGCCGTTGTTGATGCGTATCTGTGGCAGTTGCACCGTGGCCAGCTGGAACTGGCCGCGTCGGCGAACCTGCTGGTCCAGGCCCTGCTGGCCAGGCGCTGGCATCCGGGGCTGGCGCTGCGGCTCGCATTCTCGGTATTGAGTCCGGAGGCCGCGTTGACGACCGCGCGGCAATTCGATTCTTCGGAATTGCTGCATCCCGGCGTCGTCGGGGATGTCCTGGATTCGCTTGCAGAGACGGCGGCTGGTGCGCGCCCGGATCAACTCATCCAGGTCGAAGCATTGCTGGGGGCCGAGGGCAATGCCCGCATGCGGCGGATCGGCCTGGGCTTGCTGCGCGAAATGTCGACCCGGATTGGCTGGACGGAAGACATGCGCCAGCGGCTGGGGGTCTATCGGAATGACAAGGATGGCTGGGTTTCCGACGCGGCCGACCTGATTACGTATCCGGATGAGGTTTCCGAATGAAGCGATTCCTCGTCGCCCATGATTACGGCATGGGATCCCTGTGGTGGTGGATAGAGGCGCCTTCGGAAGCGGCGATCGTCCAGACCTATGCCGAAGTTGTGGTTGTCGACCAGACCGAGGTGGATCCGGGGAGGTTTACGGACATTCCGTCGATTCGCATCGGCGATCCCGCTCCCGCGGGCCTTGACGACCTGCAAGCGCAGCGCCGCCTCCAGCGCGCCAATCCGAAATTCGGCGCGCTGGTCGGGCGAGGCAACGTCTACATCAAGCAGGAATTTCCTGAAGATCAGGAGACCTATTTCGTCGAGTACGACGAAAAGGGGTATCGCACGCGCCAGGTCGTTGTGTCGGCCAGTGGCGACGCGGAAAGCACGGGTCCCGAGGATTGGTGTTTCAATCCGCCGGAAGACTTGTGGGACCCGGAACTTGCCGAGCGTGAAACCACGCGGGAGGCGTTCGAGTCTTGGTGGGCACGCGCTCGCGCGGCTGGGCGTCTTGCGCCGTGACGACTTTCGCCGGAATGCTCAAGGAGATGTCCATGGCCGTGAGAAAGGACCAGAAGGCGTGAGCATGGACGGATTTGCGTTAGTCGCCGACATGGCTGCCTTCTAGAACCGCCTCTCCAGCATCAGGCTGACCTCGGTCCGGTCCCGCGCATACATGGGCAGATTGCTGGTGATCTTGAGGTAACTGAGGTTCAGCTTCGGCTCCAACCCGGCGATCTTGAAGTCCGGCGTCCAGACCGAGGCGTCCACGCGCAGCTCATGATCGCGCCGCCGCTGATTCAGGAACAGGGCATAGGGCGCCTCATACGCCTGTCTGCCATAGCGGGCGCTCAAGCGTGTGCCCAACATTTGCCCGAAGGTCTTGACCACCCCCAGCTGCGCCCAGGGAAAGCGATAGGTGTATTCGCCCGCCGCCACCGCCTCGCGCTGCAGCCCGACGCTGGCGTAAGCCAACAGCGCGGGCGAGAACACGCGGATCGCCGTCAGCGACAGCACGTCCAGATGGCCGTCATAGGCGGCATAGGCCCGGTCGTCATAGCCGCGCTTGAGCCACAGCCAGGCCCCCATCAACTGCCACCCCGGCGTTGGCCGCCACCCGTACTCCAGGCTCAAGCCGCGGTTGTGGCTATAGCGCCGGCTGCCCATCCAGCTGCGGCCCGCCTGGGGCGTCGCGGCAAACCAGCGCGTGGCATCCTGCCACTTGTAGCCGCCGCGCAAGGTCAGGGAGCGGTCGCTGTAGTCGCGTTGCACGCGATACGCGGTGCCGTCGATATCCGCGCCCAGCGTGTAGTAGTGATGCCCGCCGAGATTGCGTTCGACATTGGCGCTGCCGCTGTATTTCAACCCCCAATCCGCCTTGGGCAACGCGTCGCGGCCCTTCGCGAACGGCACCCACAAGGGACCTTGCCGTGTCGCGACCGGCAGGTACAGCATCGGGTCGCGGTTGGCCGAATTGACGTTGTTGCTGTAGACCGTGCCCGCGCCCAGGCGGAAATTCCAGCGGCGCTGCTGCGCCAATGCCTGACGGTAAAGCATGACGCTGCGCTGCGCCGCCGGCTCCAGCGACCCCAGCCGCAGGTCGGCCAGCTCGGCGTCGGACTGCGCGAATTGGCGATCCTCCATCAGCATGGTGGCCAGTTCCAGCCGCACGTAGCCCAGGTCGGGATGCTGCGCCACCAGTTGGCGGTACAACGCGATGGCCTCGGCCAGCCGCCCGTCGTGGCGCAGCAGCGCGCCATGCACGTAGTCGCGCAGGATCGGATCGACGCCGGCCATCCAGGGGTAGAAGCGCATCACCCGGCGCAGGGTGCTCCAGTCCTCTTGCAGCATCGCCTGGTTGAGGATGCGTTCGGTCAGCCTGAGGTCGTGGGCCAGGTCCTGGTCGGTCAGTTCGACGGGTGGCTGGGCCGGTTGGGTGGGCGGGCGGTGCGTGATGGCGGGCGTGGGGCGAGGGGGAGGGGGGAGAGCCGGGGTGTCCGGCTCCAGGGGGCGGACGGGAGCGGGCAGGACGGCGGGTGACGGCGTGGCGGGTTGGGCCTGGGGCGTAAGCGGATAGCCCGTGACCAGCAGGCTGATGACGATTGCGGTGAACAGTGAATGACGGCGAGAGGGGTTGGACGAGAGAGGGTGCGGCACGGGCCTCCCGGATGCGGCGGCTTGAATAGGCAAAAGGACTGCAGGGGAATCCCTGCAGTCCGTGATGGGAGCGATCGCAATTCAATGGCGATCAATATCAAATAGCAGTCCGATTTGGGTCGATGTCTATTTGATGTTGAAGAGATATTGCTCCGCCCTTCTGGTAGCGATCACTGTTTTGCGCCGATGACCGCGACGGAGCCGATGCGGTCAGGCAGGCCGTTGATGGCGCCGGCGATTTCCGCGCCGTTGGGGCCAAAGAGCGTCAGGTCATATTCCGGCTTCGCCACGAGACCACCGATTTCCTTCCACGCGTCGGGATTGCTGACGTCGTTCGTGGTGATAGTCACGTCTCCGGCGAAGACCAGACCGTTGCCGGTCGCATCCAAAGCCGTCGGATCCAGCTTGCCGTTATTGATGTTGAAGACAATGTCCTTGCCGGTCGAGGAAATCTTGGCAGGAATCTTGATCTCGTCCAACGAGAACGACCCCTGACCCGTGGCGGAGCTGGGGCCCGTTACCGTGACCTGGTAATCGAACATGCCACGCGGGAAGTTCGAGAAGGTCACACCGGCGTAGTTGTAGGTGCCGTTTACCAGCGTGTCCGGCGCGGTCTGTTCGCCGACGATGCTCTTGACGAAGTGGCGGCCCACTGTGCCACGTGCAAGGTTGACCACCGCCGCCGAGTAGTTCTGACGGTAGACGCGGTAGACCACCGGAGACTTGACGCCGGCTGCCGCGGAGTTGTCATTGGAGGTCAGGCTCAGATCATCGTTGCGGCCTGTGCCTCCGGGGCCGTTCTTGCCATACAGGGTGAAGGCTTGCAGGGAGTTCAGATCGAATACGTTGGAAATGCCTGTGCTGGCCTGAGTCGGAACGGTCGCGGAAGTGGAGGGACCGTAGGTCTGACCGTTGTAATTGAACGAGCCCTGGTAGACGACATTTGCTTGTTCTTCCAGGTTGCTGGGTTGGTCGAGGTCCAATTGGTTCCAGCCTGCGGAGGCGACGCCGGCGGATCCGGTCATCAGCAAGGCGGCGGAAAGTGAGGCGAGTTTGCGCATGGTCGTGTCCTTGAAAAGGGATGATGAACGATCCCCAGTGGCAACATGGGTTGTTTTTTGTGGGGACCTGGGTGAACCCGGCAGCCAGCGTTGTCGCCAGGACTGGGATCTGATCGGCCAGGATCCACACATCTAGGAGGACACGCGACCGGTAGTGAAAGTGCACGCCGTTTTGCAAACCCATGCGTCCTTTCGTCCGATTCGGTTATATGCGGCAGAGGACGGCTGCCCGTCGGATGATCCGGGTACCCTCACAAGCGGTAGCTCAAGGTCAGCAACGCATTCCGTGGCGGTGCTGAATTAAAGGAGCGTTCGTGCTGGTAGTAGACCTTGTCGAATACGTTGTTGACGTTCAGTTGCATGCTGAAGTGCCGGTCGATCTGGTAGCGCGCCATTAGGTCGACGACGTAGTAGGCGTCCTGTCGCATCAGGTAGTCCTGCTTGCGGCGCTCGAGGTCCATGGGAATCCAGGCGGACTGTGTGCGGCTCTGCCAGCGCACGCCTGCGCCCATGGTCAGGCGTTTGACGCGATAGGTGGTGAACAACTTGAAGGATTGTTCGGGCGCGCGATAGCTGCCAGTCAGGTCGTCAACCGCCGAAAACATGATCTCTCCCTTGAATGGCGGCAGGACCTGTTTTTGTTTGACGTAGCCCACGGCGATATTCCAGTCTTTCGTGATGGCGCCGGTGGCGTTGAATTCCCATCCATAGACGCGCCAGCCGTTGTTGTCAGTGGTCGGGGCGTTGGGATCGTAGCTTTGAAAGGGAAAGTCCTTTTGTGTCATCCTGAAGTAGGAGACTGCGATATTGAGGCGTTCGTTGAAGAATGCGCCTTTGAGGCCTCCCTCCTCGGTGATCGAGCGCACCGGGGGGAGGTAATCGCCGGTAATGGCGTTGGTGCCACCGTTTGAACCGTTATAGACGGGGTCGCGCACGTAGGACGTTGTATAGCTGCCGTAGGCATTGATCTGCGGCGTCAGTTCGACGATCAGACCGCCATAGGGCAGGAACTTCGGGCGCATGGTGGGGTTGGTGGAGTTGGGAAGGAAGTGGGTGGAGTTGCAGTGGTCGACTAGACAGTCGGTGTCGACATGGTCCGTCTCCACATCCTTGGCCCAACGCCCGCCCAGAATGAGATGAACGCGCGAAATCGGTCGTAAATGGCTGCTGAAGTAGTACCCGGTTTGCCGGCGCTTGGTGATATATCGTTCCCTGGCGCTGTACATGTCCCTGCGGGAGCCGGCCAACTCTGATTCCTCGGGAAGGCGAGCGGTCCAGCCTTCGATGGGAATGGCACCTATCGACGTGCGACCCATGGGCGACCTCGGTGGGAGGCAAGAGCGATTGCGGCGGCCACATGACTCGAAAGCGAGTAGGGGGTATTCCGCCGTCCCGAAGGAATCATAGCCACCGTAGACCATGTGATTCACGTTATAGGCATTGGCGCCCACGACGAATTCCTGGTCCCGGCCGAATGCCTCAATACGGCCTTTCAGGTGAACATCCACGGCATTGACGATGTTCTCTTGATGGTCGCGTTTGGCAACGTAGCTGGCCAACCCCGCTTGGGGCACGTAATAGCGGGATCCCATTTCCCCGTACAACTGGTCATCTATGTTGCTGGCATGGTTGTAGCTGGCCTTGAATGACCAGTCGTCGTTGAAATCATGGTCCCAGGTGAGAAATAGATTGGTGTAATTGCGATGGGTGTGTGACCAAGGGGTTGCGTTATTGAAGCTGCGCGGAACGCCTCCGGTTGGCAATACGCTGTCGCCTGGCGGCAGGTCGCGTATGCCCTCCGGTAGAAATTCCTTTTCTCCAGGCCGGAATCTGTTGTTTGACACTTCCGAATACCTCGCCAAGCCATGCGGCGAGGCCCCGTCCAGCTTGAAGTCGAATTGCGTCACGCCGGCGCTGATGCGGTTGTTCTCCGTCACGTCCAATTGCCCGATCAGCGACACCGCGCCTCGATCGCTCTTGACCCGCTCGACCCAGTGATTGCCCTTCTGCATGGCTGCCGCCAGCCGCACCCGGAACCGGTCATTGATCGGCGTGGAGAAGTCCAGCTCGGCGCGGCGATTGTTCCAGCTGCCGTATTTCAAATTCGCCGACAGGTGGCGATCCAGGTAGGGATACTTGCGCACGAAGTTCAAGCTGGCCGACGCATCGCCTTCGCCGCCAGTCAGGCTGTTGGAGCCGCGGATCACATCGATGCGTTCGTACAGAAAGGAATCCTGCAGCCCGATGTTGCCGTTGGCGGAGCCGGACAGGATGTAGCTGCTGGCCATGACGCCGTCCATCTGCACCGAGGTGACCGGAAAGGTCCGTGAATAGACAGGTTGGTTGCCGGCGCCCGCCACCCCGGCGGTAATCAGTGTGATGCCCGGCGTCTGGTCCAGCACTTCACTGACCGTCAACAACCCCTGATCCTGAATCTGCTGCGCCGTGAACGTGGTGATGCTCTGCGGCGTTTCTTTTGGCGCCAGGTCGAGCTTGGTGGCGCTGGACGTGCTGCTGACGGTGTAGCCCCGGTTGGGCGCGTCGCCTTCGCGGTAGCCGCTGACGGTGACGGCGTTCAGCTGGGTCACATCGGTGGCGTCCTCGCCTGCCGCCTTGGGCAAGCCGCGCAGCATGTAGCGCCCCGGCGCACGCGCCACCGCTTCGAATCCGCTGCCTTGCAGAATGCGGCGGAAACCCGCCTCCACCTCAAAACTTCCCCGCAACCCGGCGGATTCCTTTCCCGCGAGCAGCGAGGCGTCGAACGACAGGCTGACGTCGACCGCCTGCGCGTACTGGTTCAGCACCGTGGTCAGCGGACCGGCCGGGATGTCCACCTGCAAGGTGCTGGCGGTGAGGGTTGCCGAGGGCGTTTGCGCGTGGGTGGCGCGCAGCGGCGTGAAGGCGGCCAACAGGCATATGAGCGTGAGATTCAGCGTGAACTGGCGCGCGCCCGGCGCGGCATGGTGCGAGGAGCGGCCAGACGCGCTGGCCGGTGAAGCGGAGGAGGGATCGTGCATGGACATATCGCGGCAGAGTGATTGAACGGGAAGCGAGGCCATGGCCGGAACCGGTTCGGTTCGCGTCCATGGCGAGCGCCATCGTCATTGAGGACACGCGACGTGCTACGAAAGTGCAAATGCGATTGAAAAAAATACTTATGTGATCGATTTTGCGCTTGACCCGTGGCGTCAGGCACGAGGCCGCCGCCTGCGCCACCGCCCCGGCTACGCTCCTGGACGAGCCAGCACCGTCACCCAGTAGCGCGTATGCCGCCGCACCTGCACAGGGAAACTGTCCGAGATTGCTTCCAGCGCCTCGTCGGTGTCCCGCAATGAGAAGACCCCGGAGACCTTCAGATCGGCCACCGCCGGATCGCACCGCAGGATGCCGGGCCGATAACGCGCCAGTTCGGCGACGACCTCGGCCAGTGGCCGATCCTCCACCACCAGGCGGCCATGCAGCCAAGCCTGCGCATCCACGGACGCGGCGCTCACCGGCCCCGCGCCGTCGGCATCGAACGACACCGCCTGACCGGCGCGCAGCAGCACCGCAGGGATGCGGATCGAAGGGTGATCCTGCGTCTGGCCGGGCAGGATGGTGGCCGACTGTTGCAACACCTGCACCCGCGTGTCGCGGGTATCCAGGCGCACCGTGAAGCGGGCCTCCTGCGGCAGGATGTCGCCATGCGGCGTGCTGACGACGAACGGGCGCGGCATGGCCCGCGAGGTCTGGTCCTGATGGACCTGCATCAGGATCTCGCCGGCACGCAGCACCACCCGACGCCGCGCGTCGCTGAAATCCAGCGTCACGCGGGTGGCGGTGTTCAGATAGAGCTGCGAGCCGTCGTCCAGTTGAAATTGGCGCAGCTCGCCGGTCGCGGTCCGCCAGATGTCCGGCTCCCCTGACCGCATGACGCCATAGGCGCCGGTGGCCAGCAGGCCCATCCCCATCAACGACAGCAGGCTGCGGCGCTGTGCGCGCCGGCGCGCGGACGGGGTGAGCACGGCCGTGGCGACATTGGCCGGCACGCGGCTGAAGGCGCACCGCATCTTCTGCAGCCGTTCCCAGGCCTGGCGATGCGTGGGGCTGGCGTCGAGCCAGGCCTGCCAGTCAACGTGATCGCGCGGCGTCGCGTCCTCTGCCATGAGGCAGGCAAACCAGCGGGCGGCTTCGTGTACGGCCGATTCCTCGGCGGACGACGGCGGGCGGGACTCGGCCATGCAAACTGCCCGGGGATCAGAAGGCCGCCAGGCAGCAGTGCGCCATGGCGCGCGCGATGTAGTTCTTCACCGTGCGCAGCGAGACATTCAGATTCACGGCGATCTGCGTGTAGGGCAACCCCTGGAACTGCGACAGCACCAGTGCCTGCCGCACCTTCGGGTCGAGGCCGTCGAGCATGCGATCGAACTCGAACAACGCTTCGCGCACCAGCGCCTGGGTTTCGAGGGAAGGCACCTGCTGCGGCGGCAGGGTGGCCAGGACTTCGAGATAGGCGATTTCCAGCGCCTGCCGCCGGTAGAAATTGGCCACCAGCCGTCCGGCCACGGTAGCCAGATAGGCGCGCGGTTCGCGCAGGGGGGAGGTGTCGATATGGAGGGGAGTGGCGGCGCACAGCACGCGGACGAAAGTGTCCTGGGTCAGATCGTCGGCGTCTTCGGCGCGGCGGACTTTAGTGCGAAGCCAGTTGCGCAGCCAACCGTGATGCTCGCGGTATAGGCCACCGACCTGGTGGGCGGTGGGGGCGAGGCACTTTTTCATGGGGTGGGAACGGCAGGGGTGAAGTGCGAATGGGAATTGGTTTGTTTTTATAGTCGATGGGGTGGGGGGATGGGCGGGGGGTGGGGGAAATCGGGTTTGTCTGAGGTGGCCCGCGGTGGCTGCTGGGAAAGCGCTAGACTGGTTTGATGTGGGGTGCTGATGTTATCTAGCAAGGACTGCTTACGGCCATCTTGAGTCGTCCACTGGACGACCCGCTCCGACATTTGAATGTCAGCAGCAATCCCAAAGCGGCCATCCATTCAACATCTCAAGTTGCAGTCTCTCGCTGCCATCGGGAATGACACACTAGTAAGGTATCGTGTCAGCCGCATCGCACGTCGTCAGCCCAGCTGTCAGGGTGGCTGACGGCATCGAGTTCGCGAGGTCGCCTCCCCCCGGAGCGTGTCGCATGCTAAATCCGATCGGTGACAGGCCCGTCGAGGTCGCCACGACAACATATTGAGCCATAAGAGGTCCCCGAATTATGAAGTTCATTCACGGCAGCGACATTCAGTGCGGGCTGCGTGAGATTTCGCCGAGCCAGATTGCAGTTGCCTACGTCGGCATCGATTGGAAGACCTATATCCTTCCCGAGAAGCTCCAAGACATCGTGCTATCTCCGACTGTCGGTACGAACCCTGCCGCGATCGTCGAGCTCGCCGAGGCGATCGGCTGGGAACACGTCCATTTCCTCGACAACTTGCATGCCAAGATTTACCTCGGAGAGCGCAGTGCGGCGGTCGGCAGCTTCAACTTGACGGCTAACGGCCTGAGCGCCGAAGGGCTACAGGAAGCAGGGTTCCTCGTCGAGGATGCGCGGGCGCTAGTAGAGTTGCGCGCGCGGCTGGATGACTACCGGCGGCAGGCAGCCATGGCCTATCCGACCACTTCGGCTAAACTCGCGCGCCTCGCTGAACTGCGCACGCTTTGGGATCGCGCGATCAAGCAGGGCGTAATTCGCAACGATGCGCGGGCCACGGCATTGGACGCTTATCGACCGGTGTCCGCCGATGAAATTTACGTGTGCTGGGTGCTCGGCGACATCGCTTACACCGATCAGATCGTCTCGCCCGGGACGGTTAACAACTCACTGTCGTTCCTCGAATCCGATATGGTGCGGCCTGACCGCTGGATTCTCTGCTGGACGCCGAGCAGCAACGGGCACCCGGACGAACGCTACCGCCCCTACTGGCTGCATATCGACGAGGTGGTCGAGGGGGGCGCGCAGGAGGGGCCCTACACGAAGGTCGCGGTCGAGCGAACCGGCCGGGCCGAGCTCCCTCCGCCGTTCGAGATCACCGACGCGGCGAGGCATGCGTTGTATGCAGTGCTGAACTCGGGCGAATTCCCGGAATTTCTCGACCATCACAAAACATGGTCGGTCGATCCCACGCTGCCGCGCCTACCCGCGTTCCTGCGTGCGATGAGCGAGGCCGCACGGCATACCGCCACCGCCGCCCGCCCCGCCGAATCGGCTGAGGCGCTGGTCCGGGAATTCGGCGCGCGCATCCGTGAGGCGATGGACATTTCGCTTTCGAAGAAGTACGTGAAGACACCGATTGAGGGCCTGCTAAAGATGTATCCGCCTGTCATTCTGGCTAAGCGGCTAGTGAAGCCCAACTCGGACATCAAGAGCGGCTTGAAAAGCCTCGCGAAGCACGGGGCGCTGCACCTGTCATTCGAAAGCATCATGCTCGAAACGTGTTTCGCCCCACTGTTCAACAAGAACGACCTCGATTGCGCGCGCTTCAACTTGTTCGAGGCCGATCCGTCCTACCGACCTCCATCGGCGTAGTACGGCTTGGCTGGGGCGATTCCCACAACTGGCCCAGTCGCCCCTCCTGCGATTCTCTAATCTTGATGGTCGTGAGCATGGACCAGCAAAACAATGTCAGGTGACCGCTGTGCTCCGATTTCTGCCTGTCGTGCAATTACGCAACGAGTGGCTGCAAAGGGTTGTAACGCGACTCCCATGCCACGCCATCGCCCCAAAAAAAAGCCGCGTTCCCCAACCCAGGAAACGCGGCCTCATTCAGCAGGACCGGCGAACCACCGCCGGTCCCGCCCCTTCAATGCATCTGCCCATACTTCCCGGCATTGAAATCCTGGATCGCCTCGACGATCTCCGCCTGTGAATTCATCACAAACGGCCCATATCCCACCACGGGCTCGTCGATCGGCTCACCGCTCAACACCAGGAACACGGCGTCGTTGTTGGCTTCGACCGTGATCTCGTCACCGTCCTGCGCGAACAGCGTCAGCTGCGCGTCGCGCGCCACGGCTTCGCCGTTGACCAGCACCGTGCCGCGCAGCATCACGAGCATGCTGTTGCGGCCCGCCGGGATCGCGAAGGTCGCGGTCTTGCCGGCGGACAGGCGCACGTCCCACACGTCGATCGGCGTGAAGGTGCGGGCCGGGCCGGTCTGGCCGCCGTAGCTGCCGGCGATGACGCGCAGCGAGCCGGCATCGTCGGGCAGCGACACCACCGGGATCTCCGCATTCAGCAGGCTCTGGTAGCCGGCGGGGGCCTTCTTGTCCTTGGCCGGCAGATTGACCCACAGCTGCACCATCTCCAGCTCGCCGCCCTTGCGGGTGAACGCGGGGGAGTGGAACTCTTCGTGCAGGATGCCCGAGGCGGCCGTCATCCACTGGACGTCGCCGGGCCCGATGACGCCGCCGTTGCCGGTGGAGTCACGGTGCTCGACCTCGCCGCTGTAGACGATGGTCACGGTCTCGAATCCGCGGTGCGGATGCTGGCCGACGCCGCGCGGTTGCGTGGCCGGCGCGAATTGCGCCGGGCCGGCGTAGTCCAGGAGCAGGAACGGGCTGACGTTCTTGCCCTTGTCGTTGTACGAGAACATCGAGCGCACCGGAAAGCCGTCGCCCACCCAGTGGGGACGCGGGCTGGCATGCACACCCAGAATCTTCTTCATGATCGTCATTCCTGTTGCGCGGCCCCTGCGGGGCCGTTCGTCATACCTATCAAGATAAGGGCGCGGGGCTGCTTTCGGTAGTCCCCGCGATTGGTAAGCACTGTTCTACAAATAGGACGGCGGAAATTTCTGAGGTGTTTTTTGATGCCAGTGTCGCGAGGCACACCCAATGTACGCCTGAGGCACACCCAAGGCACACCTGAGGCACGCCCGAGGCACATCTGAAGCGCACCCGAGGAATATTTGAAGCACACTCGCGGCAAGTGCGGGGACCGGCATCGCCGCCAGCGGCCGCGTCCGCCTGGGGAGGAGGGCGCGCAAGACCGGGGTATCCTTGCGCCATGCAACGACAAGCCGATACCGCCGGAGCCGACCGATCCGCCCGCGTCCAGGGCTTCGCCCCGGTCGCCGCCGCCGACGCCCGCATCCTGGTGCTGGGCTCCATGCCCGGCGTCGCGTCGCTCAGGCAGGCGCGCTATTACGCCCATCCGCGCAACGCCTTCTGGCCGATCGCCGCCCAGGTCCTGGGCTTCGACGTCGCCGCCGACTACCCCGCGCGCCTGCGAGCCCTGCAACAGGCCGGCGTCGCCCTCTGGGACGTGCTGCAGGCCTGCGAGCGCCCAGGCAGCCTGGACGCCGACATCCGCGCCGACACCCTGGTCCCCAACGACTTCGCCGCCTTTCTCCAGGCCCACCCGCGCCTGATCCGCATTTGCTTCAACGGCGCCAAGGCCGCCGCGCTGTTTCGGCGCCATGTCCTGCCGGGGCTGTCGGGCCTGGCGCTGCATTACCTCGACCTGCCTTCCACCAGCCCGGCGCATGCCGCCGCGTCGTTCGAGAAGAAGCTGGCCGTCTGGCGCGAGGCGTTGACGCCGCCCGGGTGAGTGCGCGGCGATTGATACGGGGTGCGGCCGGCGGCGGGCCGGGCGGCGGCCACGAGGGATTCTTGCTCAGCGGACGGCGGGTGCTGCAGCGCGTACGCCGTTCGAGGGTGTTGCCGTGTCCAGCGAGGGGCCGAGCTGTTGCCGGGCCTCGTCCAGGCTGGCCTGGACCTGCGCGTGGACCGGGTCGTCGGGGTCGACCCGGGTCAGCAGGCGCTCCCAGTAACCGATGGCCGCCGGATAGTCGTGCCGGAAGAATGCGCTGGTGCCGGCCAGGGCCAGGCCTTTCACGTCATCGGGCGCGCGCGCCAGCACGCGGCCGATCAGCCGGTCGGGTTCGCCGGTGAAATCGCCGTTCGCGGCGGTGGCCAGGATGTCGGCCCAGTCGGCCAGCACCGTGGGGTCGTCCGGCGCCTTGGCGCCGATGCGCCGCCAGGTCGCCGCGCCGCCGGCAAAATCCTCCAGGGTCAGGTAGGTGTTGGCCAGCATGGTCCAGCCGGCAGGGTCGGCGGGGTTAGCTTCGAGGCGCTGGATCAGGCCGGCCAGCAGATCGGTCATCTGGCCGGGGGCGTCATGGTCCGCATTGGCGGTGACCATGCGATCGCCGCCGGCGCGGCCGGCCGTGATGCCGGCGGGAGTGCCCAGCGCGCCGTACAGGGCGGCGGTGATCAGGGGCAGCAGCAGCGCGATGGCCGCGGCCCAGCGCCGCGCGGGCCGTGTATCGGCGGGGGCATCGGTGGCGCGGCCTTCCCGCAGCGCGCGCCGTTCCAGCTCGGCGCGGGCCAGGGTGTAGTCGGCCGCCGCGATGCGGCCGCCGGCGTGGTCGGCGCGCAGTTGCGCCCATTGTTCCCGCAGGACCCGCAATGATGCCTGCGCCTGGCGTGGCGTCTCGGAGGCGGAGGGGGCGCCCGATCCCAACAGGGGCGGCAGGACGAAGAGCAGGGCGAGCAGGACCAGGGCGGCCGCCATGATGACAAACAGCGTCAAGGTTGGCGCTCCTGATGGCAGGGATCGGCCCGTGGCGCGGCCTCGTCGGCCAGCAGGATCCTGGCCTCGGCGGCGTCGGTCTCGCCCAAGGGGGCCTCGGCATGACGCGCATGGCGTCGCAAGCGCCACAGCAGGCCGCCCAGCGCCGCGGCCAGCAACAGCCCGGGGCCGGTCCAGAGCAGCGCGGTGCTGGCTTTGAGCGGCGGATCGTAGAGCACGAAGTCGCCGTAGCGCGACACCAGGAACTGGCGCACCTGCGCCTCGCCGCGGCCCGCCACGAAAAGCGCGCGCACTTCCCGGCGTAGATCACGCGCCAGCGGCGCGCGCGAGTCGGCCAGGGATTCGTTCTGGCACACCAGGCAGCGCAGGTCCCGGGTGAAGGCCTGGACGCGAGCCTCCAGCGCCGGGTCCGGCGCGGCGGCGGGGGCTTCGTTGGCCGCCTGGGCGCCGCAGGCCAGGGTCAACGCCAGCAGATCCGGAAGAGCGTCGTGTAGGGAAAGAGTGTAGGCTATAGTGTAAATCTCG
>ERZ1739169.145-NODE-145-length-19364-cov-17.583355_pt1 | contig 19364 bp, 18 predicted proteins | sample MGYA00581756_ERZ1739169 | MGnify/ENA primary metagenome ERZ1739169 (study PRJEB40789, sample SAMEA7425667) | Salamandra salamandra | biome: salamander skin | place: Germany | collected 2020-03 | study: cvxcv | reverse complement strand
CGGCGCGCCTCGCGGCTGGCGAACAGGCCCTTGGGCGCGAACATCATGAAGCCCATCAGGATCACGCCGTAGATGATTTCCTGGAACGACAGCGCCTGGCGCAGCAGCTCCGAGATCAGGCCGAAGCCGATCGCGCCGGCGATGGCGCCGCGCACCGAGCCGATGCCGCCCACCACCACCATGGTCAGGATCAGGATGGTGGTCTGGAAGCCCAGGCTTTCCGGGTGGATGAACGAGGCGAAGGTGGTGTACATGCCGCCGGCGATGCCGGCGTAGGCGGCCGACAGCGTGAAGGCGGTGCGCTTGATGGCGTTGACGTTCACGCCCATGGCCTGCGCCGCCACGTCGCTCTCGCGCACGGCGCGAAAGGCCGAGCCCAGCTGCGAGCGCGACAGCGCCACGGTGGCCCACAGCAGCAGCGCGGCGATCGCGACCACGAACGGATAGGCCTTGATGTCGGACACCAGTTCATAGCCGAACAGCGTGGCCGGCGAAATGCGGAAGCCGTTCGAGCCATTGGTCACCGACTGCCAGTTCAGGAACACCCACTGCATGGCCTCGCCGAAGGCGAAGGTCGACAGCGCCAGGTAGATGTCGCGCATGCGCAGCGCCAGGGCGCCGATGACGTAGCCCAGCAGCGCGGCCAGCAGCCCGCCGGCCACGATCGACACGAAGAAGGGCGGATGCCACAGGTTGTTGATCAGCCCCGCCGTATAGATGCCGACGCCGTAGAACGCGGCGTGCGACAGCGCGAACTGCCCGGTCTCGCCGATGACGATGTGCAGGCCCAGGGCCAGCACCACGAACACCATCAGCAGGTTGACGACATAGATCACATAGCCGCTGGCGACGAACGGCAGGGCCGCCAGCGCCACGGCCATCAGCGCCAGCAGGGCGCGGTCGGTCTTGGATTTCATACTTTTTTCACCTGCAGTTTGCCGCCCAGCAGGCCTTGCGGACGCAGCAGCAGCACCACCATGATGGCCACGAAGGGCGCCACCACGATCGCGTTGGTCGAAATGAACAGGCCCACCAGGTTCTCGGCCACGCCGATCACGAAGCCGCCGACCACCGCGCCGGGCAGGCTGGTGATGCCGCCGACGATGGCGGCCGCGTAGGCCAGGATGGCGATGTGGCCGATGTCCGGCGTGATCAGGATCTTGGGCGTGATGAGCAGCGCGGCCACGGCCGAGATCAGCCCGGACAGCGCCCACACCATCATGCGGATGCGCGTCAGGTTCACGCCCACCAGGCGCGCGGCCTTGGGGTTCATGCCGACGGCGCGCATGGCCTTGCCCACGCGGGTGTAGGTGAACATCCCGTACAGCAGCAGCATCACGCCCACGGCCACCGCGAAGATCACCAGGTCCAGCTGCGTCAGCACGGCGTCGCCGATGATGATGGCGTCGGTCGGCGCCAGCGGCGGCAGCGAGCGCGGCGTGTCGCCCAGGCCGGTCTGGCGCACCAGCCCCTTCAGGGCATACGCCAGGCCCAGCGTGGCGATCACCATCTGCACCCCCACGCCCCTGGAGGCGATGACGCGCTCCATGACGACGCGCTGGAACAGGCCGGAGACCGCCGCCACCACCAGCAGCGTGACCGGAATGACGACCAGGTAGGGCCAGCCCATCACCAGGGTCAGGAACAGGGCGATGTAGCCCCCGACCATGAAGATCTCGCCCTGGGCGAAGTTGGGCACATCCGTGGTCTTGAAAATGATGACAACGGCGACCGCCAGCAGCGCGTAGACGCTGCCCGTCACCAGTCCCGACAGCACCCCCTGCTGCAGGAACAACCAGATATCGGCAAAGCTCATGATGGTCTCCGGCGGTCCGCGCGGCGCTGCGCCGCGGCGCGGACCTGGCCTGTGGCGGCGGTTACGGCTGGTACTGCCAGACGCTCTTGAAGGCGCCCGGCACGAGCGACATGTTGGTGCCGTCGAACTTGATGTAGATGGCCGATTCCTGCGCGGCGCGGTCGTTCGGGCCGAACTCGATCGGGCCGGCCATGACGCCGGAATCGAACTTCATGGTCTCCAGCGCGGCCAGCACCTTCTCGCGGGTGGGCTGCGGGCCGGCGGCCTTGAGGGCGTTGACCACCGCCATCGCCGGCGGCAGGCCGTAGGGCATGTAGGTCTGCGGGTGGCCGGGCTTGGCGGCCAGGTCCGGATAGGCCTGCTTGTACATGTCGTAGACCCAGGTCAGCTTCGAGCCGCCGGGCACGTCGGCCAGCACTTCCTGGATGTAGACGTTCTTGAAGGCGTCCTTGTTGCCGACGTTCTCGACCAGCTGCTTCAGGTCGGCGGTGCCGTTGACGGCCAGCACGATGGGCTTGTTCCAGCCCAGTTCCTGCGCTTTCTTGATGATCAGCGCGGCGGGGCGGGCATAGGTCGTCAGCAACAGCACGTCCGGGTTGCCGGCGCGGATCTTGAGCATCGGCGCGGTGACGTCGGTGATATTGGGATTGACCGATTGCACCTGCAGGTTCACGTTGCCCAGCTGCTTGGCCTGGGCCTGCGCGGCTTCCAGGTTCCAGCCGCCGTAGGCGTCGTCGTGGTTGATGTAGCCGATCTTGGCGGCCTTCAGGTGCTCATTGGCGAACTGCACCATCGAGCCGCCCACGGCGTGCTGCGAGATCGAGAACGCGCCGTAGATGTACTTGGACGGCGGATACAGCGCGCCGTCGCCGGAGGCGTTGAGCATGACCAGCGGCACCTTCTCGCGCTCGACGTATTCGCGCGCGGCCACCACGGCGGCCGAGCACGAACCGCCATTGAGCAGGAACACCTTGTCCTGCTCGGTCAGCTTCTTGACGGCCGCCACCAGGTCATTGGCGTTGCAGCGGTCGTCCTCGATCACCAGTTCGATCTGGCGGCCGTTGATGCCGCCTTCCCTGTTGACCTTGGCGTACCACATCTTGGCGGCGTTCAGCACGTCGAAACCGTAGGCCATGCCGCTGCCCGAGAGGGGCGCGAACAGGCCGATGCGGATGGTCTTGTCGGTGATGCCGGGTTCCTGCTGGGCCTGGGCGGAGGCGCCCAGGGCAAGGGCGCATAGCGCGGCGGCCGCGTGGCGGCGAAGGTGCTTCATGGTTTGTCTCCCGTTTTTTGAGTGCGCGCCTTTATCCATGGCGCGTTGCTGCGTGGCGGCGATGCCGCCGGATTGGGTTCACTGCATGCGGTAGCCACCGTTCACGTCGATGACGCTGCCGGTGATGTAGCCCGCTTCTTCCGAGGCCAGGAAACGCACGGCCGCGGCGACGTCGTCCACCGTGCCGATGCGGCCCAGCGGAATCGCCTGCGCCGCGGCCGCCAGCGCGCCGCTGCTGGTGACGGTGCTGCGCAGCATGTCGGTGTCGATCAGCCCCGGCGCGATGCCGTTGACGGTGACGCCCAGGTGCGCCGATTCGCGCGCCATGGCCTTGGTCAGGCCCAGCACGGCGGACTTGGCGGCGATGTACGAGGCGCTGGAGCGATAGCCGCCCAGCTGCGCGGCGACCGAGGTGAAGGTGACGATGCGGCCGTGCTGGAGCGGCGCGGCTTCGCGCCGCCGCAGGTAGGCGCGGCCGCACAGGAACACGCCGCGCGCGTTGACGGCGAAGCTGCGTTCCCAGATGTCGAGCGTGGTGTCCTTGATCAGCGGGCGTTCGCCGTTGGCCTGGAACAGCAGCAGGCCGGCGGCGCTGACCAGCACGGCGATGGGGCCGTGGGCCTGTTCGATCTGGTCGAACGCCGTCTCGACGGCGTTTTCGTCGCTGACGTCGAAGGCATGGGCGCTGTGCGGCGCGCCGAGTTCCTCGGCCACGCGGCCGGCGCGCTGGGCATCCACGTCCGACACCACTACGCGGTAGCCGGCGCGGGCCAGTTCCTGGCAGATGGTGGCGCCGATGCCGCCGCCGCCGCCGGTGACAAGCGCGAGCCGCGGGGCCGGGCCCGCGGCCGGCGTGGATACATTGGACATGCTGTCTCCTGTTGCGCGGATTCGCCTGCCTTGGAAGGGGCGTCCGCTGATCTGAATTTTTGGCGATTATGTATACATGAAGGGATGGTAGGTATAGGGGGTTTCCCGTAGTTGAGCGGTGACCTTGATCGTTCTCATTGGGGAAAGCCCTAGCGCAGTGGTAAGGGGCGGTGTCGCATGTATTCTTCATGTATACAATGCGAGCATGGATACGCTATCTCAACACGTGACCGATACGCTGCGGGACTGGGTGCTGCATGGCAAGTTCAGCCCCGGGGCCCGTCTGGAGGAAATCCCGCTGGCCGAGAAGCTGGGGGTGTCGCGCACGCCGGTGCGGGCGGCCCTGGCGACGCTGGGCAACGAGGGGTTGCTGGAGCATCTGCCCAAGCGCGGCTATACGGTGCGGGCCTATGACATCGCCGAGATCGTGGCGGCCTACGAGGTGCGCGCGGCGCTCGAGGGCCTGGCCTGTCGGCAGGCGGCGCTGCGCGGCCTGTCGAATGACGCGGTAGCGGTGCTGAAGAACTGCCTGGACGAAGGCGACCGCATTCTCGGCAAGGGCGTGCTGCTGGCGGAGGACCATCTGCCGTATCAGCAGGTCAACATCACCTTGCACAACGGGATCCTGGAGGCGGCGGGCAATCCGTGGGTGAAGCGGTTCGCGACGCAGGCGCAGGCGATTCCGTATGCGTCGGATCGGATCATCCTGTGGGAGGACCACGGGATCATTCTGCGGTCGCATGATGATCATCATCGGATCGTCAATGCCATTATTGCGCGGGATGGGGCGCGGGCTGAGGATCTGATGCGGGAGCATGTCTATTATGCGGGGATCATTCTTAAGAATAATTATGAGAGGTTGGCGCAGGCTTATCGGGTTTGAGGGGATGGCTGGTTTTTGCTGAGTGGCTTGGGGTTCTTTAGGCGCGGGTGACGGGGCCGGCGGGGGATGGCGGGGCTACGATTGCGGTCCGGAGCGTTCGCTCCGGACTGCCCCGTTGTCAACCTCGTCCGCCTTCGGCTCCCTACGGTTTCCCTCGGGCGCATCTACACGCCCCGCCATCCCCCGCCGGCCCCGTCACCCGCTCGCGGTGAGACTTAACGGCCGTCGTTGGGGCGGGCTGGTTGCTTGGCGTTTTTGCCATCAATCGGGGGTGGGGGAGGGATTTGCGGGGTCGCCAAAGGCGGCCGCGCGGGCGGCCTTCTTTGGCGTTTGGGTGTCTGGCGTCGGAGGGATGACGCTGCGCGTTGGGGGTGAGGGGCGCGGGTGATGGTTCTGCGCTGGCGGCGGCGTTGCGGTGGCAATGACGTTGCGCCGGCGCTCATGCGGTGCGCTTGGCGTGTGGCAGTGCACGCGGCGGCGGGGCCGCCGCGTTCGCGGAGCGATCAGTTGGGGAGGCCGGTTTCCAGGCAGGGGCTGAATTCGCCGGTGGCGGCGTCGCGCAGGAACAGGACGCCGGTGGCGACGCCGAAGTAGGTGCCGTGCAGTTCCAGTTCGCCGCTTTCGACGCGGCGGCGGATGGACGGGAAGGTCATCAGGTTCTTGAGGCTGTGGCCGATGACGGCGAGTTCGAGGCGCTTGAGGTTGGCGGCGCGGTCGTCGCCGCCGGGGCCGAGTTCGTCGGCGACGGGCGCGATCTGGGACATCCACTTGCCGATGAAGTCGCCCTTGGTCAGGGGCTTGGCGTCGTCGAAGAAGGCGCGGATGCCGCCGCAGGAGGCGTGGCCGAGGACGACGATGTGCTTGACGTTCAGGCCGTTGACCGCGAATTCGATGGCGGCGCTGGTGCCGTGGTACGAGGATTCGGAGTCGGGGTCACAGGGCGGGACCAGGTTGGCGACGTTGCGCACCACGAACATCTCGCCGGGGCCGGCGTCGAAGATGGCCTCGGGCGAGACGCGCGAGTCGCAGCAGCCGATGATCAGGATTTCCGGGCTTTGCCCAGTTTCGGCCAGTTTTTCGTAGCGGCTGCGTTCGGAGTGGAAGCGGCCGGCGAGAAAGGACTGATAGCCTTCGGTGAGTCTTTTGGGAAACATGATCTATTCACTTCCTTGGTAACGAGGCCGGGCATGCCGGCGTGCCGGCAGACGCAACAAGGGGCTTCGTGTGGAAGCCCCTTTTGTCGAGTCGGCTGTGGAATTTTCCCACAATTGGGCTGACGCCGGCTTGACTAAACCCTATCCAGATAAGGGTTTTTTTGCCGGAGCAACCCGTCGGGCAGGTAAGCGCGGCGTGGGAAGCGCACAGCCGTCGCGCAAGAAAAGCCGTCCGGCCGCCCGGCCGCCCGAAGGCCGGACAGCCCCCTCGGGGGGCAGCAAGCGCGCAGCGCGCAGCGTGGGGGCCAACCATTCATCGGGCACGTATATCTAGCGCAGTGACCTTGGCGAATTGCAGCGGCGTGATGGCGCGGATCATCTTGATCTGGCCCGGCGCCAGCGGGCCGATGTCGTCGTCGCGCACGCGGCCGATCTCGCGGCCCTGGTCGTCGTAGAGGACGAAAGTCAGCATGACGTAGTTGACGGCGCGCGCCGACTGGTTGGCGAGCGAACCGGTGATGGTGGAGACGTTTTCGTTGGTGTCGCGGATGGCCTGGATGTTGCCCAGCGTGACGCCGTACAGGCTCTGCGCCTGCGCGCCACCGGTCAGGCCGGCCAGCAATGCGAGGAAGGCAAGGGCGGTTTTCATGACGGTCTCCTGTGGGGCCCGGCTACCGGGTTGCCTTCGCCGCGGTCTCTGGCATCGCGTGTCGGGGGCATGCGTCTATCTCACACCTTTCCCGACCCGGGCACAACGGCCCAAAGGGATGAATGGGTAACAGGTTGCAGGGGATAGCCGCAGATTCCTCTGCGGATGCCACAAGTGCATCGGAATGTCTCCAACTTGCGGGCGTTTCAGGCGGTTTAGGCGGGATTTAGGCGCGGTGGCGCGGGGGGACGGCGTGCGGTTTTCGCGGGAAAAATGGCGGCCGCCGGAGCACCTTTCTATAAGCTGAATGATCGCGGCGGCGTTAGCATTTGTTGTCCTTTCGGCGCTTGCGAAGCGTGCGGCTTTGTCCGATGATGACCACGCCGGCAACTTGGCCGGCGGATCTTGCGGCCCGGGCGTGCGCCAGATTGGCGCCGGCGGGCGATCAAGGGAGGAACTCATGCTTTCCCGTACTAGCCAATTGGCTTCGGCCATCGTGTTGTCCGCCAGCTGCTTCGGCGCCGTCTACGCCCAGACGCCCGCCGCCACGTCCGCACCCGCCAAGACCCCCGCGCCCGCCGCCACGCCTGCCGCCAAGACGCCAACCCCGCAGCAGCAGCGCATGGCCGACTGCAACAAGTCGGCCGAGGGCAAGAAGGGCGATGATCGCAAGACGTACATGAGCGCCTGCCTGAAGGGCGAGGCGCCGCCGCCCGCCAAGCAGTTGACGCCGCAGCAGCAGAAGATGAAGGACTGCAACGCCAAGGCCGGCGAGCAGAAGCTGACCGGCGACAAGCGCAAGACCTTCATGAGCACCTGCCTGAAGGGCTGAACACAGCGTTGAATCCGCGCAATGGAAAAGCGCCGGCCGTTGAACGGACCGGCGCTTTTTTCTGCGCGTTCCCCGCGGGGCGCGCCTACACCGTGGCGATCGGCGTGACCGGCGAACCGATCGCGTGCGGCAGTCGCAGCGGCGGCGCCGTCAGCATGAAGCGGTGGCGGCCGTTGGCCCGCAGCCACTCGGCCAGGTCCTTCAGGTACCACAGCTCGGCCAGAGGCAGGCCCAGCTTGAACAGGCAGTGGTGGTGCAGCGGCAGCATGGCGCGCGGGCCGGTCTTCTCGCGCGCGGGATAGGCTTCGACGGCGTAGTTGTCGGCGCAGATGGCGGCGATGCCGCTGTCGGTGATCCACTGCAGCAGCGCGGCGTCGGTGCCGTCGAGCGCGGCGCCGTAGGTGTGCAGCACCTCGGCGTCGGGCTTGCCGGCCATGGCGACCACGGCTTCGGCGTAGCCGGTGCGCAGCACCAGCATGTCGCCGGGCTCGATCTCGATGCCGTCCGTCTTCAGCACATGCTGGATCTCGGCGTGGCCGATCAGGGTGCGGCCGGGGCCGTAGTGGCGCGCCAGGTCCAGCAGCACGCCGCGGCCCTGCATGCCTTTCTGCGCCAGGTTCTCGACGCCGAGCTTCAGCGCGGCCGAGGGGCCGCCGCTGTTGCAGCCGCAGCCGGTGTGGTCGCCGTCGGCTGGGCCGATGACGTCGACGCCGGCCTGGTAGCCGTTGTAGTAGCGCAGCTCGGGCTTGCCGTCGCCGTCGGCGTCGAACAGCGCGCCGACGTGCGCCAGCGCGTCCCATTGCGTCGAGTACTGCATCGACAGCAGCACCTGGTCGTCGCTCAGCACGTCGACCGCGTCCGGGTTGACGTTGCGCAGCGGAAAGTTCAGGTAGGGCGTGTCGGCCAGCCGGGTCGGGCTCAACTGCGGCGGATGGCGCCGCGGGTTGAGCACGTTGCCGCCGGGCAGGTCCAGCGGCAGCGACAGGCAGAAGGTCTTGCCGGCGCGGATTTCACGCGCGCCTTTCAGGACCTGCTCTTCGGTGATGAGATTGAGGCGGCCGAGTTGGTCGTCGGGTCCGAAGTCGCCCCAGTTGGAGCCTTCGGGCCGATGGGTCCAGCGCTGCATGGCTTACTCCGCGAGGAAGTCGACCACCGCGCGGGTGAAGGCTTCCGGTTGTTCCCAGTTGGAGATGTGGGAGGTGTTCAGTTCGAGGTAGCGCGCGCCGTTGATGGCGCCGGCCAGTTCCTGGCCCTGCGCGGGCGTGGCGGCCAGGTCGTGGGTGCTGCTGATGACCAGCGTCGGCGCCTTGATGGCCGACACCTGTTCGCGGAAATCGGCGTCGCGCAGCGCGGCGCAGTTGCCCGAGTAGCCGGCGTCGGAGGTGCGGCGCAGCATGTCGACCAGCACCTGCGACAGGCCCGGCTCGGCGGCGCGGTAGCCGTCGGTGAGCCAGCGCTCGACCAGGGTCGGGGCCATCTTTTCCAGCGTCTGTTCGGCCACGGCGGCGATGCGGGCGCTCCAGCCTTCGGCCGAGCCGATGCGCGCGGCGGTGTTGCACAGGATCAGCTTGCCGATCAGCTCGGGCCGGTTCAGCGCCAGCCACAGGCCGGTGGGGCCGCCCATCGACAGGCCGCAGAAGTGGGCGCGTTCGATGCCCAGGTGCGCCAGCAGTTCGGCGACGTCGTTGCCCAGCTGCGCGAAGCTGTATTCGCCGTCGGGGATCGAGGATTTGCCGTGGCCGCGGGTGTCGTAGCGCAGCACGCGGAAGTGCTTGCTCAGCGCGGGAACCTGGCGCGCCCACATGTCGGCGTTGGTGCCCAGCGAATTGGAGAGCACCAGCACCGGCGCGTCGGCGGGGCCATCGATGACGTAGAACAGCCGTGCCTGGCTGAGATCGGCGTAAGACATGCGGAAAATCCTCGGGGAATGAAAGCGCGGCCACCCGGAGGCGGCCGCGTGGCGATTACAGGTGGCAGGTGCCGTCGATGTAGGCCTTGCGCCAGCGCGTGATGGTCACGCGCTGGAACAGCTGCGCCTGGGCGAAGGGATCGGCGTCGATGAACTGCTGCGCGGCCTCGCGCGTGTCCAGGTCGACGATGTACAGGCCGCCGCCCAGGTCCTTGCCGTCATCCTGCAGCTTGGCGCCGCAGGCCAGCAGCAGGTGCTTGTTGGCGTCCAGGTATTCCAGGTGCGCGGCGCGATGCTGCTGGCGCACGGCCTGGTGGTCGGGCTTGTCGAAGGTTTCGATGATGTAGGGCATGGGCGGCTCCGTTCAGATCGCCGAGGGATGGCGCGCCAGCGCCGTCACCTGGATGTCCATGTAGGGGAACAGCGGCAGCGACGACAGCAGCGTGTGCAGCTCGTCGTTGTCCTGCACGTCGAAGATGCTGACGTTGGCGTAGCGGCCGACGACGCGCCACAGGCTCTTCCACTTGCCGTCGCGTTGCAGCTGCTGCGCCAGGGCCTTTTCGTCGGCCTTGAGCTTGTCGGCTTGAGCCGCCGGCATGTCGACGGGCAGATTGACCTGCATTTGAACCATGAACAACATGATGGGTGTCTCCAGGAAATCGGCCCCGGCGTTGCCGGGGCGCGGGGGAAGGATCAGTTGGAAAACTTCAGCGGCAGGCCGGTCAGGCGCAGCAGCTCGTCGGCGGTGGTTTCGCCGAACATGTCGATCACCGTGACGCCGTCGGCGCGGATGTCGAACACGGCCACGTCGGTGTACACGCGCGACACGCAGCGCACGCCGGTCAGCGGATAGGTGCAGACGTCGACCAGCTTGCTCTGGCCTTCACGGGTCTGCAGCTCCATCATGACGAAGACGTCCTTGGCGCCGATGGCCAGGTCCATCGCGCCGCCCACGGCGGGGATGGCGTCGGGCGCGCCGGTGTGCCAGTTGGCCAGGTCGCCGTGCCGCGACACCTGGAAGGCGCCCAGCACGCAGATGTCCAGGTGGCCGCCGCGCATCATCGCGAACGAGTCGGCGTGATGGAAGAACGAGCAGCCGGGCAGTTCGGTGACGGGCTGCTTGCCGGCGTTGATGAGGTCGTAGTCTTCCTCGCCCTTGGCCGGCGCCGGGCCCATGCCCAGCATGCCGTTCTCGGTGTGCAGGATGACTTCGCGGTCGGCCGGCAGGTGGTTGGCCACCAGCGTCGGCAGGCCGATGCCGAGGTTGACGTAGGCGCCTTCAGGAATGTCCTGGGCGACGCGGGCGGCGATCTGGTCGCGGGTCAGTTTGGTGCTCATTGCTGCTCCTTGGCGGCCTGGGCGGCGTCGATCTGCACGACGCGCTGCACGAAGATGCCGGGGGTGACGACGGTTTCCGGATCGAGGGCGCCCAGTTCGACGACTTCACGCACCTGCGCCACGGCCACGCGCGCGGCGCTGGCCATGATGGGGCCGAAGTTGCGGGCGGTCTTGCGGTACACCAGGTTGCCCCAGCGGTCGCCGCGCTCGGCCTTGATGAGCGCGTAGTCGGCGTGCAACGGATATTCCAGCACGTACTGGCGGCCGTTGATCTCGCGGGTTTCCTTGCCGTCGGCCAGCGGGGTGCCGTAACCGGTGGGCGAGAAGAACGCGCCGATGCCGGCGCCGGCGGCGCGGATGCGCTCGGCCAGGTTGCCCTGGGGCACCAGTTCGAGCTCGATCTTGCCGCTGCGGTACAGGCCGTCGAAGATCTGCGAGTCCACCTGGCGCGGGAACGAGCAGATGATCTTGCGCACGCGGTTGGCGCCCAGCAGGGCGGCCAGGCCGGTGGTGCCGTTGCCGGCGTTGTTGTTGATGATGACCAGATCCTTGGCGCCTTGCTCGAGCAGGGCGTCGATCAGTTCCATGGGCTGGCCGGCGGTGCCGAAGCCGCCGATCATGACGGTGGCGCCGTCCGGGACGTCGGCGAGGGCGGCCGCCGCGCTTGCAACAAGCTTAGAAATCATGGTGTTCGCTCATAGGTGGCGTGTCATAATTTGTTCTTAATTAGAACTTTCGTTCTTCTGAAGAACATCGTTTCATGGGGATAGTCGACCGTCAAGGCAAGCCGGCGCGGTGCGATCCTCCCCGTTTCAGGGTTGCCGGCAGCGGCAACGTTTTTTCTCGCGGTAGACGGATGGCCGAGCAAGCAACCCAGCAACCCAGCGACAGCTACGTTCAATCTTTTGCGCGCGGCCTGTCCGTGATCCGGGCGTTCGGCCCGGATCGTTCCCAGATGACGCTGTCCGAGGTCGCGGCCGTGACCGGCCTGACCCGCGCCGGCGCGCGCCGCATCCTGCTGACGCTGGAGCACCTGGGCTACGTCACGGTCGAGGACCGCAAGTTCGCGCTGACCCCGCGCATCCTCGAACTGGGCTACGCCTACCTGTCGGGCACGCCGCTGTGGAACCTGGCGCTGCCCTACATGGAAGAAGTGGCCGAGCTGACGCGCGAGTCGTGCTCGGTGTCGGTGCTGGAAGGCGCCGACATCGTCTACATTCTGCGGCTGTCGACGCACAAGGTCATGACCATCAACCTGGCCGTGGGCAGCCGCCTGCCGGCCTGGGTGACGTCGATGGGCCGCGTGCTGCTGGCGGGCCTGCCCGCGGCCGAACTGGACCGGGTGCTGGCGATGAGCCAGATCCAGGCCTACACCAAGGACACCGTGACCGACATCGGCGCGCTCAAGGCCATCCTGGCCGGCGTGCGCGCCGACGGCTACGCCTGCGTGGCGCAGGAACTGGAGCCGGGCCTGCAGTCCGTGGCGGTGCCGATCGTCGACCGCAGCGGCCGGGTGATCGCCGCGATGAACGTCAGCGGCCATGCCAACCGCTTCTCGCGCGAGGAGATGCTGGCGACCTTCCTGCCGCCGCTGCGCCGCGCCGCCGACCAGATCAACCACGCGCTGCTGCGCCGCTAGGCGGCGCCGAAGGGCGTGGGCTGAAAAATGGTCGGCCATCGCGGCGGGCCTCAGATGGGGGCGACGCCCAGCGTCGTGCCGCCGCACACATACAGCATCTGGCCGGTGACGAAGCCGTTGTCGGGCGACAGGAAGAACATGGCGGCGCGCGCCACGTCCTCGGGCGTGCCCAGGCGCTTGACCACGATGCTGTTGATGATGCGCTCGGTCTGCGGCGCGCCGGCCGGATTGCTCTTGGTGAACAGGTCGGTGGCGATGGGGCCCGGGCCGATGGCGTTGACGGTGATGCCGTCGCCGCCCAGTTCCATGGCCAGCGTGCGCGTCAGCCCGACCAGGCCGGCCTTGGTGGCCGAATAGACCACGCGGTCCGGCTTGCCCAGCGCGGCGCGCGACGACATGTTGACGATGCGGCCGAAGCCGGCCGCGCGCATCGCCGGCAACGCGGCCTGCACCAGGATCAGCGCGGTGCGCAGATGCAGGTTGACCACGTAGTCCAGGTCGGCCAGCGTGGCCGTGTCGGCGGTGCCGGGACGCGTGGCGCCGGCGTTGTTGACCAGGCCGACGATGTCATAGGCCGCGGTCACTTCGGCGGCCACTGCCTTGGTGCGCGCCTCGTCGGTCAGGTCGGCCTGGTACGACACCAGCCCCGCCGGCGGATGCTCGGGCAGACGGTAGTCGATGTTGACGACTTTGTGCCCGGCATCCAGCAGCATGCGGATGATGGCGGCGCCGATCCCGGCGCTGCCGCCGGTCACCAGGTACGCGGTAGGTTTGCTCATCTCAGCTCCCAATTCAGTTCTCAATCGCGACGTCCTCAAGAACACCGCCTCTCAACATTCCATCTGCCTCCCCATCGAGGACACCGCCAGATCCGGCTCTGCCGGTCTGCAGGTGTCGCCCCCTGGGGGGCGCGCGCAAGCGCGTACGGGGGGGCTTAATGCGTCAGATAGCCCCATGCCAGCACGGCGGTGATGTGGATCACGCCGACCCACAGCATCATGATGACCGTGTAGCCCATCACGTCGCGCAGCTTGAGCTTGGACAGCGCCAGCGCCGGCAGGATCCAGAAAGGCTGCACCAGATCGTTCCAGGCGTTGCCCAGCATCACGGCCATGGTGGTCTGGTTGAGCGCGCTGCCGATTTCGCGGGCGGCGTCGATCATGAACGGGCCCTGGATGACCCAGTGGCCGCCGGCCGAGGGCGCGAAGAAGTTGATGACGAACGAGCTGATCAGGCCCCAGAACGGCAGCGTGGCCGGCGTGGCGACGTCGACGAAGACCTTGGAGATGGTGGTCACCAGGCCCGAGGCGGCCATGATGGCCATGATGCCGGCGTAGAACGGGTACTGCAGGATGATCCCGGAGATCGTCTTGATGCCTTCGGTCAGCTTGGCCACGTAGGCGGCCGGCGTGCCCAGCAGGATGATGCCCAGGAACAGGATGATGAAGTTGATCAGGTTCAGGTCGAGCGAGCCGCCGTCCATGAAGTGGAAGACGACGTAGGCTACGCCCAGCGCGCCGATCAGCAGGCTCAGCAGGCGGCTGTTGTTCAGCTTGGAGGCCAGCGTGCCCTTTTCGAGCAGGTCCTCGGCGGCGCCGGCGGCGCTGGTGTCGCGGTCGATGGCCGGGTCCACTTCGACGATCTTCTCGCCCTTCTTCGGATGCAGCCAGGCGTTCAGCAGCGGCAGCGTCACGATGATCACCAGGCTGGTGATCAGCATCGGCACCGAGAAGATGGTTTCCGTCAGCGGAATGGTGCCCATCTGCTTGGCGGTGGGGTGGCCAGGCGTGGCCACCAGCACCGGGATGCTGGCCGACAGGCCCAGGCCGTACATGGTGAAGCCGCTGTAGGCCGCGGCGATGATCAGCGGGTAGTGCACGCCCTTGACCTTGAGCGCCAGCTTCTTGGCGACGATGCCGCCGATGACCAGGCCGAAGCCCCAGTTCAGGTAGCTGCCGATGCCGCCGACCAGCGTGGCGACGATGATGGCGGTGTGCGGCTTGTGCACGTGGCTGACGATGCGGTTGAGCAGGCGGTCGGTCAGCGGCGCGGTGGCCAGCACGTAGCCCATGGCCAGGATCACGGCCATCTGGGTGGTGAAGGCCAGCAGGCTCCAGAAGCCCTTGCCCCAGGCGCGGGTCACGTCGCCGATGCCCTGGCCTTCGATGCCCATGGCCAGCAGTACGGTGAGCAAGGTCAGCGCGATCGCGAAGACAAAGGGATCGGGCAGATACTTGCGCATCAGCTCAGTGAAAAAAGATGCCAATTTATTCATGGTGCCTCCTACGAACTCCGGTAAGGCGTATTGCTCTTGTGTCTTGCGCCGCCGTGCGCCGGATAAGGGCGCGAAGCGGATGGGACGGTCGGTTTCTTTGCGTGGTTGGGCTCGTGGCCCGCTGGCGCGTCGGACGGATCGCCGCGCGCCTTATGGTGTAGGGTTTCGGTGTTGCGGCGGCGTCAGGAATCGCCGGCCTTGGCGTTGAGCCACGCGGCCAGCTCGCCCAGCGCCGCGCTCTTCTCGCGCAGCACCTGTTCGCGGCGCTCGGGGCTCCAGGTATAGAACCCCTGGCCGCTCTTGGCGCCGAGCTGGCCGTTCTCGACCTTGCTCTTGAGCAGGTCGGACGGCTCGGTGCGGTTTTCCAGGTCTTTGTAGAGATAGCTGGCGATGGCGTAGTGGACGTCAATGCCGTTCATGTCGCGCTGTTCCAGCGGACCGGACAGCGCCAGGCGGATGCCCAGGCTCCACTTGACCACTTCGTCGATGTCTTCGGCGCTGGCCACGCCCTTTTCCAGCAGCGAGATGGCCTCGCGCGCCAGGGCGTGCTGGATGCGGTTGGCGATGAAGCCGGGGATGTCCTGGCGCACCAGCACCGGGCGCTTGCCGCCCAGGCGCAGCGTCGCCATGACGCGCGCCACGGTGTCTTCCGAGGTGGCGTCGTTGCGCACCACTTCGACCAGCGGGATGACGTCGGCGGGGGTGAAGAAGTGCGTGCCGACGAAGCGGTCGCGGCGCGCGACAGCACTGGCGATGGCGTTGATCGACAGGCCCGAGGTGTTGGTGGCGAAGATCGCTTCGGGCTTGCACAGCGCGTCGAGCTGGGCGAACAGGCCGCGCTTGAGTTCCAGGTTCTCGGGCACCGCCTCGATGACGAGGTCACAGGCCGCCGCCGCGTCCAGGCCGGGCGCCATGCGGATGCGTTGCATCACGGCGTCGACCTGGCCGGGGGCGTAGACGTTCAATTGGCGTTCGATGACGGCGCGGGCGCGATCCAGGGCGCCGTCCATCGGATCAACCAGGACCACGTCCAATCCCTTCGAGGCGAAGAGCGCGGCGATGCCGCTGCCCATGGCGCCGGCGCCGATGACGGCCAGATTCTGCAGGGGAGTATCCATGAGGGTTCGCTTGCCTTACGGGGCGCGCGCAGCGGGCGGCACAGGCGGAACCAGGGAACTGCGATCTGTCTCTTCCGTCGGTGTCTTCCTGTGCGTGGCCAGAAAAATCGTTGTGTTCTATATACGAACATTTGTGCGTATATAGAATTTCTGACGAAGATAGTACTAAAAGTTGCCGGGGGTGGACAAATGGCCTTTTTTTGGTGTTCGTCTGGTGGACGCCTGAGAGGGGGAGCGGCCGAGAGGTCGCGGTGGGCGCTGGCGTGAATCTCTCGGCGGGGCGCGATGCGCCCCGCCGGCCGGGCATCACCAGCGGTAGGTGGCCGTGCCGATCACGCGGCGCGGCTCGCCGTAGAAGCAGCCCGTGGTGCAACTGCCGACATAGGTCTTGTCGAACAGGTTGGTGACATTCAACGCCAGGCTCCAGGGGCCGGTCGTGTAGCTGGCCATGGCGTCGAACAGGGTGAACGACGGCACGCTGAAGTCACCGGTGTTGGGCTTGGTGGAACTCTGGTAGCGCATGCCGGCGCCGATCTTCAGGCCCGGCATGCCGAAGCTGCCGAAGTTGTAGTCGCCCCAGAGCGACAGCTGGTGGAACGGGATGCCGGGCGATCGCAGGCCGGCCTGGGACGGCTGCAACGGGCTGGCCTTGGTGGTGCGCGCGTCGGTATAGGCGTAGGCGGCGATCACGTTGGCGTTGCGGCCGACGCGGGTGCGCGCCTCCAGTTCGAAGCCGCGCGAACGCACTTCGCCGATCTGGGCCGAGTAGGCCGGATCGACCGGGTCCGTGACCGAGACGTTCTGCCGAGTGAGCTGGTACACGGCGGCCGAGATCAGGGTGTTCGAGCCCGGCGGCTGGTAGCGCAGGCCGATCTCGTACTGGTCGCCGGTGGTCGGTTCGAAACGCGCGCCCTGGCGGTCGCTGCCGGTCGTGGGTTCGAACGACTGGCTGAAGCTGAGATAGGGCGCCAGGCCGTTGTCGGCCAGATAGACCAGGCCGGCGCGGCCGGTGAAGGCCTTGCTCTTTTCGTTGTCGATGGACGTCTCGCCGGTGTACAGGTTGCTCTGGTTGTCGCGGACGTGGTCGTAGCGGCCGCCCAGCAGCACGACCCACTTGTCGGCGATCTTCATCTGATCCTGCAGGTAGAGGCCCAATTGCGTGCTGTCGGCGTTGTAGGACCACCATTCGTCCCGGGTCGGCTGGCCCAGCGGCGCGCCATAGACCGGGTTGTAGTAATCGATATTGCTGGCCGTGCGGTCATAGCGCTCGGACTGGTTCTTGGGACGGGTGTAGTCGAATCCGGCCAGCACCGTGTGCTCGATGCCGCCATGCGTGCCGCGGTACTGCAGCGAGGTGTCCGCCACCACCGACGAGGAGCGTTCCCAGCGCAGGGTCCCGCCGCGAAACGCCGAGGTGCGCTGGTCGGCCGCCAGTCCCGACACCCAGACCTGGGGGAACTCGCTGTTCGAGTGGAAGTAGCGCAGGCTGTTGCGCAGCGTGACGCGCTCGTTGAAGGCGTGCTCGAACAGATAGCCGATCGAGTAACGCTCCGAATCGAACTTGCTGTAGCCCGGTTCGCCAGTGAAGCGGTTGCGCGGGATCTTGCCGTGGACGGTCGGGAAGATGGTGCCCTGCGCGGGCAACCAGTAGACGTAGTTGGTCCTGTCCTTCTGGTAGTCGGCCAGCAGCGTCAGCGAGGTCGCCGCGCTCGGCTGCCATTTGAGCGCCGGGGCGATGAAGGTGCGGTCGTCCTTCACATAGTCGACGAACGTGTCGCTGTCGCGCCCCAGCGCCGTCAGCCGGTATGACCACACGCCGTCCTGGTCCAGCGGGCCGCTGAAGTCGCCGGAGATCTGCCTGCGGTTGAAGCTGCCCAGTTCGACGTTCAGTTCGTGTTGCGGCGTGGCCGTGGGCCGCTTGCTGACCATGTTGATGATGCCGCCGGGCCCGGCCGTGCCGTACAGCACCGAGGACGCGCCCTTGAGCACTTCGATGCGTTCCAGCCCGTAGATTTCCTGTTTGCCGTTGAAGGCGTTGACGGTGTATTTGGTGCCGTCGCGATACAGGCTGCCGGTGCCTGCCTGCGCCTGGAAGCCGCGGATGTAGAGCGTGTCCTGCACCCGCGAGATGCCCTCGAAGCGGCTCACGCCCGCCACGTAGCCCAGCGCGTCCTGCAGGTTCTGCGCCTTCAGCGTTTCGATTTCCTCGGCGCCGACCACCGAGATCGACTGCGGCGTTTCGATGATGGGCGTGTCGGTCTTGGTGCCGGTGGCGCTGAGGCGGGCGGCGTAACCATGCAGCGGGCCGGTGGCGGTTTCCGGTCGGGCGGTGACGGTCACGGCCTCCAGCGTGGTGGCGTCCGGCGACGAGGCGGGGGCCGGCTGCAGCGTGTAGCTGCCGTTGCGCTCGCGCGCCGCTTGCAGGCCGTGGCCGCGCAGCAGCGCGGCGAAGCCCTCGCCCACGCTGTAGCTGCCGTGGATGCCATCGCTGCGCTTGCCCTGCAGCAGGCTGTCGTTCATCGTCAGTTCGACGCCCGCCGCGCTGGCGTAGGCGTTGAGGGTCTGACTGAGCGGGCCGGGGGCGATGGCGTAGGCGCGGCGGGCCTCGGCGCTCTGGGCCTGCGCGGGCGGCGCGCTGCCCGTGGCGGCCAGCCCGGCGCTCATCAGCAGCGCCAGCCGGATCGCGGCGGCGCGGCGCGACAGGGGGCGGCGCTGGACGGGGAGAAGGGTGGGAGCGGCCGCAGGACGGCCGCGCGACGGCGGATGGACGGACATGACTGGAGCCTTGCTGGTCGGGTCTAGGGTGGAGGGAGTCACCCTGTATCCCGGATGAGCAGGCGCGAGGGACAATCGGCCGCGCGGAAAAGTTGTAACGGTGGCGCCGCGCTTCAGTCGGCGGCCCGCAGCGTGACCCAGTAGCGCGTGCGATAGGTCACGGCCACCGGCAGCCCGCGCGTGAGGTTGTCCAGCGCCCTGTCGGTGTCGCGCAGCGAGAACACGCCGCTGACGCGCAGGCCGGCCACCTCCGGGTCGCAGCGCACGATGCCGGAACGGTAGCGCGCCAGTTCGGCGGCGAAGTCGTCCAGCCGCATGCCGTCGGCCACCAGCACGCCGCGGCTCCAGGCGGCGGCATCCTGCGCGACGGTGACGGGCGAGTCGACCCGGTCGCGTGTAAAGCGCGAGCCCTGGCCCGCGTCGAGCCGGATCCCGGCGCCGGGCGCATCCGCTGGGCGTATTTCGACCGCGCCCTCGAACACCTCCACGCGCGAGGTGTCGTCATCGTCGCGCACGCTGTAGCGCGTGCCCAGCGCCCGCACCGTGCCATGGCGCGTGCGGACCAGGAACGGGCGCGGCGCGGCGGCGCTGTCGGGCGCGGTGGCGACCAGGATTTCGCCGGCCCGCAGCACCACCAGCCGTTCGGTGTCGGAAAAACGCAGGTCGATGGCCGAGGCGGTGGACAGCGTGACGCGCGTGCCGTCCGGCAAGGTCAGGTCGCGGATTTCGCCGGTGGCGCTGCGGTAGTCGGCCGTGGCGCGCTGCCAGGTCTCGGTGCCGCGCGCGGCATAGCCGGCGCCCGCCAGGATCGCGCCCAAGCCCAGCGCGCGCAG
>ERZ1739169.144-NODE-144-length-19591-cov-17.661650_pt1 | contig 19591 bp, 20 predicted proteins | sample MGYA00581756_ERZ1739169 | MGnify/ENA primary metagenome ERZ1739169 (study PRJEB40789, sample SAMEA7425667) | Salamandra salamandra | biome: salamander skin | place: Germany | collected 2020-03 | study: cvxcv | reverse complement strand
CCGTCATTTGCCGCGCAAGCGCCGGGCCTGGGCGCGGGCCGGGCGCCGGATTCATCGACGCGATCGCAACGACGCCCCGCGTTGTCCTGGAACAACCCGCGGGGCATGGATGCCGCGCACGCTTCACGCCTTGCCGCCGCGCCGCGTCCCGGCCGACAGCCTCGCCACCTCAAGGCGCGCGCCGCGTCGCCAGCCAGATGCCGAACGCGATCGGCACGATGCCCAGCAGGTCCAGCCACGTCACCTGTTCGCGCAGCACCAGCCAGCCGAACAGCAGCCCCAGCGGCGGCATCAGGAAATGCAGGGCGCTGGCCGCCGTCGCGCTGGCGCGGCCCAGGATCATGAACCACAGGTAATAGCCGCCGATGGACACCGCCACGATCATGTAGGCCATGCTCCAGAACAGGCTTATGGTCATGCGCGCATCGCCGATGCTCTCGTGCAGCAGCGCCACCGGCATCAACGCCACCGCCCCGGCCAGCGACTGGATGCCGGTCGCCATCCACAGTCCCGTCGAAGGCTTGAGGCGCTTGTAGAGCAGCGTGCCCGCCACCAACGCCACCAGGCCGCCCGTCACCAGCAAGGTGCCGTGCAGGTCCTCCTGCATGCCCGATAGCCGTGAACGCAGCACCAGCGCCACGCCGGCCAGCCCCAGGCACAGGCCCAGCATCTTGCGCCAGCCCAGCCGCTCGCCCAGCACCGGTCCGGCCAGCACGCCGATCAACAGCGGATTGGTGCTGATCAGCACCGCGGTGAAGGCCGACGAGACCGTGGTCATGCCGCTCCAGCTCATGCCCAGGTAGGCCGCGTTGTTCAACACGCCCAGCAGCACCAGCGCCGCCAGATCGCGGCCGCTGGGCCGTTGCCAACGGCCACTGGCCGCGGCCACGCCGAGCATCAGGGCGCCGGCGATCAGGAAGCGGATGGTCAGCAGGGTCAGCGGCGGACAGTCGCGCACCGCGATCTTGGCCGCCGCGAACGCCGAGCTCCACAGGAAACAGAACGCCGCGATGGGCGTCCAGGCCACGCCCATCGGCGCGTCGGCGGGCAGGGCGGTGGCGGGCAAAGTCGATGACGCCTTCATGGCAGCGGGTCCGGGCAAAGGAAGAGGAGCCCATTCTGGGCGCGGCCCTATCCATTGACAAACGCTTTATTTGGATCAAAAGTATTTGAAAAACCGATGCAAAGGCGTCTCTCATGCTCGATCTCGATCTACTGCACAGCTTCGTCTCCGTCGTCGACGCGGGCGGCTTCACCCGCGCCGGCGAGCGGGTCCACCGCAGCCAGTCCACCGTCAGCCAGCAGATCCGCAAGCTGGAGGAGACCCTCGAATGCACGCTGTTCGTGCGCGAGGGCCGCCAGGTCCACCTGACCGAGGACGGCGAACGCCTGCTGGGCTATGCGCGCCGCATGCTGGCACTGTCCACCGAAGTGCGCGAAGCGGTCAGCGGCCGCAAGCGGGTCGAGGTGATCCGGCTGGGCATCCCCGACGATTTCGCCGCCGACACGCTGACAGCCATCGTGGCGCAGTTCGCCCGCGCCCGACCAGCCGTCAGGCTGTCGGTGCGCTGCGACCTGACCGTGGCGCTGACGCGCGGGCTGGAACGGGGCGACCTGGACCTGGCGCTGCTCAAGCGCGAACCCGGCGCCGGCCCGGCGCTGACCACCTGGCCGGAACACCTGCACTGGATCGCCGGCCCGCACGCGCTGCCCGCCAGCAGCGAACCGGTGCCGCTGGTGGCCTTTCCGCAGGGCTGCATCTACCGCAACCGCGCCATCCACGCGCTCGAACGCGCCGGACGCCGCTGGCGCATCGCCTACGAGAGCCCCAATCTGATGGGGATCCAGGCCGCGCTGGCGGGGGGTCTGGGGGTGGCCTTGCTGGAGCGCCGCTGCATCGCCGCGGGCCATCGGCTGGTCGACGACGCGTTGCCGCCGGTGCCGCCGTCCGAGCTGGCGCTATGCCTGTCGGAGCCGGCGCGCGAGCCGGTGCGCCAGTTGGCGGGGATGATCAGGGATTTTTGTGAAACGGAAACACAACGGCTTGCAGGGCTGAGCCTGCAAGCCGTGGCAGATGACGGCGCCGTTCAGGCGACCGCGACCTGGATGACCGGATAGCTGCTGTTCGCCGCGGACGCGCCCGGTTCGACCATGGCGGCCGGCGGGTTGACCGGAACGGCGATCGAGCGCACATCGCACACGCTGGAGCAGCGGCCGCCCGGCAGGTATTCGGCGGCGGTGGCCGCGCAGCAGCCGCAGCACGTAGCCACGCCCAGCTCGAACTGCAGGTCGGAAAGCGACGTCGCGCCCGCGTCCACGCTGGCGCGGACTTGGCGTTCGGTAATGGCATTACATACGCAAATGTACATGAGAATAATTATCGAGATTTATTCCTGCAATGGCAAGTACCGTGCCTAAATAATTTGCAACTTCGCGGTCATCTAACTCTTTGAAATAAGGGACGTTTTATCGGCGTGACTTGACGCACGGCCGAAGGGCGCGCGCCCTGTCCGGCGTCACATGCCACGCCGTTCAGCAGGTCCGGCAGGGTGCTTTTGCGATCAATCCGGGGGATATTCCCGGCGGGCGTGCAAGATATGGATGACCTCGATCGCCAGTTCGGTGACTCGGTAGACCACCACGTAATTGACGTGCACGACGAGTTCGCGCGTGCCGACGACGCGGCCGACTCGATACCGGTATGGGTGTCGGGCCAGGGACAGCACGGCGTTGTCGATGCGTTGCCGGAGGTTGCGCGCCGCTTGCGGACTACGCTCGGCAATGTAGGAGATGATTCCCGCCAGATCGTCTGCGGCGGTAGGAAGCCAGGATACGTGAAGCATGCGCAACTCGGCTGTGCCAGCGACCGGGCACGGCGAGCATGTCCTCAGACCGGCTCAGACCGACGGTTTCATCCTTGGCCGTCTTGCGTGTCCTGCCGACGCTTGCGCGCCGCGTCGATGATGGCATCCATGCGAGCCATCACTTGGTCGTGGGGAATGGCCGGACGCGGATCGTTCAGGCTGGCTTGCACCTTCGCGCGGAACCAGCGGTCGTAGCTGACCGCCTGTTCTTCAGTCTCGAATTCCGAGACGGTGGGGGAAGGGACTGGGCCCATGGAAACGCTCCTGATGAAAGCCCAGTGTACGGCAACGAACGCTCGTCAAGGCGCCAGGCCCCGCAGCGCTCTGCCGCAAAAATATCCCTTATTTCACCGCGCCACGGCCTGCGCCTTGCGCAGCGCGGCCGGTGCGATCCGCAGCGCTTCGCGATATTTCGCGACCGTGCGGCGGGCGATGACGATGCCCTGGTCGGCCAGCTTTTCCATGATCTGGCTGTCCGACAGCGGCTTGGCCCGGTTCTCCTCGGCCACCATCTGGCGGATGAAGGTCTGCACCGCCGTGGCCGACGTGGCGTCGCCGCCGTCCGTCGACACCCCCGCCCCGAAGAAGCGCTTGAGCTCCAGCGTGCCGAACGGAGTGAGCATGTACTTCTGCGTCGTGGCCCGTGAAATGGTGGATTCGTGCAGGCCCAGCTCGCCGGCGATGTCTTTCAGGATGAGCGGCCGCATGGCCGCCGGCCCCTGGCTGAAGAAGGCGGTCTGGCGGTCGACGATGGCCTGGGCCACCCGCAGGATGGTGTCGAAGCGCTGCTCGACGTTGCGGATCATCCACTTGGCCTGCTGCAACTGCGCCTGCAGGCCGGCGTGGGCCGACTCCTTCTGGTTGCCCAGCATCTGCGCGTACAGCCCGTTGATCTGCAGGCGCGGCATGGCGGCGCTGTTGAGCGTCACCTGCCAGCCGCGGCGCGTCTTGCGCACGATCACGTCGGGCACGGCGTAGTCGGCCGCCGGCACCGTCCAGGCGCGGCCGGGGCGCGGTTCCAGGCGCAGGATCAGGGCATGGGCGACGCGCAGCGTCGCCTCGTCACAGCCGACCGCCGCGCACAGGCGGGCGTTGTTGCCGGTGGCCAGCAACGCCAGGTGCTGGCCGCAAATGAGGCGGGCGCAGGCCAACGCCTTGGGATCGGCGGCCTCGGGCAGGCGCGTCAGGTCCGGGTTGCGCAGTTGCAACAGCAGGCAGTCGGACATGTCGCGGGCGCCGATGCCGGTCGGGTCGAACGACTGCAGCAGCGACAGCGCGGCGCGCAGTTCGTCCAGGTCCGGCTCCATCTCGGCGGGCAGCCAGCCCAGGATTTCCTCCAGCGGCGACCCCAGGTAGCCGTTCTCGTCCAGCTCATCGATCAGCAGCGCCGCCAGGGTGGCATCGCGCGGCGCCGCGCGCGTCAGCACCAGCTGGCCCAGCAGGTGTTCGCGCAGGGTGTCGGGCCGGGCCGCCTCGGGCAGGCTGGAGTCGTCGTCGGGATACACCCCGCCCGAGCCCGGCATTTCGTCCACCGGGGTCTCGCGCTCGGGCGCTGGCTCGTCGTCCTGCACCGACGATTCGCGTTCCGATTCCGCCTGGGTTTCGACCGACGACGGCTCATCGTCGCGTTCCAACAACGGATTGTCGGCAAGCACCTGCGAGATTTCCGCCTCGAGGTCGAGCGTGGACAGCTGCAGCAACCGGATGGATTGCTGCAGTTGAGGGGTCAGCGTGAGATGCTGACCGGGCCGCAGTTCTAAAATTGGACGGGTCATAGGTACAATATTTTGCATGATGAATCAGACTTCGCCCGCACGCGTTCGCCAGGATTGCCGACTTATCGGCCAGACCCTGCTCAAACTGGCGCTTCCCCGACTTCTCGTGCGCGCGATCGTGATCGCCGTCGCCGTGATCGTCTGGTATCTCGCCGCCTCCTGGATCCTGGATTTCGGCAAGCGCATCAACTACGAATTCCTGCATTCGCTGGGCCAACCCACCATGGACATGGTGCAGAAGGTCAATCCGTACATCTGGTGGGTCGTCGCCGGCATCTGGACCCTGATCGTCTTCTTCATCCTGCGCGCCTGGCTGTCGGCCAGCCTGGCTTCCGGCCGCGCCACCCCGGTCGGCACCGGCGTGCTGGCCGACCTGGCGCCGCAGCTGTCGGAGGAGTCCCTCGGCGTGCTGCGCTGGACCTGGGGCAGCCGCGAAGAACCCTTCACCGTCGGCGACCTGCACCGCTCGCTGTCGGAAATCCGCCACAACCGCATCGGCAAGATCGCCATGGTGGCCGAACAGGCCGACATCCTCGACGCCAAGCCGTCGCGCGACAACCGTGACGACGGCCGCCGTGACGACGGCCGCCGCGATGCCCGCGACAGCCGCGAACAGCGCTACATCGAGCCCCGCATCGGCGGTCCGGCCCGCTGAACCGACGTCCGCCAACCAACGCATCAGGCCGCCGCAAGGCGGCCTGGTTGTTTCAGTCCCCTGCCAGCCGGGCTCCCCTATACTGGCCCTCCAGGCTCGCGCAACCGCGGGCCGCGCACCTTTAAAACCAGATCAAGCCGACTGCAGAGACCAGCCGGATGCGCGGCCGGCCCCCTGGAGTTGCTTTACATGTTCCGCACCCCCGTCCGGTATGCCGCCGGCCTCCTGCTGGCCTGCTCGGCCGCCTTCGTCGCCGCCCCGGCCAACGCCGCCTGGCCCGACAAGCCCATCACGTTCGTCGCGCCCTTCAGCGCCGGCGGCGCCAACGACCTGGTCGCTCGCATCATCGCCAAGGCGGTGGGCACGACCCTGAACCAGCCCGTCATCGTCGAAAACCGTCCCGGCGCCGGTGGCGTGGTCGGCGCCGCGCACGTCGCGCGCAGCGCGGCCGATGGCTACACCTACCTGGTGGGCAGCAACGGCACGGTCACCAACAGCCTGATCCGCTCGGACCAGCCCTACAAGGACGAAGAGCTGACCCCGGTCGCGCTGCTGTCGATCACGCCGTCGGTCATCGTCGCCAATCCGTCGAACCCGGCCAAGGACCTGAAGGACTTCGTCGAACGCGCCAAGAAGGCCAAGACCGACCGTATCACGTTCTCGACCGCCGGCAACGGCAGCACGCCGCACTTCGTGGCCGAGATGGTCAAGGAAGCCACCGGCCTGCCGGTCGAGCCGATCGCCTACAAGAGCGGCTCGGAAGGCGTGACCGCGGTGATCGGCAAGCAGGTCGACGCCACCTCCGAAGCCAGCATCGTCACGCTGCCGCTGGTGCAGAGCGGCAAGCTCAAGGCCCTGGCCACCACCTGGGACAAGCGCATGGCCAGCGCGCCGGACATCCCCACCACCGCCGAGCTGGGCTTCCCCGCCATCCGCATCGGCCACTGGGCCGGCCTGTACGCGCCCGCCGGCACGCCCGCCGACGTGCTCGACAAGATGAACGCCGCCATCGAGAAATCGCTGCAGACCAAGGAAGTGCAGGACGCCCTGCGCCAGAGCAGCATCGAGCCGGGCGGCGGTTCGCGCGCCAGCTTCATCGAATTCGCCAAGAGCGAGCGCGAGCGCCTGGGCCAGGTCGTCAAGAACGGCCACATGCAAACGCAGTAACGCGAGTGATGCCCAGCCGGGGACCGATCCGTCCCCGGCTTTTTTATCGCCTTCCCGATTGCGCTGCCCGCAAAAGTATGTTTGACTAGCACCCTATGGCCGCTCAACGCACCTCCCTCGCGATTGCCACCGGACGCTCCGCCGCTCCGGTTGCCGGCCTGCGCGCTCGTACCGCCTTCATCGCGCTATCGCTATACCTACCGATCGGTTGCCGGGCCTAGTGTCCCCGTGGTAGCTCGGCAGCCACGCTTGCCACACGCGATTTCCCCTTTTCAAAACTGAATCTTGCGCCGCGCGAACGCGGCCAACCCTGGCACCAGGCCGCCATCCGGCCGCATGCCGGCCGAGGAAACCGATCCCGGGATTCACAAGAAACCGATCGAGGTGTAGTGATGATGCTTGCCAACCCCGCCACCAAATACGTCCCCTTCGCGCCGTTCACCCGCGACTTCTCCGAACGCACCTGGCCCAGCCGCCGCATCACGCAGCCGCCGATCTGGATGAGCACCGACCTGCGCGACGGCAACCAGGCCCTGATCGAGCCGATGAGCGTCGAGCGCAAGCTCCGCTTCTTCGAGCAGCTGGTCAAGATCGGCTTCAAGGAAATCGAAGTGGGTTTCCCGTCGGCCTCGCAGACCGACTTCGATTTCGTGCGCAAGCTGATCGACGAAAAGCGCATCCCCGACGACGTCACCATCATCGTGCTGACGCAGTCGCGTGAAGACCTGATCAGCCGCACCGTGGAAGCCGCCGCGGGCGCCAAGCAAGCCATCGTCCACATGTACAACGCCTGCGCGCCGGCCTTCCGCAAGGTCGTGTTCAACATGAGCAAGGACGAAATCAAGAACATCGCCACCACCGGCACGCGTCTCATCAAGCAATACGTGGCGCTGCGTCCGGAAACCCAGTGGCGCTACGAGTACTCGCCCGAAGTCTTCAGCACCACCGAACCCGAATTCGCGCTCGAAGTCTCGAACGCCGTGGCCGACGTCTGGCAGCCCACGCCGCAAAGCAAGATGGTGCTGAACCTGCCCGCCACCATCGAGGCCACCAGCCCCAACCTGTACGCCGACCAGATCGAGTGGATGCACAAGAACCTGGCGCGCCGCGACAGCATCGTCCTGAGCGTGCACCCGCACAATGACCGCGGCACCGCCGTGGCCGCCGCCGAATTCGCCGTGATGGCCGGCGCCGACCGCATCGAAGGCTGCCTGTTCGGCAGCGGCGAGCGCACCGGCAACGTCGACCTGGTCACGCTGGCCTTGAACCTCTACACCCAGGGCGTGCACCCGGGCCTGGACTTCTCGGACATCGATGAAGTGCGCCGCTGCGCCGAGTACTGCAACCAGTTGCCGGTGCACCCGCGCCACCCGTACGCCGGCGACCTGGTCTTCACGGCCTTCTCCGGTTCGCACCAGGACGCCATCAAGAAGGGCTTTGCCCTGCAACAGCCCGACGCCGTCTGGGAAGTGCCGTACCTGCCGATCGACCCGGCCGACCTCGGCCGCAGCTACGACGCCGTGATCCGCGTCAACAGCCAATCGGGCAAGGGCGGCGTGTCGTACCTGCTCGAACAGGAGCACGGCCTGGTGTTGCCGCGCCGCCTGCAGATCGAATTCAGCCGCGCCATCCAGCGCGTCACCGACGAGACCGGCCGCGAAGTCACGGCCGACGACGTGCACACCATCTTCAACCGCGAATACCTGGAACAGAAGACCCCGTGGAAGCTGGTGCGCCACCGCATCGACGGCAATCCGTCGGCCGGTGAAGGCCAGCACTTCAGCATCGAGGCCGAACTCGAATACAACGGCGAACGCCGCATCGTGACGGGCAAGGGCGACGGCGCCATCTCGGCCTTCGTGGCCGCGCTGGACGTGCCGGTGCGCATCATGGACTACCACGAGCACGCCATCGGCACCGGCACCGACACCCGCGCCGCCTCCTATGTGGAACTGCGCGTCGGCGATTCGAGCACGGGCTTCGGCGTGGGCATCGACCGCGACATCGTCACGGCCTCGTTCCAGGCCGTGCTGAGCGCGGTGAACCGTCACATCAACGCCGGCACCGTCGCCGCCGAACAGGAAGCCGCCGAGGCCGCGTGATCCGCCGCCAGGCCGCGGGCGTGGCGGTTACCGCCGCCGCGTCCCCCGCGCGCTTCTTACGGTGAAGCCGCTCCGCACAAAAAAGCCCGCCTTTATCCGGCGGGCTTTCTTTTTGGCGCGGCGGGTCGAGGGTCCGGCTCAGCCCCGCGGCCACATGTCGGAGGCGCCGATGTCGGGCTCGCGCGCCGCCAGCAGCCGCTCGTGGATCCAGGCGGCGATCGCCAGGGTGCGATGGTCATCGTAGCGCTTGCCGATCAGCTGCAGGCCCACCGGCAGGCCTTGCGGGCCGGTGGCGAAGGGCAGGTTCAGGCACGGCAGGCCGAACAGGGTCCAGGCGCGCGAGAACTGCGGGTCGCCCGTGCCGAGGTCGGCGAACGGCGCTTCGCCGCTGGCGGCGGGCGCGAGCAGCACGTCGTACTTGTCGAACCAGCCGTCCACGCGGGCGCGCGATTCGGCGGCCCGCGCCAGGTTCCTGATGTGCTCTTCGGCGGTGATCTGCGCGCCGGCCTCGAGGATCGCCTGGATCTTCGGGCTGAGCTGCGCGGCATGCTCCAGCCGTTCATAGGCCAGTGACTGCGACGACTCGAACGCCATGATGTCGGCGTGCAGCTGCACCAGCATGCAGTGCTCGGGCGGCAGCGGCACCTCTTCGACGTGGGCGCCGGCGCGCGACAGCGTGGCGGCGGCCTGCGCGAAGGCTTCCTTGGTCTCGGACTGGGCATGGCGCCACTGCAGGCTGCGGTACATGCCGATGCGCGGCTTGGCGTCGTAGCTCAGGTCCAGCAGGCGCGGATCGCGCATCAGGACCGAGGCGAACAGGGCCACGTCCGGCACCGAGCGGGCGAAGCCGCCCACGGTGTCGAGCGATTCGGCCAGGCTCTTCACGCCGGCCCGCGGAATCGCGCCGAAGGTGGGCTTGTAGCCGACGATGCCGCAATAGGAAGCCGGGCGGATGATGGAGCCCGCGGTCTGCGAGCCCAGCGCGAACGGCACCATGTCGTCGGCCACCGCCGCGGCCGAGCCGCTGGAGGAACCGCCGGGGGTGTAGGCCTCGTTGCGCGGATTGCGGGTCGGGCCGGCCTGGTAGGTGGCGAATTCGGTGGTGACGGTCTTGCCGATCACGATGGCGCCGGCATGGCGGCACAGCGCCACGGCGGCCGCGTCCAGCCCGGGACGATGGCGTTCGTAGATGGGCGAGCCGTAGCGCGTGGGCAGGTCGACGGTGTCGAACAGGTCTTTCACGCCCAGCGGCAGGCCGTGCAGCGGACCGCGCAACGCACCCCGGTCGAGGGCTTCGGCGTGGTCCAGGGCGGCCTGCTTTTGCAGCGCCGTCCAGGCATGGATGGTGTTTTCGCGTTGTTCGATGCGCGCAAAGCAGGCGCGCACCAATTGCACCGCAGTCAATTCGCGCCGTTGCAGCTTGCGCGCCGCTTCAAGCGCGCCAAGTCTGTTTAAGGCAGTAGACATGATCCTTTCCTCTATCCCGGTGCCGTGCAAGATGCACGGTACTGACTTCCGCACCCGGTCCCCTTGACCTGGGGTTTATCCCGATCCGGCTGGCGGCATGATGCCGGCCGGTTGTGACAAACCCAGCCATTGTGCGCGTCGCGTCAATTGGGAAAACCACTGAAAAAAACGGGTTTTCACAGGGATTTCATGCGGCGCCGCGCCCTGGCTTTATGTTGTTGCGTCGTTAACAGCATAGCGCAAACGGGTGCAACACAAAGGTCATATTTGTCTTGTAAGATGAAAACGTTTTCAGCAAACCGGCAGCAATGTAGCCATGGCGTCGCGCGCATCGCCCCGCTTTTCCATCATCGAAGTGGCCCGCAAGGCGGGGGTTTCCCCCGCCACGGTTTCGCGCGCGTTCAACCAGCCCGAAATCGTCCATCCGGATACGCTGGCGCACATCCGCGCCATCGCCAAACGCGCGGGCTTCCGGCCCAATCGCGTCGGCCGCAGCCTGCGTTCGGGCAGCACCCGCACGATCGGATTGATTCTGCCGACGCTGTCCAATCCGGTATTCGCCGAGTGCTTCGAAGGCGCCGAGCGCCGCGCCCGCGAGTCCGGCTACAGCGTGATGCTGACCGCCACCGGCTACGACCCCGCGGTGGAATCGGCGGCGGTCCAGGGGCTGATCGACCACCAGGTCGACGGCCTGATCCTGACCGTGGCGGACGCCGCCCGCAGCGCCACGCTGGACGACCTGGACAGCGCCGGCATGCCCTACGTGCTGGTCTACAACGAATCCGCCGCCCATCCCTATGCCTCTGTCGACAATCGCGCGGCGGCCATCGACATGGTTTCGCACCTGGCCGCGCTGGGGCACCGGCGCATCGCCATCGTGACCGGCCCGCTGACGGCATCGGACCGCGCGCGCCGCCGCCTGGCGGGCGCCCGCGCCAAGAAGCTGGGGCTGGAACCCATCCAGCACATCGCCATGAGCTCGCACACCGGCAGCGACGCCGACGCCCTGAAGGGTGCGTTGCGCGGCAAGCAGGCGCCCACGGCCCTGTTCTGCTCGAACGACCTGCTGGCCACGGCGGCATTGCCGACCTGGTGGCGCTGGGCCTGTCGGTGCCGTCCGATATTTCCGTCTGCGGTTTCGACGGCATGCGCTTCGGCGCCTTGCTGACGCCGCCGCTGACCACGGTGGCGCAGCCCAGCGACGGCATCGGCCAGGCCGCCTGCTCGAACCTGCTGGCGCAGATCCACGGCCAGCCGCCGCAATCGAGCCGCCTGCCGCACTGCATCGTGGTCGGCGGCACCGCCGCGCCGGTGCGCCGCTGAACCTTCCAGAACAGATAAAAAACGAGACACGCGTCATGCTCATCGCACAGATCACCGACCTGCACATGCGCACCCCGGGCGACAAGGCCTACGGCATCATCGATCCCGCCGCCTTCCTCGGCCCCGCGGTGCGCGCCCTCAACGCCCTGACGCCGCGGCCCGACTGCGTGCTGATCACCGGCGACCTGACCGACCTGGGCAAGGCGCACGAATACCAGGCGCTGCGCGAGCAGCTGCAGGCGCTTGAAATCCCGTATTTCCTGCTGCCCGGCAACCACGATGACCGCGCGCAATTGCGCGCGGCCTTTCCCGACCATGGCTATCTGCAAGGGCAGGGGCCGTTCATCCAGTACGCGGTCGAAACCTATCCGCTGCGCCTGCTGGCGCTGGACACGGTGGTGCCGATGAAGAGCCACGGCGAACTGTGCGACGAGCGCCTGGGCTGGCTGGCCGCGCGGCTGGCCGAACAGCCCGACCGGCCGACGCTGGTGCTGATGCACCACCCGCCGTTCCTGACCGGCATCGAGCACATGGATGCGATCGGCCTGCTGGCCGGCGCGCCCGAGCTGGAGCGCATCGTGGCGCGCTATCCGCGCGTGGAGCGGGTGCTGTGCGGCCACCTGCACCGCACCATCTTCCGCCGCTTCGGCGGCACCATCGCCTCGACCTGTCCGGGCACCGCGCACCAGCTGGCGCTGGAACTGGGGCCGCGCCCGACCTTGCAATACATCATGGAGCCGCCGGGCTACCAGCTGCACTGGTGGCACGACGGCGCGCTGGTCACCCATCACGCCGTGATTGGGGAATACCCCGGGCCGTATCCCTTCGCCTGAGCCCCGATCTCGATTACAAACACTATGCCTTGCCATATCTCCGTCATGATTGCGCTGCACAATGAAAAGGTTTTCATCGCACGCGCCGCAGACGGATCTGAAAATTAGATCCAAGAGACAGCATGTCATCCATCGTTCTGGATAACCTCACCAAGCAATACGGCGGCGCGGCCGCGATCCACGGCGTCAGCTTCACCGTGCCGGCCGGCAGCTTCACCGTGCTGCTGGGCCCTTCGGGCTGCGGCAAGTCGACCACCCTGCGCATGATCGCCGGACTCGACACGCCCACGTCCGGCACCATCCGCATCGGCGACCGCGACGTCACCCAGCTGCCGCCCGCCAAGCGCCGCATTTCGATGGTGTTCCAGTCGTATGCGCTGTTTCCGCACCTGTCGGTGCGCGAGAACATCCTGTTCGGCCTGAAGGTGCGCAAGGAACCGGCGCGCGACTACGACCGCCGCCTGCAACGCGTGGCCTCGCTGCTGGGCCTGGGCCATCTGCTCGACCGCAAGCCGTCGCAACTGTCGGGCGGCCAGCAACAGCGCGTGGCGCTGGGCCGCGCGGTGATCTCCGAAGCGCCGGTGTGCCTGATGGACGAGCCGCTGTCCAACCTGGATGCGCAGCTGCGCCATGAAATGCGGCGCGAGATCCGCGCGCTGCAGCAGGACCTGGGCATCACCATGGTGTACGTCACGCACGACCAGACCGAGGCCATGAGCATGGCCGATCAGGTGGTGCTGCTGCGCGGCGGCCAGATCGAACAGCACGACACGCCCGACGGCCTGTATGCCCGTCCTGCCAGCGAATTCGCGGCGCGCTTCATCGGCACGCCGCCCATGAACCTGATCAACCTGATGCCGCTCCAGGGCGCCACCGTGATCGCCGGCACCCACGGTCCGGCCATCGCGGGCGCGCCGGAAGGCGCCGCCAAGCTGGGCGTGCGCCCCGAGCACATCCGCATCGACGGCGATGGCATCGCCGCGACGGTGGAAAGCGTGGAGTACTTTGGCGCCGATTCCATCGTGGTCTGCCGCATCGGCGACAGCGGCGGCGTGGCGGTGCGCGTGGGCGGCCATCTGCGGGCCCGCGCCGGCGAGGCGCTGCGCCTGTCGTGGCCGGCCGAGCAACGGCATTTCTTTGCCGCCGATTCGGCGGTCATCAACACCTTCGGGCGCTGAAGACGCCCAATCCACAGGAAAGGAAACGCAATCATGCGACGCATCGTACTCAAGACCCTGGCCGCCAGCCTTGCCGCCGCCTGCCTGTCGCTGCCCGTGCAGGCGCAGCAGAAGCCCGTCGAAGTGGAGTTCTACTACCCGGTCGCCGTGGGCGGCCCGATCACCAAGATCGTCGACGACATGGTGACGGACTTCGAGAAGGAAAACCCCGGCATCAAGATCAAGCCGATCTACGCCGGTTCGTACCAGGATTCGATCGCCAAGGCGCTGACCGCCCTGAAGGGCGGCACGCCGCCGCAGCTGGCCGTGCTGCTGTCGACCGACATGTTCACGCTGATCGACGAAGACGCCATCGTGCCGATCGATGGCCTGGCCAAGAGCGACGCCGACAAGAAATGGCTGGGCGGCTTCTACGACGCCTTCATGCAGAACAGCCGCACCGGCGGCCACACCTGGGGCGTGCCGTTCCAGCGTTCGACCATCGTGATGTACTACAACAAGGATCTGTTCAAGGCCGCCGGCCTGGATCCCGAGCGCGCGCCCGCCACCTGGGCCGAGCTGGTCGAGTACGGCAAGAAACTGACCAAGCAGGACGCCAGCGGCAACACCACCCAGTGGGGCATCGAGATCCCGTCGGGCGGCGCCTTCGCCTACTGGCTGTTCCAGGCCCTGACCACGCCCAACGGCGCGATCCTGATGAACGAGGCCGGCAACGAGGTCTACCTGGACAAGCCCGCCGTGGTCGAGGCCGCGCAGTACTGGCGCGACCTGTCGGCCAAGCACAAGATCATGCCCACCGGCACGATCGACTGGGGCACCACGCCCAAGGACTTCCTGGAAAAGAAGGCCGCCATCATCTGGACCACCACCGGCAACCTGACCAACATCCGCAAGAACGCCGACTTCCCGTTCGGCGTGGCGATGATGCCGCAGCAAAAGCGCGGCGGCAGCCCGACCGGCGGCGGCAACTTCTACATCTTCAAGAGCGGCACGCCCGAGCAACAGCAGGCCGCGCTCAAGTTCGCGCAATGGGCCACGACGCCCGAGCGCGCCGCCGACTGGAGCATCGCCACCGGCTACGTGGCCGTGACGCCGGCCGCCTGGCAGACCGAGAAGATGAAGAAGTACGCGCAGGAAGTGCCGGCCGCCGCCGTGGCGCGCGACCAGCTGCAGGTGAGCGTGGCCGAATTCTCGACCCACGAGAACCAGCGCGTCACCAAGACCCTGAACGACGCCCTGCAGGCGGCGCTGACGGGTTCGAAGACGCCGCAGCAGGCGCTGACCGACGCCCAGCGCGAAGCCGACCGCATACTGCGTTCCTACAAGTGATCCCGCAAGCACGATGAGCCGCTCTTTGAATGCGCTTTATGGCTGGCTGCTGTTGCTGCCAGCCATCGTGCTGCTCGCCGCGTTCACGCATTACCCGGCGCTGGCGACGCTCTGGCACAGCTTCTATTCCACTCCCAAGGGCGCGCGCCCGGCCCGCTTCGTCGGGCTGGACAACTACGCGGTCATGCGCGACGACCCGGTGTTCTGGCAGTCGCTCTGGAACAACCTGTGGTTCGCGCTGGGCACCATCCCGACCTCGATCGGCATCGCGCTGGTCATGGCGCTGTGGGTCAACCGCAACCTGCGCGGGCGCGGTTTCCTGCGCATGGCGTACTTCACGCCGACGGTGCTGCCGATGGTGGCGGTGGCCAATATCTGGCTGTTCTTCTACACCCCGCAGTACGGCCTGATCGCGCAGGTGATGCAGCTGTTCGGCTCGCCCGGCCCCAACTGGCTCGGCAACCGCGAAACCGCGCTGCCGGCGCTGATGCTGGTGACGGTGTGGAAGGAATCCGGCTTCTTCATGATTTTCTACCTGGCCGCGCTGCAGACGGTGTCGCCGTCGCTGCGCGAGGCGGCGATGCTGGAAGGGGCCTCGCGCTGGCAGTATTTCCGGCGAGTGCTGTGGCCGCTGTTGATGCCGACCACGCTGTTCGTGCTGATCAACGCGCTGATCAACGCCTTCCGGCTGGTGGACCACGTGGTGGTCATGACCCGCGGCGGGCCCGACAACGCCAGCACGCTGCTGCTGTACTACATCTACCAGGTGGGCTTCAGTTTCTGGGACACCGCCTACGCCGCGACGCTGACCGTCGTGCTGCTGGTGGTGCTGGCGCTGACGGCGCTGATCAAGTTCCGCTGGCTGGACCGCAGGACGCACTACCAATGAAAGACAAGCTCGATACCCTGGGCGCGTGGGCGCTGGGCCTGCTGTGGATCCTGCCGCTGGCCTATGCCGTGTGGGCGGCGTTCCACCCGCCGGCCTACGCCACCCGCTTCGATCTGTTCGCGCCGCTGACGCTCGACAACTTCGCGCGGGCCTGGCAGGCCGCGCCGTTTCCGCGCTACTTCGCCAACACCTTCCTGCTGGTGACGATGGTGCTGGCGGCGCAGCTGGTGCTGTCGACGCTGGCCGGCTACGCCTTCGCGCGCTTCGAGTTCCGCGGCCGCGACTTCGTCTTCATGCTGGTGCTGCTGCAGCTGATGATCATGCCGGACGTGCTGCTGGTGGAGAACTACCGCTCCATGAGCCAGCTCGGCATCCGCGACACGGTGTTCGCCATCGGCCTGCCGTACTTCGCCTCGGCCTTCGGCATCTTCCTGCTGCGCCAGACCTTCAAGACGGTGCCGCGCGAGCTGGAAGAGGCCGCGCGCATGGAGGGCGCCAACGCGCTGCAGGTGCTGTGGAAGGTGTACGTGCCGCTGGCCAAGCCGATCTACGTGGCCTACGGGCTGGTGTCGGTCAGCCACCACTGGAACAACTTCCTGTGGCCGCTGATCATCACCAACTCGGTGGAATCGCGGCCGCTGACGGTGGGCCTGCAGGTGTTCTCGTCGACCGACCAGGGCATCGACTGGTCGGTGATCACCGCCGCCACGCTGATGTCGGCGGCGCCGCTGCTGATCGCCTTCCTGCTGTTCCAGCGCCAGTTCGTGCAGTCGTTCATGCGCGCCGGCATCCGCTGATCCGCCCCGGAAAACAAAAGACCCCGCGTCATGCGGGGTCTTTTCATTGGCGCGGCCAGGCGGTCAGTAACCGACCGTCAGTCCGGGCAGGTCCACGGTGATGCGCGGGCGCTCCAGCGCCAGCGCCAGGTGCTCGGCGAACTCGCGGGCTTCCTTGGCGTCGGTGGACAGGATGTCGTAGCCGAGCGCGTCGGCCACGCCCAGCACCTTGTCCAGCAGCAGCACCTTGCCGCTCGGGCGCAGGGGTTCACAGCCCAGGGTTTCCCAGGCGCCGTCGAACCAGTCGCGGGCGTCGTTCTGGCGCTGCGGGCTGGGTTCGACGTTGGCCGACAGGTCCAGCGAGCGCCGGGTATCGAAAACGATGGTGATGTCGCTGCGCATGGCAGGGATTCCTTGAAATGGCGTCAGCCGCAAAGGGTAGGGAAAAATCGCCGGACAGATTGTCCGTCCGGCGACATTGCCTACCAGCCGCGGGAGACTTCCCAGGTGACCTCGGCGCCGGCGGCCTGCGACTGGCGCATCATGTCCAGCAGGGGAAAGGCGCGTTCCTTCAGGCCGACCGCGCGCGCCATGGGGGCCACGGGCGCCTTGTCCTCGTCTTCCTCGTCCTCGTCGTGGCTGCCCTGGGATTCCTCGATGGCCTTCTGGATGCCCTGGATGGCCGGACCGAGCTGGTCGACGGTGAAAACCCCGCGCTCGGGGATCTTGTCGCCAAAGGACTTGCCCGCCGCCTGCAGCAGGACGCCGGCGTGGTCGGTCAGCATCAGGACTTCGGCCACGACCTTGGAGTGAAATGTAATCAGCATATTCCGGTCTCCCTCACTATTGAATACCTTCCATACACTACCGCAACGCCCTGGGGATGCCAACTGGCCCCTTGCGGCGGCCCGGCCGGACGGGGGGCCGCGCCCGGTGGCGGCCGCCAAATCAAGCTATGATTCAGGAGATTCCCGTGACGGCGGAAGCCGCGGCGGCCGAGAATCCGGCGCCCAGGCGCGGTCGTGCCCCGAGCGGCGCGCCCGCCGGGCCGATCCTGCCCCCGGCGCCGCCGGCGGGCCCGTACGCGCCCCCGGCCCGACGCCTTCGTCACCCACCCAGAACTTCTCCAGACGCCCATGCTCCTCGAGCAACAAAAACAGCTTATTTCCCTGATCCAGGCCGCGGTTGCGCAGAGCCTGCCCGACGCCCAGGCCGATACGGCCCGAGCCACCGTGCTGCTGGAGCGCCCCAAGGTCGCCGCCCACGGCGACGTCGCCACCAACGTGGCCATGCAGCTGGCCAAGCCGGCCAAGCGCAACCCGCGCGAACTGGCCCAGGCCATCGTCGAGGCGCTGCTGGCGCAGCCCGGCGCCCGCGACCTGGTGGAAAGCGCTGAAATCGCCGGTCCCGGCTTCATCAACCTGCGCGTCACCGCCGCCGCCCGCCAGGCCGTCATCGCGGCCGTGGCCGAGCAGGGCGAGGCCTTTGGCCGCGCCGCCCGCAGCGGCGAGAAGATCCTGGTGGAATTCGTGTCCGCCAACCCCACCGGCCCGCTGCACGTCGGCCACGCTCGCCAGGCCGCCCTGGGCGACGCCCTGTGCCGCCTGTATGACGCCATCGGCTGGGACGTGACCCGCGAGTTCTATTACAACGACGCCGGCAACCAGATCGAGAACCTGGCCATCAGCGTGCAGGCGCGCGCCCGCGGCCTGACGACCGACTCGCCCGACTGGCCCGCCGACGGCTACAAGGGCGACTACATCCTGGACATCGCCCGCGACTTCCAGGCCGGCAAGACCCTGCAGGCCTCGGACGGCGAACCCGTCACCGCCACCGGCAACATCGAAAGCCTGGACGACATCCGCGCCTTCGCCGTGGCCTACCTGCGCCGCGAGCAGGACCTGGACCTGCAGGCGTTCGGCCTGAAGTTCGACAACTACTACCTGGAAAGCTCGCTGTACACGTCGGGCCGGGTCGAGGCCACCGTCAAGGCGCTGATCGCCGGCGGCCATACCTATGAGGAAGGCGGCGCGCTGTGGCTGCGCACCACCGAGCTGGGCACCGGCGACGACAAAGACCGCGTCATGCGCAAGAGCGAGGGCGGCTACACCTATTTCGTGCCGGACGTGGCCTACCACAAGGCCAAGTGGGAACGCGGCTTCCACCGCGCCGTGAACATCCAGGGCAGCGACCACCACGGCACCGTGGCGCGCGTGCGCGCCGGCCTGCAGGCGCTGGAAGAGGGCATTCCCAAGGACTACCCGTCCTACGTGCTGCACAAGATGGTCAAGGTGATGCGCGGCGGCCAGGAGGTCAAGATCTCCAAGCGCGCCGGCAGCTACGTGACCATGCGCGACCTGATCGACTGGGTCGGCCGCGACGCGGTGCGCTACTTCCTGATCCAGCGCCGCGCCGACACCGAATTCGTGTTCGACGTCGACCTGGCGCTGTCCAAGAGCGACGAGAACCCGGTCTATTACATCCAGTACGCCCACGCGCGCATCTGCTCGGTCATCAACAACGCCGGCATGCCGGCGGCGGACGTGGCCGCGGCCGATGCGTCCCTGTTGACCGCCCCGAGCGAATTCGCGCTGATGCAGCGCCTGGCCGAATTCCCCCACGTGGTGGCGCTGGCCGCCCAGGAACTGGCCCCGCACCACATCGCCTTCTGGCTGCGCGACTGCGCCTCGGACTTCCACGGCTGGTACAACGCCGAGCGCGTGCTGGTCGACGACACCGCGCTCAAGCTGGCGCGCCTGCGCCTGGCCGCGACCACGCGCCAGGTGCTGGCCAACGGCCTGGCGTTGATGGGCGTGTCCGCCCCCGAGCGGATGTAACATCGGTACATGGCCACCAAGCGCAAACCCACCCGCCGGTCAGGCGAAAGCGGCAGCACCCTGTACGGGGCGCTGGCCGGATTGCTCATCGGATTGATCGTGGCCGCCGTCGTGGCGTTCTACGTCACCAAGGCGCCCGTGCCGTTCGTCGACCGCGCCACGCGGCAGGGCGACGCCGGCAAGCTGCCCGACCCGCGCCAGGCGCCGGACCCCAACGCCGGCCTGTATGGCCGCGACGGCGCCGCGGGTTCGTCGCCCACCGGCCCGACCGCCACGGCGCCCGCGCCGCTGCCGGGCGCCGCCGGCACCGAGCCGTCGCGCAAGCCTGACGACCTGGGCGCGCTGATCGCCACCCTGCCGACCTCCAACACCCCCCCCGCCGCCGCGCCGGCCGTG
>ERZ1739169.143-NODE-143-length-19653-cov-15.207317_pt1 | contig 19653 bp, 17 predicted proteins | sample MGYA00581756_ERZ1739169 | MGnify/ENA primary metagenome ERZ1739169 (study PRJEB40789, sample SAMEA7425667) | Salamandra salamandra | biome: salamander skin | place: Germany | collected 2020-03 | study: cvxcv | reverse complement strand
ATCTACACTATAGCCTACACTCTTTCCCTACACGACGCTCTCCGATCTCAGACCCGGCGCGCCGGCCACGGCAAAGCGACAGCGCTACAGCGCCCGCCCCACGATCAACGGATCCAGCGCCAGTTCCGGGGCGCCGCTCTTGCCTTCGTACGGCAGGCGGCTGAGCACGTAGCGCATGGCGTTCAGGCGCGCGCGCTTCTTGCAATCCGACTTCACCACGATCCACGGCGCGTCGGCCGTGTCGGTGTGCGCGAACATCGCTTCCTTGGCGCGGGTGTAGTCGTCCCACTTGTCGAGCGAGGCCAGGTCCACCGGGCTCAGCTTCCATTGCTTGAGCGGATGCACCTTGCGTTGCAGGAAGCGGCGGCGCTGCTCTTCCTGGCTGACCGAGAACCAGAACTTGACCAGGTGGATGCCGCTGGTGACCAGGTGACGCTCGAAGTCGGGCACCTGGCGCAGGAACTGCAGGTATTCCTCCTGCGAGCAGAAGCCCATCACGCGCTCGACGCCGGCGCGGTTGTACCAGGAGCGGTCGAACATCACGATCTCGCCGGCGGTCGGCAGGTGCTGCACGTAGCGCTGGAAATACCATTGGCCGCGTTCGGTGTCGGACGGCTTTTCCAGCGCCACCACGCGCGCGCCGCGCGGGTTCAGGTGTTCCATCATGCGCTTGATGGTGCCGCCCTTGCCCGCCGCGTCACGGCCTTCGAACAGGATCACCACGCGCTGTCCGGTGGCCTTGACCCAGGCCTGCAGCTTGAGCAGTTCGACCTGCAGCGCGTATTTCTGCTTTTCGTAATTGCGCCGCAGCATGCGGTGGCGGTACGGATAGATGCCCTCGCGCCAGTCGGTCGCCAGTTCCTCGTCGGGATTGCGGCGCACGGCCGGCGCCTGCACGTTGGCTTCGAGCAGCGCGCGATGCACCGCCACCGCGTCGTCGGGCGACAGTTCCTCGATCACCGAACGCAACGCCGCATGGGCCTCGCCCGATTCGCCGACCTGGTAGCGGCGAGCGATGTCGGCCAGCACCGCCGAGGTCTCCTGGCGCGCGGCGACTTCCCGCGCATTGACGCGCTTGCGCGCCTGGATCGCCGGCTCGATGGCGGGCAAGCCGGCCGGGGTCGCCAGCGTGGCCGCCGGCGGCTGGGCGGACTTGGCCGGCTTGTCGGCGCGGGCGGCGCGCGTGGACTTGGGCGTCGCGGCGCCGCTGGCGGACCGCGCCGCGGCCGGCGTGCGCTTGGCGGCCGGGGCGGATCGCGTGGTCTTGCGCGGCGCGGCGGTGCGCTTGGCGGCGCGCGGCGCGGAGGTATCGTCCTTGTTCTCGCCGGGCGATACGGAAGCTTGCGGGTTCTTGTCTGTCATCGTTGCAATCCTTGCTGCGCGTGAGGTCCGAGCCACGGCGGCCGGCCAGTCGCCGGCGACCCGTCAGGAAAAAACATCTACCCTAACTGGCGTGCCGAGGCCGGGCGTTGACGTGGATCAATGCTTGTAACATTGCGGCAGCAATCCGCGCCGCTACACTGCCCGCTGTCCTCTTTCGAGTGCCCCCTTGCCGCCATGTGGTCCCTGCTCAAACGGCTGCTCACCGGCCCGCCCGCGCCGCCCGATCCCTACGCCGAAACCATCCGCTTCGATGACAGCGGCTTCACCCGCGCCATGGGCGACGAAGCGACGGGCGGCCGGCGCCAGTTCTGGCCTTGGGAGGCCATCGACGAATTCGGCTTCCAGTTCACCGAGGCGCTGTTTCCCGACCCGTGGGTGGGCGACTACATGGAAGGCCTGTGGTACGTCCGGGTCCACGACGAAGGCTCGCTGATGGCGGTGGCGTTCGGCCAGGAACATCTCGACCTGGCCGCCCTGCCCCCGGCCTTGCTGCGGCACATGCCGGGACTGGACGTGCAGGCCCTGCGCGAGGGATTGGCCGTGGCCAAGCGCGGTATCCATCATTTCGAGGGCGAGGGCACCTGGGTGGCCTGGCGGCGCGATCCGCATTGCACCTGAAAAGCCCTCACGGTAACATCTGCGGCTAAATATTTCGTGGCTGCCGCCCGCCGTGGAAACGCGTAGAGAACCCACCCTGAACCCGGAAGGCGCCGGCACGCCGATGCCGTTCGCGACATCGGCAACGCCCGAATCCGCGCGACCCAGCCGCGCCCTGCGGACGTGGACCTGGATCCTGTACATCGGTTTGTGGCTGCTGGCGCTGATGTTCAAGTCCGACGGCGCGGCCGGCGTCGCCGATCCGGCCGAATCGATGAGCTACCGCGTCGGCGGCGCGGTCGGCAGCGCCATCGCGCTGCTGCTGCCCGCCGCCCTGGTGATCCTGGTCCTGTCGCTGTTCAAGCGCTTTCGCACGCCGCTGCATCGCATGCGCGCCACGTTCGCCACGGGCCTGGTGCTGGCCGCCGCGGCCGCCGTCCTGGCCGGCCTGTCGGCCTATCGCGAAACGCAGAAGGCCACCGCGCTGGCCGAGATCCGCCGCACCGGCGAATGGATGCGCGCCGCGCTCAACGCGCCCGACCATCCGCCCGGCGACGTGCCGGACATCGACGCCACGCCCAAGGCGCGCGGCGTGTACGGCGAGATCGAGCGCGGCGTCAAGATCATCCTGGGACAGCGGGTGGCGCAGTACCGCGCCTACATGAAGGAGCTGGACGAGGTGCGGCTGTCCGACCTCTTCATCCCCAACCGGCTGGCGCGCGATCGCGGCATGGTGGAAAGCCGGCTGATCCTGGAGCAATCGCAGCGCGTGGTGCAGAAGTACAGCCAGCAGAACCAGCGGCTGCTGGCCGACGTGCCCGTCACCATCCGCTCGCTCGACCTGAGCGATCAGCAGAAGGACCGCATGGTCGAGGGCGCGATCAAGTCGCGGCCGCAGCAGAAGGCGACCCTGGCCCGCAACTGGGACCTGGAGCGCCAGACCCTGGACGAGTTCGAGAAGATGATCGCCCTGCTCGACGACAACCGCCGCTCGTGGCGCGTGGAGCACAACGAGATCGTGTTCGACCGCGACAGCCTGCTGAACCGCTTCCGCGCGCACCAGCTGGCGGTGCGCAAGCTGACCGAGGAACGCGCGCGGCTGGAGTCGCAGCAGTTCGACAGCCTGACCTCGGTGCTGCGCTGAAGTGCTGCGCCTCTGTGCTGCTGCACTGAGGCGCCGCGCCGAGACGCCCTGCCGAGATACCGCGCCGAGACGCCGCGCCCGTCAGGTCCCCGCCGCGTCCAGCCCCTGCTTGAGATCCGCCAGGATGTCGGCGGCGGTTTCCAGCCCGACCGACAAGCGCAACAGGCCTTCCGACAGGCCATACTTTTCGCGGTCTTCGGCCGTGTAGCTGGCGTGCGTCATGGTGGCCGGATGCTGGATCAGCGTTTCCGGATCGCCCAGGCTGACGGCGATGCGCGCCAGCTTCAGGCTGTTCAGCAAGCGCCGGCCCGCCGCCACCCCGCCCTTCAGTTCGAACGCCACCAGGCCGCCGCCGGCCGCCTGCTGGCGCTGCGCGATCTCGGCGCCGGCCGTGCCCGCCAGACCCGGATAGAACACGTCGGCCACCGCCGCGTGCTCGCGCAGGAACTTCGCCACCTTCAGCGCCGACTCGCTGTGGCGCTCGACCCGCAGTTCCAGCGTCTTCAGGCCGCGCAGCACCAGGAAGGCGGTGAACGGCGACAGCGTCGCGCCGGTGAAATAGCGCAGGCCCTGCAGGCGGATCGCGTCGATGTGCTGCTTGCGGCCGACCACTGCGCCGGCCAGCAGATCGCCGTGGCCGCCCAGGTACTTGGTGGCCGAATGCAGCACGATGTCGGCGCCATGCTGCAGCGGCCGCTGCAGCACCGGCGTGGCGAAGGTGTTGTCGACGATCGTCAGCAGGCCCTTGCCGCGCGCGATGGCCGAGATCGCGGCGATATCGACCAGCCGCAGGTTGGGATTGGCCGGCGTCTCGAAATAGACGGCGCGGGTCTTGGGGCCGATGGCGGCGGCCACCGTTTCCGGGCGCGTGAAGTCGGCGAACACGGCGTTGATGCCCAGGCGCGGCAGCCCCTGCGCGAACAGCGTGAAGGCGGTGCCGTAGACGATCTGGTCGACCACGATCTCGTCGCCGCTCTGCAGCAGCGACAGCAGCGTGGCCGAGATCGCCGCCATGCCGGAGGCCGTGACCACGCCGGCCTCGGCCCCTTCGAGCGAGGCCAGCCGCTCTTCCAGCAGCGCCTGCGTCGGGTTGCGGGTGCGGCCGTAGACGTAGCCCGACTGTTCGCCCAGGCGGATGCGGTCGAAGGCCTCGATGCTGTCCTGGGTGTAGGTGGACGTCAGGTAGAGCGGCGGCGACAGCGCGCCCTGCTCGTCCAGCGGGTCGTAGCCCAGGTGGATGGCGCGCGTGGCGAAGCCGTGGTGTTGCGTGTCGGACATGGGGGACCTCCAGGAGTCAGCGCTTGTGGTCGGCGCGGCGCGAGAGCCATTCGCCGGTGAATTGCACGATCGAGACCAGCGCGATCAGGATCACGATCACTTCGAACATCACGCGGGTCTCGTAGCGTTCATAGCCATAGCGGATGGCCAGGTCGCCCAGGCCGCCGGCGCCCACCGCGCCGGCCATGGCCGAGGCGTTGATCATGGCGATGACGCTGACGGTCATGCCGCCGATGATGCCCGGCAGCGCCTCGGACAGCAGCACGTGGCGCACGATGTGCCAGCGGCGGCAGCCCATGGCGCGGGCGGCCTCCACCAGGCCGTGGTCGACATCGTTCAGGCTGACCTGGGCGATGCGCGCGAAGAACGGCACCAGGTTGGCCGACAGCGGCACGATCGCGGCCCAGGTGCCGAGCGTGGTGCCGACCAGCATGCGCGTGAACGGCAGCATCGCCACCAGCAGGATGATGAAGGGGATGGCGCGGAAGGTGTTCACCGTGATCGACAGCGCCTTGTTCAGGCGCGGCCGCGGATACAGGTTGCCCGGCGCGGTGACGGTCAGCACCACCGCCAGCGTCAGGCCGGCGGCGATCGCGATGATCGCGGACACGCCCACCATGGTCAGCGTCTGCAGGAATGCCTGCAGGTATTTATCAAGCATCGACAGCGACATAGCCCAGCACCTTGATCTGATCGGCCACCAGCGCGGCGCGCGCGGCCTCTTCCTGTAGAACCGCCGCGGGCACCGACACCAGCAGGCTGCCCTGGGCGTGGCCGCGCAGGCGGTCCAGCCCGCCATGCAGCAGCGTCGCGCCCGGCCCCAGCGCGGCCAGCGCCTGCAGCGACACCCCTTGCGGCCGGCCCTGGCCGGTGAAGCGCAGCCGCAGCACCGCCACGCCGGGCCGGCCTTGCAGGTCCGGCACCAGCCGCGCCGCCAGATCGGCCGGCAGGTCGTGCTGCAACGGCCGCAGCAGGGCTTGCGTGGCATCGGCCCGAGGATTGCCGAACACGCGCCAGACCTCGCCATGCTCGACGTTGCGGCCGCCGTCCAGCACCAGCACCCGGTGGCAGACCTCGCGGATCACCGCCATGTCGTGCGTGATCAGCACCACGGTCAGGCCCAGCTTGCGGTTGATGTCGCGCAGCAGCGCCAGGATCGACTGCGTGGTTTCCGGGTCGAGCGCGGAGGTGGCTTCGTCGCACAGCAGGATCTCGGGGTCGTGCACCAGCGCGCGGGCGATGCCCACGCGCTGCTTCTGGCCGCCGGACAGCTTGGACGGATAGGTGTCGGCCTTGTCGCGCAGCCCGACCAGGTCCAGCAGCGCGTCGACCTTGGCGCGCGCCTCGGCCGGCTTGACGCCCGCCACGCGCAGCGGCAGGGCCACGTTCTGCGCCACGGTCTTGGCCGACAGCAGGTTGAAGTGCTGGAAGATCATGCCGATGCGGCGCCGCAGGCCGACCAGCGCATCCTCGTCCAGGCTGCCGACGTCCACGCCGTCGACCCGCACGTGGCCGGCGCTGGGCCGCTCCAGCATGTTGATCGAGCGCAGCAGGGTCGACTTGCCGGCGCCGCTGCGGCCGATGATGCCGAACACCTCGCCGCGGGCGATGGAAAAGGAGATATCGGACAGCGCCGCCACCGGGCCCTGCGGCCCCTGGTAGTGCTTGCGCAGCCCGTCGAAAACAATGTGCGCGTCGCGCGCCGCGCCGGCCTCGGCCTGCTCGGCCGCGTCCGGCAAGGAAAACTCGTGTTGCATCATGCCCTGTCTCCGAGCCGCCTGGTAAGGCGGGGGCCTCGCCTGGCCCGGCATCCGATCACCGGCCTGTGCGAGGCGCCTTGTGGTGTGAACCGGCGCCTGGGTTGATCGCGGCGCCGGCTGGCGCCGCCACACCCGACGCGCAAGTTCAGAAGACCGGAATGACCGAGCCTTCGTACTTGCTCAGGATGAACTGGCGCACTTCCTCGGAGTGGTAGGCCTTGACCAGCTCGGGCACCCAGGGCGCGTTCTTGTCTTTCTCGCGCACGGCGATGATGTTGACGTAGGGGTTGTTCTCTTTCTTCTCGACCGCGATGCCGTCGCGCGTGGCGATCAGCCCGGCCTGGTAGGCGAAGCTGTTGACGATGGCGGCGGTGTCGACGTCGGGCAGCGAGCGCGCCAGCACCACCGAGGCGCTTTCGACGAAGTTGAGCTTGCGCGGATTGGACGTGACGTCGGCCAGCGTGGCCGTGCCCGTGGCCGGATCGAAGCCGTCCTTGAGCGTGATCAGGCCCTGGTCGCGCAGGATCACCAGCGCGCGGGTCTGGTTGCTGGGGTCGTTGGGGATGCCGACCTTGGCGCCCTCGGGCAGGGCCTGCAGCGACTTGTACTTCTTCGAATAGAAGGCGATGGGCGAGATCAGCGTGTTGGCCACCGGCACCAGCTTGTAGCCGCGCTGCTTGATCTGGTCATTCAGGAACGGGATGTGCTGGAACGCGTTGGCCTCCAGGTCGCCGTTGTTGAGCGCCTCGTTGGGGCTGGCGGTGCCGGTGATGACCACCGGCTCGACGGCCAGGCCGTTCTTCTTGGCGACCTGCGCCACCACTTCCCAGATCTGTTCGTCGACGCCGCCGCGCACGCCGACCTTGAGCGGCTTGGGATCGGCCGAGAACGCCGGCCCGTGGAACATCGCGGCGGCCGCCAGCACGGCGCCCAGCAGGGCCTTGGCCAACGTGCCCAGGCGGGCGGATTCAGTACGGGGAGTCATATGGAAATCGCCTCTCAGTCGATACGGTTATGAGCAGACGATTCTAGGGATGGCCCCCGCGGGCGCGAACGAATAGTTCGTTGAGTCGTTATTACAGGGGTGTTTGGATATGGCGCCGGCGCATAAGCGGCGGCGCCCGGCGCCAATGGCGCGCGCCGTGCCTCAGAACGGCTTGACCACCACCAGCGTCACGATGACCGCCGCCGCGACCACCGTGAGCGGCGCGTACAGGTCGACCAGCGGCGCGCGCTTGGCGCTGCCCTGGGACTGGCGGCGCAAGGCGGCGCTCTGCACGCCGAGCAGGCCCGACAGGACCAGCGCCAGCGCGATCTTGATCCAGATCCAGGTCATCGCGAACCAGCCGAAGGTCACCGCCAGGTGCAGGCCGACCAGCCAGGCCAGCACCATTGCCGGCGTGGTCACGAACAGCGTCCAGCGGCGCAGCGCGCCCAGCATCTTGCGCTCCTTGGGCGCCTCGTCGCTGTCGGGCGGCTGCGACGACAGCAGGAACAGCGACACGAACAGGGAGCCGCCCAGCCATGCGACCACGGCGGCGACATGCAGCATTTTGAGTAGTTGGTAGGTCATGCGCGCGATTATCGCCGGTGTGGCGCGCGCCGGGGTGGGATCGGGTCCGACGTGTTTGCGCTAGGGCAAAGCGGCGCGTTCGCCCTCTTCCCGCGCCAGGCTGCGCCGGTACTTGCCGCAACCGGCGGCCAGCAGGCCGATGCACGCCAATGTGGCCACGCCGATCAGCAGCGACATGGAATGCCCCACCGCCGCCGGATTGTGGAACAGGCGGTCGGTCAGCAGCGCCACCGCCGTGGTGCCCGGGCCCAGCCCGACCAGGTTGGAGATCAGGAGGAACAGCGCCGACACCTGCGCCCGCAGCTGGTTGGGCGGCAGGATCTGCATGGCCGCGGTCGAGGTCGGCATGGGGAACGAGGCGAAGAACATCGCCGGCAGCAGCAGGCCCACCGACAGCCACAGCCCGTCCACCTGGGTGAAGGCCACCGCCGGCAGCGCCATGCCGATCGCGCCGATGACGCCGACGCGCAGGGGCGCGTCGCTGTAGCCGCGCCGCGCCAGCCAGTCCATCAGCCAGCCGCCGCAGAACACGCCGGCGGTGTTGGCCACCAGCACCACCGTGCCCAGCATGTAGCCCGCCTCCACCGGCGACATGCCGAACTTGCGCATGTAGAAGGCCGGCGTCCAGCCCAGCAGGCAGAACAGGATCATGGCGTAGAACGAGAACCCCAGGTAGTGGCAGCAGAACGTGCCGCGATGGCGCCCCAGGAAGCGGAACACGTCGCCCGCCATCGGCTTCCGCACGCGGCCGCTGGCGTCGTGGCGCAGGCCCTTGCGCTGCGGATCGCGCACGGTCAGCAGGATCAGCAGCGCCACCAGCACGCCGGGCAGGCCGACGATGAAGAAGGTCACCTGCCACGGCCGCAGGTCGCCCACCGCGGGCACGTGCACGCTGTCCACGCTCTTGAGCAGATCGATGACGTAGCCGCCGATCAGGAACGCCAGGCCGCCGCCAATGAACGAACCGATCGAATAGATGCCCACCGCGCGGCCCAGCTTGTGGCGCGGGAACATGTCGCTGAGCATCGAATACGTGGCCGGCGACAGCGCGGCCTCGCCCACGCCCACGCCAATGCGCGCCAGGAACATCTGGCCGAAGTTCTTCGACAGGCCGCAGGCCGCGGTCGCCAGGCTCCAGAAGGCCACGCCGATGGCGATGATGCGGGGCCGCGAATAGCGGTCCGCCAGCAGCGCGATGGGGATGCCCATGAAGGCGTAGAACAGCGAAAAGGCCAGCCCGTGCAGCAGGCTGAACTGCGTATCCGAGAGCTGCAGATCGCGCTTGATGGGCTCGATCATCAGGGCCAGGATCTGCCTGTCGACGAACGAAAATATGTACGCTAGCATGCAGATCAGGACGACATACCACTCGTAGGCATAGCGCTTTTGCGCCGCGTCGTTTCCGGTATCGCCCGTCATGTTTTTCCCTTGTATCGCAGCGGGATCGCGCCATCCGCGTCAGGGCGGCGGCGTCCCGCTGTCTGGTTCGCCATTTCGATGGCTGCATCTGTTGTAGGCCTTTGCGCCGGCCGGCTCTATACCGGGCGCGCAACGGCTATTCCCGGGGCGCAGGAAAGCATGTTCCACGATACCTATCCGCTGCAACGCCATTGCCTGCTGGATTCGGGCAATGTCTCCGAAATCACCGACCAGGTCAGCCAGCACCTGTGGTCGCACCGCATGTGCGTGGCCTCGGGCGAGCCGCTGCAATCGCGCCTGTACGGCGTGTTCTTCGGCAGCGCCGCGCTGTTCGACCTGCACTACGGCGCCGAGGTCGAGATCGACGCCGGCGACATCGCCCGCTACTACCTGGTGCGGGTCACGCTGCAAGGCGCCGGCGAGGTCACGCTGGGCAAGCGCAGCGCGGCCCTGCGCGAGGGCGGCCTGACCATCTCGTCGCCGTCCGAGCGCAGCATCCTGCGCATCGGCCAGGACTGCCGCAGCCTGATCCTGCGCATCGAGCGCGAGGCGCTGGAACGGCAATTGCAGCAGCTGCTGGAACGCCCGCTGCGGCAGGCGCTGGTGTTCGACCTGGAGGCCGCGCCCGGCTCGCCGGGCCTGGCCGCCGTGCAGGAGACGCTGGACTACCTGTGCCGGCTGTACCGGCACCCCGCCATCGAGGGCGTGACGCAGACGCTGGCGGCGGGCTTTTCCGATTACCTGGCGTCGCTGCTGCTGATGCAGCTGCCGCACAATTACTCCGAGGCCCTGCGCGCCGACCGCCGCCAGCCGCTGCCGCTGCACGTGCGGCGGGCGCGCGACTACATCGAGGACCACATCGACGCCCCCATCGCCCTGCCCGACCTGGCGGCCCATTGCGGCGTCTCGATCCGCACGCTGCAGAACGGCTTCACCCAGTTCCTCAAGCAAAGCCCCAGCGACTATCTGCGCAACCGCCGCCTGGCGCGGGCGCACGCGGCGCTGGCCGAGGCGCGCGACGGCGACAGCGTCACCGACATCCTGCTGCGCTGCGGCGTGACCAGCTTCGGCCACTTCGCCACGCATTACCGCAAGCGCTACGGCTGCCTGCCGTCGGAAACGCTCAGGCAACGCCGCGCCCGCGCCTGTTGACGCGCGCGGCGATGCGCCGCGCGGAGACCCGACCTCGCCGCATGGCGGCGCCGCGGCCGCCCGCAGCAATTCCGTTGCCGATTCCGTATGCCACTTGCGCCTGCGGCGCAGCCTCGCCCGTGCGCCATCGATAGGATCGAAGCTCTCTCGAAGGAGCTTGATCATGCGCATCGGCGTTATTGGAGGCGGCCACGGCTGCTACGCGGCGGCCGTCGACCTGGCGGAAAAAGGACATCAGGTGCGCCTGTGGCGCCGCGACGGGGCGGCCTTCGACGGCCTGCGCCGCGCCGGCGCCCTGGAGGTCACCGACTATCGCGGCACCCGCCGCATCGCGCTGGGCGACGGCCCCGGCAAGATCGAACTGGCGGCCTCGCTGGCGGATGCCACGGCGGACGCGCCGCTGCTGGTGATTCCGCTGCCGTCCACCACGCACGCCGCGCTGGCGCCCGAGCTGGCGCCGCACCTGCGCGACGGCCAGGTGGTGTTCCTGCCGCCCGGCACCTTCGGCAGCTACCTGTTCGCCCGCGCCCTGAAGGACGCCGGCAACCCCGCCGAGGTCGCCTTCGCCGAGACCGGCACCCTGCCCTACCTGGCGCGCAAGCACGGCGACCGCGTCGTCATCAGCGCCTACGCCACCCGCCTGCCCACCGGCGTCTTCCCGCGCCGCCTCGCCGGCCGCGCGTTCGAGACGCTGGCGCAGGCCTATCCCGGCATCGAACCGATCGAGGACGCGCTGTCCGGCGCGCTGATGAACGCCGGCCCGGTGATCCATCCGCCGCTGATCCTGATGAACGCCGGACCGCTCGAACACTTCGAGCGCTGGGACATCCACAACGAGGGCACGCAGCCGTCGATCCGCCGCGTGACCGATGCGCTGGACGCCGAACGCATCGCCATCCGCACCGCGCTCGGCTACGCCGCGCCGCACTTTCCGCTGGCCGACCACTACGCCAGCGAGGGCGACGAATGGATGTACGGCCGCGGCGCCCACGGCAAGCTGACCGACAGCGGCGACTGGCGCGAGACCATCGACCTGGGCGCGCACCGCTACATGCTGGAGGACACGCGCCTGGGCCTGTCGTTCCTGGTGTCCACCGGGCGCTGGGCCGGCGTGCCCACGCCGGTCGCGCAGGGCCTGCTGAGCGTGGCCTCGGCGGTCACCGGCCGCGACCTCTACGCCGAGGGCCGCACGCTGGAGGCGCTGGGGCTGGAAGCCCTGTCGCGCGCCGACATGGCCGCGCTGCTCGCGCAAGGATGCTGACCATGGAACGGACCTTGTGCGTGGTCGGCGCCGGCCGCATGGGCATGGGCATCGCCCTGTCATACATCCATGCCGGACTGGACGTCACGCTGATCGACATCAAGCCGCGCGCGCGAGGCGAGCGCGCCGAGACCTTCGCCCGCGTGCTGGGCGGCCTGCGGCGCGAACTGGCCACGCTGGTGCGGCTGGGCCTGCTGGACGAGACGCAGGCCGACACCGCGCTGGGCCGCGTGCGCCTGATAGCGCGCGAGGACGCCCTGGCCGACCTGGCCCGCGCCCGCGTGGTGTTCGAGGCGGTGCCCGAACAGCTCGACATCAAGCGCGACACCTTCGACTGGCTCGGCCAGGCCTGCGCGCCGGACAGCGTCATCGCCTCCACCACCTCGACCTTCCTGGTCACCGAGTTGGCCGACATGGTGCGCGCGCCCGGCCGCTTCCTGAACGCGCACTGGCTCAACCCCGCCTACCTGATCCCGCTGGTGGAAGTGAGCCGCGGCCCGCGGACCGACGACGCGGCGTTGCAGGACCTGCTGGCGGTGCTGCGCCTGGCCGGCAAGACGCCGGTGCAGTGCGCTCCCGCGGCCGGCTACATCGTGCCGCGCATCCAGGCCCTGGCGATGAACGAAGCGGCCCGCATGGTCGAGGAAGGCGTGGCCAGCGCCGAGGACATCGACACCGCCGTGCGGCTAGGCTTCGGCCTGCGTTTCTCGGTGCTGGGCCTGCTGGAGTTCATCGACTGGGGCGGCGGCGACATTCTCTACTACGCCTCGCGCTACCTGTCCGGCGCGCTGGACCCGCGCTTCGCGGCGCCGGCCATCATCGAACGCAACATGGAACAGGGCCGCAACGGCCTGCGCGAAGGGCAAGGCTTCTACGACTACGCCGGCATGGACGTGGAGGCGTACAAGCTGCGGCGGCTGGGCGAGCTGTGCGCGCGGCTGGAGCTCATGGGGCTGCTACCGAAGTTCGATGGCGCTTCCGCAGGGTCGAAAGGCGCATCTCCTCCTGCATAGATCAGCCTCCCATGCGCTGCAAAGCCTGCCCCGCCGCCATCCGCAACGACTCCGATGCATCGGTCTCATGCCAACGACGCAACAGGGCCCGGGCCTTGTCGGGATTGGGGGCATGCTCCACGTATTTCTCGAAGCAACGCACGGCGCCAGGCACGTCGCCCAACCCCGCCAAAGATTGACCAAGGTTCTGCCAAGTTGCCCAGCGCTTGGGATTCAATTGCAGCGCAAGAAGCAGTGTCGATTTCGCTTTCGCAAAGTTCCCGGTTTTCAACTCGGCATAGCCAAGGTTTCCTGAAATCTCAACGTCGTAGGGATTGACTGCGGTGGCACGCGCAAGGATCGAAATAGCGCCAGCGTAGTCATCCTTCTTGATCAGCAAAAGCGCTTGATCATTGAGAGAGCGAGCAAACCTGAATTCGGAATCGCTGACTGTCTTGCGAACGGGAGTATCCGGTTCAACCTTAGTCGCAACCTGTTCGACATAAGGCATCGCCTGCGGCTGTCTCGGCACCACGACACTTTGCATGGCAGCCAACTCTGCCGCTGTCAGCCAACCCATCTCACCTGGGGCGGTCCTGACCAATCGGCCAAGGATCGCTTCCGGCACACCGAACTCATGGAGAAACCTGGCGATATCCACTGTCGTGGATTTCGCTTGATCCGGCTCGAGACCACCAATCGACGCGCTATGCACACCGATCCTGGCCCCCACGATCACCACCTTGTTCTTGCCCGCGGCAAACGGCATGAAGCAAGCGCTGGCACACGTCGCGCCGTCCGGGACAACAACGCTGAGTTGATTGTCCCGGATGACGATGGCCAAGTCAGCGCCCCCTTTTACCGAGCCCCCCGGAGAATTCAGCACCACGAATTGGACGGGAACACTTTTCTGCCGAGCTTCCTGAATGAGGAAGCGCAGCGTCGCACCGTCGTTGGATTCAATTGGGCCGCTTAAAAACACCGCACTTGAGGTCGTATCCAATGCGCCAGGAGAGAGATCAGCCCCCATTGCAGAACTCACCCAAACCGAAAGCGCAATACAGAAGAATCCTTTCCTCACCGTCCGCCACCCTCTCTAGATTGATAACCGACGAAAGACAGCGTTGCTCACACGCCCCTTCCGCTCGACACTACCCTCTGGTACCTCAACTTATATCAAAATAAATCTGAACGTACCAATTTGCGCCAAACGGACCAATCAATCTCGAGGGAAAAGTTGGGTGAGAATACGCAACGCCAGCCGCACCCGCGCCTCATTCGGATAGTTGCGGTTGGCCAGGATCACGATGCCGAGCTTGCGCGACGGCACGAACGCCACATAGGCGCCGAAGCCGTTGGTGGCGCCGGTCTTGTTGATCCACACCGCCTGCTGCGGCGCCAGCGGCGGTTGCAGGGCCTTGACCGGCAGGGTCTCGAACGCGACCTGGGCGGAATTGCCGTGCACCAGATCGTCCACCGACACCGGGTAACGGTACTGCTCCCAGATCAGGTCCTGCGTCATCGCGCCCAGCTGGTAATAACCGGTCTGGGTCGCGGCGATGGCGCGCTGCAGCGTGGCGTCGACCGGCGCGGTACCCAGGTTGATCTCGACGAATCGCAACATGTCGCGGGCGCTGGACTTCACGCCGTAGGCCTCGTCGGCCAGCACGCCCGGGTTCACGCGCACCGGCGCGTCCTGCTTGTCGTAGCCCTGGGCGTAGTCGGGCATCTTGCGCGGCGGCACTTCCAGGTAGGTGTCGCGCAGGCCCAGCTTGGGGAACAGCTGCTGCTCCATCGCCGCCACATAGGGCTCGCCCAGCGCGCGCGCCGCCACGACGCCCAGCATGCCGATGCTGGGGTTGGCGTAGGTGCGGCGCGTGCCGGGCGCGTACTGCGGGGTCCAGGCCTTCAGGTAGTCCATCAGCTGCGCCATGGTCTGCACCGCGTCCGGCACCTGCAGGGGAAAGCCGCCGGCGGTGTGGGTGGCCAGGTTCACCAGCGTCAGCTTGGCGAATTCGCTGCCTTGCAGCTCGGGCACCCACTTGGCCGGACTGTCGGTGAGCGACAGGCGGCCCGTGGCCTGGGCATAGGCGGCCAGCGTGACGGTGAAGGTCTTGCTGATCGACCCCAGTTCGAACAGGGTGTCGCTGGAGACCGCGCGGCGCGGCACGCGCGAGGCGTCGCCGTAGTTGAAGAAGCGCTGCTCGCCGTCGCGGCTGACGCCGATGGCCATGCCGGCGATGCCGTATTCACGCATGACCTCGGCCACGGCGGCGTCGACGGCGGCGGTGGCGCGATCGGCCTTGGCGGCGGGCGCTTGCGCAACGGCCGGGCTGGCCGAGGCGGCGCCGGCCAGGGCCAGCGTCAACGTCATGGACAGCAGGGGAATACGGAACATTGCCGGAGCGCGCATGCGGGATCGTCCTTTCGTTTTCTGACCGGCGCGTGCCGGCGGGTCGGCGCCCAGTGTAGAGCCTATCCGCCTCCTTCTTGGTATTAACCCTGAGTCCCGCTCGCGGCGGATTTTGGCTATTCTCACTGCGTCGATTCAAAACCCCGCAGAAGAGTCCCGTCCCCCGTGACGGGCGCCGACGGAGCAACCGCCCCGGAAACTCTCAGGCAACAGGACTGCGCGGTCTAGACAATCTGGAGAGAGGCGCCTGGCGCCCACCGAAGGGGAACCCGCGCCGCAGCGCCCGGGTGAAGCTCTCAGGTACAGAGACAGATGGGGTGCCACGGCCGTTGGGTCGTGGCCACGCCTTCTGGAGCCATCATGCCCCGCATCGCCATCATCGGCGCCGGTATCACCGGCGTCACGTCCGCCTACGCCTTGAGCAAACTGGGCTACGACGTCACCGTCTACGACCGCCAGCGCTATCCCGCCATGGAGACGTCCTACGCCAACGGCGGCCAGCTGTCCGCCAGCAACGCCGAAGTCTGGAACAGCGCCGCCACTGTCATCAAGGGCCTGCGCTGGCTCGGCCGCCACAACGCGCCGCTGCTGCTCAACCCGCGCCCGAGCTGGCACAAGTATTCGTGGCTGGCCCAGTTCATGGGGCAGATCCGCAACTACCGCCAGAACACCATCGCCACCACCCGCATGGCGATCGAGGCGCGCGAGCACCTGTACGCCATGGCGGTCGAGGAAGGCATCGACTTCGACCTGCAGCGCCGCGGCATCCTGCACATCTACCATGACGCGGCCAGCTTCGAGACCGCGCGCCGCGCCAACGCGCTGCTGCGCGAAGGCGGGCTGGAGCGGCACGCCGTCACGCCCGAGGAAATCCGCGGCATCGAGCCGACGCTGCAAACGCCCTGCCACGGCGGCTTCTACACGCCGTCCGACGCCACCGGCGACATCCACAAGTTCACCAGCGGCCTGGCGCAGGCGTGCCTGCGGCGCGGCGTGCGCTTCGAACAGGACGCCGACATCCGCGCCATCAGCCGCGACGGCCTGCCCTACGTGCTGGACGTGGCGCGCGAGGACGGCGCGCGGCGCGAACAGCACGAGGCCAGCGCCATCGTGGTCTGCGCCGGCGCCGCCAGCCGCCAGTTCGCGCGGCAGCTGGGCGACCGCCTGAACATCTACCCGGTCAAGGGCTATTCGATCAGCGTGCATCTGGACGACGCCGCGAGCCAGGCCGCCGCGCCCACCGTGAGCCTGCTGGACGAGGCCGCCAAGATCGTCACCAGCCGCCTGGGCGACCGCTTCCGCGTGGCCGGCACCGCCGAGTTCAACGGCTTCAACCTGGACATCCGCGCCGAACGCATCCAGCCCCTGGTGGACTGGACCCGCCGCCATTTCCCCGGCGTGCGCACCGCGCGCGTGGTGCCGTGGTGCGGCCTGCGGCCGATGATGCCCGACATGATGCCGCGCGTCGGCCCGGGCAAGCGGCCGGGCGTGTTCTACAACACCGGGCACGGACACCTGGGCTGGACGCTGTCGGCGGCGACGGCGCAGATGCTGGCGGCGAGCGTCAGGGAGGCGGTGGCGCTGCCTTGATGTCAGACTGAAGGCTAGCTGCAGGCGCTTGGAACGGTCATGAGGCCGTTGTAAGCTCGCGGCTGCCAATGACAAGGCGATGGGCAGCCCCAAACTCGCCCGTCGCATCTTGTCCGCTTGCGATTCACGGACAACTGCCCCCAAGACCTCAACGCAGCGTCACGATAATGCCTGACGATATCCACCTCGACCCCCTGCAAGAGCAAGCCCAAGCGCTCCTTCAAATCCTCTTGCAAGGACAACAGGAAATCGAGGCAGGCCGAACGTCTCCTGCAAAAGCAGTCTTTGCCCGACTGGATGACATGGACGAAAACGACGAGGATTGAACGCTCGTGAACGTCGTCACCGCACCAGGTCCAACGTCCCGGCTTCCTGGCGCAGCCAATCCCGCAACGCCAGCACCCGCGCATCCTCCGCGCTGCCTTGCGGATAGACCAGGTAATAAGCGAAGTCCGGCGCCATGCCGACGTCGATATCGAACAGCCTGACCAGCCGTCCGCGAGCCAGATCGGCCTCGACCATGGCCGGTTCCAGCAGGCCGACGGCGCTGCCGTCCAGCGCCGCCTGCGCCACATGACTGGAATCCGGAAAGGCCAGGCTGCGGCTGGCGTCGACGTCCGCCACGCCGGCCGCCGCCAGCCACATCCGCCAGTCCGGCCAGACCATGCCCTCGGCCACGCAATCGACGTGACACAAGGGATAGTGCGCCAGGTCGCGCGGCGAGGCGATGGCGGGTCCGCTGGCGAGCAAGGCGGGACTGGCGATTGGCGCCAGCGTCGTGGCGAACAGGCGGTCGGCCCGCGTACCCGGGTAGCGGCCCGCGCCGAAGCGGATCGCGGCGTCGATGTCGTCCACCTCGAAATCGCGCACCTGGTCGCTGATGTCGAACGTCAGCTCCAGGCCCGGATGGGCCGCTCGAAAGCGCGCCAGGCGCGGCAATAGCCAATGAGTGGCGAAGCGCGCCTCCAGCGACAGGCGCAGGTGGCCGGCGCCGCGCGCCATGCGCTGGGCGCGGCCGACTGCGCGCCGCAATCCATCGAGCGCGTCGGCGGCGGCTTCCAGCAGGACCGCGCCGGCCGGCGTCAGCTGGATGCTGCGGCTGCTGCGGGTGAACAGCACCAGGCCCAGCTGGTCCTCGATTTCCTTGATCTGATAGCTGACCGCCGCGGGCGTCAGGCCCACCTCGTCCGCGGCGCGGGTGAAGTTGAGCAGCCGCCCCGCGGCCTCAAAAGTCCGCAGGGCGCGCGTGCCGGGCAGCATGCGGGAAGGGTTCATGGCTAGCGCGCCAGCAGCTGCGGCACCGACGACGCCAGCAGCGTCAGGCCCGAGCATGTCAGCAGCCCCAGCACCACGCGCCGGAACGTCACGTCGGAAATGCCGATATACAGGCGCGTGCCGAGCAGCGTGGGGATCAGCATGGCCGGCGCCACCACCGCGAACATGGGCGCCATGTCGCGCGTGACGATGCCGGTGGCCAGGTAGATCGCCATGGTCACCGACAGCATCGACAGATTGAAGTTCTGGATCACGGCGCGCTGCGTGTCCTTGTTGAAGCCGCGCAGCGTGCACCACAGCGTCGGCACGCTGCCGGCGAAGCCGCCGATGCCGCCCAGCACGCCGCCCACCAGGCCGACCGCGCCGTCGCCCCAGCGGTTGCCGCCGATGCGCGGCAGGCGCTGCGCCACCAGCATCACCGGGCACCACAGCGCCAGCAACGCGCCCAGCACCGCCTTGAACCAGTCCATGTCCAGGTGCGGCAGGATCAGCACGCCCAGCGGGATGCCGGCCAGCCCGCCCAGCAGGAACGGCCACAGCAGCGGCCAGTTGAAGCCGCGGCGCACCGAGAACACCGCCAGCAGCTGCCCGGTCAGCGCGCCGAACACCGCCAGCGCCGCCGCCAGCCGCGGGTCCAGCACCCAGGCCCAAAACGACATGGCCACCATGCCGAAGGCAAAGCCCGACAGCCCCTGCACGAAGCCCGCCGCGGCCGCGCCGATCGCCACTATCCACACCGCATCCATGCCCTGCGTCTCCTTGTTGTCGTGACCGCCGACGCGTGTCGGCCGGTCCGTGTCTTGTGACGGCAGATTCTAGGCGCGCCCCGGCGTGGCGCGTATTTGAAGTGCTGATGAGGCGATAGGTTTTCGGTAATGGCGGCGGGCGCCGCGCCGTCTCAGAGGAAGATCGCGCCGCGCAGGTACAGCGCCGCCTGCCCGCTGATGATGACGCGGCCGTTGTCGCGCACCTCGCAGCGCAGCTGCCCCTTGCGCGCCCCGCCCTGCTCGGCGCTCAGGACCGTCTTGCCCAGCCGCTGCGCCCAGTACGGCGCCAGCGAGGTGTGCGCGGAGCCGGTCACCGGGTCTTCGTTCACTCCGACCCGCGGACCGAACCAGCGCGACACGAAATCGTGGCGCGCGGACGGCGCGGTCACCGCCACGCCGCGCACGTCGAAGGCCGCCAGCGCGGCGAAGTCCGGCTTGAGGCCGTCGATCAGCGCTTCGTCGTCGATCACGACGAGGTAGTCATCGGTGCGGTACAGCGCCCGCGCCTCGGCCAGCCCCAGGGCCTGCAACAGGCCGGGCGGCACGGCCTCGGCCACCGGCTGCTTGGCCGGGAAGTCCATCGCCAGGCCGTCGCCGGCGCGGCGCACCTGCAGCTCGCCGCTGCGGGTGGCGAACCGCAGCACCTCGTCCTTGGCGCCGAGTTGCTCGAACAGCACCCAGGCCGTCGCCAGCGTGGCGTGGCCGCACAGGTCGACCTCGACCGCGGGCGTGAACCAGCGCAGGTCGTACAGGTCGCCGCGCCGCACGACGTAGGCGGTCTCGGACAGGTTGTTTTCCTCGGCGATGCGTTGCAGCGTGGCGTCGGGCAGCCAGGCGTCCAGCGGCACCACCGCGGCGGGATTGCCGCCGAACGGCGCGGCGGAGAAGGCGTCTACCTGGTAGAGATCGAGTTGCGGCATGGAGGATCCTCGAATGCGGTGAAGTCGGCGGCGCGCGCAGGCACGCCATGCGGCATTTTGCTACGAAAACCGCCCGCGCCTGGCGACCGGGCGCCCGGCTGCGCGCGGGCCCGTCCCGCGCCGCCCTGG